>Ga0335081_10021290_pt1 | contig 10500 bp, 6 predicted proteins | sample Lox_Sample_35_FD_206713 | JGI IMG/M metagenome (GOLD analysis project Ga0335081, IMG submission 206713) | Soil microbial communities from Loxahatchee National Wildlife Refuge, Florida, United States - Lox_Sample_3.5 | ecosystem: Environmental > Terrestrial > Soil > Wetlands | place: USA: Florida...
GGCGTATATACAAGATTGCCGGCGACGCTCGGCGTGGCATTCAGCTGAGTGCCGCTCAGCGCAGTGCCGTAGGTTATCGCAGAGGGATTCGCCCAGGTGACGCTGGTTGCGGCCTGCGCGATGATGAGCGTGCCGGAAGCGCTCCCCTGGTAGTTGGCATCATTGATCGTGCCGATGACCGCATAGCTGCCCGCGTTCGTCGGCGCAGTGGAACTTCCGTTGTAGGTGAAAGAGACGCTCAATCCGGCCGGGATTGTTGTTGCTGTCGCCGTTTGCGGTCCCCCGTCATAGGTCTGGTTGAGGCTGCCGAGCGTTACCGTTGCAATTTGCTTGGTGACCGTCAGATTAGCGGTGACGAACGTCAACTGGTAATTGCTGCCGGCAGTGAGCGTGCCCTGCTGGATCGCGTAAGTACCCACTGCCTCGCCTGCAACGCGGGATAGCGCGCCCGAGAGGGTGTCGCTGCCGAACAGGCTGCCGCTCGTGATCTGATAGGTCAAGGCAGGATCGACTGCGCCATAAACCTTGGTCTTGGCATCAGCGGTAACCGTGATAGGACGCGTCGCAACCGTGATCTGCACGTTCGCAGACGATCCCGTATAGTTGGCCGTGTCATTCGGCGTGAACGTGACCGAAAGGGTCTGGTTGGTTCCGGCATTCAGGATAGTACCCGAGGCCGGCGTATATACAAGATTGCCGGCGACGCTCGGCGTGGCATTCAGCTGAGTGCCGCTCAGCGCAGTGCCGTAGGTTATCGCAGAGGGATTCGCCCAGGTGACGCTGGTTGCAGCCTTCGCGATGGCGAGCGTGCCGATTGCGCTCCCCTGGTAGTTGGCGTCATTGACGGTGCCCACAACATTATAATTTCCGGCAACCGCTGGAGCTGTCGGGAGGCCATTGTAGGTGAAGGTGACGCTCAGCCCGACTGGATTCGTCGTTGCCGAGGCTGATTTCTGCGTTCCGTCATAGGTCTGATTGAGGCTTCCGAGCGTGACCGTTGCAGTCGCCTTGCTGATGACCAGTGTGCCGGATGCGCTCCCCTGGTATGTTGGATCGTTGATAGTGCCCACTACCGCATAGTTGCCCGCGTTCGTCGGCGCCGTGCTACTCCCGTTATAGGTGAAGGTCACGTTCAAACCTGCCGGAGTTGTCGTTGCCGTTGCCACTTGCGGTGCTCCGTTATAGACCTGGTTGAGGCTGCCGAGCGTGACCGTTGCAACGGTCTTCGCCGCGAAGAACGCACTGATCGTATGGTTGGCCATCACGTTGGTGAAGGTGTAGCTTGATATGGCGCCCTGCGAAACACCGTCCACCTGCACATTAGAAATGAGGTAACCCGTATTCGGAACAAACGTGAACGTCCTTGTGCCTCCGGAACTTATCAGAAAGTCCTGTGACGATCCGGCCGAGACGATCGTGCCATTCGAGTTGATAGTGCCGTTGGTGCCCGACGTTGCCGTAATAAGGTTGGTGCCGAGCTGGAAGGTCACCGAAATGGTATGGTTTATCGTTACATTATTGAAGGTCCACGAGTTTGGCAATCCTTGCGATATACCGTCAACAACCACTGACGCTATGACGTATGCGGGGGAATTGGGTGTGAAGGTGAACGTCTGGCTCCCACCGTAAAGCACCGGAGTCGGCCCTAAAGGAGTGACAGTGCCGTTCCCCGTCGCCGATGATGTGATCGTCAGGGTGTTCAGCGTAAAGAGTGCGCTGACGGTGTGGTTGGTCGTGACGTTGTTGAATGTGACGCTCGTAGGAACGCCGGCTGAAGAACCGTCCACCTGTACGTCGGTAATATGGTATCCCGTGCCGGGTGTGATCGAGATTGTCTGGTTTCCACCTGAATTCACCGAGGGGTTGACCGGGGTAACGGTGCCGGTGCCGCCGGAGACCGATGTCGCAATGGTGAACGTGTTGATCGAGAAGCTCGCTATCACAGTGCAGCTGGCTATTGCGGGATTCGTCGTGAAAGTGAGTCCGTCTGGGGACAGCGTTCCGCCGCACGTCCCGCCAACAGACGCATGGTATCCCGTAAGCGGTGTGAGCGTAAAGGAGGGCGTAGAGCCGTAGGGCACTGCCTGGGCGCCATTCGGGCTGATACTCCCGTTGCCTCCACTGACCGATGATGTTACCGTCACAGTGCCGAGCGAAAAGAGCGCCGTGACCGTGCAGTCGTTCTTGACCGCGTTCGTCGTATACGTGTTCCCGACGAGCGCGCCGCCGCAGGTCCCGCCCATGACCGTGTTGTAGCCGGCGCTCGGCGTCACTGTGAACTGCGTTGTTGTGTTGTAGTTCACCGTCTGCGGAACACTCGGGTTGATGCCCCCATTCGTGCCGGCAGACGGCGTCACCGTATAGGTGTTGATCTGGAAGAAGGCGCTGATCGTATGGTCGGCGGTAACGTTGTTGAACGTATATGTCGGTGCGGAGCCGACCGAGCTGCCATCCACCTGGACGTCGAAAATATGGTAGCCGGTGTTCGGCGTGATCGAGAACGCTTTGGAGGTATCGTAGCCCACCGTGATCGCCCCGGAAGGGCTGATGTGTCCATTGGAGCCCGCCGTCGCCGTGATCGTGTGTGTCTCGACCGGCTCGGTCGTAAAGCTCCACGAAATGCCTGCCGGAGGTGTGAGGGAGTTCCCTACGAGATCGGTGACACCCGACGTTACCACGGCTGTGTACTGGGTGGCGGGATCCAGGGGCTGATCGGGGGTCAATGCTGCCAGGGCGCCCGTCACGGTGATCTGGCCCGAGACGATCCCGTTTGGGCCCATGAGCAGGAATGTGGCCGGTGTGATCGAGCTTGCCAGCATCGTTTCGCTGAACAGGGCGACCACCTGGCGGTAGACCGGCACAGAGCTGTCTCCGTTGGCCGGGAACGTGGACAGCACGTAAGGCTGCACGTTGTCGGGGGACTGCGCGATGGTCGTAAAGCTCGATGCAAAATCGGTCGCCATCGGGTGGCCCGCAAGGTCCGTGACCGCTGCGGGGACCGTCACGGTGTAGACAGTAGAAAACTTGAGCGGCTTGATCGGGGTAACCACGACCGTGGTCCCGATCAGCTTGATATCGACGGGGATGGGAATGGTGGAGGTTCCTTCGCTCACCAGAACATTACCGGGCGTGATGGTTTCCGCACTCATCGGCTCGCTGAACGTAACGGTTATCGGCGTATCCACGTCCGCGTTTGCTGCGTTGGGGGCCGGATACATCGCAGTGACTGACGGCGGCGTCGCGTCGTCTGCAGCTGCCGTCCTGAAGCGAGACGTGAAGGCGTTCGTCATCTTGTTCTTTGCGAGATCCCGCGCGTTTGTTCCGACGGTGACGAGGTAGTCCGTATTGTGTGCAAGTAGGATCCCCGGAACGAATGTTGCGGCGGATAAAGCCCCGTTATACGATACGGTACCGACGAGCGCGGACCCCGTTGCGAACGTGCTGAGCAATACCGTCGACTCTGATATCGTGGTCGGGTCCATGGGCTCGCTGAAGATGATGGAAACGGCCGAGGTGGAACTGGCACTTGTGGTATCCTTGGCCGGCTGGACTTCGACGACCCGGGGCGGCGTCGTGTCCGGTGAAGCGGACGTCGTGAAGTTCCACTGATACTCGCCGGCCATCTGATTGCCCGACATATCTCTTGCGCCGCTGACCGTGGCCTGGTACGCCGTACTGTATTCCAGCGGCTGGTCGGGTGTGCAGACGGCGGCGTTTCCGCTGTAGCTCATGGTGCAGGGCACGCTTCCCCCGCCGTTCACCAGGGCGAGCCCGAACTGGACGGTACCGGCAAGCACCGGCTCACTGAAGGTAACGCTGATGGCGGCATTCGGCGCGACATTCGTGTCCAGATTGCGCGGGGCCGTGTCCGACACAGCGGGCGGTATCGTGTCGGGCGGCCTGTCCGGCCCTTTCCTTCCGGGGCAGGCGTTGAGCGTGGACAGTACCGCCAGCAGGCAGAATAGGATGAGGTAAGATCGTTTTTTCATTTCCCTTATCATATTTGTACCTTCGGGATATCGACCGGCCCGGGACGCATGAAGCGATCATCCCTGAAAGCTGTTCTCCTAGAAATCCCTTTTGACCTCAAAGATGAAGCGGTTATTCGTATAATCGGCGTAATAGTTGCTGGGGGAATAGCTGTTCGTGTAACGGTATTCCAGGGCCAGGATCGTTCTTTCCCAGGCCCGATACTCATAGCGCAACCCGGAAAGATACACGTCCGTGTACGTGTCAAGGACGTTGTCCTCCAGCCGCTGTACGGTCAGGTCGGCGATGAGTTTTGATTTCGTGCTGACCGCGTGGCTTATCGTGCCGCTTATGATGTAAGACGATGTCTCCAGATGCTTCCCCTTGAGGGGATTCCGGTATTCTTCCAGGCTCGCGGTAACGCCGAAAGTGGTCCTCTCGACCGACCGGGAGATCTTTGCCGTGAAAAAGTCTTCCCTTGTCACGATGTGCTGAGGGTCCTCGGGATAGATCAATCCGCTCTCGAAATTGAACAGGAACTTCGGGAACTGGTGGGTGAACGCGATTTTCCCGTAGGGCTGGGTCGAGGAATCCTGGATGGCTGGGTGCAGCCAGATGTAACCGAACTTGCCGATCAGGCTGGAGCCGTCCAGGTATTCGTATCTGAGCCCCCCTTCCAGAGTGCTCATGTCGTAATTCTCTATCTTGTTCTCGTCTTTGGTGTAGATCGCGGAGAGTGTCATCGTCATCTGCGATGACAGGGAGCGCACCATTTCCGCGTGGGTTATATGATTGACCTTATTAATGGCCGTCCCGGCCGCCTGCACTGGGAGCGTGCCGGTTACCTCGCTATTGACGACCTCCGGCTCCTTGTACCAGATGTTCTGGTATTCATACCCGGCATTCACGGTTGTGCGGTCGTCCACATGAAGTGTAATGTAGGGGGTCGCAGACAGAAAATTCTGGTCGCTCTGGTTCACGAATGTGCTCTGTTTCGTGTAGTCCTGTGTGATGTCGAGCGACACCCTGTTGTAGGTATCGCGGACTGCGAAAAAGAGGAGGTCCCGCACGAGCCTCGTCTCGTTGGTAAGACTGGCATCGAAGCTCTTGTCGTTATGGAACCCCGACAATGCGTAATACCAGTAGTTATACGCGAGCGACACGTCCCAGTCCCACAAGGGCGCCCGGTAGGTCATGCTTACGGCAGGGAGGGCCTTCGTGATGAAATCGAACTCTACCTTCGATGTGTCGGCACAGGGGGGAGTGCATCCCCGCGGAGCCAGGAAGATGTTGTCGTTGTACTCTTCGCTGACGGTAAGCGACGCCAGGAAATGGTTCTCCGCCATGGCCAGCCCCCCCGGAAGCAGCAGGGTTGCCAGGACGACTGCTGCTATGGCAAGTGATCTCGACAGAACGCTCAAGACGATGCTGATCCTCGTTGTGGGAGATGATGGGAAATGCCCTGGCAATGCTCCGCCCTCTCAGTTACATGCGGTAACCGAAGGGTTTGTTTTTTCAGCATGATATGTTCTTCCGTCGGCATATGCTGTCATAGGCGCCACTCCTATGCCTGCACTATGTCGTCCGGACAGACCCTCAGAGCGACGCTTCTGCCGAGGATCTCGATGTTCACGCAAAACAGATGCTGTTCCCGCTTCTTCGTCAGTACGCCTTCAATGCCTTGGAGCGGTCCCCGCTCTATTCTCACCCGGGCGCCCTCCTGCAAGTTCGAGTACACATCAAAGGGCAGGCCGCATGCGAACAGGGCCTGGAGAGCCCGGATCTCTTCCGGCACGACCGGCGTCGGTTGGCCGGGCTCGAGGCAGACCAAGGCCACCGTACCCCGTGACTTGGTCGCGCGCTGGAAATCCTCTGCTGACCGCTCGAGGGAGACAAAGAGATAGCCCGGGAATACGGGAAATTCCACGTTCTTCTTCCTGTCCCGCCACTGCTGCAGCTTCACGACCGTCGGGAGGAACGTCTCAACGCCCTTGTTCGCCAGCTCGTCGCGGGCGATAAATTCATGCCTTGACTTCACCCAGAGAGCGTACCAGTTGAGTCCCATGATCGCATTACCCCACTCACGTTCGCCGTCACGACCTTGCTGCCCGGCGTCGCCAGCCCGCGACGGTGGCAGGGTGGCCGGATCCCGTCCTCACTGGGTCTGGTGCTCGCATTTTTCCAGGAGCTCCAGCCCGTGAGCCAGGCCATTGAGGTCGCGGACCTTGACGCAAGCATGCTCCTTCTCGAGGGCCTTTACGCGGTTACCCATATCGTCCAGCATCAGCACCAGCATGAACAGCAGCATCATTTTATTTTTTTCATCATACTGTGCATGCAATGCCGGGGAAGGCGCAGAAAGGTCCCCTCCTTCAGCGGAAGACGGTTCGAGCGTTTGCCGCGGCGCCGGGTGCCCTCCGTTCCCGTCATTCCCGGGGTGGTCGGGGATGTCTCCCTGGATGTCCTTGATGATCTCGTCCACCATCCCCTCATCAATCGACTTTGTTTCCTCGGCAAAGGCGGTCAGCAGAAGAAAATTGCAGAGGATGTTCACCAGCCTCGGGATGCCGGAGCTGAAGGAATAAATCTTATCCATCGCTTCAGGCGAGAACTGCACGGCGTCTCCGTTCCCGGCGACGGTGAGCCGGTGATGGATATAGTCCTCGCATTCGCGCCTCGTGAGCGGATTAAGATGGCAGATGATGCTGACCCGCTGCCGAAGCTGCCGCAGCTCGGCCAGGGAAAGCATCTGGCCCAGCTCGGGCTGGCCCACGAGGATGATCTGGAGCAGCTTGGCATCGGGGGTCTCCAGATTCGACAGCAGCCTGACCTCTTCGAGCACTGCCGGCGTGAGATCCTGTGCTTCGTCGATGATGAGGACCGGCAAACGCCCTTTCCCGTGCTCCTCGATAAGGAACTGATTGATCTCCTTTAGGAGCGTGACCTTGTTCTTGCCCGCACTGTCCAGGCCGAAATCATCATTGATCATGGCGAGCAGCTGCTCGAAGTCCACACGGGTATTGAACACCCTTGCCAGAGTGGTCCGGTCGTCGAGGTGGTTGATGAAGTCCCTGATGAGCGTGGTCTTGCCCGAGCCCACTTCGCCGGTGAGCACCATGAAACCCGCACCCTCGTGCACGACATAGTTGAGATAAGTCATGGCCTTTTTATGCGTTGCGCCGAGGAACAGGAACTCGGGGTTCGGCACAAGCTCAAAGGGTTTTCTTTTCAACTCAAAGAATTGTTCGTACATGGAATTTCCCCCGCAGCCTTAGTCTATTTAAGATAATCACTGTAGTACGAGTGGTATGCCGAACGGCCGTTCAGTCCCCCCGACCCCGCGCCGTTGTAAACGATGCCCATGATGTTCTCCCCCCTCAGCGCTTCGAGGGCGTCGAGGACGTGCTGCTGGGGGGCCCGACCCTCCTTGACGACGAATATGATGCCGTCGGCAAGCGAGCTCAGGATCTTGGTTTCTGCAAAAAGCAGCACCGGTGGCGTGTCGATGATGATGAAGCGGTCGGAATACCGATGTTTCATGGACTCCAGGGCTTTTTTCATGCGCTGGGACGAAACGAGCTCAACGGGATTCCCGTCCTGATTTCCCGACGAAAGGAACGCAAGGTTCCCGTTGCCGAGAGTGATAAGTGCGGAGCCGATGTCAAGGTCTTCGGCAACGCAGTCGGACAGTCCACGCTCCGGCTCCACTTGGAACAACTGGCAGAGCGTCGGCTTTCGCATGTCACCGTCGATAAGCAGCACGGAATGGTCATGATCCTGCGACAAGGACAGGGCAAGGTTCGCGGCCGTGATGCTTTTCCCCTCCCCGCCCACGGCGCTCGTCACGAGGATCACATTCTTACCCGGCTCCTGCTTTGTCATTCCGATGATCTGTGATTTGAGTTTCTTATATTCCTCGGACGCCGGCGAATAGGGTTTGTTGTACGCAACAAGGTAGGGATTATCGAGCGGAATGGCTTCTGCTGCCGCCCGGACGATCTTCCGTTCCCGGTGAGCAACGGTCTCCTGGACCGCTCCGGTCTCCCTCTTGCCTTCCCGCATCCGTGATGCCTTCTCCAGGGCATTTTCTATCCTGCTCATATACACTCTCCTCGGAAACCGGCTACCGGATCCGCTTCAGGGAACTTGTAATCTCCGTCTGGGCCCGCTGTACCGCATTGTCCACGTAGGGAAGGCCCATCATCTCCACCGTGATGATCGCCAGGAGGCCTGTCAGGTAAACGCCGGCAGCGGCGTAGAGCAGCCTGTCCTTTTGTTTGACCCGCGCAGTTTCCCGGACGGTTTGAATGTTCGGGATGATGGCCAGGACCGGCAGCCCCAGTTTCTTCACATCTTCAACGGACCGCAGCGAGGAATCAAAAAAGTCCAGGGCGACGATGAGGCCGATGCCGGCAGCGATCCCTCCCACGATCCCCAGCAGGATCATTTTCATGACATTCCTGCTGATCGGCTTCGTGGGAACGATTGCGGGTTCGACGATCTTGAAGGCGCCAGCCTTGTCATGGACCTCCACCTGGGCCGAAAACTCCGACTTGCCGAGCGTCGCCAGCAGTTCTTCGTAAATTCTTTTGTTCATTTCCCGCTCGTGCTCCAGGTCCAGTAGACTCTTATTCCCCACAAGCGCATCGCGCGCGGGGGATCGGGACTCCGCGCTTTGGCTCTGCCCGCCGCGTTCGCCGTCACCCACGGCAGCCATCTCCGCAGCCGGCGAACTGGAAGAAGGACCCTTTTTTAATTTCGCCTGTTCCTGGAGCTGTTCGATCTCCGCCTTCGCTTTTATCACCTCGGGATGGCTGTCCGTATACTGCATCATGAGATCGGCCAGTTTTTTCTGCAGGACGACAAGCTGGTCATTCAACACGACACCCTTGTCCTTCCTGAACCTGGCGATCTGCGCCTCCCCCTGTGCGATCTTTTTCTTGAAAACGTCGATCTGCTCCAGCAGGAACTGGTTCGCGCCTGATGTTTCCTGCTGCTTCATGGCGAGATTGTCCAAAATGTAGCGCCGGACGAGGGCGTTGACGTAATTGCTCGCCAGCACCGGATCGGCGCCAATGTACGAAACGGTAAATACGTCAACATCTTTCCGGTTCGCTGTTCCCATATCAATCCTGATATCGGTGCTGTTCTGAAAGTCCTTGATCAGGCCCTCAAGACTCTCGGCGCTCTTCTTGCTGACGTCGATGCCAAGATCGCTCATAACCTTCATGAGGAAATTTCTGCTTTTCACGACGATCGAAAGGGCTCTGATCCTGTCTTCATACGAGGGCGCGATCGCGACGTTCTTCGTCAGGTCGCTTATCAACTGCCGTTCGACGAAAATAATGGATTTTGCCTCATAGAGCTTCGGCTTCAGATATGCGCCGATGACCAGGACGGTCGTGACGAGCATGACGATCAGCACGAAGAGCACCCGCCTTGCGTAGATCATTCGGGCGTATTTTTGAATATCGAATTCAGCCGACTGTTCCACTGCTGAGCCTCCTAAAAAATGCCCTCTTTCACGATGACGTAGTCACCGGGTTTGAGCCTCGTGTTCTGCTTGAGGTCGCCGTCGTTGACCAGCCTTCGCAATTTGACGGGAATCGTCACTTCTTTCTGGTCCTCGCCCTTCCGGTAAATGAGCGTGTCATTCTGATTCGCGAACTTGGTGAACCCTCCCGCCTCGAGGATCGCCTCCATGACGCTCAGGCCGTCGCGGTACTCGATGAACTTCGGATTGTTCACTGCGCCCACGACGTATACGTTCTTGTCGGTGTTGGCGGGAATGAAGATAACGTCATTCGGCTCGATCTCAAGGTCTTCAGCCGTGTCGCCCTGGATGAACAGAGGGAAGAAATCGGTCTTGATCTTCGTGCCGCTTCGCAGCACATAGGCGCGTTTGAGATCGGCCTTCCGTGCATCTTCGGTCTGACACAGCAGCTGCAGCAGGGTCGTCCGCTGGGCCAGAGCATACACTCCGGATTTCACGCCCCCGCCGAAAATATACACTTTATTGTTCGTGACCTCTGTCACGATCACCGTTACGATCGGATTTTTGACAATGCCCTTGAGCTTCTCCGTCAGCGTCGTCTGCAGGGTCCTGGCAGTCGAATTCGCAGCAGCCACTTCGCCAAGGGCCGGCAGCGTGATCTTTCCATCAGGCCGCACCTTTACCGAAAGGCTCAGTTCTTTTTCACCCCAGACCGAGATCTGCAGCGTGTCGCCTTCACCGATGCGGTAATCGCCGCCGCGAACGGCGAACGGAACCAAGAGCAGCAGCATGAGCGGAGGCAGGACCTTTTTCCACGTCATCATCTCCCCCCCTTTCCAAAAAGAACGACCTTGATCGTTTCGAGGGCGATGAGCAGGTCGAGCAGCGGAGACAGGTTCTTGATGTAGAACAGGTCGTATTTCAGCTTTTCGATGGCGTCCTCGATCGAGGCTCCGTAGGGATACTTGATCTGCGCCCATCCGGTGATCCCCGGCTTGACGAAATGCCGCTCGGGATAGTACGGAATGATCTCCTTC
>Ga0335081_10021291_pt1 | contig 10500 bp, 6 predicted proteins | sample Lox_Sample_35_FD_206713 | JGI IMG/M metagenome (GOLD analysis project Ga0335081, IMG submission 206713) | Soil microbial communities from Loxahatchee National Wildlife Refuge, Florida, United States - Lox_Sample_3.5 | ecosystem: Environmental > Terrestrial > Soil > Wetlands | place: USA: Florida...
CTGATGGGAAAAGTTGTGGATCGTGTAGCAGACCCGCTGATAGGGCAGCACCTCGCGGTACTGCTCATACAGCAGCACCGGCACCAGCCCGGTCTGCCAGTCGTGGCAGTGGATGACATCCGGCCGCATATTGGCCTTGAGCATGAACTCAAGCGCCGCCTTGGAAAAGAACGCGAACCGCTCGGCGTCGTCCGGGTACCCGTACAGCAGATCCCGGTTAAAGAAGTTGTCCGCCGAGTGCGGCTCGATGAAAAAGCACTTACGGCCATGCACATGGCCGGATCTCCAGCTCCCGGCTCAGCCCGAACACCACATCACCCAGCCCGCCCGCCTTCGCCGCGGGAGCACACTCGGGCGCCACCATCACGATGTACATGACCCACCCACCCGGCCCACCCGGGCCTGCAGCCACCACATCACGTCACGGACCGGGCGTGATCTGTGATCAACGCCGACGCGCGGCGCAGCGGCCGGGCACGGCGCACAGCCGGGGCCGGCCGGCTCGCGCCCCAGCGGGGGCGACAGCGCCCTGGTTGGAGTCCCCGCCGAGATCAGCGTGAGGGTCTCGGAACTGGCAGGATCGATCGTCGCCAGCCAGTTCGTCATGATCGTCAATGCCGTCTCCCTCATCCGTCGCACCGGGTTTGGCCCGGCGACCCAGGAGAATAAGGTTGATGTGAACACCATTCGCGCCTGAGCTACGAAGTTCACATTATAGTGAACATCGTACACGGTCAAAGCTAGTCCCTGGAGGAGTACGTGGCGAGGCGACCGGAGACCGGCGCTCACGATGCGGCGTCCCGGCTGTGGTTCACCCCCCCTGACGGCGACGAGCACCGCCGCCGTACGCTCACCCGCGAGCGGGTCGTCGCCGAGGCCCTCACTGTCATCGGCACCAGCGGCGTGGACGCCCTTAGTATGCGCGCTCTCGCTACCCGCCTCGGCGTGGTTCCTGCGGCGCTGTACCGCCACGTCCGCGACAAGGAACAACTCCAGGACCTCGTCGTCGACGGGGTTCTGGCCGAGGTTGACTGCGACGTCGATCCCTCCCTTAGCTGGGCCCGGCGGGTCAAGGTGCTGGCGCACCGGCTGCGGGCGGTCCTGGAAGACCATCCCGGCGTCGCGGGCCTGCTCAAGACCCGCGATCTCCTCGGGCCCCACTCCCTCGCCCTCGCCGAGGCGTTCCTGGCGCCGCTGCATGCCGCCGGGCTGCCCGAACGGGAGACGGCCCTGGCCTTCTGCCTGATCTACGACTACACGCTCGGCTTCGCGCTCACCGACCGCACCTCGGTCAATGAGCAGCGGGTGCAGGACGCCGCGATCCGAGGCCAGCTCCACGCGTTCTTCCGCTCCCTGCCGGGCGACCGCTTTCCCGTGCTGTCCGCCAGCGGCCAGTACATCTGGGGGGGTAACCGCGACGAACGGTTCGGTGCGAGCCTCGACACGATCGTCAGCGGGCTCGAGGCGGACCGGCGCCGGCGCAGGCGCGGCCAGCAACCGGGGCCCGCACCGGGCCCCGACCCCAATGCCACTCAGGGCGCGACCGTCGTCGATGCTCAGGAACCTGGGCGAGGAACTTGAGAGTCGGCCACCGCGTAAGGAGGCACGGGCACGGGCTCGACGCGCCAGATGTCGCGGCAGTAACTGCGAACTGTCCGGTCGGAGGAGAAAAATCCCGAGCGCGCCGTGTTCAAGATCGACATTCGGTTCCACCGCTCATGATCCAACCAGGCCGACCCGGCCCGATCTTGACAGTCGACGTAGGAACGGTAGTCGGCAAGAACCAAGTACTCGTCCGATTTGAGAAGCGAGGAGATGACCGGCTCGAAGGCGTCGCTGTCCCCGTCGGAGAAGGCGCCTGAGGCGATGGCGTCGACGGCTGCCTTGAGTTCGGCGTCGTGGCAGTAATAACCGTAGGGGGAGTAGCCCGCTAGCTTGACGGCGATCACCTCTTCGGCCGTGACGCCGAAGAGGAAGAAGTTCTCGATTCCGACCCGGTCGAGAATCTCGATGTTGGCGCCGTCGAGCGTGCCGACGGTAATGGCCCCATTGAGGGCCAGTTTCATATTGCCCGTGCCGGATGCCTCCTTACCGGCGAGCGAGATCTGTTCCGAGATGTTTCCGGCGGGCATGACAAGCTCGCTGACCGAGACGTTGTAGTCGGGGAGAAAGACGATCTTGATCCGGTCGGAGACGTCGGGGTCGGTGTTGACCACGGATGCGACCGAGTTGATCAGCTTGATGATGCGCTTCGCCAGGTGGTAGTTCGGCGCCGCCTTCGCGGCGAAGATGACCGTGTATGGCGTCTGGACTGCGCCCGGATCCGCCTTGATCCGATTGTAGAGGGTGACGACGTGGAGCACTTTGAGCACTTGGCGCTTGTACTCGTGAAGCCGCTTGACCATCACGTCAAAAACTGAGTCGGGATCGATGGCGATGCCGGTGGTTTTGAGGGTATGAGCGGCCAGGTCGAGCTTGTTCGACTGCTTCAACTCGCGCCACTGCGCACGAAACTCCGCGTCGTCTGCAAAAGCTTCGAGCTCCCGCAAGCGCTCCAGATCGGTGAGCCATCGTTCGTCTCCGAGCCGGGCCGTGATCAGGCCGCACAGGCGCGGGTTGGCGATACGGAGGAACCGCCGCGGGCTGACGCCGTTTGTCTCATTCATGAACTTTTCTGGCCACAGGTCCGCGAAGTCCCGCAACGTCGTCTGGGCGAGCAGCCGCGACTGCAGCTCTGCCACGCCATTGACGGCGAAGCTGCCAACGACCGCCAGGTTGGCCATCCGTACCCGGCGCTCGGGGGCCTCCTGAATCAACGACACCCGGGTGACGCGCTCGTCGTCGCCCCGGAGGCGGGTGCGCACGTCCTCCAGGAAGAATTGATTGAGTGCGTAGATGATCTCCATGTGGCGGGGCAGTAGCCGCTCGAACATCGAGATTGGCCAGGTCTCGAGGGCCTCGGGCAGCAAGGTGTGACAGGTATAGGCGAAAGTGCGCCGCGTAATGGACCATGCCTGCTCCCAGCCGACCCCGTTTTCGTCCACGAGCAGGCGCATGAGCTCGGGTATGGCCAGGACCGGATGAGTGTCGTTGAGTTGGACGACGACCTTGTCGGGAAAGACCTCCCAGTCGCTGTTGCAGAACCGGAATCGGCGGATAATGTCCCGCAGCGAGCAGGAAACCAGGAAGTACTGTTGCTTCAGCCGCAGCTCCCGGCCCGCCGCGGTGCTGTCACTCGGGTACAGCACCTTGGTGAGGTTTTCCGAGCGCATCTGTGCCTCGACGGCCTCCGCGTAGTGACCCTCGTTGAACAGGGCCAGGTCGAACGACTCCCGGCTGGCGCGGGCCTGCCACAGGCGGAGGATGTTGACCGTCTCGGTGCCGTAGCCGGGGACCAGCATGTGGCTCGGTTCGCCGCGCACTGTCTCCCCCGGTACCCAGCGGGCCCGCAGCCCCCCTTGATCGTCGTCCACGGGCTCGGTGTGGCCGTAGAACCCGACGACCTGGCGGTCGTCGGGCGCGGGGAACTCCCACGGGTTGCCGTAGAAGGTCCAGTCGTCGGGTTTCTCGACCTGATGGCCATGCTCGAAGGTCTGCTTGAAGATCCCGAACTCGTATCGGATGCCGTAGCCGACGGCTGGTATGTCGAGGGTCGCCAGCGAGTCCAGCAGGCAGGCGGCGAGCCGTCCGAGGCCCCCGTTCCCCAGCCCCGGCTCGACGTCGAGGGCCTCAAGGGCGTCGGCGGAGACGCCGACGCTGGCAAGGGCTTCGCGGGCGAGGTCGGCGGTGCCGGTATACATCGCATTCTGGCGGAGCTGGCGCCCCAGCATGTACTCCGCCGACAGATAGTAGAGAAACTTCGGGTTGGTCACGTAGTTCGCCCGGGCCGTCCTGGCTCGACGGTCCGCAAGGCGGTCACGGATGGTGACGGCTAGGGTCCAATAGGCGTCGTGAAAGCTCGCCGACTCAACCGTCGTTCCCCTGTGGTAGTAGAGGTTGTCAGCGAGGTCTTGCCTGAAGTCAGCTAGCGTGTCGCCCATCTGCCGGGCCTGCGGTATCGATCCTGCGGACGTCATCAGTTCAATCCAACCTTGGCGGCGGGAGAGGACGGTGCAAGCGCCTGTCCTCCGAATGGTTCGCTTGGTGGCATGTGCCCGGGGGGATGGGCGGCAAGCCTGCAGAAGTGGCGAAGGAGAAGGGTTCGTGCCGCCTAGCGGCCAACGGTCGCGACACGTGGTCTGGAGAACTGTGGGCCGCCGGGTTGTTCCTTTCGTTCATGTCGCCGCTACCCGGCCCAGTCCGCGTCGGTCCTCGGTGACCGCGACGTCATAGACGTCAATCCAGACTGTAACCCAACACCCCCCCCGCGGGATGGACCGGCGCACTACACATTCCGGCATGACACCTGCAGTCACCGAGCCTCATTCCGTGGGGCTGGCTGCCACCTTGTGCGGCTGTTCGGCCAGCTGACCGGGCCTCGTGAGCAACCGGTAGGTGATCGTGACACATCAGCGGCAGCCGTTGAGGATATTGATACATAACGGCTGCCGCGGTGCGCGTCACGGGCCGTCCCGGTGGCGCAGTGTCAAGCGTCAGCCCTCGTAAGGATGAGCGGCGCGCGTCCCCGGAGGTTGCGGTGCCAGAGCAAGGTGACCCGGCCAGCGGCAATGAGGTGCGGGACGAAGTGCCGCTGACCAACCTCGATCAACCGCTGTTCGAGGGCGCGGAAGCGACCAAGCGGGATCTGGTGGACTACCTGGACGCCGCCGCGGGGCACATCATTCCGGTGCTGGCCGAACGGCCGCTTTCTGTGGTCCGGGTGCTCCGGGGCCAGGCGCCGTTCATGCAGAAAAACGTTCCCAGGTACACCCCGCCGTGGGTGCGGACGGTGCGGCTGTGGGCCGAGACGTCGAAACGCGAGGTGTCCTACGCGCTGTGCAACGACCGTCGCACATTGCTGTGGTTCGCCAACCAGCGTGCGGTCGAATACCACCCGACGCTGATTCGCGCCGATCGCTGGGACTGCCCCACCCACCTCGTGCTCGACATCGACCCGCCTTCCGCCGGCGCGTTCACCCTGGCCGTCCGCGCCGCCCACCTGGTCCGTCAGGCCCTGGCCGAGGCCGGCCTGGCGGGTGCGGTCAAGACCAGCGGCGCGAAGGGGGTACACGTGTTCGTGCCAATGGAGACGAAGGCGACGATCGACGACGTGGCGGCGGCGACCCGCGCGATCGCTGCGCGTGCCGAGCGGCTTGACCCCGCGCTCGCCACGACCGCGTTTATCCGGGCAGACCGCGGTGGCAAGGTATTCCTTGATTCGACCCGGACCGGCGGGGCGACGGTGGTGGCGGCCTACAGCCCGCGCGTTCGGCCGGGCGTGCCGGTGTCCTTCCCGGTGGCCTGGGACCAGCTCGATCGCGTCGCGCCGGGCGACTTCACTGTGCACACCGCGGCGCGGTTGCTCGCTGACGGTGATCCGTGGGCCGACCAGATGCCCGGGCCGCAGCAGCTGAGCTCCGAGCTGATCGGAGAAGGCCGCGCGATCCCGGTCGCCCGGGTGCAGGCGATGCACGAGGGTAAGCGGCGCGCTCGCGCCCACCCCCGCTGAATGCGCCGTCGCACGCCGCGGCCTGGGTGTGAGACCGGACTATGCCCGGCCGCAGATGCTCGTCACGGCCGACTGGGTGGCCGGGCACCTGGGTGTGCTGGTAGCGTGCGAACCCGAGCGAGTGCGCTGGTAGCCGTGGCAACCCGAACCCGCTAACGGAGCACGAACGACTCTTGGTGGCTATGGACGGCACCGGCTGTGACAGTGGCCGTATAGGTGCCCGGCAGCGCACTCGTCCGCGGCGACGAGCAGCCTGGGTGGGAACGTTGGCGGTTCCACGAGACGTGCGCGACAAAGGGCACGCCGCGCGGCAGGCGGACGATGCGCGACGTGCCGCCATGCGTGCAGTCGGCCGGGCTCCACTGGTGCACCCGACCCGACGCGATCACCAGCCGGAGCGACCGCGGGTCGGCATTGAAGGCGCACGTCCGTCTTCCCGCGTTGACCAGATAGATCGTGAATCGCGGCTCGGTAGGCTGCCGGTAGGTCCGCCGGCTCTCGAGCAGGCTGATAACCACGTCGCGGGGAGCGCACACACTGCCGGACCGATGTACTGGCGCGGCGGCATGCTTGTGCGGGCCCGACGGGGCCCTTCCCTTCCGCGCCCTGTCCGACCGGGCACTGTCAGCGGCTGCGGGTACTGACGTCGGCGCGGCGCCGGATGCCGTCTGCTGAGCGGCGGCTGGGGTTTCTGCGGCCGGGGCCCCTGCGCTGGGAGATTCTGCGGCCGGGGTCCCTGCGCTTGGGGTCCCTTTGGCTGGGGTGCCCGTGGCTGGGGTGCCTGTGGCTGGGGTCCCTGTGGCTGGGGTCCCTGTGGCTGGGGTCCCTGTGGCTGGGGTCCCTGTGGCCGCCACCTGCCGGGGATTCCCCGGACCACCACCCGCCGAGCACGCCCATACCAGAAGCCCGAGAACGCCAAGAGCACCCGCGAGCACGATAACCCGCCGCCGCCAGTAGGGGTCCGGCCTGCCCTCCCACGATTCACCACGAGGGATATTCGGATCCATACCGGAAGTATGGACAGTGATAGCCGAGTTCTCCCGCCGACGCGCCGATGGGCCCGGTTTGCACCCACGAGGATCCGTCGCCCACCGGGCGCCCGACCGCCAGCGGCCACGATCCCTGCGACCGGCGGCGGCTGACCGGCGTTTCGATGATCTTGTCCAGGTTCGCCGCTACTGGGACTGATCGCTGCCCGTGGCCGGTTACACCAGTTGGCCTCGCGCTCCGGCAAGCGCACGCCTGAACCCGACACGAGGGGAGCCACCAAGTGAACGATTACCCAACGGTAATCACGCCGGTCAACCATGTGGAACCGGTCCCGCGGCGTATCCGGGCGTTCCTGGTGGGAGAGACGATTCTCGACACTACCCGTGCGTTGTACGTGTGGGAGCGGCCCAACTACCCGCAGTACTACATCCCTCTCGATGACGTGCGCCGCGACCTACTCGTCCGTGAGGAACATTTGCAGCAGACCCGGCGCGGCCCGGCCGAGTTGCACGGACTACGCGTTGGGGATACCTGCCGCCCCGGTGCCGCCAGGCTGCTCACCGAGTCGTCCCTCGCTGGGCTCAGCGGGACCATGCGCTTCGACTGGGCTGCCGTTGATGCCTGGTTCGAGGAGGACGAGCAGGTCTTTGTCCATCCGCGGAACCCGTACACGAGGGTGGACGCCCTGCGTTCGACCCGCTCGGTTCGCGTCGAGCTGAACGGAGCGGTGCTCGCCGAGTCTTCCTCACCGGTCATGGTCTTCGAGACCGGGCTGCCTACCCGCTACTACCTGAACCGCACCGACGTCCACTTCGAGCACCTGGTGCCGGCCGAGACCGTCACCGCATGCCCCTACAAGGGCACTACCAGCGGCTACTGGTCCGTCAAGGCGGACGACGGGCTGCATCGAGATCTGGCATGGGCATACAACTTCCCTACCCGCCAACTGCTGCCGATCGCCGGCCTGCTTGCTTTTTATAACGAGAAGGTCGACATCTTCCTCGATGAGCGGCAGCTGGCACGCCCCAAAACGCACTTCTCCAGCTGAGCAGCTGGGGCGTCAGCGTCAGTCGCACATGCGGAAGCGGAATCTCATCGTCCATTCAAACCATCCAGCGGGGTGCAAGCCTGGCTGCTTGGCCACCTCGCGGATAGCCGCAGGCCATCAGTGCGAGCTCCGCTACCGTACGGCTGCGCGGCGCTTTACCCCGGCAAGAGTCGGTGAGTGGCCCTTCGGTCCCTGACCGCCGATCCTGGCCGCGAGGTCCCGGGTCCGGCGGCCGTGCGACCGCGAGCCGCCCGTGACATTTCGACTATTGGTCGAGTAATGTCACAAATCGGTAGGTGGTGACCGGTCCGGGCAGCCACCGACCGGCTCGGGGCGGCATGTGTCAGGCCATTCGTTTCGAGCGTGTTGCCGTCCCACTGTGTGTGTGTCCCAGCGTGTTCGTCCCAGTGTGTCCGTCCAAGTCTGTACCGTGCGGTCGTGGTGCGGGCGAGCGCTAGTACCGCCCGCCGGCAGGTTGGTCGAGGGGGGTCGGGGAGCCATGCCCGAGCCAGTCCGCAGTGGTCAGCGATATGTGCCCGGCCTTGACGGGCTGCGTGCCCTGGCGGTACTGGTCGTGGTGGCTTACCACGTGCAGCTGGGCTGGGCTCAGGGCGGTTTGCTGGGCGTGGGCGTTTTTTTCACGCTGAGCGGCTACCTCATTACCGATCTCCTGCTCGGGCAGCGGGCGGCCACCGGCAGGCTTCAGTTAACGGATTTTTGGCTGCGCCGCGCGCGGCGGCTGCTGCCGGCGCTGTTCGTGATGCTGGCGGTGGTGGTCGCATGGGTCAATCTGCTGGACAGGCCGCAGCTCCCGGCTATCCGCGGAGCGGTGGCCGCCTCGGTCGGCTATGTGAGCAACTGGTGGCTGATCGCCCAGCACAGCTCATACTTCGGCCGGTTCAGCCCACCGTCGCCGCTCGGCCACCTGTGGTCCCTGGCCGTGGAGGAGCAGTTCTACCTGGTCTGGCCGTGGTTGCTCTTGCTCGGGCTGCGCTGGGCGCGCGGTCACCATAAGCGCGCCATAGACTACACCAAGCTGGCGGGAGCGACCCTGCTGCTGATCGCCGCTTCGGCTCTGGGGATGGCGCTCCTCTACCACCCAGGGTACGATCCGACGCGGGTTTATGACGGCACTGATACGCGAGCCTTCGGGCTCCTGATCGGCGCAATGCTGGCCTTCGTGTGGCCGAGTCGCCAGCTGACCGGCAACGTCACCATCGGCGGCCGCTGGATCCTCGACGGTGCTGGAGTCACCGGGCTTGGCGTCATCGCTCTGTTGGTCTGGCGCACCAGCGAGTACTCGGGATTCCTCTACCGGGGCGGGCTGGTCCTGCTTTCGGCCGCGACGGCGCTCGTGGTCGCTGCCGTGGCGTCGCCCGCGAGCGGGATCGGCCGGGTCCTGGGCTGTCGGCCGCTGCGCTGGGTGGGTGTTCGGTCATATGGTATTTACCTATGGCATTATCCCATCATCGTATTAACGGCCGCCGCCTATGGCCGGGAGAGCCTGGGTCGCGGCGCCCTGCAGGTGGCGGCCAGCGTCGGCGTGGCGGCGCTGTCATGGCGGTTCATTGAGGAGCCGGTCCGCCACGGCGCTATCGGCCGGTGGTGGGCTCAGGTGACCTCCGGCGGATGGCGTCCTTGGGCGGCGGGGCGGAAAGCTTGGTTGACAGTGGCCGGAACCGCCGTCGTGGTGGCGCTGGCCAGCGCGGGCCTGGCAGGCGTCTTGCAGCAGTCCACATCGGCTCGCCTGGCTGAAGGTGGCCAGCAACTGCCCTCAACCACGGTCACCGCCGGTCGGCAACCGGAGCGCGATGCGGCGAGCGGCCCGGGCACGGCGACCGCCAGCGGCCCGGGTACAGCGACCGCCAGCGGCCCGGGCACGGCGACCGCTAGCGGCGCACGCACGGCGACCGCGAGCGGGTCAGCACGTACGGCGTGCCGAGCCGTCGTGCACATCGGAGATTCCACATCAGAAGGCCTCACCTCGCCCGACTACCTGCCGAATCCGCGACAGCGGATCGGCGCACAGTACGCAAGGGTGGGCGTCACCACGTTTCATCCGGAAATCTCTGGCGGCCGGTCGATCGTCGAGACGCTCGCGGGCCAGACCAACGCCTACACGGTTGCCCATCAGCTGGTCCGGGGTGGATTCCGGGGATGCTGGGTGCTTGCGCTCGGAACCGACGACACGGCGGACGTCGTCGTCGGTTCGACGGTCAGCCGGGCCGGCCGGATCCAGCAGATGATGTCGGTGATCGGCAACCAGCCGGTCATGTGGGTGAACGTCAAGTCGCTGGTGGCCAGCGGGCCGTACGCGGAGAGCGGAATGCTGCTGTGGAACAGCGCACTGATGCGTGCCTGCGCCCGGTACCCGAACATGCGGGTCTATGACTGGGCCGCAGCGGCGAAGGAACGCTGGTTTATCACGGACGGCATCCACTACACCTCCGCCGGGTACGCGTCGCGGGCCTATCTGATCGCCCGTGCGCTCGCGGCGGCATTCCCGGGTGGCGGCGGTGCCGCCGGCGTGCCGCAGGCCGGCCAGGACCGGAACCAGGGCGGGTCCCTACCGGGCTGTCTCGTGCGCTAGGGCACGGGGCACGGGTCACGCACTAGTGTCCCGCGCCGTAAGTTCGCCGAATATTTCTAGCAGGGACTTCGCCCGATTGTAAGGTCTTCACCAGTGCTGATGATCTCTGATTTATGTGAATGATTTTAGGCGCGGGACACTAGCGGTAGTCCGTTGGATCAAGGCTGCTCAGCGGTAGTCTAAGAGTAGGTTTCCTGTGAGTTCGAAGCCGGTGATGAGCGATGACCAAGCTGGTGGCGTGTCCGCCTGCGCCGGGTCCGCTGG
>Ga0335081_10021292_pt1 | contig 10500 bp, 14 predicted proteins | sample Lox_Sample_35_FD_206713 | JGI IMG/M metagenome (GOLD analysis project Ga0335081, IMG submission 206713) | Soil microbial communities from Loxahatchee National Wildlife Refuge, Florida, United States - Lox_Sample_3.5 | ecosystem: Environmental > Terrestrial > Soil > Wetlands | place: USA...
TGGGCTGATGGGATGCGCTTTTCAAAAACTCATTATTAAGAGCGGTCAGCGTTACCGACAGAAGCGTCAGCGCGCCGCATGCGAACATCAGGAAAAGGCTGAGTAACTGGTTCCTCAAATAGCTCCGATTTCGCTCGCAGCTCCACGCTCGGTTAAGCGCCACCTCCAGTGGCTCGAAAATGCCGCTGGCGGTGAAGAACAGCAGAACTAATGCGATCACTTGCACCGGCCCGCGCGATTCCACCGTGGCCTCCAGATTCCGCCGCAGGAATTGCCCGAACACGTCCGGAAAGTAGTCGCCGAGAGCGAAGTAGATGGCGTTCACTGAAGCTCTCCACTTAAAAACGTAGCGGCACAGCGACAGGATCAGCGTCATGAAGGGGAAGAACGACAAGAGCATCCCGGCCGAAATGGAGAACGCGAAGACGTGGACTTCGGTCTGCATCAAATAGCGGAAGGTTGGCGGCGAGGCGCGTCCAGCGCGAGCGAGAAGGTGAGGCGAGCGAGACAAGTCTACCTTCCTAGCTCGCGGACGCCTGTTCGCCGGAAGTCGAGTCCTCTGGAATGGTTCCGTACTTTACGAAATTCGTCCAACGGTCTAACGCAGCTATCCACTGATCGCGGGCGTGCACGCAGGTTCGGTGAGCTTGTTCGATTGGCAAATTCGAGTCTGGCGCGGGAATTCCAGATGGAGAGAAGCCGGTCAGGTCACGCAGCGTTACGTTCGCTTGACGAAACTTTTCCTGCGCATAGCTAAGTTCCTGCGCAAGCTTGCGCTCCACTTCCCGTTTTTCCCACCAGTCGAGCATGCTTGGAAGGAGCCCTGTCTAAGCAAGGATATTATCATCTTCTTCCTCGTCAGACCAGCCCGTCACAACGCGCCGGCCCTCGATTCGCCAGCGCTCCGACAACACGATTTGGATGGCTTCGCTATAGATGCGGTGTTCTTCGGTCAAGATGCGCGCTGAAAGCGATTCCACCGTGTCGCCGTCCAGCACGGGAACGGCCGCCTGGCGAACAATCGGTCCTGCGTCCAGCAGCTCGTCCACGAAGTGCACCGTGCAGCCGCTGATCTTGACACCATGTTCGAGCGCCTGCATTTGCGCATCCAGTCCCGGAAACGCGGGCAGCAGCGAGGGATGAATGTTGAGAACGCGCAGTGGAAACGCACGGCAGAATTCAGCGCTCAACAATCGCATGAACCCGGCCAGACACACCAGTTCCACGCCGCGCTCTTGAAGAGCAGCTACCACGCTGCGATCGTATTCTTCGCGCGCTACGCCCTTGGATGGGATCAGGACCGTGGGCAATCCGCGGTCCCGCGCGATCTCGAGTCCCCGCGCCTCAGGCCGGTTCGAAATAACGGCGGCAATTTCAGCATTCAGGCGCCCGGAGGCGACGTTATTCGCGATGGCCTCGAAATTCGACCCGCGCCCCGATAGCAGGATGCCCAGGCGCTTCAAACCCGCACTCCGGTCTCGCCGACGTACACAACCCCGGCCCGGCTCGAACGCACGACATCGCCGATCTGGTAAGGAGTCTCGCCGAGCTTGCGCAGCGCCGCCTCTGCCTTTTCGAGATTTCGTTTGCCGACCACCAGGATCATGCCGATGCCGAGATTAAAGGTTCGACGGTAATCCGCCAGGTCCAGATTCCCGATGGCGCGCAGCTTCTCGAAAAATGGTGGGATGGTCCAGGTGGAAACGTCGACTCGCGCGGCCAGCCCGCGCGGTAGAATTCGCGGAGTATTTTCGGTAATTCCCCCGCCCGTGATGTGAGCCGCTCCTTTTAGGACGCCGGCTTTCATCAGCGCGCGAATCGGGGTCAGGTAGCTGCGATGCACTCGTAGCAGTTCGCCGGCCAGCGCGTCGTCCAGCGGCAAGCGCGCGACGTCCAACAACAGCTTGCGCGCCAAAGAATAACCATTGGTGTGCAAGCCGCTCGATGGAAGACCCAGGAGGATGTCGCCGGCGCGGATCGTTTTCCCGGTCAGCATCCGGTTGCGCTCCACCGCGCCCACGATGAAGCCCGCCAGATCGTATTCGCCGGCCTGGTAGAAGCCCGGCATCTCCGCGGTCTCGCCCCCGATCAGAGCGCAGCCGTTGTTCCGGCAGCCCCGAGCCACACCTTCGATGACTTGCGAAGCCACGCCGGCGTCCAATTTCCCCACCGCGAAGTAGTCCAGGAAGAAAAGTGGAACCGCCCCTTGCACCGCGATATCGTTCACGCAATGGTTCACCAGATCTTCGCCGATGGTGTTGTGCCGGCCGGTGAGGAAAGCGATCCTAAGCTTCGTGCCCACGCCATCGGCCGAGCTGACCAGCACCGGGCGCTTCCATCCGGAGAGCAGATAGCCGCCGCCGAAACTGCCAATGTCGGTGAGTACTTTGCGGGAAAATGTGGAGCGCGCGTGCCGGCGAATGAATGCTACTGCGCGATCCGCCTCGTCGATGTTCACACCCGCATCTTTGTAACTGATTCGCTTTTGGGGCACTGTTTCCGTCTGTGACCGTGAGAAGAACTTCTATGATAAGCGATCACCGCGAGAGGCTTGGTTTTTCTCCGGCTGGGCGCCGGACCGCTTGCAGGATCCGCCAGCTTACTCGACGAAGCCTCGCCAGGTCTTCCCTCGCTGATCGCGCAGGATGATCCCGTAGCCATCCGCCACGCCGGTTATGGTGTGCCCATTTGGATCACGGAAAGTGTAGCGAACCGACTCCTCGCTCACTTTTTCGGCGGTGCCTCTCCAGATATTTCCGTATTCGTCGCGCAGCTGCAGATGATCACCGTGGCCGAATCCGTACAGCCGCGTGCAGGAGGCTTCTTCCTCGAAGCTAAAGAATCCGCCCGGAATTTTGCCGTGGATTCGACGGCGCTGGAAGATACCTTTACGAGCCACACTCCATTATTTGGCCAATGGGCCAAACTTTGGGATGAGGTGTTCGCCTTAGTGGCCCGTAACGCTGTTACCTACCGAGCCTGGAAACGGGGCGAAGCTCTGCCCGGCAGCGCCGGTTTCGGCCGGAAGTGTAACATTAACGGTGCAAACCGAACTTATGCGAGTTGTCCTCCAGCGGGTCAAGCAGGCGCACGTTGAAGTCGCCGGCGAATCCAAAGGCCGGATCGGGCCGGGGTTATTGATTCTGTTGGGCGTGACGCACGCCGACGGCCGGGCGGACGCCGATTATCTGGCCGACAAGATTCTCCATCTCCGCATTTTTCCCGACGATCAGCGCCGCATGAACCGGTCCGTCCTGGAGGCTGGAGGCTCGCTCCTGGTGGTGTCGCAATTTACCCTGTACGGAAGTTGTAAGAAAGGCCGGCGCCCGAGCTTCGACCAGGCGGCGCCCCCCGAGCAGGCGCGCGATCTCTACGAATATTTCGTTGGGCGCTTGCAAGTAAGTAACACAAACATCGAAACTGGAGTCTTTCAAGCTGAAATGGAAGTGTACCTGGTCAACGACGGCCCAGTTACTTTTGTTCTGGATTCAGCGCGCAACTCGGAATTGTAGAGTAAATTGCAGATTTCTAACAAACTGTAACGTGGCCGTAAGCGGCGATACTTAGTTATGATTGAAATAGGAGCTCACTAAATGCCCCGTCCCAAGAAAAGTCTTCAAAGCAATGAACTGCTGGAAGCGGCTCTCGCAGGACTACAGTTGCGAAAACAGCAATTGGATGAGCAGATCATGGAAGTGCGATCGCTTTTGGGCCGAGGCGCCGCGCGGCGAGGGCGGCCGGCGGGCGCGGTGAAGAATGGGCGCAGCCGGCTCAGCGCAGCAGCGCGCCGGCGCATCGCTGCCGCTCAAAAGCGCCGCTGGGCGGAGTATCGTAAGTCTGCGGCCAAGTCCGAATAGGTCCACCCAAAACGCCGCACGATTTCTTCCAACGGGCCGTCGGCAACCAACTTACCTTTTTCAAAGAACGCCGCGCGTTCAGCCAGCGCACCAGCGAAGCGTATATCGTGGGTCACGATCAGCTTGGCCTGCGGCAGCCCGCGCAGTAAGTGGAGCAAGTTTATCTGGGCGGGCGGATCCAGGAACGTGGTCGGCTCATCCAGCACCAGGATCTCCGGCTGCATGGCCAGCACGCCCGCCAGCGCAACTTTTCTTTTCTCGCCCGCGCTCAGGTGATAAGGCGCTTTGTCCAGGGCGTGCTCCATGGCGGCCTGTTGCAAGGCGGCTTTCGCCTTCTCGATGGCTTCCTCCGGAGTGCATCCCTGATTCAGCGGCCCGAAAGCCACATCCTCCAGCACGGTCGGCATAAAGAGCTGCTCGTCGGAGTCCTGGAACACCATTCCGATCTTCGATCGCACCGCGGCCAGGTTCTGCTTGTTCACCGCGAGGCCGCACACCGTGACGCTGCCCTGGCCTTCGAGAATACCGTTGAGTTGCAGAACGAAAGTGGTCTTCCCGGAACCATTGGCGCCCAGCAGCGCCACGGTTTCGCCCGCGTGTAGCGTGAAATTAATTCCATCCAGCGCTTGCGTGCCATCCTCGTACCGGAAGTGGAGATCGCGTACCTCGATGATCGGTGTCATTGCACTCGAGCCAGAACCAGAAGCGCGCCTACTCCAGCCGCGAAACAGGCATCCATCCAGCCAAACCGCAGCGGATTGAGAAGAGCGAAACGGCCGCTAAACGCGCGCGACATCAGGGCGCGATGCACGCCCTCGGCCCGGTAATAAGAACGCGCGAACAATACCGCGATGGCGCCGGCGGCGGCAGCGCGGAATTTCGCGTGACGGCGCGTGCCGGAGGCTCCCCCGCGGCACGCCGCCGCCAAACGCATGTGCTGCGCCTGTTCTGAAATCACGAATAGGTAACGATACAAAAACTGGGCCATCAAAACCAGCAGGCGTGGCGTTCCCAGCGCTTCCAATCCGCCGAGCAGCCGCGGCAGCGGCGTGGTCCCCACCAGTAGCAGCACCGCGACGGTTGAAAGATAGCTTTTTTCCACCAGACCCAGCGCGCGCCAGCGATCGCCCGCCAGCCAGGTAATCAAGCCGAACGTGAGCGAGAACGGGAGAATGCCCATCGAGCGCAGCAGCAATCCACCCAGTGGAAGGCCGGCAATCAAGATACCGGACGCGAGCAGCGCGGCATAAATGATCAACGTAGGAAATGCATTGGGGGACGCTGTAGCCAGAGCAACCAGGAAGATCAGCAACACCAGAACCTTGGCCCGCGGATCGCGCGCGTGTAATGGGCTCGATCCCTGGCTCCATTGGTCCACTAGAACGTGGTGCATCAGGCGCTCCTGCGGCGGCCCACGAAGCGCGCCCCCGCCAGGCAAAGGCCGCAGATCAGCAGCAATCCCGTGAGCCCCGCGATCGCCCGGCGCAGCCAAGCCGACTCGAAGTTCCCCGCGCTGTAGTTAGCCATGGGCGTTTGAAAATTCGTCCTGGCGGACATGCCCAACGTTTGGCCGAGGCTTTGTATGGCATCCGGCGCGCTCGAGGCCAGCAGGAATCCGGCGATCCCCAGCAGCACGCCCGCCGTGCTGAGCACGATCAGAACGCGGCTATTCGATCGTCCCGGCTTTTGGACGAATCCCGGATTCAATCGATCCAGCGCTTGAACCACCGAAATTGTGATCGCGCCTTCGATGGCGGCGTTGACGGCAAAAAGACCCAGAGAAGTAAACACCAGCAGGCGCGGCATCCGCACGCCGGAGATCAGCAGCTCGGCCAGCGCCAGCGAGCCGCTCACCAGCACCGAGAGAAATCCGCCGGCGAAAATTGCGCTGTTGCGCCTGGCCGCACCCCACAGTTGAAAGGGCCAATATCCAGCCAGCACGCCGGCCACGGCCATGTTGAACACGTTCGCCCCCAGTGCCAGTACACCGCCGTCTTGAAAGACGAAGGCCTGGATCACCAGGATGGTGGTCATCACCAGAACGGCCGGCGCCGGTCCCAACGCGCAGGCCAGTAGCGCGCCGCCCACCAGGTGCCCGCTGGTTCCCGCGCCCACCGGGAAATTGATCATCTGGGCGGCGAACACGAAGGCGCCCATCACGCCCAGCAGCGGAATGCGCGTATCCGGCAGATCGCGCCCGGCCCGCTTGATCATCAACCCAACGGCCGGGATGCTGATCGCGTCCAGGGAGGCCCACACCGGCGTGGACAAAAAATTGTCCGGAATATGCATGACGGCCCGACGGCTTCACAGTATCACGATTGTTCAAAGCGTGCCACGGCACGCCGCCGTCTCCTGACGCGGGGCCGACGCCTGCTACGCTCTATACAAATGAGCGAACTCAGCCGCATCGGCGTAGCCATCGATTCCGATCTCCTGAAGAAGTTCGACCACCTCATCGCCTCGCGCGGGTATACCAATCGCTCGGAAGCCTTTCGAGACTTGATCCGCGACGAGCTGGTGCAAAGCTCCTGGGAGCGCCCCGATAGCAGCGTGGTGGGCACCGTGACGCTGGTTTACGACCACCATGTCCGCCTGCTCAGCGAGAAGCTGACCGGGCTCCAGCATTCCCATTTCCACAACATTCTTTCCACCTTGCATGTGCACCTGGATCATGACAATTGCCTGGAGGTTCTGGTGGTCAAGGGAAAAGCGGGCGCGGTGAAGAAGATCGCCGACGCCTTGATCAGCACCAAGGGTGTCAAACATGGCCAGCTGACTCTGGCTTCCTCGGGCGCCGAGTTGTGATCGTGGGAATCGGCATCGATGTCGAGGAAGTGGCTCGCATTCGCGAGGCCATGCAGCGGCACGGGCGGCGTTTCACGGACCGCATCTTCAGCCCCGCCGAGATCGCTTACGTGGAGCGAAAGGCCAATCGCTACGAGCGCTACGCCGCGCGTTTCGCCGCTAAAGAAGCCGGCATGAAAGCCATCGGTACGGGCTGGCGCCGGGGCGTGCGCTGGCTGGATTTCGAGGTCGCCAATCTTCCCTCCGGACGGCCGACGCTCCGAATGCACGGCGTGGCCGCGGCAGTCGCTCAAGGCCTCGGCGTTCGCAATATCGCGCTGTCGCTCACGCACACCGCGCAGCAGGGCGTGGCGATCGTGATTCTCGAGACATAAAGCCAATCATGGAAACACTTACATCTTTGATACGTCCAAACAACATGCGTCATTTGAAGCTAGCCGCCTGGCTGCTGTTATGTTCCGGAATCTCTTATGGGCAACATATAACCATCGGCGTCAAGAGCGGTGTTCCCCTGACTGACGCGTTTTCCGACCAGACTACACACGGCGTAGACACCATCGTCCATTCGTTTTCCGAGAGCAAGGACTTCGTCATCGGTCCCGTGATCGAACTAGGCCTGCCGCTGGGGTTCGCGGTTGAAGCCGAGGCATTGTACCGTCCGCTCAATCTGACTGTCGACAGCACCATCGTCCCCCAACCAACCACCCGCAACGTCACCGATATCACCTCCTGGGAATTTCCGATTCTCGGCAAATACTATTTCTTCCACACGCCCGGCTTGCACCCCTACGTGGAAGCTGGTCCCATTTTCCGCGCGGTCGGCAGTCAAGCATCCTATCTGTCAAAAGCCGGGGCGGCTTTCGGCGGCGGCGTAAACATTCAAATCTGGAAACTGCGCATTATGCCGGAGCTTCGCTACTCTCGCTGGGGCCATGATGCGACGGTCGTGTCCGCTGTTGCGGCTTTCCCGTCCAACGTGAATCAAGCTGAGTTCCTGATCGGCATCGGGTTTTAGCCAGCGGGCCGGTAACTTCGCCGCCAACACTCTATTTCCATCATTTTCACTTGCTTAGTAATTGCGCCGAGCCTTGTGCGGAACTCCTGCTCCTAGAATCCCGGTTGAAAGGAGACCGAAGTGAAACAGGCCGACAAACCCAAGGAAAAACCCGAGCAGGACACGACTGAGAACCCCGAACAGAATCCAGGCATCGTGCAACCCATGATCGACGAGTTGCGCTTTCCAAAAGACGCGCCCGAGGCTCCCAAAGGACCTCCGCGCGGTCCCGTGCATCCGCCCCAGCCCGCCGAACAGGATCAAGACCCTGGCGGTGGCTACAATCCTGACCACACCATTCCTCAACCCTAATACGAAACTTCAACAGCGCCAAAAAACCACGCAACTCAAATCTGGATCATAATGGGAACATAAGTACTGTTTTCGGCATCGTTAGTAATTAAGGAAGGTCCCATGAAGTTTGCCGCCGTTGCTGTGGCGCTGGTATGTTCGTCTCTCTTGGCAGCCGAGACCGCGCCCGTCCGCCCCAAGGCAGGAAAAGTCCAGATTTTCAAGCTGGCCGATATCAAACCCGGAATGAGAGGCTACGCCTGGACGGTTCTCGCCGGCACCGAGCCCGAACCGATTCCGATCGAAATCCTGGGGCTTCTGAAAAATCAGTGGGGACCTAAGCAAGACATCATTCTCGCCAAGATGGGCGGCAAAGCAACCCGCACTAACGTGGCCGGCGGCATGAGCGGCAGCCCGGTTTACATCGACGGCAAACTGGTAGGCGCGGTGGCGCTACGCTTCAGCGTTTTCTCGCCGGACGCGATTTGCGGCATCACGCCCATCGAGCTGATGCTCGAAGTCAACGATTTTGACAAATCCCGCCCCGAGGACGCCCGCACGCCGGACAAGACCGTCGCGCAGGATTCCGTCCAGGTACCCGGCGGCATGCTGGCTCAAGTGCTGTCGGCCAATCAAGCCGCCAACGTCGGCACGAACTCCACCATCGTGCCGATCGAAACGCCGCTGAGTTTTGCGGGCTTTCATGAGAACGTGCTGCACGAATTCTCCGGTTTGTTCCAGCAGCTCGGCATGACCGTGGCGGCCGGCGGGACAGCCAGCACGAGCCTCAGCGCCAAGCCCGCGCCGGGCTGGCAGAATTCGCTGCAGCCGGGCGATGCCGTCTCGGGCGTCTTGGTCACCGGCGACATGAGCGTCAGCGGGATGTGCACCGTCACTTACAACGACGGCAAGCACGTGCTGGCCTGCGGACACTCCTTCTTCAATCTCGGCCCCGTCGACATGCCCATGGCCAAGGCCGACGTCCTGATGACACTCGCCTCGGCGTTCCAGCCCAACAAAATGGGCAATGCCACCGATATCGTGGGCGCGCTGAAACAGGACCGGCATAGCGCCATCATGGGCGAACTCGGCGCCACCGCCGACATGGTGCCCGTCACGGTAAAAGTCCGCTCCCTGGGCGACAACAACGCTGTCCGCAACGAAAAAGATCTGCATTTCAACGTTTTTGTCCAGCAGAAGTGGACGCCGTACCTGATGATGCTGACGTTGTTCAATTCCCTGTCCGGTCTCAACGATTTTGCCGAAGAGACCACCTACCGCATGAGCGGCAAAGTGGAATTCGACGGCCAACCCGGCATGTCTATCTCCACCATGCTGGCCTCCAGCGAAAATCCCGCGCCAGCCCCGATGCAATTGGCCGGCTGGTGGGGCGACAAATTCAACCGCCTGTTCCTGAATCCGGTGCACACGCCCCGGCTGAAGACTGTCGACGCCACGGTCGACATTTTCCCCGAGCGCCGCGTAGCCACCATCGAAAATGCCTGGATCCCTTCGAGCGAAGTGGAGGCCGGTTCGCAAGTTCCGGTCAAAGTTTTCCTGCGCCCGTATCGCGGCGAGCGCATCCAGCGCGACTTCCTGCTGAAGATTCCCGCCGGCCTGGCCCCGGGCGAGCACCGTATTCTGCTGAGCGATGCCGATACGCTGAACCGTATCCAGACCGTGGCCGGCCTTTCGGAACGGTTCATGGATATTCCGCAAACCGTGTCGCTGATCAACCAGGAGCGCAGCAACAACAAGCTGTATATCTCGCTGGTGGAACCCCGCCCCACGGTGTTCTACGAAGATAAAACGCTACCTAGCCTTCCCGCTTCCGTCATGAACGTAATGCAGACCGGCCGCACCGCCAGCCGGCATTTCGTGAGTTCGCCGGAAAGCGCCGTCGAACAGGGCAGCGTCCCCTTCGATCTGATGATCGAAGGCAGCTATTCCTTGAGGATCACAGTTAAGTAATTCGCAATGAAAATTCTACGATTCCTGCCGGTGGCTTGCGCCATCGCCACCTGCTTCGCGGTCGAAACGCGCTTCTGGGAACAAGGCGAGCGTTCCGATTTTGAAAAAGGAACCCTCACCCATCTGTCCCTGCGCAGCGACGGCCGCATCTATCTGGCCCCCACGTTTCAGGAAGTCTTCGATTCATCCACCCCCTATCTTTGGACTATCGCCGCGGATTCCAAAGGCAATCTCTACACCGCCGGCGGAGGCTCGGGAAGCGGAACCGCCAAGCTTTTCCGCGTTGACAACGCGGGCAAGAGCCGCACCTTTGCCGAGCTGGACGGTCTTGAAATTCATGCCGTCGTTCTGGACTCCAAAGATCAGGTGTACGCCGCCACCGATCCGGATGGAAAGATCTATAAAATTTCAGCCGACGGCAAAGCGCGCGTCTTCTTCGATCCGCACCAGAAATATATCTGGGCCATGGCGTTCAACAGCAAGGGCGACCTGTTCGTGGCTACCGGCGAGCAAGGGGAA
>Ga0335081_10021293_pt1 | contig 10499 bp, 7 predicted proteins | sample Lox_Sample_35_FD_206713 | JGI IMG/M metagenome (GOLD analysis project Ga0335081, IMG submission 206713) | Soil microbial communities from Loxahatchee National Wildlife Refuge, Florida, United States - Lox_Sample_3.5 | ecosystem: Environmental > Terrestrial > Soil > Wetlands | place: USA: Florida...
GGGCTGTCGCCGCGGGACGCCATCTACCGGGCGTGCCTCCTGCGCTTCCGGCCGATCATGATGACCACCATGGCGGCGCTGCTCGGCGGCGTGCCGCTGGCCATCGGGCACGGCGCGGGCGCGGAGCTGCGGCAGCCGCTCGGCATCACCATCGTGGGCGGGCTGCTCTTCTCGCAGATGCTGACGCTGCTCACGACCCCGGTCATCTACGTGGCGCTCGACACGCTGTCGAAGAAAAGGAAATCGCGGGTCTCGCCCGCCAGCCCTCAGGTGGCCTGAACGTTTTCTGATTCCCGCGTCGCGCTTTCGCGCGCCGCTTCCCCACCCCCACTCCCCCAACGCTGCGACAGGTCGGACAGTGCCCCTCGCCCCCGAGTGGGGCGAGGGGCGCCACGCTACTTCTTCAGCTTCGCGACCGTCGCGCGCAGACGCTCCTGCGTCTCCGACGAGAACCACCCGTCGAGCCACTTCTCCGCTTCGGCCGCGTCGTGCTTGCGGACCGCGTCGGCGGCCGGCCGGCGCAGCGCGGACTTCACCATGCGCACGCCGCTCGGCGGCATCGACGCGAGCGCAGCGGCGCGCTGCAGCGCTTTCTCCACCAGTTCCGCCTCAGGCAGGACCTCGTGCACCAGCCCCAGCTGCAGCGCCTCGCGCGGCTGGAACAGCCGGCCCTCGAGCGCGATGGGCGCGAGCGACGACGCCGGCACCTGCCAGCGCAGCGTCTCCAGCACCACCGCAGGCAGGCCGATGCCGAGCTGCACCTCGTTGAGCCCGATGCGCGCTTCCTTGTCGGCCGCGAGCCGCACGTCGCATTGCAAGGCCAGCACGCACCCGCCCGCGATGGCATGCCCGTTCATCGCCGCCACCGCCGGAACCGGCAGCTCGAAGATGCGCAGCATCAGCGCGTCGAACCGGTCGATGAAGCCGCGCATGGTGGGCCGGTCGAGCTCGATCAGCGAGGGCAGGTCGAGCCCCGCGGAAAACGCGTTGCCCGCGCCAGTGAGCACCAGCGCGCGGGCGTCGCGCGCGCCGTCGAGCAGCGCGTGCATCCGCTCGACGAAATCGGGTCCGACCGCGTTGACCTTGCCGCTCTGCAGCGTGACGAGCGCGACGCTGCCTCTCGATTCGATGCGCATGCGCGCTGTTTAACACGCGCGGGCCGGGCTCGCCGCAACTACCTCCCGACCGCGGTGGGCGGCTGCGGGATCGACTCGTTGCCCGCGGCGTCGCTGGTGGCCACCGCGAAGAACCAGTCGTCGGTGGTGACCGAAGGCAGCACCACCTCGGCGACCTTGCCGAGCGCGAGCGGCTCCTGCCAGGTCACCGAATCGGCCGGGCGGCGGTAGAGCACGACGGCCGCGATGCGCGGATCGTCGGGCAGCTTCCAGCGCAGCTTCGCGTCGGGCGAGACCGCGCCGGCCAGCGTCACCTCCTGCGGCGCGGAGGGCGCGGCCGAAAGCGAGGCGAACGCGGCGGCCAGCGCGCGGCACATGCGGCCCGCGTAGTTGGCGTCGAAGCGCCACAGCTCGTCGCCGTAGCGCACGCCGTTCTCGGTGCGCGGCGTCTGGTGCTGGCCGCGGTAGTTCTCGCGCGCCTCGGAGAGCCGCACGGCGGCAAAGCCTTCCTTCGCGAACGACATGTGGTCGCTGCCGCGCGCGATGCGGTCGCGGCGCAGCATCACGCGCAGCCGCAGGCCGGTGACGTACAGCTCGCCGACCCGCTGGATGTACCGCGCCCACTCGCGCGCCGGGCTGTCGTTCTCGTTGCCGACGGCGAGGCGCAGCTTGCGCTGCGGCTCGGTCTCGTTCTCGAGCGCGCCTTCGGAGAAGAGCCGCGCGGTGGTGCCGTCGCGCACGCCGTCCTGGCCCTCGCTGTTGCCGGCGATGTCCACGCTGGTCATGGCGACGACGTCGATGCCTTCGGACTTCAGCCGCTGCGCGAGGTGCGCCGAGCCGAGCAGGCCCTGCTCCTCGCCGGCCACCGCGACGAAGTAGACGCTGATCGGCGGCTGCTCGTCGCGGAACGCGTTGGCCAGCTCCAGCGCCATCGCGGTCCCGCTGGCGTCGTCGATGGCGCCGGGCGCGTCGGTCTTCGGGTCCATGATGTCGCTCGGCATCGAGTCGTAGTGGCCGGTCATCATCAGCGCCTGCTTCGCGCGGCGAGGGTCGGTGCCGGGCAGGACCACGCCGACGTTGACGATCTCGGTCGCCACGTTCACCCGCTTGCCGTCGGGCTGGTAGACGAAGCGATCCTCGAACGGCTTCAGCCGCGAGCCGCGCGCCGCCGCGTCGAACTGCTCGCGCAGCCAGTCGCGCGCCGGCACGATGCCGCGGCCCGGCCCCTGCGTGCCCGAGAGCGTGTGGCGGGTGCCGAACTCGGTGAGCCGCTTGACCGTGGCCTGCATCCGCGACGCGTCGATGCGCTGCACCAGGGCCTCGACGCGCGGATCGCGCTGCGCCGCAGCCAGCAAGATGAAAAGGGCGATCATCCGATCCTCCGTTTGCGCCACAGCAGGTAGACGGGAAGGCCCGCCAGAGTCAATGTCAGCCCGATCGCGCTGTGCACCGGGTCGTGGACGAAGGTCGCGACGACCACCGACAGGCTGATGCCGATGAAGACCAGTGTCGTGAACGGATGGCCGGGCATGGTCACCGGCTCGCCGCGCCGGGCGAAGACGAAGAGGCACGCCGCGGTGGCCGAGAAGAAGATGAAGTCGATGGCCACCACGTAGCGCAGGATGATCTCGTAGGTGCCGAGCAGCGCGATGGCCGCGGCGAGCGCGCCCTGCAGCACGATGGCCGCGACCGGCGCGAGCGTGCGCGGATGCACGCTCCCCACCACGCGCGGGAAGAGCCCGTCCTCGGCCATCTTGAAGTAGACCCGCGGCGCAGTGAGGATGGACTGGCTGAGGAAGCCCAGCGTGGAGATGGCGATGCCCGCCGCGATGAAGGCGCCGCCCGCGCTGCCGAGCGCCTTCACCGCCACGTCGTGCGCGGGCGCGTCGGTGGCGGCGAGCCCGGCCGCGCCGAGCGTGCGCAGGCAGGCGAGCACCGTCAGCGTGTAGAGCGCGATCACCGCGCCGACGCCGGCGATCAAGGCGCGCGGCAGGTCGCGCTGCGGATCGTTCATCTCGGCGGCGACGAAGCACGAGGTCTGGAAGCCGCCGTAGGCGAAGAGCACCGGAATCAGCGCGGTGCCGAAGTCGTGCTGCTCGCCGGCGGCGGCGTGCGCGGGCGCGGGCGCGAGCAACAGCCCGCAGCAGACGAGCGCGGTGATGGCGGCGATCTTGAGGACCATCAGCGCGCTCTGCACGCGGCTGCCCGCCTTCACGCCCAGGCAGTTGATCAGCGTCAGCGCCGCCATCGCCACCGCGGCGAGCAGGCTCTCGGGCGCGCTTAGCGGCACCAGCTGCTCCAGGTAGCGCGCGAAGACGATGGCGCACGCGGCCATGCCGCCGGTCTGGATGACCACCAGGAGCGCCCATCCGTAGAGGAACGCCACGCCCGGATGGAACGCGTCGCGCAGGTACACGTACTGCCCGCCCGCCTGCGGCCGCCGCCGCGACAGCTCGGCATACACGAACGCGCCGATCATGGCCGCCACCCCGCCGGTGAGCCACGCCGCGATCATCAGCCACGGCGCGCCCGCGCTGCGCGCGACGATGGCCGGGTTGACGAAGATGCCCGATCCGACGATGCCGCCCATCACCACCATGGTGGCGTCGAAGAGGCCGATCCGCCGCGCGAGCATCGCGGGAGTCTATCGCGCCGCGCGATATGCCGATCGCCAGCGCTGGCCCTGCGGATTTCGCGTGCTGATCAGCACGAACAGATCGTGCGGCGTGGCGGCGAGCGACACGGGGAACGCGCCGGAGGCGGTAGGGAGCTGCGTCTGCAGCGGCTGCCAGCCGTCGGCGCCGAGGTGCAGCAGCTCGTACGCGGTGGCGGTGTCGGCGGGCGTGCCGGGGCCGAGCGAGATCTCGCCGTCCTCCTGGCTCTGCGCCGCGAGCTGCTCGGCGAGCGCGTCCCACCGCGTCTGGGTGGCTGCGTACGCGACGTCGCCGGAGGTGCCCGACAACGCCGCGCCGCCATTGAAGTGCGCGAGCAGGCGCAGCGGGTCGACGTACGAGAGCAGCGTCTCGGCCGCCGCGCCGCTGGCGCGGAAGATCTGCGGCACCCCGCTTCGCTGCGGGTTCTCCATGCCCTGGTACTGCCGGCCGCGCTGCGGGACCTCCCGGAGCAGGTGCTGCTGCCGCTGCTGGCGCGGCGGCGGCGCCATCAGCGACGGCTCCCAGAAGGCGTTCTCCACCGTCGCGCGCAGCGCCACCGCCAGCGGCAGCGACGGGTCGAGGACGCGCGACCAGGTGACCCCGCCGTCGGCCGAGCGGTACACCAGCGCCGCCGCCACCGGCCCTGCGAGCAGCTTGTCGCGCCCGGGAAAGCGGCAGGCGGCGCGCAGGCCGGCCGGATCGGCCCGATCGCCGTGCATCTGCCGCCCCGCGAGCGCCGCCAGGTCGGGATAGCGCCGCACCAGCGCCGCCGCCTGCAAGATGGGATCGGCCGCCACCGCGTACACCGCCCCGTCGAGCAGCGTGACGTAGGCGTCGAGCGCAAGCCCGCTGCGCTTCCACAAGCCGCCGCCGTCCTCGGTGTAGTAGACGCCGTCGCCGCCCGCCGCGTTCCAGGCGATGGCCCGCGGCTTCTCCTCGCGCGAATCGGCCAGCGCCAGCGCCGACACCGCCTCGTCGCTGCTGTAGTCGAGCAGCGCGACGAAGCGCGGCAACAGCTCGCGCGGCTGCTCCTCCTCGGCGCGAATCGACACGTAGATGGTCTGCGGGTGCGCCGGGTCGGCCGCGATGCTCCGCACCCGCCACGGCGGCTTGGCCTGCACCTGGATCGGCAGCACGCGCCAGGTCCTCGCCCCGTCCTCGGAGACGTACAGCGCGCTGCGCACCGCCGCGACGATGGCCCCGCCCGCGCCCAGCGCCAGCGCGTCGACATTGCCGTCGCCAGGCCGCGATGCGTTCCAGGTATGGCCGCCGTCGGAGCTATGCAGGACCTGCATACCCGTCCGCGCGGTGATCTTCCGCGGATCGGCCGGGTCGAACAGCACCTGCTTCGGCAGGTCGGGCATGGGCGCCCAGGTCCACGCGCCGCCCTCGTCGCTCGAGGAGAACAGGCCGGTCTCCGGCCGCGCCAGCGTCGCCAGCACCACCGGCCCCGAGGCCTGGAAGCGCGTGAGCAGGCCGTCGGACTCGTGCGAGGTGAAGAAGAGGAAGCGCGTCTTGTCGTAGTGCACCGGCAGCGGCTGCAGTCCGCCGGTCGCGGCAGAAGCCAGCGGCTTCACGCTGATGCTGGCGCAGGCGCAGAGCGCGGCGGCGACCGGGAAGAACGCTCTCAAGCCGGCAGCCGCGTGCTCGAAGGAGTGGTCTGGTCGGTGTGGATGGTGAGCTCTCCCGAAACGTCGGCGGTGACCACGAAGTGATCCAGCGGGCTCGACGCCGGCCCGCGCAGGACGTTGCCCTGCCCGTCGAACAGGCTGCCGTGACAGGCGCAATCGATCAAGCTCGCGCTCACGCTGCCGTCGCGCGACATGTCGCAGCCCTCGTGCGTGCAGATGAGCGACAGCGCGTAGACGCCGTTCTGGTCGCGGCCGATGGCCACCGGGAACCCGGACACGGCGCGCAGGCTACCCTGTTGCACGCCCGAAGCGTTGCCGCCGTCGATGGTGTTCGGCAACTGCTGGACATCGGGCATGCCGCATCCGAAGGCGCAGCCCGCGATCAGGAACGTCCGTCGGCTCAGCGGCATGGCGGTTGGACTTGCGAAGCGGCTCGCAATTCACGCACCATGGAATCATGTCCGGCCCGCTGACGGAAGACGAATTGGCCGAGCTGGAGGCCGAGGTGCAGCAGATGTCGAGCTGGGCGCTCGACGAGGCCGACGTGCGCCGGCTGCAGCTGCGCAGGCAGGCCTTCGACGAGCTGCGCGACCTGCGCCGGAAGCTGGCCGAATCGGAGATGCGCGAGGCCAGCCTGCGCGAGCAGCTCGACAATGCCGAGGAGGAGCTGGCGCTCACTCGTGCTTCGCAGCCACCTTCCTGAAGCGCGCCACCAGCTCGTTCGCCTCCTTGACCAGCCGGTCTGCCGCCTTCAGCGCGCGGTCGGTGGGCGCGGCGTCGCTGCCCTGCAGCACCTCGTACGCGCCGGTGAGCCGCGCGCTCCACGGCGCCAGCGCGGGCGGCGACTCCTTCGCCCACGGCCGCCGCTCCTCCATCGAGCCCTCCAGCGCGGCCAGCCCGGCGTCGTTGGCCGGGTGCGACTTGCGCAGCTCGCGCAGCTGGCCGAGCGCGTCGAGATCGTCGCGGATGGCCGCCGCCAGCCGCTGCGAGGCGTCGAACTGCTTCTGCAGCGCGGGCAGCGGCGTCTTGATGCGCGGGTCCATCTTCACGACGAGCGGCTGCGTCAGCGACTTGCCGCCCGCGGTCAGCTTCACCGTGTACCGGCCCGGCATGACCCACGGCCCGCGCGGCTCTCGCGGCGTGTCGTGCGGCGTGGCGGCGATGGGGTACTGCGGGTCGAGCGTGGGCACCGGCGGCCAGTGCAGGTCCCAGACGAACCGGTGCAGCCCCGCCGCGGCCGACGGCGCGCGCGGCGGCCGGATCCACCAGCGCGGCACGTTGCCCTCGTCGCCCGGCGGCTCGGTCTTGTCGGTCGATGAGAACTTGCGCACCAGCTTGCCGCGGGCGTCGAGGATCTCGAGCGTCACCTCGCCGGCCGGCGCCTTGAGCAGGTAGTCGATGATGGCGCCGTCCGGCGGATTGGGACCCGCCGGCTCGTCGGGCGGCATCGGCGTGTCGGTGTTCGTGTCGTTGCGGATGCGCAGGGCCGGCGCGGGCGTGAACAGGTGCGCGTCCTCCGTGGCGATCGCATCGATCGATGCTGCGCCCTTCGGGCTCCGCCCGTCGCCGGCAAAGCCGGCTCCTCCGATCTCGCGCAGCGGCTCGATGTCGTCGAGGATGTAGAAGCCGCGCCCGTGCGTGGCCACCGCCAGGTCGTTGTCCTTGACGATCAGGTCGCGCACCGACGACGCCGGCATGTTCAGCCGCAGCGATTGCCAGCTGTCGCCGTCGTCGAACGAGACGTAGACCTGCTCCTCGGTGCCGCAGAAGAGCAGGCCGCGCCGCTTCGGATCTTCGCGGATGACCCTGGTGATGGTGCCGCGCCCGGGCAGGCCCTTGACGATTTCGCTCCACGTCTTGCCGCCGTCCCGCGTGCGGAGCAGGTGCGGGCGCCAGTCGTCGAGGCGCATCGTGTCGATGGCCGCGTACGCCTCCCGCGCGTCGAAGTGGCTCGCCTCGAGGATGCTCACCTTGGCCCACGGCACGAGCTGCGCCGGCGTGACGTCGCGCCAGCTCTTGCCTCCGTCGCGCGTCACGTGCAGCAGGCCGTCGTCGCTGCCGGCCCAGATGGTGCGCGCGTCCTTCGGCGAGGGCGCGAGCGCGTAGACGACGCCGCGCTGGCCCGGCTTCGCCTCGTCGGTGTCCTTGTACTTGCCGACGTTGGGCGGGTCCTCCCAGGTCTTGCGCGTCAGGTCCGGGCTGATCTGCATCCAGCTGCGCCCCTGGTCCTGCGTCTTCCACACCGTGTTCGAGGCGAAGTAGAGCGTCCGCGGGTCGGTGGGCGAAAACAGGATCGGCTGCGTGCGGATGACGCGGTACGACGGCGAGCGCGACGCCACCGGCGCCAGCTCCTGCACGTCGCCGGTGCGGCGGTCCCAGCGCGATACCTTGCCGCCGAAGACGATGTCCGGGTCGCGCGGGTCGGGCGCGGCGGAGCCGTACTCCTCGACGCCGACCGGGTGCCAGTCGCGGAACGTGATGCGCCCGTCGGGCCCGCGGCTGGAGACGCAGGCCGAGCCGCTGTCCTGCTGTCCGCCGCAGAGGCGGTACGGGAACGCGTTGTCGGCGGTGACGTGGAACATGGCCGAGGTCGGCTGGTTGAACCACGACGACCAGGTCGCGCCGCCGTCCACCGTGACCATACCGCCCTGGTCGCCGGCGAGCAGCACCACGTTGGTATTGCTCGGGTCGATCCACAACCGGTGATAGTCGTCGCCGCCCGGCGCGCCGCGGAACGCGCGCCAGGTCTTGCCGCCGTCTTCCGACCGCCAGCTGACGACGCTCGCGGTGTAGACGATCTCCGGGTTCTTCGGGTCGACCTTCACCTCGGCGAAGTCATCGGGTCGGTCGGCCGGGCGCGTGTCGTCGGTGATCTTCACCCACGACTCGCCGGCGTCGTCCGAGCGATAGAGGCGGCCCTCTTCCTTGCCGACCTGCACGGTGGCGAAGACCCGCGAGGGCATCGACGGCGCGATGCCGATTCCGAAGCGGCCGACCTTGTCGTGCTCCCAGTCGGGAAGGCCTTTGCCGAGCTTGCGCCATGTGGTGCCGCCGTCGGCCGACTTGTACAGGCCGCTGCCCGGCCCGTTGAACTCGCCGTTCTCCCACGGGGCCTGGCGCGCCTCCCAGAGCGCGGCGTAGACCGTCTGCGGGTTCTGCGGGTCGATGACCACGTCGGACGCGCCCACGTCGGGGCCTTCGCCGAGGATCTTGGTGAACGTCTCGCCGCCGTCGGTCGAGCGGTAGAGCCCGCGCTCGTCGTTGGGCCCGTACGGGTGGCCGAGCACCGCGACGAACAGCCGCTGCGGATCGCGCGGGTCGACGGCGATCTGCGGGATCTGCTGGCCGTCGCGCAGGCCGGACAGATGCCGCCACGTCTTGCCCGCGTCGTTCGATTTGTACATGCCGTCGCCGACGGACAGATCCGGCCGCTGCAGGCCCTCGCCGCTGCCGACGTAGATCACGTCGGGGTTGGAAGGGGCGACCGCGAGCGCGCCGATGCTGCCGGTGTCCTGCTCGTCGAAGATCGGCTGCCAGGTGCGGCCGTAGTCGTCGCTGCGCCACACGCCGCCGTTCACCGCGCCGATGTAGAACGTGCCCGGCCGCTGCGGGACGCCGCTCGCCGCCTTGGTCCGCCCGCCGCGGAACGGCCCGATGGCCCGCCACTGCATCTCGCCGAACAGCGACGCCGCCAGGAGAAGGAAGATCATCATGAGGGTCCCTTAACTACCACCGCGAAGGCGCGAAGGGTGCGAAGGGCCGCGAAGATCTTCCTTTAGAAAAACCAAAAGACCTTCGCGGCCCTTCGCTTCCATCGCGCCTTCGCGGTTGCGTTTCCGCTCACCGCCGTTGCTTGTAGTAGCTGATCAGCGCGTTCGTCGAGGAGTCGTGCGAGGTCACCGCGCCAGGCGCCTTCAGCTCCGGCTCGATCTTCTTTGCCAGCTGCTTGCCCAATTCCACGCCCCACTGGTCGTAGCTGTTGATGTTCCAGACGGCGCCCTGAACGAAGATCTTGTGCTCGTACATGGCCACCAGCCGGCCCAGCGAGCGCGGGTCGAGCGCGTCGAAGAGGATGCTGGTCGACGGGTGGTTGCCCTCGAACCTGCGCCACGGCGACGGCGCATCGGTGAGCCCGTTCATCAGCGCCTCCGGCTGCGCGAAGAAGTTCGCCAGCAGCACGTCGTGGTGATCGCCGAGCGCGTTGTACGTCTTCACCGTGGCGATGAAGTCGCACGGGATCAGCCGCGTACCCTGGTGGATGAGCTGGTAGAACGCGTGCTGGCCGTTGGTGCCCGGCTCGCCCCACACCACCGGGCCGGTGTCGTAATCGACGCGGCGGCCCTCCTTGTCGACGCTCTTGCCGTTCGACTCCATGTCGCCCTGCTGGAAGTACGCCGGGAAGCGGTGCAGGTACTGGTCGTACGGCAGGATGGCGTGCGTCTGCGCGCCGAAGAAGTTCCCGTACCAGACGCCCAGCAAGCCGAGTATAGCGGGTATATTCTGTTCCAGCGGCGCGCTGCGGAAGTGCTCGTCCATCTCGAACGCGCCGCCCAGCATGGCCTCGAAATGGTCCATGCCGACGGCGCACGCGATCGGCAGGCCGATGGCGCTCCACATCGAATACCGCCCGCCCACCCAGTCCCAGAAGCCGAACATGTTCTGCGTGTCGATGCCGAACTTCGCCACTTCGGCGGCGTTGGTGCTCACCGCTACGAAGTGCTTCGGCACCGCCGCCTCGCCGAGCCGCCCGGTGAGCCACCCGCGCGCCGACCGCGCGTTCATCAGCGTCTCCTGCGTGGTGAAGGTCTTGCTCGCGATGACGAAGAGCGTCCGCGCCGGGTCGAGCCGCTTCACCGTCTCGGCCAGGTGCGTCGAATCCACGTTCGACACGAAGTGCGGCGTCACTTCGGACTGGAACGGCTTCAGCGCTTCGGTGGCCATCACCGGCCCGAGATCGGAGCCGCCGATGCCGACGTTGACCACGTCGGTGATCTTCTCGCCGGTGTGCCCGCGCCATACGCCGCTGCGCAGGCGCTGCGTGAAGTCGCGGATGCGCGCGAGCACGCCGTTCACCTCCGGCATCACGTCCTTGCCGTCGA
>Ga0335081_10021294_pt1 | contig 10499 bp, 11 predicted proteins | sample Lox_Sample_35_FD_206713 | JGI IMG/M metagenome (GOLD analysis project Ga0335081, IMG submission 206713) | Soil microbial communities from Loxahatchee National Wildlife Refuge, Florida, United States - Lox_Sample_3.5 | ecosystem: Environmental > Terrestrial > Soil > Wetlands | place: USA...
CACATGGCACAGGAATACTCGCCCGATATACGGGTGAACGCCATTTCTCCGGGGTTCTTTCTTACTGAACAAAACAGGTTTCTGCTCACGGAGAAAGAGACCGGTGCATTGACGCCGCGGGGAAAAAAAATCCTGGATCATACGCCGATGGGAAGATTCGGCGAGCCGGCAGATCTTCTCGGCGCGGTTCTCTGGCTCCTCTCGCCCGCATCGAGGTTCGTGACAGGTGTTGTTCTCCCCATCGACGGAGGATTTTCGGCATATTCCGGTGTTTGACCGATGATCTTCTTCCAAAAGGGCTCTCCAAGTGCGCGGATGTGCCGCAAAGATCTGCAGGCAGGGCTTTACGAAGCGCTCGACAATTTTCGCGACCGGAAACGCGTTCTGGCAATTCCCCCCGATTATACCCGATTCCATTCTCAGGCAGGAATTCTCACTGAATTTGTCTGGGAATATTTCGGCGACCACCTGACCGACGTTCTCCCGGCAACCGGCACACACTTCCCGGTCTCGGATTCCGAGAAGGATGCAATGTTCGGCAGAGTTCCCAAGAGTCTCTTTCGCATCCATGACTGGAAAAACGGTTCGGTCACCCTTGGAGAGATTCCCGCCGATTTCGTCAGGAAAATTTCCGAAGGTGTGGTGGACTACCCCATCCCAGTCCAGGTCGATAAGCTGGTTGCCTCGGGTACGCATGATCTCATCATTTCCCTTGGACAGGTGGTTCCTCACGAAGTGATCGGAGTTGCCGGATACAATAAGAACGTCTTCATTGGTACGGGCGGTCCGGAAGCCATCAACAAAACACATTTCCTCGGCGCGGCGTACGGAATGGAGAGAATGATGGGAAAGGTCAAAACGCCCGTACGTGAGGTCCTCAATTATGGGGCGCGCTGTTTCGGCTCCCGTCTCCCGATCCTGTACGTTCTCACCGTGGTTGCCGCCGAGCGTGACGGCTCTCCGGCAGTCCGCGGATTGTTTGTGGGTGACGATGAGGAATGCTTCCAGCGTGCTGCAGCCCTCTCACTGCAGGTGAACGTCGAGCTTCTCGAGAAGCCCCTGAAGAAGATAGTAGTGTATCTTGATCCGGCGGAATACAAGAGCACCTGGCTCGGCAACAAGAGTATTTATCGGACCAGGATGGCCATTGCCGACGGAGGCGAGCTGATCGTCCTGGCACCCGGCCTCGCGCAATTCGGGGAAGACAGGAATATCGACGCCCTTATCCGAAAATACGGGTATGTGGGCACATCCCGGGTGCTCGCGCTCATGAAGGTTCACACCGACCTTCAGCAGAATCTGGGCACCGCCGCTCACCTCATTCATGGCTCTTCCGAGGGCCGGTTCAGCGTCACCTATTGTCCCGGCAATATCTCCCGGCCGGACATGGAGAGCGTCCATTTCCGATATGCCGAACTCGATGAGATGATTCGAACGTATGATCCGAAAAAATTACACGATGGAGTTAACCGGTTATCGGATGGTGAAGAAATCTACTATATCTCCAATCCCGCACTCGGATTGTGGGCTTCAAGAGAATTCTTCCAGTCACAATGAGATCATCCGGCAAATCTGATCCATGAAACTCGTCGTCGACAAAAATATTCCTCTGGCTGAGAAAGCATTCAAGCCGCTGGGAGAGCTCCGCCTCGTCGAGACCGGGACGTTCGGTCCGGAAACTGTCAGAGATGCAGACATTCTTATCGTGCGTTCGGAGACAAAAGTTGACCGCCGGTTGCTCGACGGGAGTGCGGTGAAATTCGTCGGCACGGTAACGATTGGCACCGATCACATCGACATCGAGTATCTTACGTCCCGCGGTATCGTGTTCGCAAGTGCCCCCGGATCGAATGCAAATTCTGTGAAGGAATATATCGTGGCCGCGTTGCTGCGGCTGGATATTGGATTGAAGGGGAAATCGGTCGGAATTGTCGGAGTGGGGAATGTGGGAAGCAAAGTGGAGAAGGCATGCCGCGTTTTGGGTATGGAAGTGCTGCTGAACGATCCCCCGCTTGCCCGCTCCACTGGTGACCGGAAATATCTCCCGCTTGATGCGCTCATGGAATGTGATATCCTCACCGTCCATGTGCCGTTGACGCGCACGGGACCGGATCCGACGTACCATCTTTTCGATCGGGACCGGCTCGGGAAATTGAAGCCGGAATCGCTCTTCCTGAATACTTCCCGCGGTGCGGTCGTAGAGACGACTGCTCTGAGGAATGCCCTGAGTTCCGGTCATATCGCAAATTCCGTCATCGACGTCTGGGAAAATGAACCGGACATCGATCTCGATCTCTTGTCGGTTGTCTCTCTTGCAACACCGCATATTGCCGGCTACTCGCTCGACGGGAAGGTTAACGCCGTACGCATCATCCACCATGAGCTCTCCCGGTTCTTGTCAGGCTCCTCCGATGAGCGGCTCGATGTTCCGTCCGCAGGAACGTCTGAGATTGCCGTTCCCGCGTCACATCAGCCGGTCGAGCGCGTGTTGTATGATGTCATTAGGCAATGCTACGACATTGATGTCGATGATCATGCGCTTCGCCAGATGACGGATATTCCCGAGGCGGATCGGGGGGCGTATTTCCGGAAGCTCCGGAAGACGTACCGAATCCGTCGGGAATTTTCAAACGTAAGTGTGCGCATCCCCCGTGAATTTGCCGAGCTCGAGCCGATACTTTCTGAACTCGGTTTCAGGACATCCCGGAAAACGTAGGTGTTCTTGATGGAAGATTAAACCGAAATGGTTCAACGAAACATACATCGACTCCGGTTTGAAAGGTTGTCTGGAATCGGATTCTTCCCGGAAGGAGGAGAAAATGAGTAACCCCGTGAAAGTTCCTGCAAAGGGTGAATTGGATTTTGTATCGCTCGGCGCACTTGTACACCGGCTCGATCCCGGTGTAATTCCCTTCCGGAAGGCCTCCCGATGCCTCATTCATGTGAGCGGGGGAGAGTATAACGTTGCTGCGAATCTTGCGGATTGTTTCAAATGCAAATCCGCCATCGTTTCAGCAATGGTCGATTATCCCATCGGTGACCTCATTGTCGAGCGTGTGAGGGCGATGGGCGTGCGTCCGTTCTACAAACATTTTATCCATAACGGTGTTAACGGTCCGAACATGGCGACCGTATACAGCGACCGTGGGCAGGGAGTACGTGCACCGGTGGTTTTTTATAACAGGTCGAATGAAGCAGCAGCACAGCTTAAGCCGGGGGATTTCGACTGGGGTACGATTTTCGCGGGTGGTGTCCGCTGGTTTCACAGCGGGGGGATTTTTGCCTCTCTCTCCGAGACCACGGGGAAGCTCATTGTGGAGGGCATGACCGCCGCGAAGAAGGCGGGCGCAGTAACCAGCTTCGATCTCAATTTCAGGCAGAAACTCTGGAATATCTGGGGCGGCGAGAAAAAAGCCGTTGAGGTCATCGCTCACATCGTTTCGCTTACGGATGTGCTTGTCGGTAACGAAGAGGATCTCCAAAAGGGTCTGGGCATTCCGGGACCCGAAATCAAGGCAAAGTCCAAACTTGATCCGACGGCGTTCTTTTCCATGATCGATGGTGTCGTGAAGATGTATCCGCAGGTGAAAGCGGTTGCCACCACTCTGCGTGATGTTCACTCGACGAACCATCACAGCTGGAGTGCTGTCGCATGGGTGGACGGGAAAACGTACGTCGCACCTACAGCAGAGCTTGAAGTTTACGATCGCGTCGGCGGAGGCGATGGATTTGCGAGCGGGTTCTTCTACGGGCTCATCGCCGGAGAGGATCCCTCAGAAGCGGTGAAGCTTGGATGGGCTCACGGGGCGCTCGTCACGACGTTTCCCGGGGATACGACGATGGCAACACTCGATCAGGTGCGAGCATTTGCAAAAGGCGGATCCGCCAGAATACAACGTTAGAGCTGGTGTAGTGGGGTTTCATAATGAATCAGGAGAATGAATGAGTACATTGAATCAGAAAGCTGATATCGGATTGGTCGGTCTCGCGGTCATGGGCGAAAATCTCGTTCTAAATATGGAAAGCCACGGCTTTACGGTAGCCGTGTTCAATCGGACGGTTGATAAGGTCGATCATTTTACCGGCGGCCGCGCAAAAGGAAAGAATATCGTCGGTACACACTCAATCCCGGAGCTTGTCTCGTCGTTGAAGACGCCGCGGAAGATTATGCTGATGGTGAAGGCAGGAAAGCCGGTGGATGAATTTATCGAGCTTCTCCTTCCGCATTTGCAGAAAGGTGATATCATCATCGATGGCGGAAATTCTCATTTCCCCGATACGATTCGCCGGACAGAGTATTTGGAAAGCAAGGGATTGCTCTTCATCGGTACGGGAGTTTCCGGTGGGGAGGAAGGCGCACTGAAAGGTCCTTCCATCATGCCGGGCGGCTCGTCGTCCGCATGGCCGCACGTGAAACCGGTATTCCAGTCGATTGCGGCCAGGGTTTCCGATGGTACCCCGTGCTGCGACTGGGTGGGGGATAATGGTGCCGGGCATTTTGTGAAGATGGTGCATAACGGCATCGAGTATGGCGACATGCAGCTGATCTGTGAAGCGTATCAGATCATGAAAGAACTCCTCGGCATGAGTGCCCCGGAAATGCATGAGGTGTTCAAGAAATGGAACACCGGTGATCTGAACAGTTACCTTATCGAGATCACGCGTGATATCCTTGCATACAAAGATACCGACGGAAAACCGCTCGTTGATAAGATCCTGGATACTGCCGGACAGAAAGGGACGGGAAAGTGGACCAGCGTTTCGTCGCTCGACCTCGGCGTACCGCTCACATTGATCAGCGAGGCAGTGTATGCACGATGTCTTTCTGCCATGAAAGACGACCGTGTTGCTGCCTCGAAAGTCCTCTCCGGTCCAAAACGTTCATTTACCGGTGACAGATCCGCATTCCTGGCAGATCTCGAGAAAGCACTGTATGCCTCGAAAATTGTCTCATATGCACAGGGATTCACGCTCCTCCGGGCTGCAGCAGAAGAGTTTTCGTGGACGTTGAACTACGGGGGCATTGCGCTTCTCTGGCGCGGCGGATGCATCATCCGCTCGGTCTTTCTCGGTAGGATCAAGGAGGCGTTCGACGCGCGTCCCGGTCTCCCGAACCTCCTCCTCGATCCGTTCTTCAGGGAGAAGGTCGAATCGGCCCAGGAAGCGTGGCGGCGAACTCTGGCCACGGCAGTCACCAACGGGATCTGGGTGCCCGCGTTTTCAACGGCACTGAATTATTTCGACGGCTACCGGAATGCCCGTCTGCCGGCAAATCTGCTCCAGGCACAGCGCGATTATTTCGGAGCACATCAGTATGAACGCATCGATCACCCGCGTGGAAAATTCTTCCACACCAACTGGACCGGCCGCGGCGGCGAGACAGCTTCTACAGCATATAGTGCCTGATTGATCCCGGCAAGGATTCGAAACATGCCTCTCAAAATTCCGTCATCATCAAATCGGGAATTCGATCTCCTCGCACTCGGCGAATGCATGATCCGCCTCAGCCCTCCCGGACACCAGCGCATCGAGCTGACACCGTACTTCGAAGCGTATGCCGGCGGGGGAGAATACAATGTGGCCTATGCACTCGCCAGGTATGGTCTGCGAACTTCCTGGATCTCACGCTTTGTCGACAATCCGCTTGGTCACTTTATCCGCAACCACGCCCGCGCCGGCGGCATGGATCTCAGTGAGGTTCTTTGGGTTCCGTATGACGGCGCCGGACGTGCAGATCGTATTGGATTGAACTTCACCGAAGTGGGAACGGGTGTGCGCCCGAGCGTTTCACTCTATGACCGGGGACATACGGCAGTCTCGCACATGAAGCCCGGGGACGTCGATTGGAAGAGGATCTTCTCAGCCCGCGGAGTCAGGTGGTTCCACACCGGAGGAATATTTACCGCCCTCAGCGATTCGTGCGCGGATGTTGCGCTCGAATCGATGAAAGCTGCCCATGCATCGGGTTCGGTCGTGAGCTATGATCTGAACTTCAGGAGTAAACTTTGGTCGAGTGAGAGAGCCATCGAGTCCACACGCAGATTGATGCCGTTTGTCGATGTTCTTTTCGGGAATGAGGAGGATTTCCAAAAAGTTCTTGGCATCCCTCAGGAAAATACTCCTGAGGATCTCCGCAATCTCAAGACAGAAGAATACAGGAAGATGATCCTGCAGGTGGTAAAGGAGTATCCATCGGTCAGTCTCGTCGGGACAACACTGCGGGAAGTTGTCAGCGGACTCGTCAACAATTGGTCCGCAATCCTCTATGCCGGCGGGAAGTTCTATGAATCGCGGAAATATGAACACCTGGAGATCGAGGATCGCGTCGGAGGAGGAGACGGATTTTGCAGCGGCGTGATCTATGCTCTCCTGAACGGAATGGATTTTCAAACATCAGTCGATTTGGGTGCCGCACATGGAGCACTGCTTCAGACAACACGCGGTGATACGAGCATGGTAACGCTCGACGAGATTCGACATGTCATGTCCGGGGCAAGCGCCCGCATCAAACGGTAGGAAGAACTGTGGCCATGAGTACTCAGAATCAGTCCAGGATGTTTGCACTTCCCGGTTTGATAGGAAGAACCCTCTGTTATCTCTCCCTTGCTGCACAACCGGTTTTGTCCCGGCAGGTTAACGTTACCGTGACAAACCCCGGCTCCTTCGACCGGCCCCTTGAAACGATTGAGCTCTCACGGGAAGCGCTCCGGTTTTTACCTGCCGATACCCCTTTCGTCCTGGAAAAGGGAAGGGAAACAGTCAGTCAACTAATCGATCTGGATGGAGACGGATCTTGGGATCAACTCGTCTTTCAATCGTCGTTCGGAAAGAACGAGCGAAAACACTTCACTGTCCGGAAGCGGATGGGGAATTCAACCCTAACGCAGTCTCAGGATGTCGCATCTTCCAAATACATTCTGCCGCGGAAGGATATCGCGTGGGAAAATGACCGCATTGCACACCGCATCTATGGTTCGATACTCGCCGGAAATGTGCTTGACGGCATCGATGTCTGGGTAAAACGTGTGCGTTATCCGATTATCGATGAGTGGTACAACGGCGATTCGCTTCCCGGTGTGAAGAGAATATCGTATCACGTCGATCATGGCGAAGGTGCCGATATGTTTGATGTTGGAAGCTCCCTCGGCGACGGCGGATGCGCGATCTGGTCCGGGGGAAATCTGATCCGCAACAGATTCTTTTCTTCATACCGGATTGTTGCCTCGGGGCCGGTACGTACGATGTTTGCGGTGATGTATGACAGTACAAACCTCAATGGTCATCGGATCTCTGAGACCCGGATGTTCACACTCGATGCCGGTTCGAATCTCAACAGGATTGAGGTGACGTACGGCGGGCTGAGAGCAGGCGATCCCGCCACCATTGCGGCTGGATTGGTCAAGCGTGAGAATACTGCCCCGGATGCAGACACAAGCGCTGGCTGGCTGAGTCTGTGGGGACCAGTCGATAACGATTCATCACACGGCTCTCTTGGTCTCGGCGTGGTATTTCTGCCGGGATCATTCGACAGGTTCCTCGAAACACCCGAGCACGTCCTCTTTGTGGGGAAAATGAGTGACGAAATGCGGTTTGCCTACTATACCGGCGCCGGCTGGACGAAAAGCGGCGACTTTCCTGATCGTGAAAGCTGGATTGCCTATCTCGGGCAATGGGAAAAGAGGATTTCACAACCGCTCAAGATCGAGATAACAGCATCTGCGAAGTAACATGGTCCACAGTCGACCACGATTGAGTAAAGCGAAAGTCCTGGACACGCTCCTCGAGAGGGGCATTGTGGCGGTGGTTCGTCTCTCCGACGGCAGAAAGCTGAGGAGTGTCGTGGAGGCGATCGCTGCCGGAGGAGTGAACTGCATCGAAATTACGATGACCGTTCCGGGTGCGATCGGAGTCATATCTGATCTTGCCGCGAATGCACCGGGGGATGTGCTCATCGGGGCAGGTACGGTTCTTGACCCGGAAACAGCCCTGGCGGTGATCAGGGCAGGCGCGGAATTTGTGGTGAGCCCGATTTTCAACCCGGAGGTCATTGAGGTCTGCAAAACGGAGGAGAGGGCCTGCATCCCCGGGTGTTTTTCCCCGACTGAAATATACACCGCGTGGAAAGCGGGAGCGGACATCATAAAAGTATTTCCTGCCCGCAGTCTGACTCCGCGGTTCTTAAGGGATATTGCAGGACCCCTGCCAGGCATCCGGCTGATGCCGACAGGCGGAGTGACGATTGAAAATGCCGGGGAGTGGAAAGCCGCAGGAGCCGTGGCAATCGGCATCGGAACGGAACTGCTGGAAAAGAAGGCGATTGCAGAAGGTCGATTTGCCGAGCTCACCGATCGTGCGAAACGGCTCGTGCAGAACTATCATGCTCGTCCAGCCTGAATTCGGTCCCGCCCCCGCTTCGATCAACAAAAAACCCCGGCCAGATCCGACCGGGGTTTTGAATGTCCACTGATGAAATCCGCTTATTCATACCAGTAGATTACGCGGTAAACTTGCAGACGATTAATTTCATATTCGGCTTCGTTCACAGCAGCCGCGCTGTAGCTCACGTTTGAATTCCCCTTCATGATGAAGTCGCTTCCGGTCGCGCCTGCTGCAAGCACAGCCCCGTACACGTTTGGTGTTCCCGAAGCAAACTGCACGTCGATCGTCGTCGATTGATAGCAGATGACGATGCCGTGCCACTGGAATGTCCCGGCAAGGGTCAAGCTTCCGTTGACCACTAACATACCGTATCCCTGTGCGTTACCGTTAAACTTCACTGTTCCATTGCAGTACACGATGGTCGGATTTGTTGCGGTCCCCCATGACATATTGCTGTTGTATACCCCGGATCCGTACGTATAGCTTGCCGCATTGATGTACGTCGACACGTAGGACGATGGATCCGGAATCGTCGTGTCGACTTTGACGTCCTGCGAGCCGTTAATCTTGCTGTCGTACGCTGATACCGTTGTGGAGTCTGCTTTCGTGAGAACTCCGACGCCGGGCTTATAGTTAGTATCAGGCGGCGATGGCAGCAGCGTGCCGTTGATATCATGATCTCTTCCGTCGATGGAGGGGCTCCCGCTCATCTGAAAGTTCACGCTGGGAATATGCAGGTTCACAGCCGAATTGAATGCTGGAAACGGCACCGGATGTCTCCATAACCTCAGGTTCATGGTTCGTGATGTGTCCATGTAATGCGCGCTCGCATAGATATCGACGGTGTCCAGCTGCGGGGGCGGATGTGTGAGTTTCACTTGTAACGAACAGACCCCTTGACATCGTATTGACAACCATATTCACCGTCTTCCCGGAGTTAACCGAATCCACGAGCGGATAATCCATATCGAACTGGTGAAGAAGCATGTTGACTGATGTGTGGGCTATGTTCCGGGCATTTGCATACCTGTCGAATCCTGAGACATTCGTGATCAATCCCGTCTTGGAGGTATTCAATATATACCCGATATATCCTGCAGTCAGTGAAAAAGCCAAAACGAGCAGTATCGCATATTTTCCCATACCGTTACTCCCTTATTTAGAGATTTCTGGGGTAGATGACTTTCTGGTACATTGCGCTCGCATACGAATAACCGCCTGAATATGTCGTGTCCATCGGAAGCGGACTTTGCAGCGTAAGCTGGATACGGATCGCCTTGATGCTGTCGAGCCAGTTGCCCGTTACCGGACACGACATGAGCGAGTCCTTCGAGTTGTAGTAGGAGAGCTTGAACGTTGTGACACTGTAATTGATAAACGTGTTGCTTAAATTCTCGTACCGTGCGAGCATCCGGTCGCTCGGATTCTGGCTTGCCGTCACGTACCCTCCCAACTGATACATGATGCTGTCGACGTGCCCGGGCGTGTTGGGGAGATCTGTCTTGAACTTGAACTTGGTTGAATCCGCAATGGATATCGCTCCGTGCCGGGGGACGGAATACCCCGCCTTGTAAATGTCGAATTCCAGAATCCGCGCCAATTGTATCAACTGCGTCTGCGTATCGAAATCGATGAACGATTTGTCGCTCTCGCTGACCAGGTTGAGGTTGACGTTGGCAATTGTCAGGATGAGCATCCCGAGTATGACTGCCGCGCCGACGATGTCGATCATTACTGCCATAGGATTCCTCTGCTTGTCAGGTTGTTCTCAGAAGTAGTTGCGGTAGACTGCGACATCATACTGCTGGAAATAGCCGGGACCCGACCAGGGATTATATGTTTTTCCCAGAGGGGTGATGTTCGGATGGCGGACAGTAACGACTATCCGCTTGAGAAAGGTCTGGACTCCGGAGTATTGATCCGGATTTGCCGTCGTCACATAATAAATGGAATCGGTTACCGCAAATACCCCCATTACTCATTTTGCTTCAATCCCGCTGTGACGATAGTCAATCAAAAAAGCTTCAAAATAGGTCGGAAATTAGTATTATTGTTGGCCTGTGGGGCGATTAATCGAAAATAATCTGCAAGAAGAGGCCTGGTGGGGTTAATACGGAACA
>Ga0335081_10021295_pt1 | contig 10499 bp, 10 predicted proteins | sample Lox_Sample_35_FD_206713 | JGI IMG/M metagenome (GOLD analysis project Ga0335081, IMG submission 206713) | Soil microbial communities from Loxahatchee National Wildlife Refuge, Florida, United States - Lox_Sample_3.5 | ecosystem: Environmental > Terrestrial > Soil > Wetlands | place: USA...
TCGATATCCGCCGTTCTTTTGCGACCTGGCGCGCGGCGGCGGCACTCCCGAGTTGCGCGTGGATGGCTACGTCGGCGGCGGCCTGGCGCTTTCGAAATCGTTCTCATCCGACCGCACCAAAGACCAACTCATGCTGGGGGTGGATGACGCCGTTCTCGTTGCTGACGGCAGCGATGCCACACGCCTGGCGTTTCAAATCGTGGACCAGTTTGGCGCGATGCGGCCGTTCGCCGGCGGAGACATTCATTTTGAGCTGACGGGTCCGGGAACGATCGTGGGCGACAACCCGTTTCACCTGGCGGAGAGCGGCGGCGCCGGCGCAGTCTGGATCCGGACGTTGCCGGACAGCCCCGGGCATATTGTGGTTACCGCCGTTCACTCGGTCCTGGGCAGGAAGTCCGCTGAAATCACGGTGCGGCGGCCTGCTTAGCGGACATGAGTGCGATCCTGTAGCTATGCCGATGAGAAACGTGTTGCGCATGACCGCCTTGCCCGCCAGCCAGGATGCCGGACTGCTGGCGCTGCGGATCGCCGGCGTTTTGCCGCTTTTCTTGAAGCACGGGATCGAGAAAATCTTCACCTTCCCGGCGATGGCGGCCCACTTTCCGGATCCTTTGCATATCGGCCCTGTCACCAGCCTGATCTTCGCCATGCTTTCCGATTCGATCTGCAGCCTGCTTCTGCTGGCCGGGCTTGCGGCCCGCTGGGCGGCTTTGATCTGTCTGATCAACATCAGCGTCGCCTGGGCGTTTGTTCATCACTTCCAGTTCTTGGGCCGCGGCGCGGACCACGGTGAACTCATCGTTCTGTATCTCGCCATCATGCTCACCTTGCTGTTGGCGGGCCCCGGCAGATATAGTTTGGATGCCCTTTTTATCAGAAGGCTCCGGTGAGTGTTTGCAGGTTGCCGATCGCCACGCGATAACGGACCATGCCGTCGTCGTACGCGTTGCGGGCTTGGGTAAGGGCGGTCTGGGCGTCCACCAGTTCCAGAATCGTGGCTTCGCCGCCCTGGTATCGGAGAGTGTTCAAGCGCAGATTCTCGGAGCTCAGGTCGACCGCCCTGCGCAGCAGTTCGACTTGGTGGCGGGCCGTCTCTGCTTCGCCATAATAGCCGCGCAGATTGCGCACGAGCATGCGCTGCGCCGCGCTCAAGTCCGCTTCGGCTACCGCATGCTTGAGTTCCGCCTGCCGCAGCTTGCTGCGCCGGATTCCCCAATCCCAAACCGGAATGTTCAGGCTCGCCGTGACGAAGTAGCCGAGGTTCGGCAGGGCGCCGGCTTCCTTATCGGCCGCAACCGTGCTGTGCAGGGCAAAAGCATTGGCTTCGATTCCGTAGGCCGCGTCGACCGTCAGCGTCGGCAGGTAAGCCTGGCGCGCCAGTTTGACGTCCAGGCTCGCGCCGCGCAGCGCTTCCATGGCGGCGTCCAGCTCGGGATTCGCGCGCCGGGCCATGGTCTCGACTTCCGCCTGCGCGGGCAGCGCGGGCGCCACGTCCAGGTCATCGACCACCGAGAAGTTCTCGTTGAAGTCTCTGAACAACAACACCGCGAGATCCATGCGCGCGTTTTCCATTCCGAGCTTGGCGTCTTCGAGCGCCTGCGTTTGCGTGACCACCAGGAGTTGGGCTTTGACCACATCGCTGTGCGCGGCTTCGCCGCCGCGTTCCAGGTCCTGGCTGATGGAGAGCAGGTGCCCGGCCTGATCCAGCGCTTCCTGCGCGGTCGCGTACTTCCGCTGCGCGACGATGAAGTCGTAGTAGTTCTTGGTCACGGTGGCCGCGAGACCACGGCGGGCAATTTCCAGCCTGTCGCGAGCCAGAGCCTCGGCGGCCTTCGCACGCTTGACGGCAGTGCCGATGAGGGTGCCGGGCGAGAAATCCTGGTGGACGACGGCCCAATCGCGGTAGACGTGGACGCCATCATTTGTGACGAACCGGCTCTCCGCGAGTTTGCCGTTGCCCTGGGTGCCCAGGTATTCCGATCTTCCCGAGAGCGACGGGTACAGGGCCGCGCGCACCTGCTTGCGGTCTTCCGCCGCGGTCGCGGCGTCGCTGGCGGCGGCAAGCAGCGAAGGATCGTTTTTCTCCGCCAGTGCCAGGGCGTCTTTCAGCGTGAGCGTGGCAGGAGCGTTGCCGGGCTGCGCGGCGGCCAGTGAAGCGAAGAGAGACGTTGCGAGAGCCAGATAGCAAGCGCGTACGTGCATGGGTGCCCTTTCTTACGATCAGCGATCGTGGATACCCTATCTTAATTGACGGAAGCGGTGGTGCATTTCAACCAAGTGGTTTCATCGGACTTTAATTCGCAGCACGGCAACTTGGTTGCGCGATTCGCGTTCTTATAAGCAGGAGGAAGATGTGATGCGACGGTTTTTCCTAAGCGTTCTGCTCAGCGCGGGGGTCATGCTGGCGACGGCGAATGCCGCGACGATTGCCAAGCGGCGCACGAATCAGCAGGCCCGTATCGCTCAAGGCGCGAGGTCGGGACAACTTACAAAACATGAAACGGCGCGGCTGGAGCGTCATCAGGCGCACATTACGCGCCAGGTCCACAGGGACCGCGCGGCCAACGGCGGACATCTGACCACAGGCGAACGGCGGCAGGTCAGACATGAGCAAAACCGCAACAGCCGCCAGATCTACCGCGCCAAGCACAACGCGCGCGTGCGCTGATGTTGTGTAGCTCGGCTACCATGAAGAAGTGAAGACCGGGCTGGTGCTCTCGGCCGGTGGCATGTTCGGCGCCTACCAGGCGGGCGTGTGGAAGGTTCTCGAGCCGGTTTTCAAGCCGGACGTGGTGATCGGCTGCTCGGTAGGATCGATCAACGGCTGGGCCATCGCCGCGGGCATCTCGGGCGACGATCTGATCCGCACGTGGCTCGACCCGCGCTGCGCTACGCTGATGACGCTGCGGGCGGCGCGGCGCCCGTGGCGCTCCTTTTTCGATCCCGGGCCGCTCCAAAAGATGGTCCAGGAACTGACTTCCACCTACACACCGCGCGTGCCTCTCGCCCTGACCGTTACGCGGCTGCCGCAACTACGTTTGGAAATCGTCGAGGCGCCGCGGCTCGACTGGCGCTACGTGATGGCATCCTGCGCGGTGCCGGTGGGATATCCGCCGGTGCGGATCGACGGCCAGTTCTACTGCGATGGCGGTCTCCTCAGCGTCATGCCGGTGTGGGCGGCGCCGCGCTTCGGAGTGGACCTGGCCATCGCCGTGAACGTTCTGCCCAGCATGCCGCTGAACGCTCTGCGTGCCACGGTCCGGATGGTGCGTCTGCTGGCGCCGGGCGAACCTGCCGTGAGTGGAGTGGAAGTGTTCCGGCTGGGCCCGGAGCGCGTGCTGGGCACGCTGCACGAAGCGATCACCTGGGAGCCCGCGAGAGTGGAGCGCTGGATCGAGCGGGGGCGGACCGATACCGTGGCACTGCTCGAAGACCCGCGCTTCGCCGCCGCCGCGGACCGTATCGTATAGAATAAGCTATTCTATGGCGATCTATCGGATCTACCGGATGAAGGACGCGCCGCGGCAGCAGTTCCGGTGGGCGCCCCACGTGTCCGGGGCGGCCAGTGTCAAGGCCAGGGACTACGAGCCTGACGGCGAAGTTCAGGCCGATAGCGAGTACGATGCCTGGAGCCGGCTGCGGGCTTCCGAGAATCCCCTGGCGGTAGGCGATTTACTTGAAACCGAAAGCGGCGCGCTGCGCCTATGCAAATATGTCGGCTTCGAGTCGGCAAGCTGGCTGGCGCCGGAGGTGAAAGCCGCGCCCGAGACTTCTCCCGCGCCGGGGGAGCAGACGGTTCAGGTTTAGAAGGGAGGTCGCATGACCGAGTACCGTTTAGGCGACATCATCGACGACTATTGTGTGAAGTGCAAGCGCATCATGAACCACGCGGTCGTGTCCATGCTGAACGGTGAGTTGGCCAAGGTACGTTGCCGGACCTGCCATAACGATCACGATTACCGGCACGAGCAACCGCCTCCGCCCAAGGTGGACAACCGCAAGCAGGGGTTGTTCAACGAAGTGCTCGCCAAGGTGGCTCCCGACAGCGCCGCGCCCGCGGCCGAAGCGAGCGCGGCGGATGAGTCCGAAGCTAGTCCCCCCCCGCAGGTGAAGCCTAAGAAGACGCCCGCCGCGAGCAAGACCAAGGTCAAGGTCAAGAGTCGCAAGTAGCGGACGTGCTTTGGTTCTGGTTCTTTGCCGGTCCGGCGCTGGCGCTCGCGTTTCTTTCGCTCCGTGGCGAGCGGAAGCGGGCCGCTTATGTCGCCCGCCGGCTGGCGGAACCGCGCGCCACCGAGTTGCCGCCGGCGACAGTCATCGTGCCCGTAAAAGGTCCCGACGAGGGCCTGCGCGAGAACCTGGAGGCGCTGGCGGGGCAGGATTATCCCAGCTTTGAGTTGATCGTGGTGGCGCACAGCGCGGCCGATGTTCCGGCGGGGGTGCTTCCAGCGCACGCGCGGGTGGTGCTGGCTCACGCGGAGGAATCGGGCACCGGCGAAAAGGTGCTCAACCTGCGGACCGCTGTGCATTTCGCCCGGCCGCACTCGCGCATCTTCGCGTTTGCCGATTCGGATGGGCGGGTGTCGCGCACGTGGCTGCGCGCGCTGGCTGCGCCTCTGGCTGACGAGCGGGTGGGCGTGAGCACCGGCTATCGCTGGTTTGCGCCGGCGTGGGCGGGTTTTTGGTCGCTGATACGTAGCGTGTGGGACGCGGTGACCGGCGGGACGCTGGGACCCGGCCCCAACGCTTTTGCGTGGGGCGGATCGATGGCCATCCGGCGCGAGACATTCTATGAGATCCATGTTCCAGATTTCTGGCAGGACACGGTCAGCGACGATTACGCGCTGAGCGAGGCGGTGCGGCGCGCAGGTCTGGAGATCGCCTTCGCGCCCGGGGCCGTGGCGGTGTCCACGGAAGGCACAACGGGCCTTGCGTTCATCGCCTGGGCGCGCCGGCAGTTGACCATCACGCGCGTGTATCGCCCGCGCCTGTGGTGGACCGCGCTCGGGGCCCACTTCTTCTATTGCGGCGGCATGGCGGCGGCCGTCATTGCGTGGATTCGCGGCCACCCCGCCGCGGGCCTGGTGCTGCTGGCGCAGGTTACGATCGGCATGGTGAAGGGTTTCCGGCGCGCCGCGCTGGCGCGGGCGGAGCTACCCGAATACCGCGCATGGTTCGACCGGCACGCCTGGGTGCACACGGCGGGGGTGCCGCTCGCGACCTGGATCTGGCTTGCCGTGCTGACGGCGTCAGCCTGGGGGAACGCAATCGAATGGCGCGGCAAGCGGTATCGGCTGAAGGCGCGCGTCCTGTAGTTTCTGCGCAATGTCGCTCTTGTGCGCCTCGGCGGCGTCCAGCCAGCGGTGGAATTCGGCCGCGGCCGCCTTATAGCGGGCGCCGATCTCGGCCGTTTGCGCGAGGTTGCCCTACGCGCCCTGGCTGGTAACGACGACCGAAGCGCCGCCGTCTGCGGGTCGGTGCTGGCCGACCTGGAACGAGCGCATCTTATTCGCGCTGCGGGCCTTCTCCTCTGCAGGGAATGACCTGACTGGCGGGACGCCGCGCGTAAACCGCCAGCGTGCATTGGCCTAATAGCGATGGATCAGACCGTGAGAGACGGCTCGACGGCGGCCTGAGCCTCGCGTTCGTGGAGGCTCAGCACCTGCCGCACGGCTTCGCCGGTATAGACCTGGCGCGGGCGGGCGATCTTCTGCTCGGCATCTTCGAGCATCTCTTCCCATTGCGCCAGCCAGCCGACCGCGCGCGGAATGGCGAACAGCACGGTGAATGTCTCCGGCTTGAATCCCATGGCCTGGAAGATGATGCCGGAGTAAAAATCCACGTTGGGATAGAGCTTGCGCTGGATGAAGAAATCGTCGTTGAGCGCGATGCGCTCCAGTTCGAGGGCGATATCCAGCTTGGGATTGCGGCCGGTGACCTCAAACACTTCCTCGGCGACTTGTTTGACGATGCGGGCGCGGGGGTCGTAATTTTTGTACACGCGGTGGCCGAAACCCATCAGCTTGCCGTGGCCGGCCTTGATCTGCTGGACGTAAGCGGGCACGCGGTCCTTGGAGCCGATCTCGTCGAGCATCTGGAGGACCTGCTGATTGGCTCCGCCATGCAAGGGGCCGGAAAGCGCGGCGATGGCGGCGGCCGTGGTGGCGTATGGGTCGGCCATGGAACTGCCTACGGCGCGCATGGTGGAGGTGCTGCAATTCTGCTCGTGATCCGCATGCAGGATGAACAACACTTCGAGCGCACGGGCGAGCGCCGGGTTGGCGGTGAATTTCGGCTCCGTGCGCTTCCAGAGCATGTTCATGAAGTTCTTGGTGTAGCTCAGGTCGTTGTCCGGATAGACATACGGCAGGCCGATGCTGTGGCGGTAAGAATAGGCGGCCAGGGTAGGCATCTTGCCGATCAGGCGGACGATCTGGAGCCTGCGCACTTCGGCATCGCGGATGCGGTGCGCCTCGGGGTAGAACGTCGAGAGGGCGGCGACCGTGCTCATCAACATGCCCATGGGGTGGGCATCGTAGTGAAAACCTTCCATGATTTTTTTGAGGTTCTCGTGGATCATGGTGTGGTGCGTGATTTCGTTGGTCCACTGCTCGAGCTCACTGGCGCTGGGTAGTTCACCCTTCAGCAGCAGGTAGGCGACTTCCAGGAAGCTGCATTTTTCAGCAAGCTGCTCGATGGGGTAGCCGCGATAGCGGAGGATGCCGCGCTCGCCGTCGAGGAAGGTGATGGTACTCTGACAGGCCGCCGTATTCATGAAGGCGGGATCGTAGCTCAACAATCCGAAATCCTGAGGGTCGGTTTTGATCTGGCGCAGATCGGTGGCGCGAACTGTGCCCTTATACAGGGGCAGAGTATAGCTCTTTCCGGTTCTATTGTCGGTTATGGTAAGAGTCTCGTCAGGCATCGATGGGCGCATTGCACTTCGGCTTCCACAGCCAGATGCTTGAAAAAACAACATCTTGTGGATAATGCGAGGGTTCGGCAAGTGTACGGCAGGGGATTTTGGCCAAGCAGGTGGGTGAAGATGCGCGGCCCGGTTATGGCACGGTGTCGAACTTGATTTCGGCGTCGGCGCTGAACTTGCGGAAAGGCGTATAGAGGAAGCGGTCCTCGACGATCAGTTGGCCGTCCGCATATCCCTTGTGGGTGACCGCGACGGGCGCCAGGAACCCATGTGCGTTCAGGGTGTAATCGACGGCCGCTTCATCGCGCAGGGTGTTTTTGCCATCGGAACGGCTTTCGACGATGGTGATGCGCAGTGGCAGGCCATCGGGGACGCGGGCGAAGATGAGACCGTGGATGGGCTGGTGAATGGCGCGATGTCCCTGAAAGACCAGCATGCGATCGGGTCCCGAGGTCTGGGCGTAGGAAACGATGCGGACCTGGTCGGCGCCGATGCGGGCCTCACCGGCGGGTTGGAAGCGGTAGTTGCCTTCCTGAGTCCTGGTGAAGAGCAGGATCAGAGGCCCGAAATCGACCACGGCGGTCGAGAGGCCGTATTTCTGAAAGTCCTCGAGCATGCGCTTGCGGGCGCGGTCATCGGCAGATTTCAGGCCAAGGACGAGGGAGTGGCGGGCGGAGGCGGGCCGCGAGATGGAGCGGCCGTCCACGGAGATCACCTTGCGGAACTCGTGCAGGGAGCCCGACCCGGCGAAGGTTCCGAAACTGTATTCGGAGACGATTTCGCGGGTCTGCCAGTCGGGGACGGGGGTTTTCGCGGCGGCGGCGCCCAGGCGGAGATGAAGGTGGCGGGGAAGCTTGAGCGCGCGCTGGGTGAATGTCTCTTCGGAGAGGATCTGGGGCGCGACCTTGCGGAAGACCTCGGCTTCCTCGGAGACGCGCGACAGAATCTCGGGCAGGGATTGCGCGGCGGCCACCGATGCCAGGCAGATGAAGGCCAGACGCCACATATGGCCATCTTAAACCGAAGGCTTTGCCGCCTTAAAGCCGACGGCCGGCTAATGGTTGGGTGTGGGCGGCGCGGAGCTTGGTGCAGGCGTAGACGGCGCGGGTGGCGGGCATGGGGATGCCGAGGCGGTCGCCCAGTTCGAGGACCGCGCCGACGACGGGCTCGAGTTCCAGGGGGCGGCCGGCTTCGAGGTCCTGGAGCATGGAGGTTTTGTGCTCGCCGACCTTGGCGGCGCCGGCGATGCGCTGCTCCATGCCTACGGGCAGAGTGAGTCCCAGGGCGGCGGCGACGCATTCGGCCTCGCACATGATGGCGCGCACGAGCGCCGACACGTCGGGGTCGGTGGTCATGCGGGCGAGCGTGGCGCCGGTGAGCGCGCTGATGGGATTGAAGGCCAGATTGCCCAGGATCTTGACCCAGATTTCTTCGCGGATGTGCGTGGTGATGGGGCAGCGCAAGCCGGCGGCGATGAGGGCCGAGGCGATGGCGCGGCAGCGGTCCGAGCGCGTGCCATCGGGCTCGCCGATGGTGATGCGTCTGCCTTGCACATGGCGCACGACGCCGGGCTCGGCGATCTCGGTAGCGAAATAGACCAGCGCGCCCACCACGCGGGAAGGCTGGATGGCGGCGGCGATCACCCCCCCCGGATCGACGCGCTCGAGCGGCGTGAACCACCACGGCACGCCATTCTGCAGGCTGACGACGCAGGTGCCGGGGCCAAACAAGCACGCGATGCGAGGCGCGAGCGCGGGCAGGCTATGGGCTTTCACGGCCAGGAAAACGACGTCGCACGGACCGATGGAAGCGAGGTCGCCGGTGACTTTCGGGCGGGCCACAAAATCGCCTTCGGCGCTGAGGACGCGCACGCCGTGCTGTTCGATGGCGCCGAGTTGCGGCCCGCGCGCGAACAAGGTGACATCGTGTTGCGCGCGCGCCATGACGGCGCCGATATATGCGCCCACGGCGCCCGCTCCGGCGATGGCGAACTTCATCGGGGCGCCCCGGTGAAGGCGGCGGCAACGTTCAGGCGCTGGATCTTGCCGGTGGCGGTGCGCGGAATGGACTGGACGATGTGGATCTTCTTGGGGCACTTGAAATCAGCCAGGCGGGCGCGGCAGAAGGCGATCAAGACGGCTTCCTCGGCGGGCACGTCCGGCCGCAGGACGACGGCCGCTTCGACCTCTTCGCCCCAGGCAGGATGCGGCACGCCGAAGCACACGGCCTCGGCGACGGCGGGATGCGCCAGGAGGGTTTCGTCGATCTCGCGCGGGGCGATGTTCTCGCCGCCGCGGATGATCAACTCCTTGATGCGACCGGTGAGGCGGAGGTAGCCATCGGCATCGAGGATGCCCTGGTCGCCGGTCCGGAACCACTCGCCGAAGAACGATTTGGCGGTGGCCTCCGGGTTGTTTTCGTATTCTCGGATGACGCCGGGGCCATCGACGCAGACCTCGCCCGGCTGGCCGGCGGGGAGCGGGGCGCCGCAATCGTCGAGAACGCTGATGCGGACGCCGGTGGCGAGTCCCACGGAGCCGGGCTTGCGGGCGGCGGGGGGCAGGGGATTGGAGGCCATCTGGTGGGAGGCTTCGGTCATGCCGTAGGCTTCCAGCACGGGCGCCTCGAAGTAGTCTTCCATCTGGCGCATGAGCTCGGGAGCGAGCGCGGCGCTGCAGGAGCGCACGAAGCGCAGACGCCCGGGGCCGCGCGGGCGCGTGAGGATGAGCTGGTGGATGGTGGGCACGGCGGAGAACCAGGTGACGCCATGATTGCGGACCAGGCGCCAGAATGCCAGCGGGTTGAAGCGCGCGGGGACGACCACGGTTCCGCCGGTGAACAGGGTGGCCATGGCGGAGGCCATCAAGCCGTGGACGTGGAAGAGCGGCATGAGGCAGAGCGAGACATCGCCGGCGGTGAGCGCGTAGGTCTGCGCGATGTGGCGGATGGACGCGGCCAGGTTGCGATGCCGGAGCGGGACGCGCTTGGGGCGGCCGGTGCTGCCGCTGGTGTGCAGCACCAGGGCTATGTCATCGGGGGCGGGATCAGGGACGCGGCCGTGGCCTTCGATGCCGGGCGTGACGACTGGGATGCCGGCTTCGTCGGCGGCGCGGCGGGCAGGGCCGTCGTCGCCGGGGGAAAGCATGAGGAGTTTGGCGCGGGTGTCGGCGAGGTAGAAGCAGAACTCCTCGTATTTGTATCCGGGATTCAAGGGGGCGGCGGTTCCGGCGGTGGCGGCGGCCAGGAAGGCGACGAGGGCGTCGGGGCCGTTTGGGAGCGCCAGGGCCACGCGGTCGCCGGGGCGGATGCCGGCACCGTGGAGAGCGGCGGCCATGGCGCGCACGCGGCGGCGGAGTTCATGGTAGGTGACGTGCGGACCGGCGTCCGGCGGGATCAGGGCCGGGCGGTTGGCATCGGCGGTGTCCAGGAGTTCGAGTAAGGTCCGGGGGTCGGCCATGTTTGCAAGATAACAGGGTGCCAGGTAGTGTGCGGCGATACCCACATTTGCGGGTAGTGATACCCGCATTTGGGGGTATAGGGATACCCACATTTTTTGGGTTCGATTGGTTTTCCG
>Ga0335081_10021297_pt1 | contig 10498 bp, 7 predicted proteins | sample Lox_Sample_35_FD_206713 | JGI IMG/M metagenome (GOLD analysis project Ga0335081, IMG submission 206713) | Soil microbial communities from Loxahatchee National Wildlife Refuge, Florida, United States - Lox_Sample_3.5 | ecosystem: Environmental > Terrestrial > Soil > Wetlands | place: USA: Florida...
TGGCCCCGGACGGCCGCACCATCGTCGACGGCTCGGCGTTCGGCCGCACCGCGGTAGGCCTGTGGCAGCTGCCGGCCGCCGCAGGGTAGCCGCAGTACACCCGGCGCGGCCGCCTGCACCATGGCGAAAGCCCGAGGTTAGCAAGCCTCAGCCGCCCGCCAGCGGCACGGGCGGAACGCCCGGCGGGGTGAACCCCATGATCTGGCCGTAGAAGGAGAGCTCGGCCTCCAGGCTGGCCACGATGTTCTCCGCCTTGCGGAACCCGTGCGACTCGCCCTCGAAGGTGAGGTACGCAAACCGGATGCCGTGCGCGGCCAGGTCCGCCGCGATCGATTCGGACTGTGCGGGCGGCACGACCGGATCGTCGAGCCCCTGCAGCAGCAGCACCGGGCAGGTGCCGGCGTTCACGTGCCCGACCGGCGCCCGCTCGGCGTACAGCGCGTCGCACTCCGGCAGCGGCCCGACCAGCCCGTCTAGGTAGCGCGACTCGAAGTCGTGCGTGTGTTCCGCGAACCCCCGCAGGTCGGCCACGCCGAAGTAGGACGCCACCGCGGCGAAGACGCCCCCGTTCGGCCCGCCGAGCACCCCGATACCCGACGTCACCGCGGCCAGCGCGGTCCAGCCGCCCGCCGAACCGCCGCGGATGCCGAGCCGCTTGCCGTCCGCCTCGCCCGTCTCGGCCAGCGCCAGCGCCGCCGTCATCGCGTCGGCCACGTCCACCACGCCCCACTGGCCGCGCAGCCGCTCGCGGTAGGCCCGGCCGTACCCGCTCGACCCGCCGTAGTTCACGTCGATGATCCCGATGCCGCGGCTGGTGAAGAAGGCCTTCTCCAGGTCAAGCCGGGGGACGACCTGCGAGGTGGGTCCGCCGTGCACCCACACGATGTACGGCGGCCGTTCACCCTCGGGACCGCGGACCGCGGGGTTGGCCGGCGGGTAGACGATCGCGTGCACGACCGAACCCGAAGGACCGGTCAGCCGGGCCGCCCGCGGCACCGGCAGGTAGGCCGGATCCGGCAGCGAGCCGGCGCTGCGGCTCAGCTCGCGGACCTGGGCGTTCCCGCCTGCTACGGGAACCTCCACGTCGATCACGGTCGTCGGCACGGCCCGTCCGCCCGCGATGGTGGCGACGGTCTGGCCGGTCGCGGACACGCCCGAGACGAATACCTGATAGGGCAAGTCCAGGTCGGTCAGGCGACCGCTGTCCGGGTCGAGCACGCCCAGCCGGCTCTCGCCGGTGCCGTAGGCCACGGCCAGGCGGCCGTCACCGAGCACCGCGTACGGCCTTAGCCCCAGCTGCCACAGCGGGCTGGCGAACTCCTCCTCCCGCGGGCACAGGGCGCGCGGAAAGGCGAGCAGGTCCGCGACATACAGATTCCACCAGCCCGAACGGTCCGAGATCACGTACAAGCTTCGATCATCACGCCAGACCGGGGCCAGGACCGACTCGGTGGCGCAGCCCATGATCAGCTGCTGCTGGTGCTTGTCGCTGACCGGCCCGCGGTCGTTGAGCGCCGCGACCCGCAGTTCGGTGCCGTCCCACGGCATCTGGGGGTGATCCCAGCAGATCCAGGCCAGCCGGGTGCCATCCGGTGACGGCGCCGGGTAGGCGTAGAAATCCGAACCGCTGACCAGGATCCGGATCGCGGCGGGATCGCCCGCTCCTGAACCGTCCAGCGGGACCGCCACGATCGCGCGGTTGATTCGGCCGCCAGCCTCATGGCCCTCCCTGACGCACCACACCTCGTCCCCGCCCGGGGACACGACGAAGTCGGCGAACCGGTCGGCGGCGTCCCCGGCGGGCGCCGGGGTCAACGGCGTCGGCGCCCCCGCGGCCCCGCACCGGTACAGCCGCTGATCGCCGAAGTTAGCGAAGACGAACCCGTCCGGCAGCGGCAGGTACGACTTCCCGCCGTACTCGTGCACCCGGGTCCTGGCGTTCCACGGCATCGGGAGCAGGTCGTGCTTCGCCCCGTCCGGCCCCTGGCGCACGACGGCCACCCGCCCGTCCTCCTCCGGCCGCGACTCCTGCCACCACACCCCGGCCGTGTCGATGACCGGGAACGCCAGGCCGACCTGTTTGCGCGCCACGTCGGCACCGTCGATGGGGGAGGGCCATTCGCCGTAGATGTGCGTTTCCGTAGTCATTCGCATACAGACATCATGCCGGATTCGGCCACAGAGATCACCAGGCACTCTGCTATCGGATTTACCGGATTTACCCGGTCTCCGCCGGGTGCGATCAGTCGCGGGTCCGGCCGCCGAGCCCTGCGTGCCCGGGTCCGCCCCTATCCTGGTCGTGTGACAGCAGGCGGCCGCACCTACCAGATCCGCACCTACGGGTGCCAGATGAACGCGCACGATTCCGAGCGCCTGGCCGGCCTGCTCGACGAGGCGGGATACCAGCCCGCCGGTGACGGCGAAACCCCCGACGTGGTGGTGTTCAACACCTGCGCGGTCCGGGAGAACGCGGCCGACCGGCTCTACGGCAATCTCGGGCACCTGCTGCCGCAGAAGAAGAAGGGCATGCAGATCGCGGTGGGCGGCTGCCTGGCCCAGATGGAGCGCACCCGGATCACGCAGCGCGCGCCCTGGGTCGATGTCGTCTACGGCACGCACAACATGGCCTCGCTGCCCGCCCTGCTGGAGCAGGCCCGGGTCAGGCACGAGGCCCAGGCCGAGTTCGCCGAGACGCTGGAGACGTTCCCCTCGCTGCTGCCGGCCCGGCGGCGGTCCGCCTACGCGGCCTGGGTCGCGATCTCGGTCGGCTGCAACAACACCTGCACCTTCTGCATCGTGCCGAGCCTGCGCGGCAAGGAGAAGGACCGCCGTCCCGGCGACATCCTGGGCGAGATCCGCGCGCTGGTGGCCGAGGGAGTGCTCGAGGTCACCCTGCTCGGCCAGAATGTCAACTCCTACGGGGCGGAATTCGGAGATCGCAGTGCGTTCGGCAAGTTGCTGCGCGGCTGCGGTGAGATCGCCGGCCTGGAACGCGTCCGCTTCACGTCCCCCCACCCCCGGGACTTCACCGGTGACGTCGTCGACGCCATGGCCCAGACCCCGAACGTCATGCCCAGCCTGCACATGCCGCTGCAGTCGGGTTCGGACCGGATCCTGAAGGCCATGCGCCGGGCCTACCGCCGCGACCGGTACCTGGCCATCCTGGACCGGGTCCGGGCCGCCATCGGTGACGCCGCCATCACCACCGACATCATCGTCGGCTTCCCCGGCGAGACCGAGGTGGACTTCGCGGACACCCTGGACCTGGTGCGCCACGCCCGGTTCGCCGGCGCGTTCACCTTCCGCTACTCCATCCGCCCGGGCACCCCGGCCGCCACCATGGACGACCAGGTGCCCGCCGAGGTCGTGCAGGAGCGCTACGAGCGGCTCACCGCGCTGGTCGAGGAGACCACCCACGCGGAGAACCAGAAGCTGGCCGGGTCGGCCGTCGAGGTGCTAGTGGCCGAGGGCGAGGGCCGCAAGGACGCCGCCACCCACCGGATGTCCGGCCGCGCTCGCGACAACCGCCTGGTGCACTTCACCCCGTACCAGACCGTGCCACGCCCCGGCGACGTCGTCACGGTGACCGTCACCCGCGGCGCGCCGCACTACCTGCTGTCCGACGCCGCCCCGCTGTCCGTCCGCCGGACCCGGGCCGGCGACGCCTGGGAAGCCGCCGCCGCGGCTTCCGCTCCGGTCAGCGCGGCCCCTGTTAGCGCTGCTCCGGTGAACGCCGCCGCTCCCGTCCTGCTCGGCATGCCAGCCCGTCATCCCGCCGGGTAGCCAGGCTGCCTACGCGACCTTGGTCCGCGGGCGGCCCCGCGGCCTCTTCTGCGCCGTGATCGTGCCGTGGTGGAAGATCTCACCGCCCCAGACCCCGTAGGGCTCGCGGCGCTCGACCGCGCCGGACAGGCAGAACCCGAGCACCGGGCAGCGGCGGCAGTGTGCCTTGGCCTGCTCCAGGTCGGCGGGCTGCTCGGAGAACCACAGCTCCGGGTCCTCGCGCTGGCACGGCAGCAGGTCGTCCAGGGCTCCGGCCCGCCTGGTCAGCAGGACCAGGGAGATAAGCGACACGGCGCGCTACCGGCGGCCGCGAGCCGGCCCGGCCGGCGCGTGGTCGCGGGACTGCCGCCGGCGGGCCACCCGGTGGGCGTGCACGATGTCGGGGTCCCGGGCGTCAGCCGGCAACGTCACGGGCTGCCGCAGGCCCGATCGGTGACGGCGCTTGCGGATCTGTCTCATGAGCGGGGTCTCCTTCGCTCGCGGTGGTGGGCACGCTGGGAACACTACGAAGGCACCCCCGGCCGGCACGTCACCCGAAAGTGGACATGTCAGGTGGAATCTTCCGCGCCGGAGGGGAACGGCCGGGGCCGCACCGCGGTCTGCAGGTGTGCCTTCGGGCGGAAATCGTCCCGGGATACGATGTTTGTCGTGCCGGAGGCAGCAGGGCCGGAATCGGGCGGGCGCAGCGCCCTGCTGCTCACCAAGCTGCATCCGCCCGGGCCGCGCCCGGATTTCCTGCCCCGCCCCCGGCTGGCCGAACGGCTCGACGACGCCCTGAGCCGTGGCCTGGTGCTTGTCTGCGCCCCCGCCGGTTACGGCAAGACGTCGCTGCTGGCCAGCTGGGCCCGGCACTCCCGCAATCCGGTGGCGTGGCTGTCCCTGGATGCGAGCGACAATGACCCGGCCCGCTTCTGGCGCCACGCGGTGGCCGCGCTGGACGCGGTCTACCCCGGAATCGGCGAGCGGGTAGGCCCGCTGCTCGGGCCGCCGGCCCCGCAGTCCTTCGAAGGGCTGGTAACGGCCCTGATCAACGAGCTGGCCGCCCGTTCGGGACCTAGTGACGTGCCGCTCGTGCTCGATGACTACCACCTGGTCGGTTCCCAGCCGGTGCATGCTTCACTCGGCTTCCTGCTCGACCACCTGCCGCCTGGCCTGCATCCCGTTCTGGCCAGCCGCGCCGATCCGCCGCTCGGCCTGGCCCGGCTGCGGGCCCGGGGTCAGCTCACCGAGCTGCGGGACGCCGAGCTGCGCTTCACCGCCGACGAGGCAGCGGCCTTCCTGCGCGAGACAGCCGGCGCCGACCTGCCCGATACCGCGGTGGCCGCGCTGACGGCCCGCACCGAGGGCTGGGCGGCCGGGCTGCAGCTGGCGGCGCTGTCGATGCGCGGGCAGCCCGATGTCGACCGGTTCGTGGCCGCGTTCACCGGCAGCCACCGTTTCGTGCTCGACTACCTGACCGAGGAGGTGCTCGAACACCAGCCCGAGCCGTTGCGCGCGTTCCTGCTCGAGACCTCGGTGCTGCAGCGGCTCAGCGGACCGCTGTGCGACGCGGTCACCGCCCGGACCGGCAGCCAGGCCCTGCTCGAGCAGGTGGAGCGGGCCGGGCTGTTCCTGCTGCCGCTGGACGAGGTGCGCGGCTGGTGGCGCTACCACCAGTTGTTCGCTGACCTGTTGCGCGCCCGGCTGGAACAGCAGCCAGGCCGCGCCGCCCAGTTGCACCGCAACGCGGCGGCCTGGTACGCCGAACATGGACTAGCCGACGACGCCATCGGCCACGCCGTCGCCGCCGGGGAGATGGCCCTGGCCGCCCGGCTCGTCGAGGAGCACTTCGACGAGCGCTTCTACCTCCACGGTGAGGTATCGACGGTGCGGCGGTGGCTGGCCCTGCTGCCGCCGGACCTGGCCGGCTCGCGGGCCCGCCTGCTGCTGGCGCGGGCCCGGCTGGCCCTGCTCGACGGCCGGCCGGCGGAGGCCGAGGGGCTGCTGGATTCGGCCGAACGGGCGTCGGCTGATGCCGATCCCAGGTTCGAGCCGTCCGCCGGGAGGGCGTCGAGCCTGCTGGTGAACGTCCCGGCCGCGGTCACGCTCCTTCGCGTGTACCTCGCCGAACTTCGCGGCGACGCCGAGACCACCGTCGATCTCGTCCCGCGGGCCATGGCCGCCAGGCGCGAGGGCGAAGTGATGCTCGGCACCATCATCGGGTGGTACGCGGGCATGGCCGAGTGGCTGCGCGGCCGCCCGGCCGAAGCCGAACGACTGCTGTCGCCGGCCGCCGGCCAGCGCTCGGCCGCCGGCGAGGGTTTCCTCGCCGCCTGGGTCTGCCATGTCCTCTGCCAGGCCCAGCGAGCTCAGGGCCAGCTGGACGCGGTGGTCGGGACCTGCCGCCGGACGCTCGAGATCACGGCGCCGCCCGGAAGGCCTGCCGCCCCGGCCGCCGGCGCCGCCTACGTCAACCTGGGCGCGGATGCCTACCAGCGCGACGAGCTCGACGCCGCGCTCCGGCATGTCACCGCGGGCATCACCTTGTGCCGTCAGCTCGCCTACCCCGCCCCGCTCGCGGCTGGCCTGGTCACCCTGGCCTGGATCCGGCAAGCCGGCGGCGACCAGGCCGGGGCCCTGGACGCGATCGGGGAGGCCGGGCGGTTCGCCCCGGGGCCCGCGGTAAACGGCCTGCTCAACCCCGTGCCGGCGGAACGGGCCCGGCTGCTCCTGGCCCAGGGTGACCTGACCGGCGCGGCCCGCTGGGCGGATGAGAAGGGCCTCGGCGCCGGCGACGAGCCGCGCTATCCATCCGAACCCGAACATCTGCTGCTGGCGCGCGTCCTGCTCGCCCAGGATCGTCCCGGTCCGGCCCTTGAGCTGCTGGACCGGCTGTACGCGAGCGCCGTCGCGCAGGACCGGATCGGCAGCGTCATCGAAGCCGGGGCGCTGCGAACCCTGGCCCTGGCCGCCAGCGGCCAGGAGGGGGAGGCGGTATCCGCGCTGGACGGCCTGCTCACCCTGGCCGGCCCGCGCGGCTACGTCCGGGTCTTCGCCGACGAGGGCCCGCCGATGGCCGCGTTGCTGGGTCAGCTCATCGCCGGCCAGCGGACAGGCCGGCGCGAGGGCAGGATCCCGATCGGCTACCTGGCCCGGCTCAACCGCGCCTTCGACGCCGCGACCGCCAAGTCAGAGTCGGATCCCCGGCGGGGCAGCGCGCCGACGGCACCGGGCATCGTCGAGCCGCTGACCAACCGCGAGCTCGAGGTGCTCCAGATGCTCGCGGCGGGCCAGTCGAACCAGGCCATCGCCGGTGAACTCGTCGTCACCCTCGACACCGTGAAGAAGCACGTCAGCCATGTTCTCGGCAAGCTCGGAGCGGCCAACCGCACCGAGGCCGTCGCCCGGGCCAGGGAACTCGGCCTCATCTCCTGAATGTCGCCACCGGCCACCCCGCTCTCCGGCCGTCCCCCACAGTGCTGAACCATACTTTAGTGAAGTATGGTTTAGTGATATATACTTCAGTGCCATGCATAACGACCTGGGGAAACCCTCGCACGTCTTCGGCAGGGAGCGGGAGTGGGCGGCGCTGGCCGACTTCGCCGCCGACCCCCGCCCGGAGGCGACCCTGGGCATCGTCAGCGGGCGGCGGCGCCAGGGGAAGACCTACCTGCTCCGGTCGCTCGCCGCCGCTACCGGCGGCTTCTTCTTCGAGGCGGCCGAGGCCACCGAGGCCGAGTCGCTGCGAATGTTCGGCGCGGCGCTAGCCAGGCAGGCCGGTTCGCCCGCGGATTTCTCCTTCCGGGGCTGGGAGGATGCGCTTAGGTACTTCGTCGCCCTGGCCGGCCAAGGCCCGGTTCCGCTGATCATCGACGAGTTCCCCTACCTGGTGAAGGCCAGTCCGGCGCTGCCCTCGCTGTTGCGGCGCGAGCTTGACCGCCACGGGCCGTCGCAGGGCAGTGCCAGCCGCGCGCGCATCCTGCTCTGCGGCTCGGCCATGTCCGTGATGGGCGGCCTGCTGGCCGGCAACGCGCCGTTGCGCGGCCGGGCCGGCCTGGAGATGGTCATCAAGCCGTTCGGCTACCGTGACGCGGCCCGGTTCTGGGGGGTGAGTGATCCCGGGCTCGCCGCGCGCCTGCACGCGATCGTCGGCGGCACGCCGGCCTACCGCCGGCAGTTCGTCCGTGACGATGCGCCGGCTGGCCCGGACGACTTTGACGACTGGGTCGTGCGGTCGGTGCTCAACCCCGACCGCCCACTGCTCCGCGAGGCGCGGTACCTGCTCGCCGAGGAGACGGACATCCGGGATCCGGCGCTCTACCATTCGGTCCTGGCCGCGATCGCCGCCGGTAACCAGACGTGGGGCGGCATCGCCGGCTACATCGGCCGCAAGACGTCCGACATCGCGCACCCGCTCACCGTGCTGGAAGACGCCGGCCTCGTGGCCAGGGAAGCCGACGTCTTCCGGGCCGGGCGGACCCGCTATCTCATCACCGAGCCGCTCATCACGTTCTACGAGACGATCATGCGGCCCCACTGGGCCGACCTGGAATCCGGGCTCGGTACCGACGTGTGGGCGGACACCAGGCCGACGTTCGGGTCGCAGGTCACCGGCCCGCATTTCGAGGCGCTGTGCCGGGAGTTCGCCCGCGCGGAGGGACGGCACGTCTTCGGTCTGCCGGTGGGGGAGGTGGCCGCGGGCACCGTCGCCGATCCGGCGAACAAGGCGCAGATCGACATCGACGTGGCCGTCCTCGCCCCGGCTCGTCCCGGTGCGCAGCGGCAGGTCATCTCGCTCGGGGAGGCGAAGTGGGGCAAGGTCATGACCCTGCGTCACGTCGAGCGCCTGCGCCGCGCCCGCGCGCTGCTGGCCGTCAAGGGCTACGACACGACGGCGACCACGCTGGCGTGTTATTCCGGCGCGGGCTTCGAGCCCGGCCTGCTGGCCGCCGCCGGAGACGGTGACGTGCTCCTGGTCGGCCTGGATCGGCTCTACCAGGCGCAGCCCTAGCGGCTCGCCCACCCGAACTGGCCAGGTCGGAGACGCTTATGCCTAGCCCTCCAGGCCGTGCAGGAAATCGATCAGGCCGGCGAAGTACACCGCCTGGTCGTCGTACATGGCCAGGTGGCTGCCGTCCGGGCAGTGCAGGTAGCGGCCCTGCGGCAGGCGTTCCGCCATCATCTTCATGAACGCGGGGTCCATGGTGTCGTGCTGCGCGCCGATGACCAGGGCCGGCACGTCGATCGAGGTCAGCTCCTCGGTGCGGTCCCAGTGGGCCAGGCTCGCGTCGGCGCTGATGCCGAGTTCGCTCGGCCCCTGCATGGACACGTAGATCGCCGGGTTGATGTGGGCGAAGGCGCGCACCGCCGGGTCGGGCCAGTCCGCGACCGGCATCCGCAGCACGTGGTGGACGTAGTGCTGCTCGTTCAGCAACTCCGTGTACCTGGGGTTCTCGATATCCCCGCTGGCCTCCAGCGCCTTGATCTCGGCCAGCGCGGCCTGGTCCATCGTCGGCATCAGCACCTGCTCGGCGTAGGCGTTGTAGGCCGGGACGCTGGACATCATGTTGGAGATGACCATCCCGCGCAGGTGCTCCTGGTGGCGCAGGGCGTATTCGATGGCCAGCAGCCCGCCCCACGACTGCCCGTAAAGGACGAAATCGGACCGGTCCAGCCCGAGTGCCCGCCGAACCTGCTCCACCTCGTCGACGAAGCGGTCCAGGTCCCACAGCGACGGCTCGTCCGGCCGGTCGCTGTTACCCGAGCCGAGCTGGTCGTAGTAGTAGTACTCGATTCCCGCGCCGGGCAGGTAGCTGTCGCACGCCTCCAGGTACTCGTGCGTCGCGCCCGGTCCGCCGTGCAGGAGCAGCACCCGCAGCCGCGGGTTGTTGCCGGTCCGCTTCACCCACACCCGGTACGGGCCCTTCGGCGTGTCGATGCCGATCATCCGGGAGCCCCCGGACAGCACGTCCTCCCGGCCGGAGTTGTCCAGGTACCCGCTCATGGCCAGCGCTCCTCCCGTGACCCGGCTCTAGTGGCCCGGCGCGATCATGATCGGATTATGCCAGTCCCGCCCGGTGACGCCATAGAGCCGGCGAGGCCCGGAATACTCCCTGGGGAGTAGCAGGCCGCCTACCGGGGGAGGGCGACGAAAACGCCCCGCGTGCCTAGTCTTACGAGCATGGAAGGCGCGACGGCGGCCGGGTGGCGGCGGTTCATCCCGCCTGCCAGGGACGCGGCCCTGGCGCTGGTGGTGACCGTCGCGCTGCTGTACGGCGCGTACGGCGAGGCTCACCCGAGCACGACCGCCTATTTCCACGGCGGCCACCACCTGCCGCGGACCCCCGCGGCCGCGTTCATCCTGGTCGGCGTGGCCTGCCTGGTGCTCGCCTGGCGCCGCCGGTGGCCGGTCGCGGTGCTCGGCGTCTCGGTAGCCGCCGCGACAACCTTCACCCTGCTGGGTTACCTGAACGGCGCGGTGCTGGTGGCCCCGATGGCTGCCCTGTACACGGTGGCCGCCTTCACCAGCATCCGCCGCGCGGTGGGCTACGGGATAGCGACGCTGGTGATACTGGGCTCGGCCAGCATCGCGGTCAACCCGCTCGGGCCGTTCGGCGGAGGCGTGGTCATCCTTCCGTTCATGGTCGCCGTGGTGGTGGTGGCCGGCATCGCGGTGGCGAACCGCCGCGCCTACGTGGACTCCATCCGCGACCGCGCCGAACACGACGCCCGCCGC
>Ga0335081_10021298_pt1 | contig 10498 bp, 7 predicted proteins | sample Lox_Sample_35_FD_206713 | JGI IMG/M metagenome (GOLD analysis project Ga0335081, IMG submission 206713) | Soil microbial communities from Loxahatchee National Wildlife Refuge, Florida, United States - Lox_Sample_3.5 | ecosystem: Environmental > Terrestrial > Soil > Wetlands | place: USA: Florida...
GACTTGCATGTGTTAGGCCTGCCGCCAGCGTTCGCTCTGAGCCAGGATCAAACTCTCAAGTTGGATGAGAACTTTTGATACCGGCTAAGTCACAACGTTTGACGAGGTCCACCCACTGATCGTTTTTCGCGCCGCGCTTGCGCACGATACGAAAACGCTCAGCGATGTACCTACCTTGAAACGTCAGACCGCCGAAGTCTCTTCCGACAGCCGCTCACCGAGGAAAATTGCTTCTCCACGAGGAAACGGCCCGCAAGGACCCCGCCGTCCGCGTTTCTCTTTCTTCCGATTCACTTTTCAAACAGCCCGGAGACCGTGGCGATCCCCTCCCTCCGGTGAGCCGGAGAGCCGTCGAAGCCCGTGCATCCGAATAACAATCGGATACCGCTTCACTCTTCCAGTGAGGAGCTTCAGAGGCGCGCCATCGCGCCGTAAGCGGACGGCGCGCCGAGGGGGTGTATATAGGCCGTGGGTCCTCGCATTGTCAACCGGATTTGCCCTGGATTATTGGGCAATATTCCTGACCCGGTTGCGACCGCTCGGCTCGCTTTCTAAACGCAATTTTAAGACCTTTTGCGCCGCACTGAGGCCATATTCCTGCGCCGTCCTTATCGCGTTCGAATTCGAGGGACGATCAACATGGTGGTTCTCCGACCGCCGTGTTTTAACCGATAAAATAGGTCCTGATCGCCGTCGTTGACGGCCGATGGGCCAACCGGCATCGTCACAGCCGATACAATCGTCTGCCGACGGTGAACGCAGCAAATTTGGATCGGCAGGCCACCTTCGATCCGACGGGCAGGGGACGCTGAGCTTGGACCAGACGCGCTCGCGCACGGCATACCGATCGAAGCGAGCCGACGCCGTCGAGCTTGGCAATGAACCGCCACTGTCGGTCGACGGCGACAGCAGCGGCTTCGTCGATCGCCGCCGCATTTCGGTGCAATGGTTTGCCGGCACAATCCTGACCGCGTTATGCGGCGCTGCTCTCATGGGCGGCGCCGTTTTTACATCGCTCGACGGCGAAACCAATTTCGCCTCGCTCCCCGAGCGCGTCGAAGTGGCGCTGCGCGGCGCCCTCGCCGGCGCTGCCGACCGTGTCGGCGTCGCGCGCAAAGGTGATCGGCTGCCCACCGCAGAAGAACCGACCTTCGCTCGCCAGGTGATCCGCGTATCTACCATGGCACGCGTCGGCAATCACGAAGTCGTCCGCGTGCGCCCCTTCGTGCGCGTCGCCGGCAATTTGTCGCTCGTCCTGCCCGATTCATCAGTCAATATCCCGCCGTTCAATCCGCAACGGCTGCTCGCCGAATCCGTACCCGGGGCAAGCCAGGCCGACGACCCGCCAGCGGCGGAGCCCGACGCCGAGGTCACGTTCGTTATGCGCGATCTCGATCCGTTGTTGCCGAAGCTCAAGATCGCCGCTCTCACGCCCAACGATGAAGTCATGGAGCGGATACGCGAGGCCGCCGATTGGAGCGTCAAGGCGACCAAGAACGTGCCGCTTGCGCAGGAGGTCACTGGCATAAAGCTGGCCTATGCTGCACAGGGAACCGTCGATCCCTATGCCGGCTTCAATGCGCGCATCGTACCCGAGAACATCACGTTACTGCCGAAGACCACCACTGAAACGACCGGTGGCAATGCCTTTAACGAACGCGTGTTGACGGTCAAGAAAGGCGACACCGTCAGCTCCATTTTGCGCCAACAGGGCGCCGCGCCCGAGTCGATCGATGCGATCGTCAAGGAGCTCGGGGCGCGCGGCCGCGACGGTGGCATCAAGGAAGGTGAAAAGCTGCGTATTTTGCTGGCGCCGGTGCCGAATATCACCGGACCGCAGCCGATCCGGGTCATCGTCGCCAACGACGTGGCGGTCGAAGCGGTAGTGGCGCTTTCGGACGCGGGAAAATATGTTTCGGTCGACACTAAGAATTTCGGCGCCGACGTCGCCGACGCCTCGGAAGAGAACAATGAGGAACCCGATAAGACCGGAGTGACGCTTTACCAAAGCGTCTATGAGACCGCGCTACGCGACAAAGTTCCGAGCCCGATCATCGAGGATTTGATTCGCATCTACTCCTATGACGTCGACTTCCAGCGCAAGGCGCAGCCCGGCGATTCATTCGAGGTGCTTTATGCTGGCGAAGACGAGGCACCGGCCGCCGACAGCAGCAACGACGTACTGTTCGCTTCCCTCACCGTCGGTGGCGAGCCGAAGAAATTCTACCGCTTCCAAACCCCGGACGACGGCATCGTCGACTATTACGACGAGACCGGAAAAAGCGCGAAGAAATTCCTCGTGCGCAAGCCGGTCGCCGTGGGCATCATGCGCTCGCCGTTCGGCTTACGGCGGCATCCGATCCTCGGCTACACCAAGATGCACACCGGCGTCGATTGGGCCGCGCCGACGGGCACGCCGATATACGCCGCAGGCAACGGCATCGTGGAAAAGGCCGGCTGGGAATCGGGTTACGGCAAATTCGTGCTGATCCGCCACAACAACGGCTACGAGACTGCTTACGGCCACATGAGCGCCTTCGCCCGCGGCATGGAAGAGGGCACGCGGGTGCGTCAGGGTCAGGTGATCGGCTTCGTCGGCTCGACCGGCCTCTCCACCGGCTCGCATGTGCACTACGAGATCCGCGTCAACGGACGCTTCGTCGATCCGATGCGCATCAAGTTGCCGCGCGGCCGCGAATTGCAGGGGCCAATCCTTGCCGCCTTCGAGCAGGAACGCGAACGGCTCGACAGCATCATCGCGCGCAAGCCGGCCCGCGTGGCGACGCGCTAGACCTTTGTTCGGAAAGGCGCGAAGCGGCGCGGCCTACGCCGCCTGCGCAAGCTTGCCGTTGAATGTCAGCCCCTGCTTGCCGGCGGAGATAGTGACCTTCTCCCCATCCTTGACCGAGCCGGCGAGGATCATCTCGGCGAGCGGGTCTTGCACCGCCTTCTGGATCACGCGCTTAAGCGGCCGGGCGCCGTAAGCCGGATCCCAGCCTTTGTCGGCGAGCCATTCGCGCGCCGCGTTTTCGAGCTTGATGACAATTTTGCGCTCGTCCAAAAGCTTCTGCAGCCGGCCCATCTGAATGTCGACGATGCGCCCCATCTCGGCCTTCTTCAGACGGTGGAAGAGGATGATCTCATCGACGCGGTTGAGGAATTCCGGCCGGAACGCCGCGCGCACGACGCTCATTACCTGATCCTTCACGGCGTCGGTGTCCTCACCTTCCGGCTGGTTGACCAGAAAATCGGCGCCGAGATTCGAGGTCATCACGATCAACGTGTTGCGGAAATCGACCGTGTGCCCCTGCCCGTCGGTGAGCCTGCCGTCGTCGAGCACCTGCAAGAGAACGTTGAACACGTCCGGATGCGCCTTCTCAATCTCGTCGAACAGGATGACCTGGTATGGCCTGCGCCGCACCGCTTCGGTGAGCGCGCCGCCTTCCTCATAGCCGACATAGCCCGGAGGCGCGCCGATGAGCCGCGCCACGGCGTGCTTCTCCATGTACTCCGACATGTCGATGCGGATCAGCGCGTTCTCGTCGTCGAACAGGTAGGCAGCGAGCGCCTTGGTCAGCTCGGTCTTGCCGACGCCGGTCGGGCCTAAGAACATGAACGAACCGATCGGCCGGTGCGGATCCTGCAAGCCGGCACGGGCGCGGCGCACCGCGGTCGAAACCGCCTGCACCGCCTCCTTTTGCCCAACGACGCGTTTGGCCAGTTCCTCCTCCATGCGCAAAAGCTTTTCCTTCTCGCCTTCGAGCATCTTGTCGACCGGCACCCCGGTCCAGCGCGATACAACTTGCGCCACGTGATCGGCAGTTACAGTCTCTTCCACCATTGCGCCTTTGCCTTCGCTCGCCTCGACCGCAGCGAGTTTCTTCTCCAGTTCCGGAATGCGGCCATAGGCGAGCTCGCCGGCGCGCTGATATTCGCCGCGACGCTGCGCATTGGCGAGCTCCGCGCGCAGCTGGTCGAGCTCGGTCTTGAGCTTCTGCGCCTCGGAGAGCTTCTCTTTTTCCGACTTCCAGCGGCCGGTGATGTCGGCCGACTGTTTCTCGAGCGACTTCAACTCGGCTTCGAGATTCTTCAGCCGTTCCTTGGAACCGGGGTCGCTTTCCTTCTTCAACGCTTCCTGCTCGATCTTCAGTCGAACGATTTCGCGGTCGATGGAATCGAGTTCTTCCGGCTTGGAATCGACCTGCATCTTCAGCCGCGCGGCGGCCTCGTCGATCAGATCGATCGCTTTGTCGGGCAAGAAGCGATCGGTGATGTAGCGATGCGACAATGTCGCCGCCGCAACGATTGCCGAGTCGGCGATGCGCACGCCGTGATGCTGCTCGTATTTGTCCTTGAGGCCGCGCAGGATCGAGATCGTATCCTCGACGGAGGGCTCATCGACAAAGACCGGTTGGAAACGGCGGGCGAGAGCCGCGTCCTTTTCCACGTGCTTTTTGTACTCGTCGAGCGTGGTGGCGCCGATGCAATGCAGTTCGCCGCGCGCGAGCGCCGGCTTCAAGAGGTTAGATGCATCCATGGCGCCGTCAGCCTTGCCGGCCCCCACCAGCGTGTGCATTTCGTCGATGAATAGGATGTATTGCCCAGACGAGCCCGTGACTTCTTGCAGTACGGCCTTCAGCCGTTCCTCGAACTCGCCGCGATACTTGGCTCCGGCGATCATTGCGCCAAGGTCGAGTGCGAGCAACTTCTTGTCCTGCAGGCTTTCCGGCACGTCGCCGTTGACGATGCGTAGGGCGAGGCCTTCGACGATCGCGGTCTTGCCGACGCCCGGTTCGCCGATCAGCACCGGATTGTTCTTGGTGCGGCGCGAGAGCACCTGGATCGTACGGCGAATCTCCTCATCGCGGCCGATCACCGGATCGAGTTTGCCCTCGCGTGCGGCTTGCGTCAGATCGCGGGCATATTTCTTCAGCGCGTCATAGGCGTTCTCGGCGGAAGCCGAGTCAGCGGTGCGGCCCTTGCGCAGCGCCTCGATGGCGGCGTTAAGGGATTGCGGGGTAACGCCGGCGTTCTTGAGGACCTTGCCAGCCTCACTGTCCTTCGCCAGTGCCAGCGCCAGCAGCAGCCGCTCGACCGTGACATAGGAATCGCCGGCCTTCTCGCCCGCCTTTTCGGCGACATCGAACACGTGGGCAAGCGATTGCGCCAAATAGACCTGCCCGGCGCCGGCGCCGGTGACCTTCGGCAGTTTGTTGAGGGCTGCCTCGACGGCCTGCAAGGCCTGGCGGGAATTGCCGCCGGAACGGTCGATCAAGCCTGCAGCCAATCCTTCCGGATCGTCGAGCAAAACTTTGAGCAGGTGTTCGGGGGTGAATTGCTGGTGGCCTTCGCGCTGGGCCAGAGACTGGGCGGATTGCACGAAACCGCGAGCGCGGTCGGTGTACTTCTCAAAATTCATCGGTTTCAACTCCCTCGGCCCGTGACGGCGCCGGTTCAATGCGGGTCCCCGAAGGCGGCCCGCTCCGGCATTATGTGGGGCTCATTCGTCCAGTTTGAAGAGCCCCTTAGCCTGCTATAGCTGGCCGCTTAACGCCTTACGGCGGTATGGAAACTAGCGAAAAGCCAATGCCAAGCCGACCCCTGATCGACGCCATCTACCGCTATCCGATAAAGGGCCTTTCGCCGCAACCGCTGGCCCGCGTTTTGCTCCGGCCGGGCGGCACCCTGCCCGCCGACCGGCTTTATGCCATCGAGAACGGCCCGGCCGGATTTGACCCCGCGGCGCCAGCCTTTTTCCCGAAAATCCGCTTTCTGATGCTCATGCGTAACGAGCGGCTGGCGGCGCTGCGCACCAATTACGATGAGGCAAACCATACGCTGTCGATTACCCAGAACGGGCGCGAGACGGTGCGCGGCGACTTGCGCACGGCTGACGGCCGCGCGGCGATCGAGCAATTCTTCACCACTTATTGCGCCGACGAGTTGCGTGGGCCGCCCAAAGTTCTATTCGGCGATGGCCATAGCTTCTCCGACGTGGCCAAGAAGGTCGTCTCCGTTATCAATCTCGCGTCGGTGATAGAAGTCGAAAATGCAGCTGGCGCGCCGGTCAATCCATTGCGTTTCCGCGGCAATCTCTATGTTTCCGGCTGGCCGGCCTGGCATGAATTTGACTTGCTCGGCCGCGAGTTCGCAATCGGCGAGGCGCGATTCAAAGTCGTCAAGCGCATCGTGCGCTGCGCGGCGACCGAAGTCGATCCGGACACGGGCATCCGTGACGTCGGCGTGCCACGCGTGCTGATGGACAATTTCGGCCACGCCGACTGCGGTGTCTATGCCGAGATCATCGAAGGTGGCGAGATCGCAGTGGGCGATGCGATCAACGAAATGGCCGGCTTATGAGGCCGGCCATCCCGTTCAATTTCAGTTGCGTAGAATACGCGCCGGCGATCAGCCGCGTGGCATGACGTAGGCCGCGATGCGGCGCCGCGGATAAACCGATTCCGCGACCGTGTGGTTATGATTACCCGACACGATGATCGGATTGCCATTGGCGTCGACGCCGCTGACCACGCCGACATGGCCGCCACCACGGCGGCCCATCACGGCGATCGCGCCGACCTGCGGGCCCGAGACGCGGGTGCCGTAGTGCTCATAACCGAGAGCGAGATTGCCGCCGCCGGGATGCCCGGTGCGCCGCAGCACCAGGTCCATAAAGGCACCGCACCACAGGCTGGCGCGGCCGGTCGGATTGGTGCCGATATATTTGCGCGCTTCGACGACCAGAGCGTTGCTGGTATCGCCGCCATCGGCGGAGTTCGCATGCGATTGCGCCTGCCGCCGACGCGCCTCGGTTGGTGAAGCCGGATAGCGCGAATCGCGATCGGCAACGTCTTTTCGCGTATTCACCGCAGACCGAGCGGTGACCGCAGCGCGATGCCGATGGTGATGGACGGGCTTGGCGATGGCGGATGTTGCGAGGGCCGCAACCGCCGCCGAACACACTAATATTGTTACCCGTTTCTGGTTAAGTCGCATTCTGATTAGTCCCCTTTTTTACCAAAGCAATTCACCCAATACCGGCAAGACGGTCCTGGGATGCGATGGCTTAGACGCCGGCAAGTTATGGCAATATCGTGATCTGATTGAGGTTATTTGCCAGTCGCATAGCTGGTATTACATGACAAAGCTTTGGGCGAGGAATACACAACGCATGTGTTCCAAATATAAGCTTGCGCTTCAATTATTAATACATAAACGGAATGGGCTTATACTTCAAAGCAAAGTTTTCGTGGGGCGTCCTCAAGTTAAAGCTCCAGCAAGTAAAATACCCGGGCTGGCATTCGGAATTCAGCTCTTGCGGCTAAGAAGAAACACCGCCTGCTCGCCAAACAGGTTCCAGAACCACCAGGGTGCATTGAGCCGCAGCGGCGAGCCCCAGGCGTTGAGCGCCACCGCCTTCTCCATTTCGACCGCGATCTCGGTGCAAAGCTGGCGAAAATCCTTGATGGTGCAGTGGTGGATGTTCGGAGTGTCGTACCAGCTATAGGGCAGAATATTGGTCTGCGGCATATGACCCGCGAACAGGAGTTGAAACCGCACCCGCCAGTGGCCGAAATTCGGAAACGAGACAATGGCCCGGCGGCCGATCCGCAGCATGTGTTCGAGCACGGTGCGCGGATGACGAGTCGCCTGCAGCGTCTGCGACAGGATGACGTAATCGAATGCGTCATCGGGGTAATCGGCAAGATCGGTATCGGCGTCACCCTGGATCACCGCGAGCCCCTTGGCGACGCACTCGTTGACGCCTTCGCGCGACAATTCGATGCCGCGCCCGTCGACGCCGCGGCTCTCGGCCAAGAGCCGCAGCAGTTCGCCATCGCCGCAGCCGACGTCGAGCACGCGGGCGCCACGCTCGACCATCTCAGCGACCAACACGAGATCGACGCGGGCGCCCCCGCCATTGCGGGCAATATGCGAGACGGCAAGGTTGCTCATCGCGCCAGCTTCCCGTTCAGCCCGCGCGCCTTGCCGGCACCGTCGAGGAAGCCGCGGACGATTGCGAACAGCTCCGGCTCGTCGAGCAAAAAAGCGTCGTGGCCTTTGTCGGTGACGATTTCAGCGAACGACACGCGTGCGCCCGCGGCATTGAGCGCATGCACAATCTCACGCGATTCCGCGGTCGGAAACAGCCAGTCGCTGGTGAACGAAATAATGCAGAAACGGGTCGGCGAATTCCTGAACGCGTTGGCGACCAGGCCGTCATAGTCGGCGGCGAGGTCGAAATAATCCATGGCGCGGGTGAGATAGAGATAGGAATTGGCGTCGAAGCGTTCGACGAAGGAAATGCCCTGGTGCCGCAAGTAGGATTCGACCTCGAAATCCGCATCGAACGAGAAGGTCGGATTTTCGCGGTCCTGGAATTTGCGACCGAATTTCCGGTGCAACGCGGCGTCGGACAAATAAGTGATATGCGCGCCCATGCGCGCGACCGCCAATCCGCGGCGCGGGTTGGTGTTTTCCAGGAGATAGCGGCCACCGCGCCATTCCGGATCGGCCATGATCGCCTGCCGGCCAACCTCGTGGAACGCAATGTTCTGCGCCGAATGGCGGGTGGCACACGCGATCGGCAGCGCTGAATAGACGCGCTGCGGATAGCTCGCGGCCCATTGCAGCACCTGCATGCCGCCCATCGAACCGCCGGCGACGGAAAACAGCGTGTCGATGCCGAGATAGTCGAGTAACATCGCCTGTGCGCGCACCATGTCGCGAATGGTGATGACGGGAAATTCCAGGCCCCAAGGCTTGCCGGTTGCCGCGTTGATCGATGATGGACCGCTCGTCCCCATGCAAGCGCCGACCACGTTCGGGCAAATCACGAAATAGCGCTCGGTGTCGATCGGCTTGCCGGGCCCGACCATCGTTTCCCACCAGCCGCCTTTGCCGGTGACCGGATGTTCGCTCGCCACATGCTGGTCGCCGGTGAGTGCGTGGCAGACCAGAATGGCGTTCGAGCGCGCCGCATTGAGCGTGCCGTAGGTCTTGTAGGCGATTTGGAACGGGGTGAGCTCGACGCCGGCGTCGAGCTTGAGCGGCTTGTCGGCACCAAAGCGGACGACAAGCGAGTCGCGCGGATCGTCCGCTTCGCTTCCGCGCGCTTCGCTGCGCGCCGTTTCGCTCTTCAGCGGCTGGACATCGACCATCGCAATTCCGGACCCCGCAGGAAGCCTCACGAACCAACACCTGGATCGGGCCAATAAAAAACCGGCCTGAACGGGCGTTCGGCCGGGATCGGAACTGTCCCCGGCCTGTTTAGCGAGTTATTTAACGTGGCTGCAAGCCGGCCGGCTCAAATGACCACGGAATGTGACGCATAGTTAGTCCGCGCCAATCCGTCCGTCAAGCCAGGGTCGCCCTCGCGATTGGTTAACGTCGGCATTCATCCGATTGGCCGGACGCGCGAAGGCCTTGTGTCGGGCATGCGCGTCTTTAGAACCGTATTCAATAGAAGCGTATCATGTGCGAAGACATGGATGCCGTGGCCAGCCCGGCAATCACGGAAGAGCCGCGTAATGAGCAAGTCACCACAACCACCCACGCTTGCCGACCTGCGCAAGGAGATCGACCGCATCGACGAGGCCATGCACCAGCTCCTGATGGAGCGCGGCGAGATCATCGACCGGCTGATCGCGGCAAAGAAAAGCCAAGAGATTGGTTCGGCTTTCCGCCCGGCGCGCGAGGCGGAGATGATGCGCCGCCTGGTGAAGCGGCATAAAGGCATCCTGCCGCTCGATACCGCCGAAAGTATCTGGCGGGTCATCATCTCCACCTTCACCTTCGTGCAAGCGCCGTTTTCGGTGCATGCGGATCTGTCGGCCGGCGACGCCTTGATGCGCGATTCCGCGCGCTTTCATTTCGGCTTCACCGTCCCCTTTGTCGCGCATATGGGCGCCGCCGCGGTGGTCGCAGCGGTGTCGGCTTCCAAGGGCGACCTCGGCCTGGTGCCGGCTTTCGCGGTACCGGCAGCCGGCGCCTGGTGGAATGCGCTCGAATTCGACGCCGCGCCCAAGATCATCGCGCGCCTGCCCTTCGTCGAGCGCGCCGATCATCCCGCCGCCTTGCCGGTGTTCGTGCTGTCGCGGGTCGCTGCCGACGCCATGGCGACCGACGCGGCGGTGTGGAGCGTGCGCGTCTCCGGCTGGGGCGCTGGCGCGGCGCAAGCGCTCTCGGCACTGACCGATTTCATCGCCGTGCCCGACCGCGCCTTCGACGGCGCCGCCCTACTGATGACACTGCCCAAGGACGTGACGCTGGACGCGGTCAGCAAGGCCTTAATCGAGGCCGGGGCCACGGTTCGTTCGTCGGCTCTCGTCGGCAGCCACGCGACCCGCTATACGGTTGGCGCCGACAAGACCTGATTGGAACGGCTAATGACTGCCAACCGACCGCAACCGCGCCCCGGCGTGCTCGACATCGCCCCATATATTCCGGGCAAAAGTAGCGCGCCCGGCGTCGCCAAGGTGTTCAAGCTTTCCTCCAA
>Ga0335081_10021299_pt1 | contig 10498 bp, 11 predicted proteins | sample Lox_Sample_35_FD_206713 | JGI IMG/M metagenome (GOLD analysis project Ga0335081, IMG submission 206713) | Soil microbial communities from Loxahatchee National Wildlife Refuge, Florida, United States - Lox_Sample_3.5 | ecosystem: Environmental > Terrestrial > Soil > Wetlands | place: USA...
GGGATGATCTTCTTCCTGGTCTCCGGGGCTGGCAGAAGGATGCCTACCACGAGTATTTCCGCACGTCCCGGCGCGATTTCCTGCTGGTCGCCACGCCGGGAGCGGGCAAGACCGCGTACGCCCTCACCGTCGCCGCCGAACTCCTCGCCCGGCGCGAGATCGCGGCGCTCACCGTCGTCACGCCGACCGAGCACCTCAAGCACCAGTGGGCCCAGGCGGCCGCGCGGTTCGGCCTCGCGATCGACCCGGCGTACCGGAACGCCCAGGGCCGGGCCGGGGCCGACTTCGCCGGGGTGGCCGTCACCTACGCCCAGGTCGCCGCGCACCCCGCGCTGCACCGGCAGCGCACCGAGAACCGGCGGATGCTGGTCATCTTCGACGAGATCCACCACGCGGGCGACGCGCTGTCCTGGGGAGACGCGGTCAAGGAGGCGTTCGACCCGGCCCGGCGCAGGCTCGCGCTGACCGGCACGCCGTTCCGCAGCGACGCGAACCCGATCCCGTTCGTCACCTACGCCGACGAGCCCGGCGGCGGCAAGCGCAGCGCCTCGGACTACGTCTACGGCTACGGCCCCGCCCTCGAGGACGCCGTGGTCCGGCCGGTGATCTTCCTCGCCTACTCCGGCGAGATGCGCTGGCGCACCAGGGCCGGCGACGAGATCACCGCCACCCTCGGCACGCCGCTGACCAAGGACCAGGCCGCGCAGGCCTGGCGGACCGCGCTCGACCCGGCGGGGGAGTGGGTCAGCCGGGTGCTCGAAGCCGCCGACAAGCGGCTGACCGAGGTGCGCCGGGGCATGCCGGACGCAGGCGGCCTGGTCATCGCGGGCGACCACGAGGACGCCCGGGCCTACGCCGCGCTGCTGCGTGGCCTTACCGGCAAGCGCCCGGTGCTGGTGCTGTCCGACGACAAGGCGGCGAGCAGGAAGATCTCCGCGTTCACCGCCTCCGGCGAGCGCTGGATGGTCGCGGTGCGGATGGTCTCCGAGGGCGTGGACATCCCGCGGCTGGCCGTGGGCGTGTACGCGACCAGCGTGTCCACCGCCCTGTTCTTCGCCCAGGCGGTCGGCCGGTTCGTCCGGGCCAGGCGGCGCGGGGAGACCGCGTCGGTGTTCCTCCCGTCCGTCCCCGTGCTGCTGTCCTACGCCGCCGAGCTCGAGGCCGAACGGGACCACGTTCTGCGCGCCTCCGGCGAGGCGTCGGAGGAGGACCTGCTCGCCGAGGCCGAGCGCGAGCGCGACACCCCCGACGCCTTCGACGAGCCCGCCTTCACGGCCCTGGGCGCCTCCGCGCACTTCGACCGGGTGCTCTACGACGGCGGGGAGTTCGGTACCGCCACCGCGGCCGGCTCGCCGGAGGAAGAGGACTTCCTCGGCCTGCCCGGCCTGCTCGACCCGGACCAGGTCCGGACCCTGCTCCGCAAGCGCCAGGACGCCCAGCTAGCCGCCCGCTCCCGCCCCGCGAAGCCCGCCTCCCTCTCCGCTTCCCGCACCCCCGCCTCCCCTTCCGCCTCGGGTACCCCTCCCACCCCGCCGGTGAGCCGCCAGGCCCTCACGGCCCTGCGGAAGGAACTCAACGGCCTGGTCGGGGCGTGGAGTCACCGGACCGGCCAGTCGCACGGCGTGATCCACGCCGAACTGCGCCGCACCTGCGGCGGCCCGCCACTGCCGCAGGCGACCGCGGACCAGATCCGCGCCCGCATCGACATGATCCGTCACTGGGCCATCTCCGCCCGCTAGCCCGCGATCCCCGGGACCCGGGGCGGCACCAGCCCGGAAACGACATCAGTGGACCATCGATGTCGCCAGGCAGCAACGATGGTCCATCGATGTCGTTACGACCGGGTTGCGTGACAGCCTCGATAGAGCAGAATTACCCTCAATTTGGACAAAAGCCGCACATCGTAAGCCGGGCGGCCAGTAAATGGCGGCCGCCGCGCGGCGGCCGCCTAGGAAGCGTCCGCCGAGGCGCCCGCGGGGGTACCGGTGAGGGCGACGCCGAGCGCGCGCAGGTCTTCGACGGCCTTGGCGGTGGAGCCGGGGGCGACGCCCGCGGTGAGATCGAGCAGGACCCTGGTGCCGAAGCCCGCCCGGGCCGCGTCCGCGGCGGTGGCGTGCACGCAGTAGTCGGTGGCGATGCCGACCACGTCGACCTCGTCGACGCCGCGAGCGCGCAGCCAGTCGGCCAGTGGTGTCCCGGCCTCGTCGGCGCCCTCGAAGCCGCTGTAGGCCGCGGCGTGCGCGCCCTTGCGGAACACCGCCTCCACCGGCGCGGTGTCCAGGTCCGGGTAGAAGTCCGCGCCGGCCGTACCGGCCACGCAGTGCGGCGGCCAGGAGGCCGCGTAATCCGGATGATCGGAGAAGTGAGCCCCGGGGTCCACGTGGAAGTCCTTGGTCGCCACCACGTGCCCGTAGCCGGGCTCGCTCGCCACATGCTGGCTGATCGCGCGCGCCACCGCGGCGCCGCCGGCCACGGCGAGCGAGCCGCCCTCGCAGAAGTCGTTCTGGACGTCAACGATGATCAGTGCGCGCATGAGGCCAACGGTATCCTCCGGACGCGGGAGGCGTGATGGCTCAGGTCGACTACTGGAACCACAACGTCCACTACCAGCCGGTCATTTTCCAGGCCGTCCCGGCGGGCTGCGGCGCTACTCGCTGCGCTGGACCAAGCTGTTACTCGCCGACGTCGGCGGGGGTGCCGTTGGTGATGCGGAGGAGTTCAGCGTACGAGGTGGGGAACACGGTGTGCGGGTGGCCCGCCGCGGCCCAGATCACGTCGTACTTGTCCAGCCAGACGTCCACCAGGGTCCTGATCGGGCGGGGGTGGCCCACCGGGGCGACGCCGCCGATGGCCTGACCCGTCCATTCACGGACCGAACGGGCGTCGGCTCGTCGCACCTCCGCCACGCCGGTAAGCCTCGCCACCCGGGCGGTGTCCACGCGGTGCGCGCCGCTGGTCATGACGAGGAGCGGCGCCCCGTCCGCGTTGAACACCAGGCTGTTCGCGATCGCGCCGAGTTCGCAGCCGAGCTGGGCGGCGGCCGTCGCGGCGGTCGGCGCGCTCTCCGGCAGTTCCCTCACCTCGCCCGCGACGCCCAGCCCGCGGAGCACGGCGGCGAACCTCGCGAAGTCAACTGGCATGCGTAGCAGGCTAACCGGGGCGTCACCGCCCCGGCGAACCATATTCAGCCGGTGCCCGTACTTCTGGCCGTTCGGCAGCCCGGCCGACTCGGTGTGGCCCAGGACCTTCTGGGCATTCTCGATCTCGGCCGGGTCGATGTGGTCGAGCAGCGAGCTGATCGCCTGCCACAGCAGGACCACGGCCACCGGGCTGATCAGCCGGTACCAGCCCCGCCAGGACGAACCTCGGCGCTGTCGCCTGGCGTGCGGCGCCGGCTCGGCGAACGTGCCGTCGACAGCCACATTCGCGAGCACGGCGGCCTCGTCGCGTGCCTCCTGGCGTGCGATGAGGCCCGTGTCAGCGGTTTCGGGCATGGGAGTACCTCGGTTGTGGCATAGCGGAGGACCTCAGATCGGGCGAGCAGGGACAAGGCGGCGAGTCGGCCCGCCGTCCGCATGGAGGGCGGGGCCCGCCCCGCGGGCGGGCGCTCGGCGCTGAGCGGCCAGGGTGTTAACAGGCCAGGGTGTTAACAGGCCAGGGTGTTAACAGGCCAGGGTGTTAACAGGCCGCGCTGGACTGCCCACCCAAATCGGTATACAGGCACGCTACGAGCGGCTCGCGGTGACCCACGCCATCACCTTAGGCCTATTACCTATAAAGTCAATAGATAATATCGACAAACCACTAGCCCGGACCCTCCGTAATGGGGAGGATCGGGGCTTCGGGGAGACTTCGGTGCACCCTGGTACACAAAACTCTCCCAGAAGCCCGAAAGCTCCCCGGTAAATCCGGCCGGACGGGGATGGATGGGGCGGGGGAGCCTGGTGAGGCGCCCAGCGCGGGATCCCCGGCCGATGATCTAATCAGGACTCGCCGCCGTCCGGCTCGAACGCCGGACCTCGAACCTCGAACGCCGGACTAAGAGGTCGCGCGGATAGGTAAGTGATCATGGTCGGCTCGGCGGGCGGTCGTCCCACGGTAGAGGGTCCATGCCTCGCGGATGAGCCTACGGACCGTGATGATGGCGTCGGCGAGGTCGAAGAACGCGTCGATGACTTCGTCGCGCCGTTCGTAGCAGCGCTGCAGCCGGTTGAAGGAGTTGTGCCAGGCGTTCGTCCGCTCGACATGCCAGCGCTGCCCGGCCTGGACCGGGGCCTTGCCGCCCTTGTGGGCGATGTCGCCGGTCATGCCGCGGCCGGCGAGCTCGCCGCGGGTCTTCTGCGAGTCATAGCCCGCGTCGAGATGGACCGTGATGTCGCCGGGCAGCGGGCCGATGTCATCGAGTTTGCCCAGCGTGGCAGCCAGGAGCGGGGAGTCGTGCCGGTTCGCCGGAGCCAGCACCCGGCCGGGCGGGATGCCCTTTCCCTCTACCATCAGCGACCGTTTCATGCCCAGTTTCCTGCGGCCGGCCGGGCTGGGGCCGGCGCAGTCGCCGCCGCCGGGCGCCTTGGTGATGCACCCGTCCACCGCCAGGTCCTGCAAGACCAGGCCGGCGATGCGGTCTAGGATTCCCGGGCGATCGTCTTCAGCTCCGCGAAGATCCCGGCTTTGATCCACTCGTCGCGGCGGTCCCGGATCGTGGTGGCACCGCAGGCGCAGTCGGCGATCGAGGCGTATGAGCAGCCGAACCGCAAGACCTGGATCAGCTTTTCGAAGATGATCCGGTCCGCGATCCGCGGCTTGTGGCAGCCCAGCGGATGCGAAGGGTGATAGACGGGCCGGTCGGGCAGCAGCGCGGCGAACTGGTCCCGCAACGGTTCCAGCAGCCATGATGGGACGGCAGGCACAGGGACTCCCGTGATCACGAAGCGTAAGGAACTCCGATGATCACCGAACCTGTGCTGTTCACCTCACGACACGCTGTCGCCCCACAGATCACACCAATCCGCGCGAGCTCTAAGAATCGTCGCCGTCCTGCTCGAACACGGTGGGGATGGCGGGGTAGCCGCGGGACAGCTGCAGCGCGTACGGCGGCAGCTCGGCCAGCGCCTCGCGGTGCCGCGCCCGGGCCTCCTCCACCCCTCCGGCCCGGCTCACCACCTCGCCCGCCGCGACCAGCGGCACGAGCAGCTCGCGGTCCAGCGGCCCGGGATCCGGCGGCGAGAGGCTGATCCGCTCGACCAGCGCGGTGCCGTGGTCGTCGCGGTGCCGCACCGCCCACTTGCGCCCTCCGCGTCCCGGCTTGCCCACCGAGCGCTTGGCCACCGGCTCCAGCGCGTCGTCATCGCCGGAGGCGCGCGCCACCAGCTTGTACACCAGCGCCGCCGTCGGCGCGCCCGAACCGGTCACCAGCGACGTGCCCACCCCGTAGCCGTCCACCGGGACCGCGCCGAGCGCCGCGATGGAGTACTCGTCCAGGTCGCCGGTGAGGACGACCCTGGTGTGCGTGGCGCCGAGCTCGTCGAGCAGCGCGCGGACCTGGCGGGCCAGCACCGGCAGGTCGCCGCTGTCGATCCGCACCGCGCCCAGGTCGCGCCCCGCCACCTCGACCGCGGTCCGCACCGCGCGGGGCACGTCGTACGTGTCCACCAGCAGCGTCGTCGATGGGCCCAGCGCCTCGAGTTGCGTGATGAACGCGTGCCGCTCGCTGTCGTGCACCAGGGTGAACGCGTGCGCGCTCGTGCCCGCGCTCGGGATGCCGTGCTCGTACCGGGCGCGCAGGTTCGACGTGGACGCGAAGCCGGCGATGTAGGCCGCCCGGGCGCTGGCCACCGCGGCCCGCTCGTGGGTCCGCCGCGAGCCCATCTCGATCAGCGGCCGGTCGCCGGCCGCGGTCACCATCCGGGACGCGGCGGACGCGATCGCGCAGTCGTGGTTGAGGATGGACAGGGCGACGGTCTCCAGCAGCACCGCCTCGGCGAAGGTGCCCTCCACCACGAGGATCGGCGAGCCGGGGAAATAACAATCCCCCTCGGAGTAACCCCAGATGTTTCCGTGGAAACGGTACGATTTCAGGTAAGCCAGCGTCGGCTCGTCCACGATGCCCGCGCCGCCGAGAAAGTCCAGGTCGGCCGGGCTGAAGCGGAACCGCCCTATCGCGTCGAGCAGCCGCCCGGTGCCCGCCACCACGCCGTACCTGCGGCCGTGCGGCAGGTGCCTGGCGAACACCTCGAACACGGCCGTGCGGTCGGCCGCGCCGCTGCGCAGCGACGCCTCCAACATGGTGAGCTCGTAGTGGTCGGTCAGCAGCGCCGTGCCGTCAAATGCCGGGGCCTGGTGGTTCACGGGATCAGTCACAGGTGGAAGACTACGGAGTGGGAGGTGGATAAGTGTGAGCACGGCGCCCGTTGAGGTGGATCTTCCGCGATCCGCGGACAATCCGGTATCCGACAAGCCCTGGGTCACGATCGTCTGGAACGATCCGGTCAACTTGATGTCCTACGTGACGTACGTGTTCCAGCACGTCTTCGGCTACCCGAAGAAGAAGGCCACCAAGCTGATGCTCGACGTGCACCACAAGGGCAAGGCGGTCGTCGCCGCCGGGGCCAGGGAAGCGATGGAGCACAACGTCGAGATCCTGCACGGCTACGGCCTGTGGGCCACGGTGAAGCAGGACTCGTAACCCCCCATGGAGCCGTTCCGGTCGGTTCGCGGCGGCGGCGTGCGCGCCTGGCTCGCCGCGGCCGAGGCATCCCTGCTGCGCAGCCTGGTCGGCCAGATCATGTCCCTGGTCGAGCCGGACGGCTACGACGACCGGCCGGAGCCCGACGGCGAGCTGGCCGTCCTCGAGGCGATGGTGCACGGGCCGGGCACCGACCGGCCGCCCGAGGACCCGGTGCTGGCCCGGCTGCTGCCGGACGGCTACCGCGACGACCCGGAGGCGGCCGGGGAGTTCCGCAAGTACACCGAGCCCGCCCTGCGCAGCGCCAAGCACGCCGCGGCTCAGGAGATGCTGGACACGCTGCCGGACGCGGGCGGCCGCATCCAGCTGACCCAGGAGCAGGCACTGTCTTGGCTCAAGGCGCTGAACGACGTCAGGCTGGCGCTCGGCGTCCGGCTGGGCGTCACCGAGGAGTTCGAGGAGCAGTGGGCCCGGCTGAAGCCGGATGACCCGCAGTGGACCGCGTTCGAGGTGTACGCCTGGCTCGGCGCGGTGCAGGAGTCCCTCGTCCAGGCTCTCCGTTAGCCAGGGCCCGTAAGCTCGTCATCGTGCTGACCATCTCCAGGAAGCTGTACGACCAGATCGTGGCGCATGCTCGCGCCGACCATCCGGACGAGGCCTGCGGCGTGCTGGCCGGGTCGGCCGGGAGCGACCGCCCGGAACGGTTCATCGCCATGCTGAACGCCGCGCGCTCTCCGACGTTCTACGAGTTCGACTCCACCGAGCAGTTCCGGGTGTGGCAGGAGATGGAGGACCGCGACGAGGAGCCCGTCGTCATCTACCACTCGCACACCGCCACCGAGGCCTACCCGTCCCGGACCGACATCTCCCTGGCGGCCGTGCCGGACGCGCACTACGTGCTGGTGTCGACCAGGGACGAGCCGGCGACCGAGTTCCGCTCGTACCGGATCGTGGCCGGGATGGTCACCGAGGAGCCCGTCTCCGTGGTGGAATGATTCGGGCCTCCGGCGGGTTGGACGCCAAGGACCGACCAGATAACCCAGTGGAGCGTTGTTCAATGGCCATCGAGGTTCGCATCCCGACGATCCTGCGTACGTACACCGACGGCGCCAAGCAAGTCGAGGGGACCGGAGCCACGCTTGACGAGCTGATCACCGACCTGGAGCAGCGGCACGGCGGCCTGCGTGACCGGCTGGTCGAGGGCGGCGGCCTGCGCCGCTTCGTCAACGTGTACCTGAACGACGAGGATGTCCGCTTCCTGGCCGGGCTCGAGACGCCGGTCAGGGACGGCGACACAGTGACCGTGCTGCCCGCGGTGGCCGGCGGCATTTAATATCCCGAACGGACCGGGCAGATGCGCTACGAGAACCTGCTCGACTCGCTGGGTCATACGCCTCTCGTCGGGCTGCCCCGGCTGTCACCCTCCGCCGAGGTACGGCTGTGGGCCAAGCTGGAAGACAGGAACCCGACGGGTTCGGTCAAGGACCGCGCGGCGTTCTTCATGGTCGCCCAGGCCGAGAAGGAGGGCCTGCTCAAGACCGGTTCGGTGATCCTGGAGCCGACCTCGGGGAATACCGGCATATCCCTGGCCATGGTGGCCAGGTTGCGCGGTTACCGGCTGATCGTGGTCATGCCGGAGAACACCAGCGAAGAGCGCCGCCAGCTGCTGCGGATGTACGGTGCCGAGATCATCGGCTCGCCGGCCGCGGGCGGCTCCAACGAGGCGGTCCGGGTGGCCAGGCAGATCGCCGCCGAGCACCCGGACTGGGTCATGCTCTACCAGTACGGCAACGAGGCGAACGTCCGGGCGCACTACGAGACGACCGGGCCCGAGATCCTGACCGACCTGCCGGAGATCACCCACTTCGTGGCCGGCCTGGGCACCACGGGCACGCTCATGGGCGTGGGCCGTTACCTGCGCGACCACAAGCCGGACGTCAAGATCGTCGCGGCCGAGCCGCGGTACGGCGAGCTCGTCTACGGGCTGAGGAACGTGGACGAGGGCTTCGTTCCCGAGCTCTACGACGAGTCCGTGCTGACCACCAGGTTCTCCGTGTCGTCAGCCGACGCGCTGCGCCGGACCAGGGAGCTGATCGCCGCCGAGGGCATCTTCGCGGGCATCTCGGCCGGCGCCGCCCTGCACGCCGGGCTCGGCATGGCGGCCAAGGCGGTGACCGCGGGCGAGCGCGCCGACATCGTGATCCTGGCCGCCGACGGCGGCTGGAAGTACCTGTCCACCGGCGCCTACTCCGGCACCCTGGACGAAGCCGAAGCCCGCCTGGAAGGCCAGCTCTGGGCCTAGCCCTCCCGAAACGCGGGGCGGCTAACTGTCCACGGTCATGAACGAGCCCGGCGGGATCTGCATAATGGCCTGCATGCGTGTGACGGTGATCGGATGTTCGGGAAGTTTTCCCGGGCCGGATAGCCCGGCGTCCTGCTATTTGCTGGAGGCCGAAGGGTTCCGGCTCGTCTTGGACCTGGGGAACGGGGCGCTCGGGGCGCTGCAGCGGCATGCGGAGCTCTTCGGCGTGGACGCGATCTGCGTTTCGCACCTGCACGCCGATCACTGCGTCGACCTGGGCGCCTACTGGGTGGTGCGGCAGTATTCCGCGAACGGGCCCCAGCCGCCCATCCCGGTGCACGGCCCGCGGGGAACCGCGGAGCGGATCGCGGGTTTCAGCGGTGTGGGCATGGCGGCTATCCAGGCGCGGTTCGCCTTCCGCGACCTCGCCCCGGGACCGTTCGAGGTCGGGCCGTTCCGCCTCACGGTCGATCACGTGAACCACCCGGTGGAGACGTTCGGGTTCCGGGTGGAGCACGACGGCTGGCGGCTCGCCTACTCGGCCGACACGGGGGAGTCCGATGCGCTGGTGCGGCTGGCCGAGGACGCGGACCTGCTGCTGTGCGAGGCCTCCTTTTTCGACGGCCCGGAGATCCAGCCGGACCTGCACCTCACGGCGCGGCAGGCGGCTGTGCACGCGTCCCGCGCCGGGGTCGGCCGGCTGGTGCTGACCCACCTGGTGCCGTGGAACGACCGGCAGCGGACGCTGGCCGAGGCGGCCGGGTCCTACCGGGGCCCGCTGTCCATGGCCACCTCGGGCCTGGTCCTCGGCCCCGGCATCCCGCCGTCCGGCCCCGGCACCCCACCCGTGGCCGCCGGATAGGCTGTGCGTCATGTCACGACCCGACGGACGATCCGTCACTGAACTACGGCCGGTGAAGCTGACCCGGGGCTGGCTTGACCACGCCGAGGGGTCCGTGCTGGTGGAATTCGGCCGCACCAGGGTCCTGTGCGCGGCGAGCGTCGCCGAGGAAGTGCCGCGCTGGCGGCGCGGCAGCGGGCTCGGCTGGGTCACCGCCGAGTACGCCATGCTGCCCCGGGCGACCAACACGCGCGGCGACCGCGAGTCGGTCAAGGGCCGCCTGGGCGGCCGCACCCAGGAAATATCACGCCTGGTCGGGCGTTCGCTGCGGGCCTGCGTGGACTACAAGGCGCTGGGCGAGAACACCATCGTCATCGACTGCGATGTGCTGCAGGCTGACGGCGGCACCCGCACGGCCGCGGTGACCGGCGGGTACGTCGCGCTGGCCGACGCCGTGGCCTGGCTCAAGGGCCGCAAGCGGACCAAAGGCGATCCGCTGCTCACCTCGGTGTCCGCGGTCAGCGTCGGAATCGTGGACGGCGAGCCCCGGCTCGACCTGTGCTACGAGGAGGATGTGGCCGCGCAGACCGACATGAACGTGGTGTGCACCGCCAGCGGCGACTTCGTGGAGATCCAGGGCACCGCCGAGCGGGAGCCGTTCAGCCGCGACCTG
>Ga0335081_10021300_pt1 | contig 10498 bp, 11 predicted proteins | sample Lox_Sample_35_FD_206713 | JGI IMG/M metagenome (GOLD analysis project Ga0335081, IMG submission 206713) | Soil microbial communities from Loxahatchee National Wildlife Refuge, Florida, United States - Lox_Sample_3.5 | ecosystem: Environmental > Terrestrial > Soil > Wetlands | place: USA...
TCTACGTCACCGACGAAGGTGTGATCCTGGTCGACGATAAGTTCGATTACGACTATAACGACATCCTGGCCAAGGTGAAGAGCGTCACCGGCCAGCCCGTCAGGTACGTGCTCAACACGCACCACCACGGCGATCACACCGGCAGCAATGCCAGGTTCCCGCAGGATGTCGAGCTGATCGCTCACGTGAATGCCCGCAAGAACATGATTGACGGCAAGCAGCCCGGACCGCCGCGTGTCACCTTCACCCAGGAGACGGACGTGTTTCTCGGCGGCAAGGAAGTTCGGGCCCGCTACTTCGGCCGAGGCCATACCAATGGCGACGTCATGATCTACTTCCCGGCCCTCAAGGTGCTCCACACCGGCGACCTCATGGCCGGCGCCAGCCCTCTCATTGACTACGCCGGCGGCGGCAGTCTCCTCGAATGGACTGCCACCCTGGACGAAGCCCTGAAGATGGATTTCGATACCGTGATCCCCGGCCACGGACCGATCGCGAAGAAGGCGGACCTGCTAGCCTACCGCAACAACATCGAAAAACTCAAAACACGGGTCACCGGTCTCCTTCGCCAGAATGCATCCAAAGACGAAATCGCCAAGGTCATGACCGGCGAATACGGCTGGATGCCCGGCGGTTTGCAAATGACCCGCGGCTTCGATGGCATGCTCGCCGAGCTGAAACGCTAAGGGCGAGGCTCTCCGAGGTTTCAACAGCCTCTTCAGGGCGGCGCTCTCCGGCGCCCGTTACTTCTTCTGCCGCTCTTCCAGCATCGCCTTCAGACTGGCGATTTCGCGCTTCAGGCGGCGCTCGCGGCCCACCATCATCAGGACGTAGATTGTCAGTATGATCCACGCCGCCGCGAAGCCATAGCTCAAGAATTGGAAATTGCGCTGCAAGCGTGCGAATTCGCGCGCGATGTCGTCCGCCGAAACTTGCGCCGCGAGCAGCGGCAGTTGCGAGATCAGGTGCATAGACAGTCCGCTAGAGAGCATGCGCCATGCGGCGCACGTAATCGATTTCGCGCTGCGTCTGCTCGTGACCGAGGCGGACGATTGTCATAACAATCGCCAGTAGTAGCAACGCCACCCAGTTCAATAGCAGCACCATTCCCCAATCCGGAGGAAAACTGCCGGTAGAGGAAAGAAAGACCGGGCCCGGATGCTGGGTTCGAAAGAGCCGGATCGAGAAATAAACCACCGGCACATCGAGGAAAGCGAAAATCGAGAAGACTGCGGCGTACGTGGCTCGCTGCGTGGGCTCTTCAATCGCATGCCGCAACATCAGATAGCCGGCGTAAAGCAGCCAGCAGACCAACGCGGAGGTCAGGCGGACGTCCCAAGTCCACCAGATGCCCCAGATCACGTGCCCCCACATGGAACCTGTTACCAGATTGACCGCCAAAAACGCGAGGCCGACTTCGGTCGAGGCAACGGCGATGGCGTCATACTTGAAATCCTTCTTCATCAAGAACAGGATGCTGCAGACGAGCGCCGTGCCCGCGGCGACCATGGCCGTCCAAGCCGCCGGAACGTGAAAAAAGATAATTTTAAAGATCGCCCCTTGCGCCGCCTCCGGCGGAAAGTTGGCGATCTTGTAAATGTCGAATCCCAACAGGAATAGCGCTGCCAGGCCCATGCCGTATAGGATCTTGTCACGCATCCGTCACCTCATCCCACCAGGACTGTTTCGACCAGCGCGAGCGCGGCCGCCGTATATAAGACGTCGAAACCCGTCAATACCTTCAGCCAGGTTGCCGACTCTCCCCAAATCGATGTTCCCGCCGCCAGTTGCGCGGTTAGAACCATGGCCCCCATTAACGCCGGTACTAACATCGGGTATGTCAGCATCGGCAGCATGACCTCGCGCAACCGGATATTCACCGTCAGCGCGCTGAACACCGTCCCGATCACCGTCAGGGCCCAAGTGCCTAACGCCAGAATGATGATCATCTGCCCGAACGGAAACCAGACATTATAAAGGATGCCGAATACCGGTAGCGATACCAATTCCACCGCTAGCACCAACACGTAGTTGGCGAGCGCCTTTCCTAAAAATAGAGTGGCGCCCGAGACGGGCGCGGCGACCAGCGCGTCCAGGCAGTCGTTCGGCAATTCCCGGGCAAAGCTGCGGTTGAGCACCAGCGTGCCGGCGAAGGCGAACACCAGCCAAAGCAGGCCCCCGATAATCATGCGGGTGGCGGCGTCGTCCAGGTCGAACGCGAAATTGAACAGCACCAGGATCACGACCGCGAACGCCAGCGAGGCGTTAACCGCCTCCTTGGTCCGCAATTCGGCCCGGAGATCTTTGGCCATTACGACGAAGACGAGGCGTGTAAACGAGGAGCGCCGGCGGTCGGCCTGCGCGAGTTTCACAGCGACATCGGGCAATTCCCTCGCGATTGGCATTAGTCCCCGTATCTCGCGTAGACCCAACCCGGGTCCGCAACCATTTCCGCAGTGCAGGCGCCATGAAACGCCACTGCCCCGCGATTGAGCAATGCGACGTGCGACGAAAGCTCGAGCGCCTCGCGCAACTGGTGGGTCGACATGATCACGGTTTTTCCGTTCGCCAGTGCTTCGCGCAGCAGTCGTTGAAGCACCGCGATCGCCCGGTCGTCGAGTGCCGTGAACGGCTCGTCGAGCAACAGCACGGAGGGATTGTGCAGAAACGCGCGTGCGACGGCAAGCCGCTGGCGCATGCCGCGCGAGAATTCGCGGACCAGTCCATCGCGCACTCGCTCGAGGCCGGTCTGTTCCAGCCATTCGAGGGCCGCGCGGCGCGGGTCCAGCAACCCGTAGAGGCGTGCGTAGAGCGTCAGGTTCTCGTATGCGGAGAGCTCATCGTAAACCGCGATTCCGTGGCCGATTACGCCGATGTGGCGGCGCGTCTCGGTCTCGCGCGGCTCCTGTCCGAAAATGCGGATTGCGCCCTTTCCCGGCTTGGCAAAACCGGCGATGGTGCGCAGCAGCGTGGTCTTCCCAGCGCCGTTGCGGCCGATTAACGCCAGGCAAGTTCCGGCTTCGGCGTCGAGACGGACGTCGCGCAGCGCCGGATAGTCGCCGTAGAACTTCCAGACGCCGTCAACGGTGACCGCGGTCATTCGATTCCTTCGCGGCGCCCGAGGCCCCAGGCGTCCGATAGAGAAGCACGAAACCGAGTGCCAGAATCCCCAACGCCAAGCCGAGGATCGGCCCGACTCTGGTATACAACCGCGGCATCATCTCCTGAATCTGCGGCGCCCCGCTTTGGTCGCCGCCTGAATCCGCTTCCGTGTCCGCTGGCGCAGGCTCGGCCGTGCCGCTCAGAGAGATCTTATAGGAGCTATCTTTCAGACCGTACAAGTGTGCCTGCGTGCGCGGCTCCGGACCCATGTCGTTCAGGTTATCGCCGGCCAGCGTCACACCCTTCGGCACGATGAGATACGTATTCTCATCCTGGCTCGCCACTTTGCCCGAATACGTGTCGCCTGCTTTATACGGCGCGCTGTAGCTCAAATCGATCCGCGTCTCGCCCGGCCGCACCGGGAAGTTCACCTTGTAGATGTCCGGCTTGTTGGTCTTGCTCGCGGATTGCTGTAGCGGCATGCCGCCGGGCGCGGTCGCGTCGATCCGCACCTTGCCGTCGGCCGCGGGTGGTAGGAAGAACTGAAGCGTGCCGTTGACGGGATCGTTCCACGCCCACTTGCCGTCGTTCGTGAACAGGTACGCCTCGTTGATCGTCAACCCGTTCGCGCCGGGATCGAAAAAGATCAGGTGCTTGGAAATTTTCGCGCTGCCGCGGTCTTTCGAGGAATTGTAAATTTCCAGCGTGAGCCCTTCCGTCGGCGTTCCGGGCGGAATCACCTTCGTATACGTCACCCCATCCATCGTCGCGCGGAGCAGCGTCGGCCCGCCTGCCGATGGCGCGCCATTCAAACTGAACTTGCCTTGCGCATTAGACCTGCCGTCGCCGGTGTCTTCCGGGCCGGCCGCGCCCATCGTCATGAGCGTGACCGTGACATTCGCCGCCGGCTGGCCGGTCGTGCCGTTCAGGACCATACCGCTGATCGCGCCCCAAGCCGGTGCGCTCGCCAGCGCCAATGCCAAGAACCACTTCATGACTGCGTCACCTTCATCGGCTTGCCGCACTCGCCGCAGAACTTCAATTCTTTTTCGAACTTCGCGCCGCACGCCGGGCACACTATCCCAGCCGCCTTTACCGGCTTCGGAGCCGGAACCGGCGGCGGCACGGCGCCGTTTACACCCAACTGCAATTTGAGTCTGTCGACTTCGGCCAGCACGCCCGCCAATTCCTTTTGCAGGTCGCGCTTGGTGCTCTGATAATCCTCGTCGGAGAGTTTGCCGAGCCGGTATTCGAATTGGAGATCGCGCAGGTTTTCGTAGATCGCCGCCTTCCGCTCATCCAGGTGCTGGAACGGCGATTCGGGTTCGGGCTCCGGCAGATCCTTCGGCCGGACCCCCAAGATAAAAAGAATTACCGCGACCGCGACGGCGCAGGTGATAGCAATCGTCACTTATTCCAACTTCGCCAAATCTTGTTCGATCTGGTCTTTGTACTTCGCAAGCGCCGGGTCGTCGAGTTCCATGGGGCCGACTTCCGCCAGCGGCTTGGGCTTTCTGTATTTCTTGATGAAAGCCCAGATGACCAGCAGTCCTGCGCCCACCGCGGCATATGGAATGATCCAGCCGAACGCGCTCGGCGGAGCCAGGTAGATCCCGGCCCCGTTCTCGCCGATGAACGCCTGGATGATCTGGTTGTCCGCCATCCCGACCGCCTGCATTTTCGCGATCTTCTCCTTGGCGGGTTTCGAGAAGCTGCACTCGAGCATGCTGCACGTGGCGACGGAGTCTTTGCAGCCGCATTGGCACTGCAGCCGCGCGCCCACGCGCCGCACATCGTTACTCGGTTTCTCGGCCGCGGTCTGGGCGTCCCCCGAAAGGCACGCTGCCGCTGCCGCAATCAACGCTAGTAGGCTAATTCTCAACCGGTACATGTTTCTTGGTGATGCCCACCACTTCCGTGCGGGCGTATTGCATCTTGACCTTGCTCGGAACCAGGCAGATCAGGGTGCCGCCGATCAGCACCAGGCCGCCTACCCAGATCCAGGAAACCAGCGGGAACACATAGGCCTGGATGACCGCCCGCTTGTTATCGTCCGACATGCCCGCGAAGTTCAGGTACAGATCTTCGTTGGGGCGCTGCCGGATGCCGATTTGTGAAGTGCTTTCCTTGCTCGCAATGTAGAAGCGCCGTTCGGGTTCGAGGAAGCCGATCTGCTGGCCGGCCTTGGTCACCTGAAGAGTGGCGCGATGCCACGCATAGTTGTCGTTCTCGCCTTGCTGCAGGTTGACCATCTTCAAGTCGTAATTGCCGACGCGCATGCTGTCGCCGTTATTCAGCTCTTTGACCTCGCTCTGATTGAAGGCGTGGCCGGTGAAGCCGATGAACATCAGCACGATCCCCATGTGCACCAGGTATCCGCCGTAACGGCGGGTGTTGCGATGCGTCAGTTCGACCATCGCGTGCAGCAGGTTCATGTCGTTTCGGGCGGCGATCGAGCGTCCGCCTTTGTAGAACTCCATTAAGACGGTAAGCGCCACGAACAGGCAAAAGCCGAACGAAATCAGGGCGTAGAAATTCCGCATCCCGGCGGCGAACAATGCGCCGATCAACACCAGCGACACAATGCCGGGCCACTGGAAGTTCCGCCGCAGGCTGTCGACTGAAGTCCTCCTCCATGAAAACAACGGGCCAACGCCCGTCAGGAACAGCAGGAACAGACCGATCGGAACCATCAGGCGGTTGTACCACTCGGCATCCAGCGAAATTTTGTCGCCGGTAGCGTATTCCGAGATGACGGGGAACAAGGTGCCCCACAGAACCGCGAAGCAGCTTGCCAGCAGGATCAGGTTATTGAACAGGAAGCTCGATTCGCGCGAGGAAACGCTCTCCAGTTGCGCTTCGCTCTTGAGGTAATCGAGGCGATCCAGAATGAGGTAGATCGTCGCCGCGATACCCACCGCCAAAAAGCTGACGAAGTACTTTCCGATTTCCGACCGCGCGAACGCGTGCACCGATTGCACCACGCCCGACCGCGTCAGGAACGTTCCGAGAATCGCGAGGAAGAAGGTCGACGAGACCAGAACCATGTTCCAGACCTTCATCATGCCTTTCTTCTCCTGCATCATCACCGAGTGCAGGAAGGCGGTGCCGCTCAGCCACGGGAGCAGCGACGCGTTCTCGACCGGATCCCAGCCCCAGTAGCCGCCCCAGCCGAGGACGTGATAAGCCCAGGCCGCGCCGAGCATAATGCCGGTACTCTGGAAAAGCCACGTCACCAGCGTCCACCGGCGGGTGGTGTAAATCCAACCCTCGCCCGGCTGCCGCGTGATCAGCGACCCCATGGCGAACGCGAACGGGACGGTAAAGCCGACATACCCGAGGTAGAGCATCGGCGGGTGAATGGCCATCGCTGGATATTGCAGCAGTGGGCTCAGCCCGTTGCCGTCCTTCAAAACGTCGATCGCGATCACCCGGCCATCGGCCGCCAGCATGCGGAACGCGTTCGCGATGAAGTTATTGAGGAACAGGAAGAAGGTCTGGACCGTCAGCAGCACGGCGGTGACATAGGGCATCATGTCCCGGTGCTTGCGCCGGTTGGTGAAGGTCACGACCGCGACATAGTTCGACAGCAGCCAGCTCCAAAACAACAGCGAACCTTCCTGCCCGCCCCACCAGGCCGCGAACTTATAAAGGATAGGCATCGCCCGGTTGCTGTGTTCCGCAACATAGGCATACCGGAAGTCGCTGGTCATGATGGCATGAACCAGAATGCCGGCCGCCAGGGTAATCAGCGCCCAGACCGCATAGGCTGACCGTTGCGCGCTAACTATCAGGAAAGGTTTGTTCTTGAGGCGCCCGACCACGGAGGCCACGACGGCGTAGACGGCTACGCAGAATGCCAGCAGAATGGCCAGCGAACCCAGATTTTCCATATTCCCCCTCTGGTTTACAGACTAGACGGTGCTTTTGCCGGCATTTGGATTGATCGGCAACTGCCCAGGCTTGATCTCGTATTTGGAGGCGCACTTGGCCTGGATCTTGGCAGTGCGGAAGACACCGTCCTTGTCCAGTTTGCCATCAGCCAACGCTTGCGCGCCATCCTTGAAAGTATCGGGAAGCGGTTCGGTGCCGGTATAAGCGACTTTGAGCCGCATCTTGTCCTGGATGAGCACGAACTGGACCTCACTGCCGACGCGATGGATGGAGCCGGATTCGACGTCGCCGCCGACCCGCAGCCTTTTACCATAGGCTTGATCGCCCATCTGGCCAAGTTCAGTGATGGTCTTGTAGTAGGTCTTGGTTTCGTTCATCCCGGCGGTGGCCAGCCAGACGAGCGTTCCAATCACGACGACGATCAGGGCAGCAAATTTCCCGTACCGTTTCATGTTATCCCTCTGAAAGTACAGTATAACCCGAAAGGGGGAAGGGATATTCGGATATTTTGGACTTTTTTCATCTCTCCCGCCCAGGGTCTTCCCGAAGAACTTAGACGTTTGCGGTGTCCCGTTTCTTCACGGCCGCTGTGCCAATTTAGCACTGCCGGAAACCCCTGGGGTTGAGGCACAATAGGAAGGCAGCGAACAATTCAGTTGACGGCCGGTCCGCTTCGGATGGGGCAGGGCTATGCCAGCGAGCCGCCGGTAAATTACGAATTCGACGAGGGATACGTGAAGGATCGCTTCGGTGGCTTATTCTGTGTCTGCCTGTTGTTGGGGGGAACCGCAGGCCTTCTTGCCCAGCAGCCCTCGCCCGCACCCGCTCAGGAACCGGGCCAGAACCCGCCCTCCCAAGGGCCGACCACGCGCCTGCCACCGCCCCTGCCGCCGAGGCCGCCCGACGAATACATGCCCGACGAAGGCAAACTCTCGGTGGGGCTTTTGGGCTGGCTCGGGCGGGGGCAGCCGATTATCGACGCCGGCCCGGTCTACGGAACCGACATTTTTGGCAACTCGGTCCACATCCCGATCGCCCCTCCGTCCCGGCTCACCTTTCAGGGTCAACCGAAGCTGATCGAAGGCGCGGACCTGACCATCCCCGTCATCAAGCGCAACCAGGTTCGTATTTCGTACTTCCACGCCAATGCCTCGGGCAACATCGTCGCACCCTCGGATTTAGTTTTGTGGGGCGGAAACTATGCCAAAGGTGACTATCTCTCCACCACCTACCGCCTGCAAAACGTGAAGGTTTCCTATGAGTTTGTGACGTGGCCATTTCCGATCGGCAGCCGAAAGATCCGCCTGAAGACGCTATACCAGTTCCAATACACGCACATGACTACGGCGTTCGACGCGCCGCTCAAATCGACCGACAATGGCCCCAATACCGCCACCGGCAGTAAAACGCTTTACGCCCCGACTCTGGGATTGGGAATTGACTACTACGTGACACCGCATTTCCGGCTGGAAGCCAACGCGACCGGATTCATGATTCCCCATCGCTGGACCATCTGGGATACCGATGGATCGATGGCGTACCGGATCGGGAAAGTGGAACTGCGGCTTGGCGCCAAAGCCTTTCACTTCCGCACGTCTCCGAAGCAGGATTACTATCTGCGCGGCACCATGGCCGGGGCGTTCGTGGGCGTGCGGTTCTTCTTGAAGTGAGACCGCGCAATCTGCGCGGTGGAAAAATCGAAACCCGTTGAAGGGAAAGGTCTGGCGGCGTCATGGACCGCGCCACTTGCGCGGTGGAAGCAGGCGCGCCACAGCGAGCGTCAAGGAGCATTGATGATGCGCAGGCTGCGCCGATTGAGCCCGGCCGGCTTACCGCCTTCGCGACGAAACTGATCCAGACGGCTCAAGATGAACTCCCGGCGAAACCGCGGCACGTCCTCCGGCCGCGGCAGCACCACTTGTAAAAACAGCAAGGCCATTTCATCGGTAGTCTGCTCGCCAAAGGTGACGCGCTTGGGCGGGTTCGACGGATTGCGCGGGTTCGCCTCCGAATTGTCGTATACGTACCGCATCACGATTCGCGTCCCCTTCGGCAGGTGAACCGGTTCGGCATACCGGTATTGGCCTTGCCAGTTGAAATCCCAGTCTTTGATCCAGATCAGCGGTTCGGTGCGCCCGCCGGGCAATTGGGCGTCTACCTTCATTTCGGTGCAGAGCAAGTGCGCATGCGGAGTAATGCCGATCAAGTCGACATCTTCGGGCACCGAGATCCAGTCAGTCACGAGCTGATTGCGAGCACCGGGGGCCAGATCGATTTGGCGCGTGCCGGCAACCATGCCCGTGAGGCCCTGGCGCGGCGCATCGCCGAAAGTCAGCCCCACCGACGATTGATCCGCTTCGGGCTTTCCCGAAGGATGGTAGTGAATCTGGATTACCAGATCCGTTCCTTTCCGGACGGCGTGCGCGACGCCGTCGGGGAGCGGCCTCGGCGTCGCGCCGGGCGCCCATCCGCCGAGCGCGCCGGAGATTGCGATGCCTGGACCGCCGAAGCACGGATAGCCAGCTTCGGGCGTAGCGGCATCAAGCCGGCGCGCTTCGCCGCTTGCGTCCAGAAAGAGCAGCGAGTGGTGAACGACTCGCGGGTTTCCCGGATGAAACTCGACCGTCTTCACGTACCGGTCGGCCGTGAAGCCGAGCGGAATCACGAAGCACTGAAAGACGTCCCGGCCATCGGCGGGAATGTGGAACGGCTGCGGAGTCGTGAAGACGGCGTCCGGTTGGCCCGCCTGCCAACCGGAGGCAAACTGCGGCGGAGCCGGCTTCTTCCGCGGGTCTCCTTCGGGCGCGCCGTTGCGAGCCCATTCGGCGATGGCCTCGATCTGCGCGCTGGTGAGACGTCGTTCGTCCTGGAAATGACCGTAGCCGGGTTCGGCTTTCCAGGGCGGCATGTAGCGCTTCGCCGTCACGGACGCAATCAGGTTGGCCCGCTTGGCCGCATCGTGATAGGTGAGTAGCGGGAACGGCGCGACCTGTCCTGGCCGGTGGCAGCCCGCGCAGTTCTGATACAGAATGGGCGCGATCTCGCCGCTAAAGGTCGGAGTCGCCGGATACGCCGTGAAGGCGGAGATCCACAACAGGAAGCCGCACAAGATCGCGTAAATGAGGAATTCCGGAAGTCTTCTGAGCATCTCGATTCTCCGCCTTTGCCGGCATGGGGCAGGCGATTGGCCTGCTCCGGTCTATCACCGCCGGTAGCGCGCGGGATGGCTATAGGTTCGCGAGTTCCCGTTACGTCCGGTGACCGTGTTGGTCGCCCAGCCTCCGCTGCGGGTCTTGGAGTCGGTGACGGTTCCACCGTTCCCGCCCGTGTAGGACTTGGTATTGGTATACGCGCCATTTCCCCATGAGCGGTTGTCCTGGTATGTGGAAGTTTTGCCATTGAATCCGGTCACCGTGGTTTCGCGGGAAGTGCTTCCGGGCGCCGACGACGCCGTGGTGCTCGAGGTCGCGGTACGGCCATTGAAGCCAGTCACGTCGCGCGA
>Ga0335081_10021301_pt1 | contig 10498 bp, 8 predicted proteins | sample Lox_Sample_35_FD_206713 | JGI IMG/M metagenome (GOLD analysis project Ga0335081, IMG submission 206713) | Soil microbial communities from Loxahatchee National Wildlife Refuge, Florida, United States - Lox_Sample_3.5 | ecosystem: Environmental > Terrestrial > Soil > Wetlands | place: USA: Florida...
CTGGGCCGCGCTGGGCTTGCCACCGCCGACACCCGGCTACCAGTGGGTGCGCTACGGGCCCGATCTGCTGCTGGTCAATGTGGCGACTGGCCAAGTCGTCGAAGTCGCTAACGGCGTGTTCTATTAAGCGTCATCCGAGGGGATCGAATCGCAGATGGCCGGACATCGTCCGGCCATCACCGACGAGTTTGCGGCCGCAACGCGTCAGGTGGATTTCGGTGCTGCCGGGACGAAGTTGAGCGCCACGCCGTTCATGCAATAGCGCAGGCCAGTCGGTTTGGGTCCGTCGGTAAAGACGTGGCCAAGATGGCCGCCGCAGCGATGGCACGACACCGCCGTGCGCGTCATGCCGAAGGAATGATCGACCGTTTCGTCGACAGCCTTGTCGAGCGGTGCCCAGAAACTCGGCCAGCCGGTGCCGCTCTCGAATTTCGTCTTTGACGAGAACAGCGGCAGGGCGCAGCCGGCGCAGGCGAAGGTGCCGTCGCGATGTTCGTCGAGCAGCGGGCTGGTGAACGGCCGCTCGGTGCCTTCCTGGCGCAGGATGTTGTATTGCGCGGGCGTCAGCAGCTTGCGCCACTCGGCATCGGTATGGGTGACCTCGTAACTGGTTTCGGCCCGTACGCTGTGCGGCCCGGCGAGGCGGCTGAGCGCCAGAACCGCCACGCCCGAAACACCGGCATACAGAGCTTGCCTGCGCGTAAGCATTTGTCGTCCCTCCTGACCTGGTCCCGTGCCGCAGCACCGACACGACAGACGCCAGCACCTTTTAGCGCAATATGGTCGGCAAAGTTACCGCCCGCAGCGCCATTTGATGACCGCGCGTGGCGAAGTCACACAGAGTTGATTGTAGCTGTGGAAGGGGAGTGCGCCGAATTTGCGCGGCTCTATCCGTGGTTCAATGCGGCCTTTATCCTTGCCCCGGTCCGCGTCGCCTGCTTCGCCGCGCAGGACACGTTCGCAAGAGGAGAGGCCGGGAGGTTCGCGCCGTGAGTGGAATCGACATCGAAGTCCTCAGCACCACCGCGATGAAGACGTCATTCGAGGAGTTGTCACCGCAGTTCGAACGGGCGACCGGTAATCGCCTCATTGTCGATTTCGGCCCCTCGCTGCAACTCGAGAAGCGATTGGGCGAAGGTGAGGCTGCCGACCTTGCAATCGTCAGTGCCGCCGGGGCGCGCGATCTCATCGCCACTGGCAAGGCCGTTGCCGGCAGCGACATCGAAGTGGCGCGCTCGGGCCTCGGCGTCGCCGTGCAGCGCGGCGCGCCGAAACCGGATATTTCGACCGCCGAGGCGTTCAAGCGGGCCTTTCTCGCCGCAAAATCGATCGCGGTCAGCAAGCCGGTCGGTGGCGGCCAGAGCGGCGTGCATATGGCCAAGGTCTTCGCGCAGCTCGGCATCACCGAGGCGATGGCGGCGAAGTCGAAATATGGCGGTGGTGGACCAGCCGGTCTGATTGGGCTGATCATTCAGCGCGGCGAAGCCGAGATCGGCGTGCAGCAGCTCGCCGAGCTGATGGCGGTTCCCGGTATCGATATCGTCGGACCGCTGCCGCCGGAATTGCAGAGCATTACGCCGTTCGTTGCGACAATACCGACCAGCGCAAGCCAAGCCGCCGCGGCGCGAGCAGTGATAGACTACCTCCGCACGCCGGAGGCCAAGCGTGTCTTCAAAGCGAGGGGTTTGGAACCAGCTTAGCAGCGGACGGTTCGGCGCACGCCGGCCAGCGGCCGTTCGATTGCGAGCGATGAACGAAAGACGATGTTGAGGATACTAGAGCATGATTCGGCACTGGCTGCCCGCAGATCGATCTGCGTGTGGAACCGGTTTTTGGAAAATCATGCTCCGCTCAAAGTTCCAGGACTACAGGCCGCAGAACGGAAAACATCCGTTCCGACGTGAGCGATAGGAGAGCCGGAGCTTTCATCGGCAATCAGGGGTGACACCATGATGCGCGTTTTGATTTGGAGCTTCGTCGCCGCGCTTGCGGCGCTCGGACTCGGTGATACCGGCAGCGCTTGGGCGCAAGAACGCTACGCTCTGGTCATCGGCAACTCAGCATACGAAGCGGTGCCGCAACTGCCGAATCCGGTCCGCGATGCGTCCGCAATCAGCACCTTCCTCAAGTCGGCCGGCTTCGACGTCACCACGGCGCTCGATGTCGACCAGACCAGCATGCGCCGCGCGGTGGTCAATTTCGCCCAGCAGCTTGCCACCAAGGGCGACAAGGCGGTGGCGCTGCTTTACTTCGCCGGCCACGGCGTCCAGGTGAACGGCGAAAACTATCTGGTGCCGGTCGACGCGCGCATTGGATCGGAAGCCGACGTGCCGCTGCAGGCGGTGCGCTTCGCCGACATCATGGACACGCTCGAGCAGAGTGGAAAGAAGACTCGCCTGGTCTTCCTCGACGCCTGCCGCAACAATCCGTTCGGCGACGGCAAGACCCCGCAGGGGCTCGCCATGGTCAACGTGCCGCCGGGCTCGCTGGTCGTCTATTCGACTTCGCCCGGTTCAACCGCCGAGGACGGCAGCGGCGGCAATAGTCCCTTCACCGAAGCGCTGCTGTCGGTTGGCCGCAATCCGGGCGAGCCGATCGAGGACGCGCTCAAGGATGTGCGCCTTTCGGTGAACAAGGAAACTGTGGGCCGACAAGTGCCGTGGGACGTGTCGTCGCTGATCGAGCCATTTTCGTTCTTCCCGGGCGCAGCCGGCACGCCGGCACCGACACAGGTCAACGCGCCCGCGTCCGGACAGAGCGCGACGCCGACGACGTCGGGCCGGGCCGCCACGACGACGCCCGGTGGCGGATCGACATCCGGCGGTGGCACGACTTCCGGCGGCGCGGCGACGCCGGCTGGGACCGACATGACGCTCGATACCGAGCAGGCGGCCACCTATTGGCGTGCCAGGCTGAAGCCGCTGTCGATGCAGCAGGCGCACGATATCGCGCTGCGTGAGGACAAGGCGGTGGTCTACCGCGTCTATCTCGAACTGTTCCCGCAGTCGCAATATGTCGTCCAGTTCCGCACGCTGCTCGACCGCCGCGTGCAGATGTGGGCCTGGTTTGAGGCGGTGACGCTCAACACCGTCGCGGCCTATGACGCCTATCTGCGGCTCTATCCGGAGGGCGATCTCGCCAACACCGCGCGCCGATTGATGGAGCGCGCGAGGCTGCGCTCGCTGTTCCCGCTCGAAGTGCCCGGCGCGCTCGGCCCGATCGCCTCGGCCGCGCCGACCGCGGCTTCGGTCGTCTCGCCCACACCAGCGGGCGGTGGTGGAACGCCGGAAGTCAGGACCGTGGTGCAGACCGTGGTCAAGGAAGTGCCGGTCGAGAAAGTCGTCACCGTCGAAGTGCCTGCACCGTGCCGCTGCGTCGGACCCGGTGCGAACGTGCCACCGATCGTGCGCGGGCACGGCCCGATCGTCGGCGGCGGTGGTGGTGGTGGCGACGGCGATGGACCGCCGCACGGACCGATCAGCGGTGGCAATCCGCCGCGCGGAACCGTTGGCGAGCCGACGCACGGACCGATCTTGAATACCCCGATCCAACACGGACCGGCGATGGGTGGCGGCGGCATGACTCCGATGATCGGATTTGGCCGGCGCTAGGGCAAAGTCGCTTGCTCTAAATTCGCCGGCTGTCGTAGGCCCAATGCAGCAGCGCCTGGCGCTGCCGCCGCCGGCAAGTGAGGTCTCCCGGCTCGCAGTGCCGCTCGATCTGGCGCACGTGGCGGCGCATTGCCGTCCAGCGTTCGATCTGGCGGGCGTCCTCCTCCGGCAGGCGGCGGCCCATATAGTAGCGACAATACCATTGGAACCAGCCGCGCGGGTCGTCGCGATAGATCCAGCCGTTCTTGCGCCACACCGAGAGCGGTTGACTCGCGTCGACGCCGAAAAAATTGAGCGCGCAATCGCGCGCCTTCTCGGCGAGCTTGGCGCGAGCAAACCAGCTCGCCGGAAACTCCTTGCGGCAGTCGGTCATGTATTTGCCGCAGAACACGCCGAGCCGCAGCATTTCTGCCGGCGTCAATTGCGGGCGAAATTCCGGATCGAAATTGCGTCCGACCGGCGCAGTGCGCAGATAGCGATAGCCGCGCTGCATCTTGTCGTTGATGGTGACGGATTTTGCTTTCAACGCGCCACACCCATTTTCGCCGAAGCGCCGACACCTAACCGATCTGCGGCGCACCGACAACATTGGGCCGGGCAGGCCGAATGACGAGCGTGTTGCAGGGGCGTGGCTCTTTTCACCGCACGCGCCGACCGACGCAGTCGAGCAAATAGCCAGCGATCAGATCGTGCGACATTCAATGCGTGCAACACGCACGAAGATTATCGCCGTTTGCTGCGCGCGGAAGGCGAAGACGCAAGCGCAGAGTTGGCGCGATGCGCACAAAGAAAAACCGGGCCCTTGCGGGCCCGGTTTAGTTCGCCGGCGTGGGGGCGCCGGCGACACCTTCCAGAGGGGAACAGCTGCCTGCACTTCGGTTACCGATCTGGGAGGATGTGGCAACCGATTGCCCTACAGCATCTACAAGTATGCGAGTCGCAGCCGCAGCACACAATGCGAAGGTACACATGCCAGCCATGCGGTCAGAGCAATATCTGCGGCGTTTACGCGCAGGTTATTACGCTCGCGCGCAGCAACGACGCAACAGCAAATTCCGAATCATCCGGTGATGGTGGAATATTTTGTTGCGCCAAGTTGGGCGAGTCTCGCGCATCGGAAACAAGGCACCGCGCGATGATTTTAGAAATTCCAACGCTGCGCATTGGCGACGAGAAAATCGCGGAACGCCTGGACGCGCGCGACGGTCTTGAGCTCTTCCGGATAGACGAAATAGGCGTCGAGTGCGATCGCGTCGGCTTCGCCGAACAGTTGCACCAAGCCGCCGTTTTCCTCGACGAGATAGTCCGGCAGCATGGCGATGCCGAGGCCGCGCTGACAGGCACGCAAGATGCCGAGAATGTTGTTGATGACGAGATGCGGCGTGCGCGGGCCTTTGCCGTCGCGTGCCACTTCGATCAGCCAGCGAGAGCGCTGCAGATACGGCGGCACGTTGCCGCCGAGCACCAGCAGGCGTTGATTGTCGAGATCGTCGAAAGTGCGCGGCGTGCCAAATTTCTTGAGATATTCGGGCGATGCGTAGACGTGGAAGTGCACCGAGAACAATTTGCGCTGGATGAGATCGGGCTGCGTCGGCTGGCGGAGCCTGATCGCCACGTCGGCCTCGCGCATGGCGAGGTCGAGCTCCTCGTCGGTGGTGAGCAACGTGATGTGGATCTCCGGATAAAGCTCGACGAATTCGCCGAGTCGCGGCGTCAGCCAATGCACGCCGATGCCGGGAGTCGTCGTCACCCGCAGATCGCCGTTCGGCCGCTCGCGACTGTCGGTGAGCTTGGCGCGCGCCGCTTCGAGCTTCATGAACACGTCGTGCGCGGTGCGATAGAGCAGCTCGCCCTGCTCGGTCAGGATCAGGCCGCGGGCGTGGCGGTGAAACAGCGACACCGACAATTCCTGCTCGAGCGCGCTCACTTGGCGCGACACTGCCGATTGTGACAATCCGAGCTGTTCGCCGGCATGCGTGAAGCTGCCGGCTTCGGCGGCGGCGTGAAAAACTTTGAGCTTGTCCCAGTCCATGATCGTGCTTTCGTTCTCGCCTCGCAGAAGGAGGAGGTGCCGCTCACTCCGCCGCTAGGCGCGGCTCGGCTTCGCCATGCGCGGCGAGAAATTTTTCCGCCTCGAGCGCCGCCATGCAGCCGAGGCCGGCGGCGGTGACCGCTTGGCGGTAGATGTCGTCGGCGACGTCGCCGGCGGCGAACACGCCCGGCACCGAGGTCGCAGTCGAGTGCGGGGCGGTCATGATGTAGCCGGACGGTTTCATCTCGACTTGTCCGGCAACGAGTTCGGATGCCGGGGCGTGGCCGATGGCGATGAAGATGCCATCGACTGGTCGTTCGGTGATTTCGCCGGTCTTGACGTTGCGCAGCGCCGCTTTCCTGACCTTCAACGGATTCTCGTCGCCAAGCACGTCATGCAGCACGGTGTGCCACAGCACTGCGATTTTCGGATTGTGATAGAGCCGCTCCTGCAGAATGCGCTCGGCGCGGAAGCTGTCGCGGCGATGTACGACCGTGACCTTGCTGGCGAAATTGGTGAGGAACAGCGCCTCCTCGACCGCGGTATTGCCGCCGCCGATCACCAGCACTTCCTTGCCGCGATAAAAGAAGCCGTCGCAAGTCGCGCAGGCGGACACGCCGTAGCCGCGAAACTTCTGCTCGGACGGCAGATCGAGCCAGCGCGCCTGGGCGCCGGTCGCCAAAATCAGCGTCTCGGCCACGTAGACATCGCCGGAATCGCATTCGATGCGGAACGGTCGCCGCGCCAGTTCGACCTTGTTGACGTGGTCGGCGACCATCTTGGTGCCGACATGAGCGGCCTGCTTCGCCATCTGCTCCATCAGCCAGGGACCCTGGATGACATCGGCGAAGCCCGGATAGTTCTCGACGTCGGTGGTGACCGTGAGCTGGCCGCCAGGCTGCACGCCCTGGATCAGGATCGGGTCGAGCATGGCCCGGGCGGCGTAGATCGCCGCCGTATAGCCTGCCGGTCCCGATCCAATGATCACGACCTTGGCGTGGATTGTGGTCACCGGTTTGCTCGCTCGCTGCAGCGGGAATGCGCTTATTGGCCTGCCGGAAGCCCATCAGGACGCGGCCGGTCGAGGGATCGGCCGAACTTCCCCGCGTGTGGCAGGAACCAGCCAGTGCCTTGGCAATGTAGGGATTTCTTGCAGCTATGCAAGATACGCAATGGTCCTCATTGCCTCAGGCAAAATCCCATCAGGAGGACGCCAAATGGCCCGGCGGGGCGCTCGCCGGTCACGCTTGGAATGCCGGCATGACCTCGCGCCCGAACAGGTCGACCGAATGCAGCGCCTCGGCCAGGCTCATGTCCCCGAAGGCCAGCCAGGGCACGAAATAGTTGGGATTGGTGGCGGCGGCTTCGGCGGCGAGGAAGTCGCGCACGGTCTGCGGCGACCCGGCGACCGCCATGTCGAGCGCCGTGAGCTCGTCGAAGGTCGGCGGGTAGTGCGTGGCAACGCGCGGTGCCGCGCCGTGCCGCTCGAACAGCCAGAAGAAGCTTCGCCGCCAGTACGGATAAGCCCGTCGGGCGATGGCGAGCGCCTGCGCATCGCTGTCGGCCACCACGACGTGGCGGCCAATGCCGTAAAGCGTCGTCGCGCCCTTGCCGAGCTTGTTGCGCACCGCAAGATAGCGATCGAAGATCGGCCGCGCCGCCGCGCGCGGCGCGAGCGAGATGACGTTGACGTCGTTGGCCGCGGGCCATTCGGCATTGTCGGGGAGACCGACACCGTACCATAGTGGCGGATGTGGGCGTTGCATCGGGCGCAGCACCATCGGCACATTGGCAAAGCGATAGAACTTGCCGTCAAAGTTCAGCTCGTCGGCGGCAAGGCCCTCGAGCAGCACCTGGAACGCCTCGTGATACATCGCGCCGGTCTGCGCAAAATCGAGCGCGTAGTTGGCGGTCTCGAACGGCGACACGCCGCGACCAATGCCGAGTTCGAGCCGGCCGCCGCTCATCTGATCCAGCATGCAGACTTCTTCGATCAGGCGCAGCGGATGATAGAACGGCAAGAGATAGACCATCGGGCCGAAGCGCAGCTTCGTGGTGCGCTGCGCGAACGCCGCCAGAAACAGGCCGGGCGAGGCCGCGCAGCCAAGCGGCGTGCCGTGATGCTCAGCCAGATGATAGGCGTGAAACCCAAGGCGATCGTAGGCCTCGGCAAGACGCAGGCGGGAAGCGTAGAGCTCGGCGAGCGGCACGCCGGCATCGTCCAGGTGATCGAAGATGCCGAATTTCATGCGCCTCTCCCCCGAACTAGAGAGTCAAGGGTCTCTGAATGACGTAGCACAGGCGCCGCTTTAAAGGCGCCCGCTCGTTGCCGCGCGGGCGGGATTCCAGACGGATGTTCGAGCTGACCGGGAGCCCGTCGGTCCCCGCTTTCGCAGGGACGAGCGTCCGACTCGACTATTTCCACTCCACCTTCATGACCTCGTAGGCCTTGGCGCCGCCGGGCGTCACGACTTCGACCTGGGCGCCCTTCTTCTTGCCGAGCAGCGCCCGGGCGAGTGGCGAGGTAATCGAAATCTTGCCCTTCTTGGCGTCAGCCTCGGGCTCGCCGACAATCTGCCAAACCGCCTTCTTTTCGGTGTCTTCGTCGATCAGCGTCACCGTCGCGCCAAAGGTGATGCTGTCACCGGACAGTTTCGACACGTCGATGACTTCGGCGCGCGCGAGCTTGTCCTCGAGCTCGGCAATGCGGCCCTCGTTGAGCGACTGCGATTCCTTGGCGGCGTGATATTCGGCATTCTCGGAGAGATCGCCGTGCGTGCGTGCATCGGTGATCTGCTGGATGATGCGCGGCCGTTCCACCTGCTGGCAATGCTTGAGTTCGTTCTCAAGCGCGGTGTAGCCCGCCGCTGTCATTGGGATCTTATCCATTGGTCTCAAACCTCCAATCGTCGTGAAGGCAAAATTTAGGACGCGGGCCGAAGCATTGCCTGGCCACGCGACCTCAAACCCTGGCTCTACACGGACCGTCGCTGGGGCCGTTCCGATTCCCGATCAGACTCAGCCCCGAAATAACTTTGCAGCGCGCACACCTCGAGGTCCCCCCCGAGATAAGCCTTGATGCCCTGCGCTGCGGCCACGGCCCCTGAAAGAGTGGTGTAGTATGGCACTTTATGCAAGAGGGCTGCGCGCCGCAGTGAACGGCTGTCGGCCAGCGCGGTCGCTCCCTCGGTGGTGTTAAATACAAGCTGGACCTCGCCATTTTTGATGGCGTCGACGATGTGGGGGCGGCCCTCGGCGACCTTGTTGATGCGGACCGCGGCGACGCCGGCGCCGGCGAGGTAGCGCTGCGTTCCCGAGGTGGCGAGAATCTTAAAGCCGAGTTCCGCCATCAGCCGCGTCGTCGCCAGAATGCGCGCCTTGTCGGCGTCGCGGACCGAGACGAAGACGGTTCCGGATTTCGGCAGGCGCGAGCCGCCGCCGAGCTGGCTTTTGACGAAGGCGACGTTGTAGTCGCGGTCGATGCCCATGACTTCGCCGGTCGACTTCATCTCCGGGCCGAGCACGGTGTCGACCGCGGGCCCGAATCGCGCGAAGGGAAACACCGCCTCCTTGACACCGATGTGCCGCGCCGCGCCGGGCTCGAAACGCTGCGGCCTGAGGCCGAAACTCTTGAGCTTCTCGCCGGCCATGATTCGCGCGGCGATCTTGGCGACCGGCAGGCCGATGACCTTGGCGACGAACGGTACCGTGCGTGAGGCGCGCGGATTGACCTCGAGCACGTAGATCTCGCCGTCTTTGATGGCGTATTGCACGTTCATCAGGCCACCGACCTTGAGCGCGAGCGCGAGCGCCCGGGTCTGACGGTCGAGTTCGGCGAGAAGTGGAGCACTGAGCGAATGCGGCGGCAGCGCGCAGGCCGAATCGCCGGAGTGAATTCCAGCTTCCTCGATGTGCTCCATGATGCCGGCAATGTAGGTGTCCGTGCCGTCGGCAAGACAATCGACATCGACCTCGATCGCATCGGTGAGGTAGCGGTCGATGAGCAGCGGTCGGCGCTCCGAGACTGCGAGTTCCGACGGCCGGTCGAGATCGGCGGTGAGCCGCGCCAGGTAACGATCGATCTGATGGGCGTCGTGGACGATCTCCATGGCGCGGCCGCCGAGCACATAAGATGGTCGGATCACGATCGGGTAGCCGATCTCCTCGGCAATGGCGCGGGCCTTTTCGGGCGAGGTGGCGATGCCGCTTTTCGGCTGCCGCAGCTTGAGCCGGTCGAGCAATTGCTTGAAGCGATCGCGATCCTCGGCGAGGTCGATGGCGTCGGGCGAGGTGCCGAGGATCGGCACATCGGCATTTTCCAAAGGCTCGGCAAGCTTGAGCGGCGTCTGGCCGCCGAATTGCACGATGACGCCGTGCAGCGTGCCGTTGGCACGCTCGGTGTCGACGATCTCGAGCACATCTTCGGCGGTGAGCGGTTCAAAATATAGTCGGTCCGAAGTGTCGTAGTCGGTCGACACCGTCTCTGGATTACAATTGATCATGATGGTTTCGTAGCCGACCTCCTTGAGCGCGAAGGCGGCATGGCAGCAGCAATAATCGAATTCGATGCCCTGGCCGATGCGGTTCGGACCGCCGCCGAGAATGATCACCTTCTTATGGGCGGACGGCGCCGCTTCGTCGATCGCGCGGCCGGCAAATGGCGCGTCATAGGTCGAATACATGTAGGCGGTCGGCGAAGCGAATTCGGCGGCGCAAGTGTCGATACGCTTGAAGACCGGGCGTACGCCGAGACCGTGCCGACGCGCCGAGACGTCCTCGAGCGACAGGCCGGTGAGTCGCGCAAGCCGCGCATCGGAGAAGCCCATGGCCTTGAGGCGGCGCAGCGCCGGCGCTG
>Ga0335081_10021302_pt1 | contig 10497 bp, 9 predicted proteins | sample Lox_Sample_35_FD_206713 | JGI IMG/M metagenome (GOLD analysis project Ga0335081, IMG submission 206713) | Soil microbial communities from Loxahatchee National Wildlife Refuge, Florida, United States - Lox_Sample_3.5 | ecosystem: Environmental > Terrestrial > Soil > Wetlands | place: USA: Florida...
ATGGTCGGCAGCTTTGCCGCTTAGGATTGGTTACGAAGGTATGGGAAGTGTCTCCAGCAAAGCGCTCATTTCTGTTCTGGATCGAAAGGAACAATCACCTCTGTGACAGTCCGAGCGCCAACGGCATATTCCCACTTCTTCACGGCCGTGATTGCGGCTTCCGCCAAAATGGGATTTCCTCCCAGCAGTTGCACTTTCTCAACGGTGCCGCGCGGCGAGATGGTGATTTGCAGTCGCACGGTTCCGCCAATATGCAACTGCCGCAAGGTCGGTGGATAGTCTGGCTCGACGCGTGTGATGAGCCGTCTTTCCGAGTTACCTCTCACATCCGCGACCGTAAGGACCTTGACGCCGTCGGTAACCGCGTCTGCACTGACGTATCCAATTGCGCCCTTGGTGTGCGCCACGTACGCCACAACTTCCGCGTCGGAATCCAGAATTCTTGGCATCGATGCTCTGCCCGTGAAAACCAGCGAACCGTAATACGATTGCAATTCGCTGTCGCTTTGCCGCAGATAATCCTTTAGAAACGTCAGATGGGCTGACCCGCCTTTTTCCAGTACGGGTTGGACGTAGGCGCCGTCGATCGAATTTTTTTCTGCCAGAAAGACGCTCTTCAGTTCCTGCATCGAAATCGTGTCCGTAGGAAGGCTGGGATTGGCGATTATTTTGATATTTCCTGCCCGCGCGTCGAGCACATTCAGGAAAAGAAATCCCGCCGCCACAAGAAGAAATTGCCGTTGCTTCATCACATGCTCCTTCCTTTGTCCCCGATCAGAAGTTGACTCCCGAGCGCAGGACGAGCATGTTGGTGGTTGGCTTCAATCCATTCGGATTGGAACGTAAGTAAAATCCGTGCGCTGAAAAGACGTCCCCGTATCCGTCAATGAAATGGCCTTCGATCTTGAAATTCCACCAGCGGCGAAGATCGAAACGCGCGGTGACCGTCTGGTCATAAACATGGTTGGCGTAGGGATCATTTGGATTGTCGGGAAAGTCCACCAGAAATCGCGAATGGTAGGTGCCCATCTCCAGCCACTTGGAGAGCCGGTAGGCAACGGAAAGAAACCAGGCTTTGTTGGTTTCTCCCCGATAAAGCACGACCAGGCCGGGAAAAATTGAGCTGGTAAGCTTCAAGGGCGAATATTCACGGCGGAACTCTCCATTGAAATGCCACGGCCCATGACGAAAGTCGCCGTAGCCATCAATGATGTAGTCGGGAGCAGGAGAGAGTTGGTAGGTTCCGCTGTAAGGGGCGGGAGGCGCATAGTGTCCCAAGCGGTCTTCGGCCAGATTAACGCCGGAGGCGCCCAACATCAGGCCGGGGAGCGGTGTGGTCCATCGCAAGTCGCCGCCTTCGACATGGCCGTGATCTTTATCGATCGGAATGCCCTGGTCGGCCGAAAAATAATAAATGCCGCCGTACTTGTCGAATGAACGCAGGCCGAAATAGCCGGTGTAGTCCAACGCGCCGGCCCGGCGAAGGAAGACATGCCCATAGACGTCGCCGCCCGTATGCGCGATGGTCGCGCTGCGCAGATCAAGGGGATAGGTGGACTGCGGCAGAATCGCCCAGGTGTGCAAGAATTCGGCGTCCTGCGTGTCGTTATAGAGTCCCAGGACGGTCTTCACCTTCCCGATACGAATGCCGAAAAAATCGGCGAAACGATAATCGCCATAGGCCCAGTCAAGTTGCGGATGTCCCTCGCCCAACTGCCCAATATCGCGCAGGTAGGCTTGCGCTCCGACGCGGAAATGGTCTGTGACGGGCGCGGAGGCATTGAGGCCGGCATCGGTGAACTCCCCGCTGCCCTGACTCGTATTCATGGTCAGATAGTTGTTTTCGTCCGAATAAGCGAACCCCTGCGAGGCAAACCCGTGTATTTGCACCGGGCGGTTGACAATTTTGAATTCTTGACCGGGCAGGCTACCTTGCCAGGCGATCAAACAGACTACGGCTCCAAGAAGACGACACATCCGCTGCCTCCGCGTGAGGTCTTTTAGCTAAGTTGTCGGCAATTCGGCTAGGAACTTGAGGACGCGACGATAGTTGACATTCGGATTGGCGCCTGCGAGACCCTCAGGATCGGCTAGAAGGCCGCAGCGGATGACGTTTGCGCGCCTGCGCTTGCGTGGTATACCGTAATCAGTTCCTGTTCACCCTCCATGGCCGACCGCAGCGAATCCAGTTCGCCCGCCAGTTCCACGGTTTTGGAATCGCGAATTGACCCCACCTCTGCCCGCTTTGAAGCCAACATGCGCTTCATGGCCGACCTGATGTCGCAGGTGCACAATCAGGAAGAGAAAATCCGCGAGGGCGGGGGCCCGAAAGCGATTGAAAGCCAGCATGCCAAAGGGCGGCTAACAGCGAGAGAGAGAATTAATTTACTGGTTGATCCGGGTAGTTTTTTTGAGTTGGGGATTTTCGCCGCCTACGAAATGTATGAAGAATGGGGAGGCGCGCCCGCGGCCGGCGTGATCACCGGCCTGGGCCGCATCCACACCCGGCTGGTGATCATCATTGCCAACGACGCGACCGTGAAAGCGGGCGCCTTTTTCCCCATGACTGCGAAAAAAGTGATTCGTGCCCAAAACATCGCCATCGAAAACCGCATTCCCACCGTCTACCTGGTCGACTCAGCCGGCGTGTTCCTGCCATTGCAGGAAGATGTCTTCCCCGATACCGATGATTTCGGCCGCGTCTTTCGCAACAACGCTGTCATGTCGGCCCTTGGCATTTCTCAGATCGCCGCCATCATGGGGATGTGCGTCGCAGGGGGCGGTTATCTCCCCGTCATGTGTGATCACGTACTCATGACTGATGGCAGCGGATTGTTTCTTGCGGGGCCCGCTCTGGTGCAGGCGGCAATTGGACAAAAGGTCTCCGCCGAGGAACTGGGCGGCGCGGCCATGCACTCTGCCATCAGCGGCACGGTCGACTTTCGCGAATCGGACGATGAAGCCTGCCTGGCGCGAATCCGGGCGATCATCGAAAAGTGGGGCTATCGCCGCCAGTCTCCCTGGGACCGCAAGAAACCCGACCCGCCGCTTCTGGCGGCGGAAGAAATCTACGGCATTTACGACTCTTCTCCGGCCCGGCCCTACGATATGAAGGAAATTCTCGCCCGCGTCGTCGATGGCGGCCGCTTCGACGAATACAAGCCCGAATACGGCAAGACATTAATTTGCGGCTACGCGCGCATTGGTGGCTTTGCCGTGGGCATCGTCGCCAATCAGAAAGTCCATGCCCATCAAACAGATCATGAAGGCCACAAGCGGATTGAATTTGGCGGTGTGATTTACACCGAGTCCGCAGAAAAAGCCGCTCGCTTCATAATGGATTGCAACCAGAACCTGGTTCCTCTGATTTTTTTCCACGATGTGAATGGATTCATGGTGGGGCGCGACGCCGAATGGAGCGGCATCATCAAGGCCGGGGCAAAAATGGTCAATGCAGTGGCCAATTCCGTGGTGCCGAAAATTACCGTAATCGTCGGCGGCTCCTTCGGCGCCGGGCACTATGCCATGTGCGGCAAGGCTTACGATCCCCGCTTTGTGTTTGCCTGGCCGACGGCACGCTACGCTGTGATGAGTGGGGATTCCGCCGCGGGCACGCTGGTCGAGATCAAGCTGCGCCAGCTCGAACGCGATGGCAGGAAGCTAAGCGAAGAAGAAAAAAAAGAATTGTATGAATCGGTGAAGCGGACTTACGACGAGCAAATGGACCCGCGCTACGGCGCAGCGCGATTGTGGATTGACAAAATTATCGATCCAGTCGAGACGCGCGACGCGATTACGCAGGCCCTCGAAGCCGCCGCGCTGAATCCGGACGTGGCAGAGTTCAAGGTGGGAGTGTTACAAACTTAACGATTGAATCACTAAGTGATTGATTCATTGAATCATTGCTGGATGTCGTTGCTCAGGAAATGATCCGATGAATCAATGACTCAATGAATCAATCGGGAAATTCGGCAAGAAGCTCGGTGAAGTTAGTCGAATGCCCACGCGATGCCTGGCAGGGCCTGCAAGGCCAGATCCCTGCCTATCTGAAAGTGGATTATTTGAAAGCCTTGATCAGCGCCGGTTTCAAGCACATCGATGCGGTGTCGTTCGTATCGCCTAAAGCAGTACCTCAGCTGGCTGACTCGGAAGAGGTGTTGAAGGAGTTGGATCCGCCGGATGATGTCGAAGTCATCGGAATCGTCGTGAACGAAAAGGGCGCGCAGCGGGGGATTAGTACCAACGCGGTGCGCACTCTCGGCTTTCCTTATTCGGTTTCGCCGACTTTCCTTCAGAACAATCAGCATCAAACGTTGGAAGAAGCAATCGACGAACTGGAGAAGATCAAACAGAAAGCAGCAGAAGCCGGGCTCGACGTTGTCGTATACATCTCAATGGCCTTTGGCAACCCTTACGGCGATTTGTGGAATGTAGGAGAAGTGACCGACGCGGTTGATCTGCTCGAATCGTACGGAATCAAGACGATCTCGCTGGCGGATACTGTCGGCCTCGCCGGGCCGGAGCAGATTGACAAATTGGTTTCCGCCGTGCTCGCAAAGTACGACTATCTGGAAATCGGAGTTCATCTGCACAGCCGTCCGGAACAGGCGGCAGAGAAAATTCTCGCCGCCTATGATGCCGGCTGCCGCAGATTTGACTCGGCGCTTGGCGGGTTGGGGGGATGTCCTTTCGCCCAGGACGCGCTCGTTGGAAATATTTCCACCGAAAAAGTATTGGAGGCCTTGAAGGAACGTGGAGCCCAGTTGCCGCCATTGAAGCCACTGGACACGCTTCTCCGAGCGACGAAGGAGATCGGTGCGCGATACGCAGTTTCGGCGGTCGTAAATTGAAACTTTCAAATTAATGGCTGAGAAGAATGTCTGAAAAAAGCCTGCAGCTCGCGTTTGACTCCGGCATCGCTACGATTACACTCAACCGGCCGGAGAAGCGCAACGCGATCAGTTTTCAGCTCGTGGATGAATTGCTGGCTGCGCTCGGCGAAATCAGCCGTTCGGAAGCGCAGGTCGCTATTCTTACCGGGGCCGGAAAAGCTTTTTGCGCAGGCATGGATCTGGACGAACTGAAATCCTTGCTGGGGAAAACCCACGAAGAAAATGTCAAAGACTCAGCCCGCATGGCGGAGCTTTTTCGTGGGCTCTACGATTTTGCCAAACCCACTATTGCGGCAGTGAACGGCGCCGCCATCGCTGGGGGCACAGGCCTGGCCACAATGTGCGACTTTACACTTGCCGTCCCTGAGGCGAAATTTGGCTACACTGAAGTTCGCATTGGATTCGTGCCCGCTCTCGTTTCATCTGTCCTGGTCCGGCAAGTCGGCCATAAGATCGCGCGTGATCTTCTTATGACTGGGAGATTGTTTGACGCTGCCGAAGCGCAACGTTCCGGCCTGGCGAATGAAATTGTCGAAGCAGACAAGTTGATGCCACGGGCGCGCGAACTGGCCGCGCTAATCATGGAAAACAGCCCGTCATCGGTTCGTGCGACCAAGAAACTGATCAACGGTTTCATCGCCGCGGAGCTTGACGAGCAGATCGCAGAAGCAATCGAGGACAATGCCCGCATCCGCACGACGGCAGATTTTCGCGAAGGCATAACGGCCTTCCTCGAGAAGCGCAAGCCGCACTGGAGCGGCAAATGAGCGGCGATCATCGTGCTGTGGTTTGTGAAACGCGAGTGCGCGTTCGCTATGCAGAAACCGACCAGATGGGCATCGTTTATCATTCCAACCACTTCATCTGGTTTGAAATTGGGCGGGTCGAACTCATGCGCCAACTTGGCTTCGCTTATCGCGATATCGAACAGAACGATGGATTATTCATCGCCGTCGCCGACGCCCGCTGCCGCTACAAAGGCCCCGTGCGCTATGACGAGGAAGTCATCGTGCGCACCCATCTCAAGAACGTGCGTGAATCGATGATTCGGTTTGGATATGAACTTGTGCGCCCCGCCGATGCCGCTCTGCTCGCACAAGGCGAGACCACACATGTCATTACCGATCGAAACCTAAGACCGGCGCGGCTCCCCGAAAAATATCTGCGTGCATTTCGCTCAGCGACCGGAGAACACGGGTCTTGAGACAGTCATGAAAGCTCTCCACATCAATGGTAAGGATCTCACTCTGGAATCAGTGCGCGAGGTCGCGATCGAGCGTAGATCGGTGCTGCTTGATCCTGATGCGCGCGAAGCCGTTCACCGGGCCCGCGAAGTGGTGGACGCGCTGGTCGCGGAGAACAAAGTTTCTTACGCGATTACCACCGGCGTTGGCAAACTCAGCGATGTGCGTATCGCGGGAGATCAGATTCGCGAGATGCAGGTCAATCTGGTGCGTTCTCACTCGGCTGGGGTGGGAGAACCGCTAAGCGTGGCTGAAACCCGCGCCATGATGCTCCTGCGTGCCAATTCTTTGGCCAAAGGTTTTTCGGGGGTGCGGGCCATTCTTATCGATATCCTCTGCGAGATGCTCAACCGAGGTGTCACTCCCTTCGTGCCTTCGCAAGGAAGCGTGGGCGCGAGCGGAGACCTGGCGCCGCTCGCCCATCTGGCGCTGGCTCTGATCGGGGAGGGCGAGTGCATTGACGATCACGGAGTTCGCGTACCGACAGCGGAGGCGCTGCGACAAGCACAGATCAAACCTGTGGTGTTAGAAGCCAAGGAAGCCATCTCGCTGATCAATGGCACGCAGGGCATGTTGGCCGTGGGGACTTTGGCGCTGCTTGCTGCCCAGGTCCTCACTGACTCAGCGGATGTGATCGGCGCGCTGACGCTCGACGCTCTGCGCGGCACCGATACCGCGTTCGACGAACGCATTCATAAGGTGCGGCCCCATACTGGACAAATAAAGACAGCGGCGAATCTGCGGCGCTTGCTCGAAGGCAGCCAGATTCGCCAATCGCACAAAGACTGCGCCCGCGTGCAGGACGCTTACTCCCTCCGCTGCATCCCGCAGGTGCATGGGGCCGTGCGCGACACGCTCGCGCACTGCCGTGCCGTTCTTGAAGTTGAGACGAACTCTGCCGTGGATAATCCATTGGTGTTTGTTAGCAATGGCCGTGTGGGGACGGGCGCCGCGCCCGTCCATCCGAAGCACGGTGACATTCTTTCCGGAGGAAACTTTCACGGCGAGCCGCTGGCCTTCGCGCTCGATTTTCTTGCCATCTCGCTCAGCGCGCTTGCAGGAATATCCGAACGTCGAATCGAGCGGCTGGTGAATCCTGCGCTGAATGAAGGCCTGCCCCCGTTTCTTGCGGCTGGCGCTGGCTTGAATTCTGGATTCATGCTGCCGCAGGTCACCGCCGCAGCATTGGTCAGCGAGAACAAAGTGCTGGCGCATCCCGCGTCGGTGGATTCGATCACCACTTCGGGCAACAAAGAAGACTATGTTTCCATGGGCATGACGGCGGCCTTGAAGCTGCAGCGCGTGGTCGCCAACACGCGCAGCGTGTTGGCGATCGAGGCCATGGCCGCTGCGCAGGCGCTCGATTTTCTGGCTCCGCTGGAGACTTCAAAGCGATTACAGGCCGCATACGCCGAGATTCGGTCGGTTGTGCCGGCGATGGATCGGGATCGCGTGATGTATCAAGATTTCGCGCGGATTGCGGAGATTATTGCCAGCGGGAAGCTGGCGGAGCCGCTGCGATAATTCGCCGATGTGTTCCCGCGGGAACATAAATGCAAATTGACGAAGTGTTCCACGTGGAACATTCCCAAAATGGGAAATGATTGATTTGGCGGGAGTTCACGGCGTAAGAGGTTTGAGCGACTGTTGCAGAATAGCTGCGAAAGTGGACTTGACATTCGGGGCATATGCCGAGTTTTTTAAGGGTACAAGGGTGGCCGGGGCCACCCTCTTCGTTGTGTAGCCCACGCTAGCTGTCAGCTCCCTTCAGTTGAGAAGGGTTCGGAGATTTCCGGACATCACTGCCTTGAAGTTGTTCACCGCATCCAGCTCACCATCGTCGAGCATCCTCAGCTCAGCGGTTGCCATGCTGTAAATTAGAAAATCGGCTGCTGTAACTAACCGGCCGTCGTTGATGTTATCCACTATAAAGCGTTGGTAGAAAGGGTGCTCGACGTTGTATCGCAGCGCTAATCGTCTGCCCTCCATATCGCACTCGTATATCTGGCCATTTGGCCCCAATTTCTCTTCTCGGATTTCGCAGTTTAGCTTTGTTTCTAGCGCTTGTGTGCGGGCGAGATTTTTGCGTTCGCGTTCCGGTTCGGCTTTAGCCGAGTGACCGTTGCCCACGCTCTTACGTGCCTGACGCTTTTCAATTACCGCCTTGGGTTTAATTAGAAGCTTGTCCTTTTCAGCAATCGCTTTGGCCGACTGGTTGTGAAGCTGCTGCTGGATTTCCGATGTTTCGACTCGCTTCTTCGTGGCCTCGCGTCTCTTGATCGTCCGACACGTTGGTATCAGCGTGGTCGCCAGTTGGTCATAGAGGCTCTGATCCAGGGTTGCCTGCCGTTTGGTGAACTCGATTCCTACCATCCGATCCAAAGTTGCGGGGAAGAAGATCTCACCCCGCATACGATTAAAGTCATTGTGCTTTGTGAAGAAGTTAAGAGTGACTGCGTTCGCAATCTCTCGTTGGTTGCGCATGACGTAAAATCCCTGACTCTTCATCGACCGAGCCACGTCAAGCTCGTTTGCGGGGAGTTCCGGTACTAGCACAATGCGAGCACGGACATTTTCTCTTTTCTCCCGGCCCTCTTCGTTAATGTTGACGGCAAACATCTCGTCGATTATCACCTCTGTGCCGGAATCGTTCTTTTGTAGGGGATCGATTGCCAGCACAATCTCGTCGTTAATCCGAAATTGGCGACCCGCCTCTATAAAGTAGCGGTGGATGCGCCCAATTTGCCCTTTCAGGATCGAGGCAAACGCGGACGTATTGCGATTGCTGAGATAGTCACACTTCGTGAGGACCAAGAGAGTCCCGGTCGCGTCGGGCCCGATCTCTGACGTTAGCAGCTCAACCTCGTCCGATGTTGCGACGTCCAAATGTTTCACGAAGGCATTCTTGGCGATAATCTCATCCACGTCCCAAGCGCTTGACCAACAACCCTCTTCGCCACGGGTGATCACGTGACACTTCTTGGCAATGGATAGACTCGCTGTTACCAAGCCCATGCCGAACCGGCCGAGATCCGAATTTAGATCGCGTGTGGTCAAGGAGCCTAGACGCATGGCCTGATCTAATACGTCTCGCGCCATGCCGATGCCGTCGTCTGCGATTGAGATTTGTGGTTGGTTATTCTTTTGTTGAACACGAATGCTGATGTGACTGGCCTCAGCGTCGATTGAGTTGTCTACGAGGTCGGCCACAGCTTCGTAATTGCCATAGCCCAGATAGCGAAGGGACTCAATTAGACGACCCGCGTTGGGATCGTTGGGACGATCGTACTTCATCAAATTGTCTCCTCTGTCGATGCGCTTGGCACCAACTGGAATTTGCAACACCTGTATCACCAGCCTTCAGGCCGATGACCTGGTCAGAATAGCATCGGAATCACCAAAACACAACTTGGATCGGGCGGTCATGCAAAGATGATAGGGATCCTTCGACTATGTGATTGCTTCGCGAAGCGAAGCAATGACTTCGCTCAGGATGACAATTTGGGAGGGGCTTGATCGGAACGGCTAAAGCCGTGCCCTAACCAAAACCGTTTGCCGAGCTTGGCTCGGCATGGACGGACGGGGCGTCCGTCCCTACGTGACCGCGTCTTAGTTACGCAGTCTTTGCGGCGCTGCCGTCGAGGCCCAATTCTTCCGCAATCGGTTTCATCGCTTCGATGCAGAACGCGATGTGCTCATCGAGAGCAATGCCCAGACCGGCGGCGCCGTTGATAATGTCCTCGCGATTGACTTTGCGAGCGAAGGCTTTATCTTTCATTCTTTTTCGTACCGACTTGGCGTCAACTTCGGCGAGCGACTTGCCCGGCTTGATCAGCGCGACGGCGGTGATAAATCCGGCGAGCTCGTCGCAGGCAAAGAGAGCCTTTTCCATGGGCGTGTCGCGAGTCACACCGGTATATTCGGCGTGCGACATGATGGCGCGGCAGAGTTCCTCCGGCCAGCCGTGTTCCTTCAGAATCTTGTTGCCCTGGTAAGGATGGTCTTCGAGGCTGGGCCATTTTTCGTAATCGAAATCGTGCAGCAGTCCGACCACTCCCCAGAGATTTGCGTCGCCACTAAACTTTCCCGCGTAAGCACGCATGCAGGCCTCGACGGCGAGCGCATGTTTCAACAAACTCTCCGACTGGGTGAACTCAGTTAGTAAACCCCACGCCTGTTCGCGATCAGTCATAGTCCGTTACCCGTTTTCTCCCGGTTTTCGCCCGATGATTTTGGTTTTTGTAGAAGATTATTTCTGTTTATTCCGAGAATTCCCTTGACATCCACAGTGCTTCTCCCGCAGATTACGCATCAGGTTTGGAACCATGGTGACACATTTGGTTCCAGGAGACGCCTCGCTC
>Ga0335081_10021303_pt1 | contig 10497 bp, 5 predicted proteins | sample Lox_Sample_35_FD_206713 | JGI IMG/M metagenome (GOLD analysis project Ga0335081, IMG submission 206713) | Soil microbial communities from Loxahatchee National Wildlife Refuge, Florida, United States - Lox_Sample_3.5 | ecosystem: Environmental > Terrestrial > Soil > Wetlands | place: USA: Florida...
ATCAATCATCGCGATTACGACCCTTTTCACTCCGCTCCGGATGACGAGCGGAGAACATGGCGGAGTACGCTTGTTCGTATGCGAGCAGGGTTCAAGAGTGACGTAAAGCGTCGCTCCTTTAGCCGCCTTGCCCGCTTTCTTGAGCGCAATAGCCTCGGCATGGGGCTCACCGGCCTGCCGGTGATAGCCACGGCTGATGACCATGCTGCCTTTCACGACTAAGGCGCCGACCATCGGGTTCGGACTCGTCCTGCCCCTGGCCTTTTCGGCGAGGCAAAGCGCCATCCGCATGTATTTTTCGTCAATTGATCTTTGATTCATTTTTATCGCGAATTAGTGTAAATTTACTCGAATATTTTTTTTAAGAGACCGTAAAATATTTGTCAACTCTTCGATCATAAATAAATATTACTGACCTCTTCTCAGATTCCATTGAATGCATATTTCGTTTCTGTACCGCATTCTTGCCTGTCGTCACGTTTTTCCCGTTCATAAACTCTTTGGAAACTGTCTACACGCCTCTTTGTTCCCCTCTGCAATGTGCACGGCATGTTTTTTCATCGAAGGCTTAATCAACTGCATTTCCTTGATAACAGCCTTGGTGCCATTCACGGTTTCCGGATGCAGATGGCCGAGTTTTTTCATAAGCTTTTTTTATCAATCGTGCGTATTTGATCCAGAACCACCCATCCGTTCTTGCCCTTGATTCGGACTGGTACGAGTGAGGGATATGCATGCGACTGAGATGTCATAGGGGCAACGACCACGGTTTCGATATGCTTATTTAACTCATCCGGAGATATGACGACACAGGGACGTACCTTTTTTAATCTCATGGCCGATAGTAGGATCGAGGTTTATAAGGAGGATATCGCACTGTTTGACCGCCATCCCCACTCATTGAAATCCTGATCAATGTTGTCGGGAATAAGAAGATTGTCCTCTTTAGAGCCGGTGCATTTCTTTAAAACAATCTTCCCACCCTGCCCGGGGTTTCTTTTTTGCCGCTTTTATGATGATCGCGCCTTTCTCGACTTCCACGATGGCTTCTTTAATCTATGCGGTACCGTTCCAATACCGCTTTGGGAATCCTGATGCCTCGTGAATTTCCAATAGGCACTATTGCAGCTTTCATGAGCAAGCTTCAGCGTAATTTTAATGTAATTACAGAGAGCGTGTCAAGCCGGATTTTCTCGGCAACCAGATCGCCCGGCAATGCAGTCTGAAGTCCGACATCAAGTACGGCGAAGGCTCTGCGGTCTATCGCACCCAACTCTCTCCCACGGCGGGTCTCGTGGATATTCGTTTCAATTCGAAGCCAAACTCAATTAAAAAGGGCGGCTTCACGCCGCCCTTTCAGATGATCAGTATTTACTTCTTATTTCGACACGGACCCGCCCACGCCCTTTTCCTTGAGTTTGGCCTGCGCTGCCGCAAGCCGCGCGATCGGCACACGGAAAGGAGAGCAGCTCACGTAGTTGAGTCCGGTCCTATAGCAGAACTCAACGCTCGCCGGGTCGCCGCCGTGCTCGCCGCAGATGCCGACCTTAAGGTTCGGTCTAGTGCCACGTCCCCTGGCCACGCCCATCTTCACGAGCTGGCCCACTCCCTCCTGGTCCAAGGTCTGGAAGGGGTCTTTATCGAGGATGTTGTTTTCGGTGTAGTAACCGATGAACTTGCCCGCATCGTCACGGCTGAAGCCGAAAGTGGTCTGCGTGAGGTCGTTCGTGCCGAAAGAGAAGAACTCCGCCTCCTTGGCGATCTCGTCGGCAATGAGCGCAGCGCGCGGCAACTCGATCATGGTGCCAATCATATAATCGACCTTCACACCCTTTTTCTGCATGACCTCTTCGGCTGTTTTCTTGATGAGGTCCTTCTGGTTCTGCAACTCTTTTTTCAGGCCCACGAGCGGCACCATAATCTCAGGCACGATCTTCTTGCCCTTCTTCGCAAGGTCGCAGGCGGCTTCAATGATGGCCTTGGTCTGCATGCGGGTTATCTCGGGGTAGACGATGCCAAGCCGGCAGCCACGGTGGCCGAGCATGGGGTTCAGCTCATGAAGATCTTCCACGCGGTGGAGAAGTTTTAGCTTCTTCGTGATTGACGCCTTGGGTGCCTTTTTCGCTTGCATCACCGCTACTTCGCACATAAGATCTTCACGCTTGGGCAGGAACTCATGAAGCGGGGGGTCCAAAAGACGAACAGTGACCGGGTAGCCTTCCATCGTTTCGAAAAGACCCTTGAAGTCCGAGCGCTGCATCGGAAGAAGTTTGGAGAGCGCCTTCTCGCGCGCTTCGGTATTGTCGGCGAGGATCATCTGCTGCACGATCGGCAGCCGGTCTTCGGCAAAGAACATGTGCTCGGTGCGGCAGAGGCCGATGCCCTCGGCGCCGAACTTGCGAGCCATTTTTGCATCGCGCGGGATGTCGGCATTGGCGCGCACACCCATGGTGCGTATCTCATCGACCCAATTCATGAGCGTGCCGAAATCGCCGCTCACTTCCGGGTCCTTTGTCGGAACTTTGCCGAGGATGACGCGGCCTGTACCGCCGTCGATTGTGATGTAATCACCCATTTTTACGGTATGTTTTCCGACCGTGAACTTCTCTGCCTTGAGGTCGACCTTGATGGACTCGCAGCCAGCCACGCAGGGTTTACCCATACCACGCGCCACAACAGCCGCGTGGGAAGTCATGCCACCGCGCGCTGTGAGAATTCCTTTTGCCGCGTCCATGCCGTGAATGTCGTCTGGTGTGGTCTCCGGTCTGACGAGGATGACCTTGTCTTTCTTCGCGTTCTTCACAGCTTCGTCGGCGGTAAAGACCACTTTTCCCGATGCCGCGCCCGGTGATGCCGGAAGTCCCTTAGCGATCACCTCGATCTTCGCCTTGGGATCGATGACGGGATGGAGAAACTGGTCAAGAGAAGCAGGCTCAATGCGAAGCACGGCCTCTTCCTTGGAGATAAGCCCTTCAGCGACCATATCAACGGCGATCTTGACTGCGGCAGGGGCCGTGCGCTTACCCGTACGTGTCTGAAGCATGAAGAGCGTGCCTTCCTGCACCGTGAACTCGAAATCCTGCACGTCACGGTAATGCTTCTCGAGCCTGTTCGTGATGTCGCGAAGCTGGCGGTACACCGGCGGCATTTCTTTCGCAAGATCGGCTATCGGATGCGGCGTCCGAATACCCGCCACGACGTCCTCGCCCTGTGCATTTGTCAGGTACTCGCCGTAAAACTCTTTGGCGCCCGTGGAAGGGTCCCTCGTAAAGCCCACGCCAGTGGCCGAGGTATCGCCCATATTGCCGAACACCATGGCCTGGACGCTCACGGCCGTGCCGAGGTTGCCCGGAATGTCATTTAATCTACGGTAGGTAATGGCGCGGGGATTGTTCCAGGAGTTAAAGACCGCATCCCGTGCCATCATGACCTGTTCCCAGGGGTCCTGGGGAAACTCGCGCTTCTTGACCTGCTTAACCTTGGCCTTGAAGCTTTCAACGAGCCCCTTTAGGTCTGCTGCCGAAAGATCGATGTCGAGGCGCACCTTTTTCTTCTTTTTCGCCTCATCGATGATGTGCTCGAACACTTCCTTCTCGATGCCCATCACCACGTTGCCGAACATTTGGATGAACCGGCGGTAGGCGTCCCAGGCAAAGCGCTCATTGCCGGACAAGCGGATGAGGCCCTGGATCGTCTGGTCGTTCAGACCAAGGTTCAGAACCGTGTCCATCATGCCGGGCATCGAGAACTTCGATCCTGAACGAACGGACACGAGGAGCGGCTTGTTCGCATCACCGAATCGGTAGCTGCCGACCGCGGACTCTACCTTTGTCATGTACTCACGCATCTCGGCGTCGAGACCGTCAGGGACTCGCTTGCCGAGGTCATAGAACAAATTGCAGACCTCGGTCGTGATGGTGAACCCCGGCGGGACCGGAATGCCGGCGTTCGTCATCTCGGCAAGGCCTGCGCCCTTGCCGCCGAGCAGGTCCTTCATCGTCCCTGTCCCGTCGGCCTTTCCGCTGCCGAAAAAGTAAATATATTTTTTCCCCGTAGCCATGTGACTATCCTCCCTAGAAAAGTTTTAGGACTTTAATTTATATATGCAGGAATCAGATTTGAGAAGAGCAATATTTATTCTTCTCTTTCTACATATCTGATCTCTGTCTTCTAAACTTCTATTATTTCGCCTCTTCCGTACTCAACACCAGTCGCGAGAAATCCGCGATGCCGGAAAAGAGCCCGGTGATGCCCGCGAGGAGCGCCAAGCGGTTATTCTTCACCTCGGTGTCCTTGTCCATGACCATGACCGTATCGAAAAAAGCGTCAACGTTCTTCCTGAGAGAAGCGATGTCTGTAAGCGCGCCCCGGAAATCGAGCTTCGCCGCCTTTTCCATTACCCGATCCTTGATCTCCATATATGCGGTATAGAGACTCTGTTCAGCACCCTGTTTCAGGAGGCTCATGTTGACCATGCCCGCGAAATCTTTCGGAAGGATATTGCCTGCCCGCTTGAGCGCTGTGACCAACGGCTGGTAATCTTCCGATGTCCGCAAGGCATCGAGCGCCCGCACTTTTTCCCTTCCAATGAGCGGATCGTCGAACCCGACGGACAGCGCGGCATCCACGACATCGGAGCGGAACCCCTCGGACGCAAGCATGCCAGCCAATCGCTGGCGGAAGAAGTCGAGCGTTTCGGATCCGACCTTCATCGTCTCCTTATCTTTGAGCCTGTACTGCTTACATGCCTCGAAAATCAAATCCACGAGCGACAGCCGAAGGCCCTTTTCGATCAGCATGTTCAGGATGGCCACGGACTGCCGACGCAGACCATAGGGGTCCTCGGAACCGCTCGGAATAAGCCCCACCGAGAAACAGCCCGTGATGCTGTCGATCCGGTCCGCGATCCCGACGCAGACGCCTTCGGTTGATGCGGGAAGCTTGTCGCCGGCAAAGCGCGGCAGGTAGTGTTCAAGAATGGCGTCCGCGACCCGTGGGTCCTCGCCCGAGATAAGCGCGTACTGCCTGCCCATCACGCCCTGGAGTTTGGGAAACTCACCTACCACGCCGGTAAGCAGGTCTGCCTTGCACAGATAGGCTGCCCTCTCGGACGCGTTTTTGTCCGCCTTTACGAGCCCGGCAAGGTAGATTGCCAGCGACTTCACCCGCTCGGTCTTATCGTAAATCGTGCCGAGCTTTTCCTGGTAGGTGACCTTCTTGAGCCCCTCGACCCGGTCGGCAAGCGGCTGTTTTACGTCGTGATCGAAAAAATAAGCAGCATCCGAGAGCCGCGCCGAAAGGACCCGCTCGTTTCCAGCGCGCACCACTTCCATATCCTCGGCGCGTGTGTTGCTGATCGTGATGAAACAGGGAAGGAGATTCCCGTCGGAAGCCACCACGCTGAAATAGCGCTGGTGTTCGCGCATGGCCGTGATCAGAATCTCTTTCGGCACTCTGAGGTAATCCTTGCTGAAAGAGCCCATGACCGCCACGGGGTATTCCACGAGGTTCGTCACTTCTTCCACGAGCCCGGGGTCATCGAGCACTGTGCCACCCTTCGCCTGCGCCAGTTCCCGGGTCTGCTGGACGATCCGCTGCTTCCGGACCTCGGGATCGATCACGACGGCGTTCGGCTCCGTCTGCAGGCTATAGGACTTGAAATCCTTCACCATAAATGCACCAGGGCTCATGAACCGGTGGCCGCGCGAAAGGTTGCCGCTCCTAATGCCGTCCAGCTCAAAATTTACCACAGAACCACCCCAGAGGGCAAGTATCCAGTGAATGGGCCGGGCAAAGCGGATGTCCTTGTCCATCCAGCGCATGGTCTTCTGAAACGGGATGGAAAGGATGAACGCCGGCAGTACCTGCTCGAGCCAGACTGCGGTATCGACGCCTTTCTCATCGATGCGGGCGACCACGTACTCGCCCCTGTCTGTTGTCTTGATCGAGAGCTCATTTACGGGAATGCCGTTCTTCTCGGCAAAGACCGTCGCCGCCTTCGTGGGCTTGCCGTCAGAGTCGAAGGCAACCTTTTTCGGCGGGCCGACGACCTCTTTTGAAATGTCTTGCTGTCGCTCGGCGATCTGCGGCGCAAAGAGCACGAGCCGTCGAGGGGTACCATAAGTCTGGATTGTGCCATTATCGATCGCAACGCGGCCCGAGGCCAGAAGCTCGGTGAAGAGGTCCTTCATCTTTCCCAGTGCCGGATTAATGAAACGGGACGGGATTTCTTCAGTCCCGATCTCTAATAAGAATTCTTTGGACAATGAATCACTCCTAACGTCTAATGTAATTTAAAAAAAGTAGACTGGAAATTGCGAATTTTATTATGAGATTCCCTGTCCACTCACCTTCCCTTTTCCAATCTTCAATTTACACTTTCCAATTCGGTTACAGGCGCCATCACTTCTTCAGCATCGGAAACCCCTTCGCCTCCCGCTCAGCCAGATATGCATGGGCGCAGGCGCGGGCAAGCTTCCGTACGCGGGTGATATAGCCCGTGCGCTCGGTCACGCTGATCGCACCAGCTGCATCGAGCAGGTTGAACGAGTGGGAACACTTAAGACAGTAGTCATAGGCGGGCAATACGACGCCGGCCTTAATGAGCTTCTCGCACTCCCGTTCGTAGGACTCGAAATGCCGGAAGAGCATCTCCCGGTCCGAAAGCTCAAAATTATATTTCGAGAATTGAATTTCAGTGTCGCGGTGGATATCGCCATACTTCACGCCTTTGGTCCACTCAAGATCAAAGACATTGTTCACGCCCTGAAGGTACATGGCGAGCCGCTCGATGCCGTAAGTGAGTTCGGCGGAAACTGGTTTGAGGTCGATGCCGCCCACCTGTTGAAAGTAGGTAAACTGCGTGACCTCCATGCCGTTGAGCCAGACCTCCCATCCGAGCCCCCATGCGCCGAGCGTCGGTGACTCCCAGTCGTCCTCGACAAAACGGATGTCGTGCTTCAGGGGATTGATCCCCAGCTTCACCAGACTTTCGAGATAGACGTCCTGGACGTTTTCCGGATGGGGTTTCAGAATCACCTGGAACTGATAGTAGTGCTGCATGCGGTTGGGGTTCTCGCCGTAGCGGCCGTCCGTGGGCCTGCGTGAAGGTTGAACGTAAGCCGTCTTCCACGGCTCAGGGCCGAGGACGCGGAGGAACGTAGCCGGATGAAAAGTCCCCGCTCCTACCTCGGTGTCATAGGGCTGGTGAATGACGCAGCCCTTCGAGGCCCAGAACTGCTGTAAGGTAAGTATAAGATCTTGAAATGTCAATGATTACCCCTGACCGGAAAAATCGAAAAGAAGGATGGGAAAATAGATTGCTATTATACAAAAAAACCTTATCTTGTCAAGAAAATATCAGGGAAGTTTTGAATCTCAGATGGACACAAAGCGGCCCCATAAGGGGGAGGGAGGTACCTCTGCATCAATGTTTCGTTCCGTCCAAACAGATCCTTGATAACATTGCAGTAGAGATGCGAGGGAACGGCACGGCACACTCATTATGCGGAATAAGTGCTTTTAAAATGACGTTACATTAAGCACGGCAGTACCTGAGATATTTCCTAAAGTAGCGGTAATCGTCGTTGTTCCAACGTTTTGGGGTGTGGCCTGACCCTGAAAACCAGGCGTATTACTGATGATTGCAACAAATATATTCGAAGAAACCCAGTTGACCGATTTTGTTAAATCCTGCGAACTTCCATCGGTAAACTTTCCTGTCGCCGAAAACTGAAATAAGAAGGTTGAGCCGAGGGGAACGCTGGCAGAGGCAGGAGTAACTGTGATGGACACCAGTTCAGCCGGAGATACCGTCAACGTTGCATTGTTCGAGGTAAACCCGGCAAAGCTTGCCGTAATGGTGGTTGTTCCTTCGGCCTGAGACGTGGCCAGCCCTCTTGTCCCTGATATATTGCTGATAATTGCAATCTTGGTATCCGAAGAGTTCCAGGTCACTAGTGATGTTAAATCCTGTGTGGTGCTGTCCGTGAATGTTCCTGTTGCTGTGAACTTCACCGTTGTCCCCATGGGGATGGTCGTGCTTGTTGGTGTCGTTGCAATCGATGTCAGCACAGCTGGTGTCACCGTAAGCGTTGCTGACGACGAGGTAACCGAGTCGGACATCGCAGTGATTGCTGTAAAGCCTAAATCAACGGCCGTGGCCAGCCCCGTATTGCTAACCGCGGCAATCGTCGTACTCGATGAACTCCAGATTGCCGATTTCGTCAAGTCCTGTATGTTACTGCAAACCAATGTTCCAGTGGCCGTGAACTGTTGTGTCGTCCCCTTAGGGATACTCGCATTCCCTGGAACTACCGCAATAGACGACACATGGGACGAGGTAAATGTTGCTGGACCAGAAGTGACACCATCAAAGGTCGCCGTAATGTCAGCGAAGCCGCTGTTGTTCGGGGTGGCGGTTGCAAGCCCCTGTGAACCCAATAAGTTACTGACTGTTGCAACCGCTGTATCCGATGAAGTCCATGACGCGAATGACGTCAAGTTCTGCACCGTGCTATTCACAAGAGTCCCCGTGGCTGCAAACTGCTGGCTCGTCCCCGGAGCGATGCATGGCGGGCTTGTTGGCGTAACCGTGATCGAATTAACATGAGATGTGGTGAGTGTGGTTGTTCCCGTAATGCCTTCTGCAACTGCGCTGATGACGGTGGAGCCAGTGGTCATGGTCGCCGCCGTAGCCAGCCCCTGTGACCCCGGCGTGTTACTGATCGTTGCGATCCCCGCAGCCGCTGAATCCCAAGTTACCGATGTAGTCACATTCCGTTTGCTGTTGTCCGCAAATGTTCCCGTGGCTGTGAACTGCACAGATGTCCCGGGGGCAATGCTCGAGTTGACCGGCGCAACCGAGAGAGATACCAGCGCAGCCGGGGTGGGAGGCTCCACGGTTTTTGTCTTGCAACTCACAATCAGGAGCAGTGCAGTACATACTACAACGATCCACGTCCGAGGTCCGAATTGCATGTCATCAGTCCTTTATAATAAATAAAGTTAATGAATCGAACTGCACTCCCCTGGCGAATTCTATTGTAGCACTATTTTATGCAAAGGAAGAAGACAATGTCACACCTGCCACATCATCGCCTCAAAATCGTCGGTCGGCACTTTGAATTGGATATATCCGCGGAACGGCCATTTCTCGATCTCGGAACCTGACCGCTCCACGGTCACAAATATCTGAATGTCGTCGTTCGGCTTCACGCCGAGCTGGTCAAAGGGCACGGCAAGCTCAATGATGTCGTTCGCGGCCACTGTATGAATCATGGCGGCCTGCTTTCTCGAACTGCCCTCCCCACGGTAAAGCACCGCACTCACGCGTCGCTCCTTCGGCACGACCCGTATTTCCACGTCCATTCCTCTGGGGTTCAAAAAATTGATGAAGAACGCGAGGTCTGACACTTTTTCGTCCTTGAGGCTCTGGCTCGGATCGAGCCTGATGAACATATTCTTGAGGTCGAAGCCGTAATAGATGTGTAAGATGATCGATGCGCCCCGGTGCATGGCGCCGCCGCCCTGGCTCACATCGTAGAACCCTGCGGGCAGCCACTCGAAATAATTCGTCACCTGCCCGTCGATCGTGGGGCTGATGAAAGCGGTTAGCTCCACCGTGGGCAGCGCCTGACGATCCTCGCGCAGGATGGGGATCTGGAGTTCGTCTGGCACGTCCTGGCCGATGATATGGTAGACGTTGATCAGGTGCGTTCTGAACAGAAGGTCGAACTCCTCGTCGTTCTCCGAAAAGTGGTCGTCCCCGTACCACCAGCACCAGTCACTTCCCTCAGCGATATATATCTCTTCCCATGCCTTGGTGAGCTTTTCCTGATCGCCGTCCCGCGATGCGTAGTCCGTAAGCGCGTCGCGCGTCTGCGAGAGCAGGTCCCATGCCCGGTCGTCCTCCTCGTGGCCGATCCAGATCCGGAAATTCGAGTTTATCCAGGAGCCCGCATGGAGGTGTTCGATCCTTGCCCGCGCCGGATGCTCCTTGAGATACTCTCCAACGGTAACACACCGGAGTCCCGGCTCCCCACTGAGCCTTTCGTAGAGATACAGGAAAAAATCCCTGCCGTCGTTCTGGTAGTACTCCCAAGCGTTCTCTCCGTCAAGAATGATCGAGACCAGGTGGGGCCCGTCGGCAACGCTCTTCCGCACGCGCTGGAGCCGGTCAATGAGGTCGTGAACTGCGTTTTTGTAATCCCACTTGGAGTAGACGAACCCAATGAGGTCTGATAGTGTGTGATCGCGGAAAACGACAGACACGCGCTTGTCTCCCTGGCCCGCCAAGTACGGCTTGTACAGGATCTCGGGGTTTTTCATCACCCCGGCGAAGTCCCGTTCGATGTGAATGCCGAGTGAGTGGGCGAGCACTCCCTCGTCCGTACCGATCCATTTAATGCCTGCATCGGTGAGGAGCGGAAGGATATCTTCGGCCACCGACCCTTCCGCGGGCCACATTCCTGCGGGACGGGAACCGAAAAGCTTCTC
>Ga0335081_10021305_pt1 | contig 10497 bp, 5 predicted proteins | sample Lox_Sample_35_FD_206713 | JGI IMG/M metagenome (GOLD analysis project Ga0335081, IMG submission 206713) | Soil microbial communities from Loxahatchee National Wildlife Refuge, Florida, United States - Lox_Sample_3.5 | ecosystem: Environmental > Terrestrial > Soil > Wetlands | place: USA: Florida...
TTCTCGGCCTATTGCGCGGACCCACCCCGCGGCGTTAACCGTTTGCGCGTTGTGCAACCATTGGCGGGCCAGGCAGCCTCGTTATTGCAACAATCGAGACTTATGATGCGATCTGTGCGCGCAAGGACTATTCTGCCGATTCCGCAGCGGCACCTTGAACGGAGCTGGGCCACTCAATGAACTGGATCACCAACGTCGTCCGGCCGAAGATTCGCAGCCTGTTGCGGCGCGAGACGCCGGAGAATCTCTGGATCAAATGCCCGGAGACCGGCCAGCTCGTCTTCTACAAGGACGTCGAAGCCAATCAGTTCGTCATTCCCTCCTCGAACTATCACATGCGCATCAGCGCCACCGCGCGCCTGAGGCTGATGTTCGACGGCGCCACCTGGCTCGACATCGGCGTGCCGGAAGTGCCGGCCGATCCGCTCAAGTTCCGCGACGAGCGCCGCTACGTCGACCGCCTCAAAGACGCCAAGGCCAAGACCGGCCTCAACGACGCGATCAAGCTCGGGCTCGGCAAGCTCGATGGTTTGCCCGTGACCATCGGCGTGCAGGATTTCGACTTCATGGGCGGCTCGCTCGGCATGGCGGCGGGCGAGGCGGTGATCAAGGGGCTGCAAACCGCGGTGGAAAAAGGCACGCCCTTCATCATGTTCGCCGCCTCCGGCGGGGCGCGCATGCAGGAGGGCATCCTGTCGCTGATGCAATTGCCGCGCACGACGGTGGCGGTGCAGATGCTGCGCGAGGCCAAGAAGCCCTACATCGTCGTGCTCACCAACCCGACCACCGGCGGGGTCACCGCCTCCTACGCGATGCTCGGCGACGTGCAGATCGCCGAGCCCGGCGCGCTCGTCGGGTTTGCCGGTCCGCGCGTCATCGAGCAGACCATCAGGGAGAAGCTGCCGGAAGGGTTCCAGCGCGCCGAATATCTCGCCGAGCACGGTATGGTCGACATGGTGGTGCATCGTCACAAGCTGCGCGAAACGCTTTCCGAGCTCTGCCGGGTGCTGATCAAGGCGCCTGCGGCGAAGCCCGCCGCCGCAAGCGAGCAATTGCCGGTGCCGGCTCCGGCGTGAGCCACGGAAAAAAAGGCGTCATCGTCCGCGCAAGCGGACGATCCAGTAACCCCGGTCTTGAATAACGCGAGGCCAGTGTTTACTGGATGCCCCGCTTGCGCGGGGCCTGACAGACCTGAAATATGACTCCCATCGACTCCATCGTCGCTCGGCTCACCCGCCTGCATCCCAAGCGCATCGACCTGTCGCTCGGGCGCATCGAGCGGCTGCTGGCTGCGCTCGGCCACCCCGAGCGCAAACTGCCGCCGGTGATCCACGTCGCCGGCACCAACGGCAAGGGGTCGGTCATCGCCTTCATGCGCGCGAGCTTGGAAGCCGCGGGCAGGCGCGTGCACGTCTACACCTCGCCGCATCTCGCGCGTTTCAACGAACGCTTCCGCTTGGGCGGCGCGCTGGTCTCCGACGCCGAGCTTTCCGCCACGTTGGAAGAATGCGAACGCACCAATGCCGGCGAGCCGATCACCGTTTTCGAGATCACCACCGCCGCCGGGCTCATGCTGTTCGCGCGCCATGCCGCCGACGTGTTGTTGCTGGAGGTCGGCTTGGGCGGCCGGCTCGACGCCACCAATGTGATCGACAAGCCGCTCGCCAGCGTCATTACGCCGATCGCCATCGACCATACGGATTTTCTCGGCGACACGCTGGAGCAGATTGCAACCGAGAAGGCCGGCATCTTGAAGTCCGGCGCGCCGGGGATCGTGGCCGCGCAGTCGCGCGACGCGCTCGCCGCCATCGAGCGGCAGGCTGCGCGCGTGGGCGCGCCCTTGCGCATCGCCGGCGAGGACTGGACCGCCACGGAGGAGCGCGGCCGGCTGGTCTATCAGGACGAAAACGGGCTGCTCGATCTGCCGCCGCCCAGGCTCTACGGCCGTCATCAATTCGAAAATGCGGGGCTTGCCATCGCCGTCCTGCGCGCGATCAAGTCGCTCAGGCTTGCGCCGGCCGCCTTCGAGGCCGGCATGGTCAAGGCCGACTGGCCGGCGCGCATGCAGCGGCTTTCGCACGGCGCGCTGGCGGCGCTCGCCCCCGCCGGCAGCGAGTTGTGGCTCGACGGCGGCCACAATCCCGACGGCGGCCGCGCCGTCGCCGCCGCTCTCGCCGATCTCGAGGAACGCGTCTCCCGTCCGCTGGTGCTGATCGTCGGCATGATGTCGAGCAAGGATTGTCAGGGCTTCCTGCGCAATTTCACCGGGCTCGCGCGCCGCATGATCGCGGTGCCGATCCCGGGCGTGGAGAAGGGCATGAGCGCGGAAACGGTGGCGGATGCCGCACGCGCAATCGGCCTGCCCGCGACCAGCCGCGACAACCTCGCCGAAGCGCTCGAGGCCGCCCGCAAGCTCGACCTCGATCCGCCGCCGCGCATTCTGATCACGGGCTCGCTCTATCTGGCCGGCGAAGTGCTGCGGCAGAACGGGACCTTGCCGCAGTAGGCACTTTATCCCTCCCCGCTTGCGGGGAGGGTGGACGCGAGCGAAGCGAGCGGCCGGGCGGGGGGTGCATCCAGCTGAGAGATGACCCCACCCCGATCGCGCTTCGCGCGATCGACCCTCTCCTGTCAGGGGAGGGATAAGAAAGGCTCACTTCAGCAACTTCATCAAATTCGCGCGCTTCTGCTTCACCTGCTCCATCGTGCACTGCTTGGGCAATTTGTCGGGCCGGAAGCGCAGCAGGCGCGTGCCGTGGCGGAAACGGTCGCCGCTGAAGTGGTCGTAGCAGACTTCCACCACGAGCGTCGGCTTCAGCGGCTGCCACTCGCTCGAGCGTTTCGTGGACCAGCGGCTCGGTCCGCCCGGCTTGTTGCCGGTGAAGCCGGGCGCAGCGATCAGCTTTTCCAGTCGCGCGGTGAGCGCTTTCTTGTCGTCGGCGTGGATCGACGAGGTGAAGCCGACGTGATCGAGCAGGCCATCGTCGTCATAGAGCCCGAGCAGCAGCGAGCCGACCGTGTTCTTGCCCTCGTTGTAGCGGAATCCGCCGACCACGCAGTCAGCCGAACGGTAGTTTTTGATCTTCTGCATGCCGTGCCGGTTGCCGCTCTGATAGGGCAGGCCGCGCCGCTTGGCGACGATGCCGTCGAGCGTGGCGCCGATCTGCTTGAGCCATTTCTGCGCCTCGGCGAGGCGGGTCGTGGCCGGCGACAGGCGGATCGTTCTTTGCCCGCGCAGATTTTCTCGCGCGAAGGTCTCGAGGCGCTTGCGCCGTACCGGCAACGGCTCTTTCGTCAGCGCCTCGCCGCCGTCGACCAGCATGTCGAACACAATGAGCAAGGCCGGCGTCTCCGCCGATAATTTCTTCACCCGGCTCGCCGCCGGGTGGATGCGCTGCAGCAGGTCGTCGAAGGAAAACGCCTTGCCGCGCGGCACCACGATCTCGCCGTCGAGCACGAACCGCTTCGCCGCCAGCGCGCCGGCGGCCTCGACCAGTTCGGGGAAATAGCGCGTGAGCGATTGTCCGGATTTCGACTGCAGCTCGATCTTGCCGCCGTCGCGGAAGACCAGACAGCGAAAGCCGTCCCATTTCGGCTCGTACTGCCAATCCTGGCCGCGCGGGATGTCGTCCACGGACAGGGCTTCCATCGGCGGGAAGGGGCGGCGCAGCGGCAGGCTCATGGCCCTGCATAAACGCAAACGGCCGGCTCCAGGAGCCGGCCGTCGAAGATATTTTATCCTTGCAGCGGGCTCACACCGAGCCGCTGATCCACTGTTGCAGCTTCTGCTTGGGCGCGGCACCGACCTGGCGCGAAGCGATCTCGCCGTTCTTGAACATCATCAGGGTCGGGATCGACATGATGCCGTATTTGGCGGCAACGTTCGGATTCTCGTCGACGTTGAGCTTGACGATCTTGACCTTGTCGCCGAGCTGCGCGGCGATCTCCTCCAGCGCCGGCGCGATCATGCGGCAGGGGCCGCACCATTCCGCCCAGAAGTCGACCACCACCGGCGCGGACGATTTCAAGACGTCCGATTCGAAGCTTGCGTCCGACACTTTGCCGACGGCCATGGGAAATACCTCGTGTTGTGGTTGGGGGCGCGCCAATCGCGCCATGAATAGGCGGGCTGAACCTATGAACGCCGTCCGGGAGCGTCAAGACGACATAAGGCGGAGTTGACTTGCGCCAAAGCCGCGGCCAAGGCATCGGCAGAAAACTCCATAATATCAGGTATTTCGGTCCAGATGAGGGCGGCGCTGACGGCCTTTCCCGGATAGAGTTTGGCGAGCACGGCGCGATAAAGCGCAAGCTGCCTGACATAGCCCGGCGGCGCCTCCTCGATTCGGCGTGGAGCCGGCCGGTTGCTCTTGAAATCGGCGAGCAAGACAGCGTCTTGCGTGACCGCGAGGCGGTCGATCTGGCCCGAGACGCGGACCGTTTTGCCGTCGATCTCCACTTTCCCCACAATCGGCACCTCGGCGCGGCTGCCCGGGAGAAACAGGGGAACGAAACGCGCGTCGGCGAGGAGAGCCATGACCTCGTCCGCGATCGCCTTGCGCTCGGCTTCCGTCAGGTCCTTGCCGCGCCTGGCGAGAAAATCCTCGGCGGCCCTGGCGCGCCGCTCCGGCGGAAGATCGGGCAGCGATTGCAACAGGCGGTGGGCGAGCGCGCCGCGCAGCAAGGCTGTTGCACGGCCGCCGCCGGCGGCCGGCCGATTGTCTTCGTCTTCGACCGCCATTGACGGCCTGATGATCGGCTCGCGCTCAGGTTCTTTTGCCGCAGGCTCCCTCAGCCATGCGGGCGCACGCGTCTTCGGCTCGGATGTCGAAGTCTCTTTCGCCGCGGGCGCCCGCTCGATCTTGCGGAAGTGCCAGACCTTGCCATCCGGCGTTTCCGTTTCCGTCGACACTGGCTGCAGTGCATCGAGCACGAGCTGGTGCCAGCATCCGTCCGGGATCTTGTTGACGCCCTTGGTGCCGCAGACGATCAGCCGCTCGGCGGCGCGCGTGAGGCCGACATAGAGCAGGCGCCGGTATTCGTTCTTCGCATCCGTGAGCGCGCTTTGCCGCGCACCCGCCATCGGGCCGGCGTCCTTGTCCTTGGCGGCGCCCCAGACGAGGCCTTCGGCGCCGGCCCCCGCGAGCGGCACAGTCAATAGCCGTGGCGGGTGCGCGCCCTCGGGCCGCGTCGTCGTGGTGTCGACCAGAATGACGGTCTTGGCCTCGAGGCCCTTGGCGCCGTGCACCGTCATCACCCGCACCTCGTCACGCGCCATTTCCATGTCGCGCTTGACCTCGCTTTCGGCCGCGCGCACCCAGTTGAGAAAACCTTGCAGCGACGGGGTTTCACGCTGCTCGTAGGTCAGCGCGAGGTTGAGGAATTCATCGAGCGGGTCGGCGGCTTCCAGCCCGAGCCGCGACAGGATTTTCGCGCGGCCCTGCATCGGCCCCAGCACGCAGGCATAGAAAGCAAACGGCGACAGCGTTCGCGCCTTCTCGGCAAGCGCATCGAGCGCAGCGGCGGCGGCGGCGAACATCGGATCCGCGCCGGCCTTGGCGCGCAGCACCGAACGCAGCGGTCCCTTGCGCGCGTAGGCGAGCGTGTAGATCTGCTCCTCACTGAAGCCGAACAACGGGCTCTTCAGCACGGTCGCCAACGCGAGGTCGTCGTCCGCCAGCAGCAGCGCGTCGCCGAGCACCAGCAGGTCCATGATGGCGATATGCTCGGTGAGTACGAGGCGGTCGGCGCCGGCAACGTCGATCGCCTCGTGCTTGAGCGCGCGGATCACCGCCTCGAAGAACAGCCCGCGCTGGCGCACGAGAATGAGCACGTCGCGCGGCTGCGTGCCCTGCGCGATCCAGCTTGTCACGGTGCGGGCGATGCGCGCGGCAAGCTTGACCGCCGGGCTCGTCTCGCTGGCGGTGTCGAAGGGCGCGTCCCAGCCCTCCTTGCCTTCCTCTTTGGGATCGGGGGCGACGAGGTCCCAGATTTCGACTTCGCCCGGCGCGGCGTCGGGCAAGGCCTGGTGGACGGTCCAGGTGTCCTCGGAGATCAGGCCTTGCAGGGCCTGCGGCTGCTTGAAGACGGTGTCGACGGCATCCAGGACCTCGGCCGAAGAGCGGAACGAGTAGTGCAACTGCTCCGTGACGAACGCGACCTCGCTGCCCTTGTGCAGGCGCTCGAAAAAGCGGCGCATTTCGGCGAATGCGAGGGGCGACGCGCCCTGGAACGAGAAGATCGACTGCTTCTCGTCGCCGACCGCGAATATCGTGCGCTTCTTCTCGGCCCGGGCGCCGGCCTGCATGAACTCGGAGACCAGCGTGCTGATGATCGCCCACTGCTCGCGGCTGGTGTCCTGCGCCTCGTCGACCAGCACGTGGTCGATGCCGTAATCGAGCTTGTAGAGAACCCAGGCGGCCGAGGTCTTGCGGAACAGCGCCAGCGTCTTGGCGATCAGGTCATCGTAGTCGAGCACGCTGCGTTTTTCCTTGGCGGCGCGGTAGCGAGCGATTACGGCGTCGGCGACGGTAATGAGCGCCGCGGTGCGGTCGCGGGCGCGCACTGCGAACTCGCGCGCGACCAATGCGCAGACCCGTGCTTGCTCATCTGCGATAATCTGCCCCCAATCCGGATGGTTCGCCGCGAGCGGCCGCGTCATCACGCTGGCGCGCCGGGCACGCTTGTCGGTGCAGAAGACGTCGAGGAAATGCTCGAGGCGATCGCGGCCGGTGGACGCGGCCGCGGCGGCGAGCGACGCCGCCCGTTCCTTGTCGGTTTTCGATCCGCTTTCGAAGACCGCGATCAAATCCGGCCACGTGCCCGGCTGGATCAGCGAAGCGGAAAAATACTCGCTTTCGATGGCTTGCAGAGTGTCGCCGGGATCAAGGCCGAATGCCTGGGTCAGCTCCGTGATCGCCTGCGGCACGCCGCCGGCGCGCTCGACCCAATCGGTGACTCGGTCGCGGTCGGCGATCGTTTCCGCGATCACTTCCTTGAAGGTGATGTCGGCGGCCGAGACGATCGCGGTCGCGAGCGCGCGGCCCAGCGCGCCGTCGGGGTCGTTGGCACCCTCGAGCATCACTTCGAGGGTCAGCTCGTTGAGCAGTTGCGCGGTCGCCGCGTCGTCGAGCACCTCGAAGCGCGCCGCGACGTCGGCTTCGAACGGAAACTGATGCAGCAGCCGCGTGCAGAAAGCGTGGATGGTCTGCACCTTCAGCCCGCCCGGCGTCTCCAGCGCCTGCGCGAACAGCCGCCGCGCGCGGCGGCGCTGCAAGGCGTCGGCCGGCTTGCCGGTGGTCGCCGCGATGCGCTCGTCGAGCGCCGCGTCATCGAGCGTCGTCCATTCCGCCAAGGTCTGGAAAACGCGCGTCGCCATGTTGGCGGCGGCGGCCTTGGTGAAAGTGATGCAGAGGATCTTGGCCGGATCCTCGCCGCGCAGCAGCAGATTGATGACACGCTGCACCAGCACGTGCGTCTTGCCCGAACCGGCATTCGCCGAGACGAACACCGAGCTGTCGGGATCGGCGGCGGCGATCTGCCGTTGCGTGGCGTCGGGCGGCACGACGCGCTTTTTTTTGGCTGCCTCACTCACGGCCTTCGTACTCGCTTTCGCCGCCCGAGGCCGCCCATTCCTTGACGCGGGCGAGGTGGTCGTAATCGCCGTATTGCTTCTTCCACATCGGGTGGACCAAGGAGCGATAGGGCTCGCCGTCGACGAGGAAGCGCGCGGCAATGCCGGTCAGCCGCTTCAGCGCGTGCTCGGCATTGTCGTCGGTGGTCGTGTCTTTTTCGAATTTGATGTCCATCTGCTCGGCCGGCGGTTCGCCGCCGCGCAGCCGCACGTAGCTCACTTGCGCGACCGGGCCGGCGGGCAGGTCGCCGAACTTGCCGTGGCGCAGGATGGCGGCTTCGAGCGTGAGCTGCGGCGCCAGCCCCGACTGCACCTGCCGCGGCGTCGGCGGCTCGCCGGTCTTGTAGTCGAGGATGGCGTAGCTGCCGTCCTTGCGGCGCTCGATGCGGTCCGCGCGCGCGGTGAGCGTGAAGCTGGTGTTGGACAGGGGAATGACGAGCTCGCCCTGGATTTCGCCGCGGACGCCCGCCAGCCCCGGCCGCCGCTGACGTTCCCAGCCGGCGAACCAGCGGGCGATGCGCTGGAAGCGCGGCCACCAGAAGGCGCGCGCCTCGGGAAAGTCGCGCAGCGGCGCGAAGCTTTCCTCGCCGAAGGCGATCAATTCGCGCTCGGGATCGGCGGGCAGCGCGCTTTCGTATTGCTTCGTGAAATCGCCGATCGCGGAATGGATGAGCGTGCCGCGGTCGCGCGCGCCGGGCGGCGTGTCGACCGCCTCGAGCGGCGCGAGCTTGAGCACGTATTTGGCGTAGATGGTGTAGGGATCGCGCAGCCAGTCCTCGATCGCCGTGACCGACAATTTTGCCGGACGCGCTTCCGCCGCCACTTTCGGCTCGGGTCGCGTAAAAGGCTTCACCACATCCGGCTCGTCGAGCGCGCGGGCCAGCGCCACATAGCGGTCGCCGCGCTTCTTGGCCTGTTCCCATCGCGCCTTGCCGACGACGGCGGAGAGGCGCTGGGCGAAGCGCGAGATCACGGCCGGCGCGCCGGCGACCTTGGCGGCGCGCGCGAGGATGATTTCTTTCGCCCCGAGCGCCTGCGCGAAGTCGTGCGCGGCAAGGCCGATGCGCCGCTCCGGCGGATCGAGACCGAGCTCGGCGCGCATGGGACGCGACAGCCACGGGTCGTTGCGTGTTTCGGCGGGCCAGGTGCCCTCGTTGAGGCCGCCCAGGACGATGCGGTCAAGGTGCTGCAGCCGGGCCTCGAGCAGGCCGAAGACGTGGATGCGCGCGTCGCTTTCGCGCCGCACCGCCCGGCTGGCAATGGCGGCCACGAAGGTCTCGACATAGTCGCGCTTGGCGAGCGGAAAATCGCTCGCGGATCGGCTCGTCGTGAAGTCGGCGAAGGCGCGTTCGAGCGCCAGGCCCTCTTGTCCGGCGAAGGCGGTCGTGCCGCCGGGTTCCGTGCTGAAGGCGATGACGACCTCACGATGCAATTCGGCGAGTGCGGCGAGGCTATGTTCGGACGCCGCGAGCGCCTCCAGTGGCTTGAGCGCCGCGGCGAGCATTCCGACGAGCGTTTGAGCGGCGTCGAGGTCGTACGCGGGGATTAGCAACCGCGGATCGCTGGCATGCAACTTGCCGCGGCCGTCGCGAAACGCCGCCAGCGCGTGCGCGAGGCCGGCGCTGCCGGGGCGGGGCCGGGGACCGCGCAAGACGGCGCCTTCGAGCGCGGCGATGGCGCGGGCATTCGTGTCCTTGGCGGCGCCGAGCCGCAGCATGGGATGCTTGAGCAGCGCCAGCACCGTCACCGGCTCGAGGCCGTGCAGCGCCGCTTCGGCGGAAAGCCGGGCGAAGACGCCGGCGCCGGTCTCGGCCAGCGGCGTGCCGGCAGAATCCTCGACCTCGACTTGCCAGCGCGCCAGCGCGGCAACGACGCGGCGGGCAAGCTGGCGATCCGGCGTAACCAGCGCGGCGCTCTTGCCCGACGTCTCCAGTGTCTCGCGCAGCGCCACGGCGATGGCCAGCGCCTCTTCCTCGGCATTGGCCGCCTCGATCAACTCGACCGCGGCCATGCTTCGGTCGGCGGTATCGGCGAAATCCTTTGTCGTCGTGCGCTGTTGCCAGTTCTCGGTCGTGGCCGCAGGCCGCAGCGCCTCCGAGACGACCGGCGCGCGGCCTTGCCCATGCTCCACCGACTTGACGTCGCCGCGCGCGATGCCGAGCGACGCAAGGAATGCTTGCATGGCAAACTGCGGATGCGCTGCCGCGGGGAGGCCGTCATGACCTTCGCCCTTGTCGTCGCCGGCAATGCGTTGCCAGGAGTCCTCATCGAGATCGGTATCGAGTCCCGGCAACACCACGGCGCCGTGCGGCAGCCGCGCGACGGTGGCGAGCAGCTTCGCCGTCGCCGGCATCGAGCCGGTGGAGCCGGCGGCGATCACCGGCTCCTGCGAATTCTTCAGGCGCTCCGCTTCGGCGTCGATCAGCGCGTCACGCCGCGCGGCGACGTCGATCATGGCGAGCTCGGCCAGCCGCGCCGGCCAGAATTCACGCGCGATCTTGAGAAAATCGAGCGAGCGCTGCCAATAGACGTCCAGAGCGTCTGGCACGAGGCCGTCGAGCTTGCCCCAGTCGATTTGGCGCGTGGTCATGTCGTCGATCAGGCGCGCAAGATCGTCGGCGAGACCGAGCGCCGCGGCCGGCGAATTGGCGATCAGGGGCGAGCCCCCGGCGCCGCGCAAAGCCGCCGAATTCGCCCATTTGGTGATGAGCTCGGCGAGCTGAAGCCGCCGCTCGAGCGGCTCGATCGCTGGCGCGAGCGCAAGAGCCGAAACGGCGAGATCGCCGGTCGCTGCATCGGCAAAAACGTATTCGTCCTCGTCCAGATCGCCGAGCGCGACGATGCGCGGCAGGATGGCGGCATCG
>Ga0335081_10021306_pt1 | contig 10497 bp, 7 predicted proteins | sample Lox_Sample_35_FD_206713 | JGI IMG/M metagenome (GOLD analysis project Ga0335081, IMG submission 206713) | Soil microbial communities from Loxahatchee National Wildlife Refuge, Florida, United States - Lox_Sample_3.5 | ecosystem: Environmental > Terrestrial > Soil > Wetlands | place: USA: Florida...
GTAGTCGTGGGTGCGGAAGATGCCCACCGGCTTGCCGGATTGCACCAGCAGCGTCTCGTCGTTGTCGAGCGACTTCAGCGAGCTAACGATGGCGTGATAGCACTCCCAACTGCGGGCGGCGCGCCCGGTGCCGCCGTAGACGACGAGGTCCTGCGGCCGCTCGGCCACATCGGGATCGAGGTTGTTCATCAGCATGCGCATCGCGGCTTCCTGCGTCCAGCCTTTGCAGGAAAGCTGGTTGCCGCGCGGCGCGCGCACCGGCGTGTAGGAAGAAGCAGGCGTATCAGTCAGGACTGACATAACAGGAGATGGTAGTGCGGCGGGAAGCGCAAAGCAATGTTGTCAGTTGTCGGTGGTGACGCAGTTGTCAGTTGTCGGTTGTCAGTTGTCGGTTGTCAGTAGGGGATGCGAACAAAGAACGAATTCGCGGGCGAATGCGAGCGGTTAGGAGCTGCGGCGGCTCGACCGACAACTGACAACTGGCAACTGACAACGGCAACAAAAACGGGGAGCGGCTGTTTTGCCATCTCCCCTCTCTCTCCGATCAGGTTTGCAATTGACGCTAGCTTACGTGATCCGGAGATGCTCGACATCAAAACAATATGAATATATTGTAAAAACTCTGCTGTCTTTCTTTTCCTGTCATACAGACGAGGGCTATACCCCATTGTGGCATATGCTGGAGACCAGTCCCCTATTGTGGGATTGTCACAATGTGAGACACCACCGTCCAGGGTTCACGCCTTGGTGCGCAGCGACTCCTCCACGTCCCCCAGCCGATCGCCCAGCAGGTTGAGCTTGTGCGCCAGCCCCTGGATTTCAGAGTGGGCGCGGCGATTGACGTCGAAATCAAGTTCACCGCGCAGCCGGTCTTTCTTGTCCTGCCGGTTCTGGCTCATCATGATGACCGGGGCCTGGATGGCCGCCAGCATGGAAAGAAACAGGTTCAGCAAGATAAAGGGGTAGGGGTCCCATGACCGCCGTCCAAGACCAATGTTGATGGCCGTATACACGGTCATGAACACGGCAAAAATAATGATGAACGTCCACGAACCGCCGAAAGCGGCCACGGAATCGGCAATGCGCTCGCCGAGCGTGGCCTGTTCCTCGATGACTTCGTTGGGATGACGAGAAGCGCGTACCCGTATGAGTTGCTGGGCGGCATGGAACTGGTGTCCCAGCACCGCCAACATGTCCATCGCCGCGTGCGGCCTGCGCTGAATGAGCACCAAAATGTCGTCGCGGCCAACCTCGACGCACACCGTCTCGTCTATTGCCGTGGCCTCGGTCTGATGCGCCGTCTGCTCCAGCATGGAAGCGAAGCCGAAAAACTCTCCCGGGCCGGGCTGATCGACGACGACCTCCTGGTGGTCTTCGTCCACGGTGGTGACGCGTACCGCTCCCGAGACCATCACATACGCGTGCTCCGCCGGCGCACCCATCTTGTAAATGCGCTGCCGGGGAGCGAAGGTCTTGCGCTCCACCTGGCCGGCCAGGACCGCCAGCTCGTCACTATCCATGCTGGCGAACAGCGGGACTTGTTTCAGCACTTCGGGATCACAGGGCATAGCAATCTCCTCGTTATGTTCTCTGCGCAGTCTACATGGCCGCCGGGACAGTCGGTCTCTGCCCATGAGGCTGCGGCAATTTGCCTGGTTGATGTATCTTGCCAGCAGCGCGGATGACGCGAGGGACCTGCTGCGTGGTGCGGGCGAAAAGCAGGTCCCTCGCCCCGCCGCAGCGGGCTCGTGATGACAATTTCAATCTTTGGTCGCAATATTCTGGCATCGCAAAGAGGAGAGACATGTCAACATCGCGCAGACATTTTCTGACTCAGCTGTCGATTGCACTGGCGGGCGCGGCGGTTGCTGCGAACGGCCAACAGCAGAAGCCCGCGGAACCGACTCCCGGCGCGCCTCCTGCGTTCGGCACGGCGCCGCCGGTTGGGCCGGAGGTTTCGGCCTCCACATTTGCCGACGCCGAAAAACTGGTGCAGGTGCAGTTCAGCGAACAGGAGCTGGAGCAGGCGGCGAGCAATTGGCGCATGTCCATGGCGGCGCTGTACGAGCGGCGCGTGGGCCCGCACAAAGTCGCGCTGCCGGAGACGCTGGCACCGTGGTCGCGTTGGGATCCCGTGCTTCCGGGCCACAAGCGGTTGCCGCCGCGCAATGAGTTCGCCCGTAGCAGCGCCGGTCCCGGTCCGCTGCCGACACGCGATGACGACATCGCCTTCGCGCCGGTGTCACAGCTTTCGCGGTGGATACAGACCCGCAAGCTTACCTCCGAGCGGCTCACCAACATCTACCTCGCGCGGCTCCAGCAGTACGATGCCAAGCTGCGCTGCGTGATCACCCTGACGCGTGACCTGGCGCTGCAACAGGCCAAGCAAGCCGATCGGGAGATCGCCGCCGGCAAGTATCGCGGGCCGCTGCACGGCATTCCCTGGGGCGCGAAGGACCTGCTCGACACCGCCGGCATTCCGACCACGTATGGCGCTGAGCCGTTCCGCAATCGCACTCCGAAGGACAACGCGGTGGTTGTGCGGCGCCTGAACGACGCGGGCGCAGTGCTGGTCGCCAAGCTCAGCCTGGGCGCGCTGGCGCTCAACGACATCTGGTTCGGCGGGCAGACGATGAATCCCTGGCTGCTGGAAGAAGGGTCGTCAGGCTCGAGCGCCGGGCCGGGCGCGGCAACTGCGGCGGGGCTGGTCGCGTTTGCCATCGGCAGCGAGACTGGCGGCAGCATCGTAAGTCCGTCGATGCGATGCGGCATCACCGGACTTCGACCGACTTATGGCCGCGTGGCGCGCACCGGCGCGATGACGCTGTGCTGGTCGCTGGACAAACTGGGGCCGATGGCGCGCAGCGTCGAAGACACAATACTGGTGTTGAACGCGATCTCCGGTCCCGATGCGGGCGACCTCAACAGCGTGCCCAGCAAACTCGACTTCAATGCGAGCGCGGATGTCAAGGGTCTGCGCGTCGGCTACTTCCCTGCCTGGATGAAGGGCGATCCGGCAACCGACGTGGACCGCAATGCGCTCCAGACAGTAAGTAAGGTTGGCATGGTTCCGGTCGAGGTCTCGCTGCCTGAATGGCCTTACGATTCGCTTGACCTGATTCTGTTTGCCGAGGCTGCCGCCGCATTTGAGGAGCTGACGCTCAGTGGGGGCCTTCGCGAGCTAAAGATGCAAGTGCCCGATGCGTGGCCTAACACATTCCGCCAGTCACGCTTTTTGTCGGCGGTGGATTTCGTGCAGGCCGACCGCTTCCGTCGCATGGTCGCCGGCGAGATGGGGCGCATCTTCTCGCAAGTCGATCTGCTGCTGGTGCCGTCGTTGCGCGACGAGATGCTGACCCTCACCAATTTCACCGGGCATCCCTCGTTGACGCTGCGCGCGGGCTTCGTCCACGTCTCGGAGGCGCGCAGCGATTGGGCGCCCGATCCGGCGCATCCGCTGCCGAAGTTCTCGCCGCCGCGCCGCGTGCCGCACGGCGTGACGTTAATCGGACGGCTGTTCGACGAAGGAACGCTGTGCGAGGCCGGCTTGGCGCTGGAGCGCGCGTTCAATGTGGCCGGCGAGCGCCCGCCGGGGTTCTGAAGTGCCTCTTTCCCGATCAAAGGCATGGTTGTAGTCCGCAGTCCTGCCCCGTTAACGATGGGCGGCTGGAGCCGAAGGGCCCCTGAGGGTGGGAAGCGTGCCGATCGTCTTGCCTAACCGCCGCTCGGCTATCCGGATCGCTTGGCAATCTAGTCAAGCAACTCTGGAGTTCCGGCAGTGGCGTAGTGAGCACTCAAGTCCTCCACCTCGCTCCGCGCTCAACTGGAGGCGCGGTTCGAGAAACTAAGGAAGGACCGCAAGCAACGCGAGCAGTACTAAAGTAACCGTTGGCTCATGAAGCTGAGTGTTACCAATGGGCCATTGACAGATCTTTTTCAACGTCTTAATCTCTTACACAAGATCACAGCTCACAGGTTCTGAGAAGTCGGTAGTCAAGGCCGTCTACCTTATGGTCCGCAGGAGGGCCTGTGAGCGTCAAGTACAAGCCGAACGACTCCGGCCAAAGCATCGTCGAGATGGCATTCGCCATTACAGTGTTCCTCTCGCTGTTGATGACGACCGTAGATTTCGGCTGGATGTTCTCAAACAAGCTGACCCTGCAGAATGCGGTGCGCCAGGCCGGCCGATATGCCATTACCGGTCAGTGTATCGGAAGCAGTGGCTCCTGTTCCGTGAGCCGATACAACTCCATTTTGCAGACCGTGGAAAGTTACTCGCTAGGTCTTATCACCACCCACAATGCCAGTAGTGACGTAACCATAAGTTGCATCAATCAAGGGGGAGGCTGTCCCAATGGCGCCGGCGGCCCGGGCGACATTGTAACGATTACAGTCACGTATCCCTATCCATTTGTCACGCCGTTCCTTGCACCTCTGTTTCATAACCACTCGTACACCATCAAGGTCAGCGCGGCATTCACGAACGAGCCGTTTCCTCCAGGTCAAAGCTAGGGAGGTGCCATGCATCGCAGATTAGTGAAAGGCGAATCCGGTGAGGCACTTGTTGAGTTGGCGTTCGTAACTACGACTCTTCTGGTGTTCATCTTAGGCATCGTGGATTTCGGTCGCGCCATTTATGACGTCGAGGTCATGAAAAATCTGGCGGGAGAAGGCTCGAGCATGGCTTCGCGCATAGACCCGTCCCAACTTTCCACCGCCGCGCAAACTGTGGTCAACAGCGCAGGTTCGGACCTGAACATGAGTACCAAAGGCTGCGTGATCCTAACCATGGTTACCAATGAGTCGGGAACCCTGACCATCACTGCGCAAGCCAAGAATTGTGCAATTTCGGCCACCAGCAAGATCGGCTGCTTGCAGGGAGTCAACGGCTGCCAGAGTTCGACCCCTACTCTGCCGACGTATGCCTCCACCGCCTTGAGCGACCAGGTGAACGGCTCATCGCTTGCCGTCACCGAGATCTACTACACCTTCAGCACCATCACGCCAGTTACACGCATACTAGGTACCAACTCCATACCCTCGCAGTTCTACTCGGTTGCATACTACTAAGGTAAGAGGAACTCGTCATGCGACACGCCAGATCCCGAAACACCGAGCAAGGGCAGATAACGGTTTTCTTTGCGTTTGGCATTCTCTTCCTGGTGATGGCAACCGGGCTAGCGATTGACGCGGGAATCTGCTACGTCGCGAAAGCTAAACTATCGGCCGCCGTGGATGGTGCCTGCCTGGCAGGCATGAAAAGCCTGGGCCCGCAGGGACAAGCCACGGCCACCACCGTCGCTACTGACATCTTCTACGCGAACTACGGAGCCCATCCGCCCACTCCCACCGTCACCTTCCCGACCGATAGCTCCGGCAACCAGCAGGTGAAAGTCACCGCGACCACGAACGTGCGGACGCTGTTTATGCAGGTGGTATCCGCCTGGAAAACGGTCCCAGTGAGCGCCACCGCGGTCGCCACCCGGGCCAAGCTGATTATGACCGTCGTGGTCGACCGCTCAGGATCTATGTGCGGCGGGACGGACGCGTGCGGGACCGGTGACCCCCCCACGGGCGACAACGGCGGTGAGGCGGTGCAGGCCGCCGTGCCCGACTTTATAGCCAATTTTGACAACACGCCCAATACCGGCGACGAAATTGGGCTGGTCAGCTTCTCCGATAATGCAGTTATCAATTACTCGATCAATTACAGCTTTCAAAGTCCAATCGACACGGCCATTCACGGCATGCACTTCATTGGCGGTACCTTCGGTACGGGCGCAGGCACGGGAACGCTTCTGAGCACCACGATGGGCCCGCCGCTCTCGCTGGCCGGAGTGCAAAACGACAGCGTGAGCATCGCCTCCGGGCAAAACGTAGTCAAAGTAATCGTGTATCTCACCGACGGCTTGATGAATACGGTACAGGACAAGTTGCATTGCCTAGGGAAGAACGGCAACAGCAACCCCGATACCTTGCTGAACTATGGCGGGTATGATGTTAGCTCGGGTTCTTCGCAGTGCGCTGCCATCTTCGATCCCACCAGCGCTACCACCGAATTCGACACAGCAGTTGCTAGCTGCAGCAGCCTGAGTAGCGCGAATTTTTCCTACAATGCCAGCGCCAGCATTTGCAAGGATTCATCGGGGAACAACGTCCACGGCTTTACTTCTCAGCAGACGGGAGCGACGACGTCCTTCCTGCAAACGAATGTCACGGGCGAGGCGAAATATCGGGCGAAGAAAACCGCCATTACATTGGAATCTGAGAGCCCGCACCCGAATTTCATCTACACCATCGGTTTGGGCAGCTCTATCGACACCTGCACAGAAGCTCTTCTTGCGACCATCGCCAACGATCCTAATGCCGCGAGCTACAGTTGTCCCACCAGCCCCGGGGTTTACAATGCCCATCAGGCCACCGGGGAATTTTTTTACATCCCAGGCACGGAATGCCCCGGTTCCGGTTCCAGTTGCAGTAATGCCATGCGCCAGGTCTTTCAGATGATCGCGGCCAAGGTTCTGTTGCGGCTCACGCAGTAGCCAACACGGCTAGCAGCTTAAGCGCTCGAGCAACAACGTGCCGGACCATTTACTCCCAAGACGAGTCCTCTCGGCACCGCGTCGGATTGCCTGAACTCCTGATCGTTGCCGCGGTTTGACCCTGCTGTCCGCTGCCTGATAACTTCGATGGTTTGCCCCCGGGGACCCAAGCTGCGCAAGCGCCCCAGCAGCGACGCCGATCACCAAGTTTCCTTACCAGCGAGCAAGCCATGGCACTCAAATTCAAGGCCGTGGATTTTAGCGCCCAATTCGAAATTCCGCTCAAATTGGTTCAGGCGGTCTTGCAGGGTAGCCATGGCCGTTACTTTGCCTGCACGTTGCAGGTAAGCAATTGGATGCCGTGACCGCGCAGGCGCTGCGGCAGAAATGAAATTCTGCGCTTCGGCGGAAAAGTCGCTCCAGCCGAATTCGAAAAACGACAACGGAGTCGAGATGCCCAAGACGCTAAAGGAGCAGCAGCAAATCGCTGCAAGGGGGCGAATCTATCCCACTCATCCGGGAAGCACGGATGAGTGGGGCACGCGGCTTGGTTGTTCGCTAAGGCCCCAACGTTGGAAACGGGGGGCACTTGTCAACTTGCATAAATCTCTTGCACCCCTCATCGGAGGGATGGGCTGTTACACGCTGCCGGGCAATGACCATCAACTCGCGAATGTCCATGGTGTAGATCTGCACCAGTCCGTCGGCCCCGGCCGTTGCCAGGCGCTTACCGTCCGGGCCCCAGGCCACGCTCTTAACATAACCATCATGGCCGCTCAAGGTCATCAGTCCTTCGCCGCTGGTGGCGTTCCACACTTTGACCGTCTTGTCATCACTTCCGGTTGCCAGCCGTTTGCCGTCCGAGCTCCAGGCGATGCCGTCCACAAAGGCGCCATGACCACGCAAAATCAGCATGTCCTTGCCGCTAGTGGCGTCCCACACCCTGGCCGTGTCGTCGGCACTTGCCGTCGCCAGGCGCTTGCCGTCTGGGCTCCAGGCCACGCTCGTAACAAGATCGCTATGGCCGCGCAAGGTCAGCATGTCCTTGCCGCTAGCAGCGTCCCACACCTTGGCCGTATCGTTCCCGCTCCCCGTCGCCAGTCGCTTGCCGTCCGGACTCCAGGCCACGCTTCGAACGGGCGCACTGCCTACTCGCAAGGTCAGCAGTTGCTGACCGCTGATCGCATCCCACACCGTGGCCGCACCCCCCTCGAGCGGGCCCGCAATGGTCCCACTGCCCGTTGCCAGCCGCTTGCCGTCTGGGCTCCAGGCCACGCTCACAACCGGCACGCCATGACCCTGCAAAGTCAGCAGTTCTTGCCCCCTGGCGGCATTCCACACCTTGGCCGTGCCGTCATCACGGCCTGTCGCCAAGCGCTTGCCGTCCGGGCTCCAGGCCACGCTGCGGACGCAAGTGCCAGCCGTGAAAGCGGGGCCCTGCAGGGTTAGCAGTTTCTGGCCGCCGCCGGCATCCCAAACTTTGGCTGCATTGTCGCCGCCCCCTGTCGCGAGGCGTTTGCCGTCCGGGCTCCAGGCTACGCTGCAAAGTTCACCGCTATGGTCGCCAAGCATCAGCACTTCCTGGCTGATGGCGGCATTCCACACTTTAGCCGTGAGATCCGCACTCCCGGTCGCGAGTTGCTTGCCGTCCGGGCTCCAGACAACGCTCAGGACATTTCCGCCATGGCCCCTCAGGGTCAGCACTTCCTGGCCAGTGGCGGCATCCCACACCTTGGCCCTCTGGTCTAAACTCCCGGTCGCCAGCCGCTTGCCGTCCGGGCTCCAGGCAACGCTGTAAACGGTGTCGCCATGGCCCCGCAAGGCCAGCAGTTCTTGGCCGCTGGCAGCATCCCACACCTTGGCCGTGTGGTCCATGCTCCCCGTTGCCAGCCGTTTGCCGTCCGGGCTCCAGCCCACGCTCGAAACGGGCGCGGCATGGCCGCGCAAGGTTAGCTGTTCCTGGCCGCTGTCTGCCTCCCACACTTGGGCCATCTCACTCGCCGTCGCCAGCCGTTTGCCATCCGGGCTCCAGGCTACGCTCCATCCTAGGCCTCGGAGGCCTCGCAGGGTCAGTAGTTCCCGGCCGCTGATCGCATCCCACACCTGGGCCGCACCCACCGGGAGCGCGCCCAGAATGGTCCCACCGCCCGTCGCCAGCCGCTTGCCGTCCGGGCTCCAGGCCACGCTCATCACATAACCGCCATGACCGCGCAAGGTCAGTTGTTCCTGGCCGCTGGCTGCATCCCACACCTTGGCCGTCTGGTCATAACTGCCCGTCGCCAGCCGCTCGCCCTCCGGGCTCCAGGCCACACTCATCACATAACTGCCATGGCCGCGCAAGGTCAGTAATTCCTGGCCGCTGGCCGCATCCCACACCTTGACCGTATTGTCCAAACTCCCCGTTGCCAGCCGTTTGCCGTCCGGGCTCCACGCCACGCTGGAAACGGGGGCCGCATGACCGCGCAAGGTTAGCCTCACATGCGACGCCATGACGGCCCTACGTAATTCATCTTCGGCCTCTGGAAGAACAGTGCGGTTCCACCGCCAAGTTGTGTCCACCGCATGCGCTGCGGACAGCACTGAGAGCTCGGGGTCGCTATCCTCACTCGAAATGGAGCTTGCGACCAACTGGCGAGCGCGGGCCATGGTAGCCTCCTTCTGAGCCTCTACGGTTTGCTGCTTGGCGATTTCTTCTTGCCGCACAGCAGTGTTCTTTTGTCGCGTGGCTTCTGCCGCGCTATCATCCGCTCCTTTCTTCTGTTTCTGCGCTTCTAATGCGTTCGCTTTGGCCTCCTTCGCACTTTGTCTCGCCCTGACCGCTTCAGTCATGGCTCCAATCGCCAGCGCCAGGCTTACAATGACTGCGGCATACGCCCATAACCGGTTCCGCTTGTAAATCCGCACATCCTCGCTGTCGAGCGACTCCTTGGGCCGGTTAAGCAGCGTCGACGCAATGTCGAGGATGGCGCCGCGAAAGCGCGTGTGCCGCAGAGACAACTTCTCCTCGGTGCGCGCCCATCGCAGGTCCACCCACAAGGGTTCCTGCGCGATGCGTCCGCGGAGGTCCGACGGGAGTGCCGTGGTGCGCGACCAATCGAAGTCGTTCGAGCCGAAATTCCACTCGATCTCGCCCTCCGTCAGGAGGATCAGGATGTTGCTGGCGGAGCGGTTGGCGAGCCACCAATCAACCTCTTTCTGGACCCAGTGTGAGGCGGCCGCTTCCGGCGACGCCATCAACAGGAAATATTCGGAGTCGGCCAGTGCCTTTTCGATCGTTCCCCACAGCGACGGGGTCACCGCCAATCCTGTTTTGTCGCGAAAAATCCACACCGACCGAAGGCGATACCATGGGCGCGCGAAGCGATGCAAAGCGGACTGCACCGCAGGCGCGAGGGTGCCATCCGCCGCATGGCTATAAGAAAGGAAACCGTTGTATTGCACCGTGTCGCGTATTTTGGCTCTTTCTGATGGGTAAGACAAGCGCCTTCATACTTCAAGCGAATGCGCCCCGTTTGACCCCGCTCTTTGCTGCCTGATACCTTCGAAGGTTCGTCCCACCCGCAGATTTCCAATCGAGAGAGCGAGCATGGCACTCAAGTTCAAGGGCGTGGATTTTATCGACTTCGATACGCTGCTCAGCGATGACGAGCGGGTGCAGGTGTACTTTTGCCGAACCCTGATTCGGGAACTCGACACAAAGGAAGGTTGGATGGGGCACCCTATTGTTCATTTACCCCTCAAACCGCTTGCCTGGGCCACCCGCCGTCCAAAAGAGGGACGCGAACCTGGGGCATCAGGCTTCGGCGAATTTCGCGGCTGTGTCGACTCCTTCGAGAAACCGGGTCAGTGCTGGCAATCGATACCCTTGCATCGTGGCGGGAGTGGCGGATGCGGCGGAAGTGTTCCGAAGGAGAAGGAGACCCACTGGATGCTGGTATGTCCGTCGACTGTCGCC
>Ga0335081_10021307_pt1 | contig 10496 bp, 13 predicted proteins | sample Lox_Sample_35_FD_206713 | JGI IMG/M metagenome (GOLD analysis project Ga0335081, IMG submission 206713) | Soil microbial communities from Loxahatchee National Wildlife Refuge, Florida, United States - Lox_Sample_3.5 | ecosystem: Environmental > Terrestrial > Soil > Wetlands | place: USA...
GCCGCTCGACATATTCTTTCATCTCGTCTTTTTTCTTCTCGACCATGCGATGCCCCAAGCGCCGGCCTTTTTCCTCGGGCGGCGGTGAAGTGAGAGGAATCGATATTTTCTCGCCGGTCGTGGCATCGAAGTGCACCTGGGAGAGTGTAGTGCTCTTGAGTTCTCCCTTCAGTAACAGCTCGGTCTTTTGAAGATAGGTGTACTGCTTCAGCTTCTTACTGTTATTGGCGAGGTTCTCGCTAAACTCGCCGCCGTTGAATTGCGCAAATGCGGGGAGGAGAAAAAAAACCGAACCCGCCAACAAGAGCAACACAAATCGAACGCGATTTTGTGAATTCACGAAGTTCCCCCAGGTATTCCCAGCTTCCAACGCCAATCGGACGTCTTTATCCCTTGAGTCCGTCTTTACTTCTTTTCCTTGGGCGGATAATTCTTGAACAACTTTGCCAATGCCGACTGCAGACGCTTGTAGTTCTTGTCAGGGTCCTTGCTGGGATTCAGGGCCTTTTCCACATCACCCCGCCAGACCAACTGCTTGCGTGCCGGGTCATAAAGATCGACGACGAGTTTTCCAGTTGTGATCGTGGATGTAGTCACCGTACCCATCCCGCCAAAACGCGGGCCCGCGCCCCAGCCGTTCAACTGTTTCTCTCTGCCCAGTGCGGCTTGATACCCGACCAGCAGATCGGGATTCGTTTCCACTTTGCGAAAACCTTTCGAGGCCATCTCGTCATCAACGATCTGCCGGATGTTTTGATCGGTGATCTGGTCCTCGACGGCCCCTCCGCGGATTGTCTCCCAGCGATAAGTTCTATAGGAACTGAAGTCGGCCTGACGATCGTAGTTGTAGTGCACGTCCTGGGCAGCGGCAGACAAGCAAATCAATAAAGCCGCGAGCATTCCGTACTTCATGAGTTTCATCATTTGCTCCCACGGTTTAGGCACAAGTTGCGCGCGAGTAAAGCTACTCCGCCCGTTGGAATTAAGCAAGCCACCCACTGGAGTTCTACGCTCTTTGTCTTGAAGCAGTTGGCGCTCGCCGAGTGATACACTCCTGCTCGTTTCTCAGGGAGCGGAAATGAAAACGATTCTCCTGCTGGTGGTCTCTATTCTCGCGATCCAGGCCGAGTCGAGCGCTGCCGGCGCTCCCACCGCTCCGATAAAGGTGGGCATTGTTGGCCTGGTTCATGGCCATATCGACTTCGCCTTTCGAGGTGGTTCATCGCTCGTGCCCGCCGGCGGGCTCTTGCATCGCGACGACGTTCAGGTGGTCGGAATCGTTGAACCCGACCAGAAGCTCTTCGACTCTTACGCACAGCGCTACCATTTTCCACCGAGCATGCACTTTGGCAGCATTCGGGAAATGGTTTCGCGGGTTCATCCACAAGCTGTCCTGGTTTACACGAACATCAGTGATCATCGACGCGTAGTTGAAGAATGTGCCGCGTTGGGCGTGCACGTGATGGTGGAAAAACCTCTCGCCGTCAGCTATGAGGATGCGTTGGCCATTCAAGAGGCGGCACGGCGCGGTAAGATTCATGTTCTCGTTAACCTTGAAACGTCCTGGTACCCGAGCAACACAGAGGCGTTCGAACTGTTGAAGCAAGGCGCGCTCGGGCCGATCGTAAAGGCGGTTTTCCGCGACGGCCATCGCGGGCCAAATCTCCTGGGTGTGTTCGGACCCGAATTCCTTACCTTTCTCGCCGATCCGAAGCAGAATGGCGGCGGAGCGCTCTACGATTTCGGCTGCTACGGGGCGAATCTCATGACGTGGCTCATGAATGGAGAAGCTCCAGTATCCGTAACAGCAGTGACCAAACAACTCCAGCCGGAACAATACCCCAAGGTCGATGACGAAGCCGAGATTATTCCTCAACTATAAGAACGCCGTGGCGATCGTTGAGGCCTCCTGGAATTGGCCGTTCGCCTTCAAGCAAATGGACGTATACGGGCGGACGGGTTATGCCAAGGCGATCGACCCGGAAGAGATTGAGGTTCGGAAACAGAACGAGCCGGCGGACAAGATGTTGAAAGGATCGGCGCTCACCCCGCCCTATGACGATCCGCTTCACTACCTGGCGGCGGTGATAAACGGAGAAGTCCAGGAAGGAGATAGCTTGTCCTCGTTGAAGAACAATGTGATCGCGTCTGAAATTTTGGATGCGGCGCGACAATCTGCTCACACTGGAAAAACGGTTGACTTGCCTCTCGGAAGGTAACCTGGTTTCCCGAACATGATTGTGGTCGACTTCCGTTGTTTCCCTGATATCGTCAGGGCATGCAAAGCACACGGCTGGCCTCCCCAATACTCTTGACCTTCCTTTTACTTCCGCTTTTCCTGTGCGCCGATGGTTTTGGGCGGCAAACTGACACTCCGAATCTGGCTCTCGTTGGAGGCACGATCTACGTCAGTCCAACCGACGAACCTATATCCGACGGCGTAGTGCTTATTCAGAACGACAAAATCTCTGCCGTGGGTCGCCGGTCATCTGTCAAGGTTCCTGCGTCGGCCCAGGTTCTCGACTGCTCCGGCTTCACGATCACCGCAGGTTTCTGGAACAGTCACGTGCATTTCTTTGAACGGAAGTGGACCGACGTTGCCGCCATTCCAGCGCCGGAGCTTTCACGGCAACTTGAAGACATGGTCACGCGCTATGGCTTTACGAATGTGTTCGACCTGGGCTCCATGTGGACGAATACTCGCCAGCTTCGCGACCGAATCGACTCAGGGGAGGTTCCCGGCCCTAAAATTCGCTCGACGGGAGAGGCCCTGGTGGCTCCAAAGGCAGTTCCGCCCGAGCGAATTCCCAGCATTCTGGGGTTCATGAGCTTTCCGGCTCCGGAAGTCCTGGATGGCGCACAAGCCGCGGCAGCGGCGAAAAAACTGATCGACGAAGGTGTGGACGGAATTAAAGTACACCTCCAACCGCCTCCGCCACCCAACCCGCCAATGCAGGAGAGCGCCATTGCAGCCGCCGTCAGCGTGGCTCACTCCGCCGGAAAACCTGCTTTTGTTCATCCGAATACTGGCGCAGATGTGCTGGCCGCGGTGCGAAGCGGGATTGATGTAATCGGGCACACCACTCCCAGCTCCGGCCCATGGGACGAAACGATTCTCGCGGCGATGAAGGAAAAGAGGGTAGCTCTTACTCCGACGCTCACGCTCTGGCAATACTACCTGCGGCATGATCGGGCGTCGACCCAGGATCGGACGGTAGATATGGCTGTCGGCCAATTGCGGGCTTGGGTTGCAACAGGCGGGACTGTGCTTTTCGGCGCCGATCTTGGCGCGATTGAATACGATCCCACCGAGGAATATATCTTGATGACGCGCGCGGGAATGGACTTTCGCCAGCTTCTCGCTTCGCTCACGACGGCTCCGGCCGAGCGCTTCGGGCAGTCAAAGCAGTCAGGGAGAATCGCCCCTGGTTTGGAGGCGGATCTCGTCGTTCTAAAGGGCGACCCTGAAAGGGATATTCGAGCATTGACTGCCGTGCAATACACCCTGCGCGCGGGAAAGATCATTTATCGTGCGGGTGATTGAAGATCGTGCAAACGTTATGGAATTACTGGCTATCCCTGGCGCTGAGATTTACTATGATCCTCACTTTCTTGCTGACGAAGAAGCTGCGCCGGCGTTTGATGTCCTGTCGAGAAAATGTGCCTGGCAGCGGCGGAAGGCGTCATTCGGACACGACGTTCCCCGGGATGAAGCTTATTACGGCGATGCTGGAACCGAATACACATATTCAAAGCGTCAGTACGAGGCACTGCCTTGGATTCCCGAGCTGCTCTCACTGAAGATCCTCGTTGAAGAGGCCACCCCCACAGTGGCTTTCGCTAATCTTGGCTTGCAGAAGCTGCCTTACAACGCCGTGCTCTGCAATTTTTATCGTGATGGCAATGACAGCGTTGCATTACACGCTGATGCGGAACCGGAAATGGGGCCAGTGATCGCTTCGCTGAGTTTGGGCGCCGAACGGACGTTCCGGCTTAGACGAAAGAACGGGGCCCTGGTATTTTCCGAACGATTGCCCCATGGCAGCCTGCTCATTATGGCGGGCGCGACCCAGAAGCATTTCAAACATGAAGTCCCGAAGGAGCCGAGCGTAGGCCAGCCACGTATCAACCTGACATTCCGGCGCATCGAACACAGATAGCGATCCGTTTGACCTCTCAAGCGTGCGGCCGATCGGCCTGATCTGGCATAAACCATGGCGACTTTCTGGGGATAAGGACGCTCTAACCGGCGGGGCTAACTGCCGGGAGACCGGTGTCCGGGCGCATGCTCACTCAGGGGCGATATACTAGTATCTTGTAACTTCTTATTCATAATTCATGAGCCTTCGCAATCTGCATCGCAGTCTGCTCGTTCTCCTGGTCGCATTACCCCTTACCGGCTGTTTGTTTCGCTCGCATAGGGTTGAGCGGCAGGTCACTTCGCAACCCCTGAAATCCGCGATCCAGCAGGATCTTCTGGACTACATTGATGCTCAGGCTGCGAAGATTCACACCATGCAGGCCACAGTTGATATCGACACGACCGTGGGCGGCAGCAAGAAAGGCGTGGTGACCGATTACCAGAGCATCCGCGGCTACATTCTGGCGCGCAAACCAGCCATGTTGCGGATGATCGGCCTCTTTCCAGTCGTGCGCACGCAAGCCTTTGACATGGTCAGCGATGGCGGCGAGTTCAAGCTGTGGATCCCCTCCAGGAATCGGTTTGTAATCGGACCCGAGGACGTGCCAGTGCCGAATCCGAAATTCCCTTTGGAAAACCTGCGTCCGAAGATCATCTACGATGCGTTGTTGATTCCGGCAATCGACCAGCAGAACGAAATCGCCGTCATGGAGAACAGCTATGAGACGATAATTGACGCCCGCCGTCATCGTGTGGAGTTGCCGGACTACGAAATCCTGGTCATCCGCAAGAATGCCCAGGGATGGATACTGCGGCGCAAAATCGTCTTCAGCCGTACCGATCTGCTACCACACCGGCAAATGGTTTATAACGACAACGGCAGCATGGTGACCGATGTGCACTACGAGGGCTACAAGGATTTTGACGGAATCAACTTCCCATCGCAGGTTGAAATTTCGCGGCCACAAGAGGAATACGACATAACCCTGACGATGGTAAAGCTGCAGTTCAACCAGTCATTACCGGACGAGAAATTTGTGCTTCAACAGCCTCCCGGCGCGCAGGTTGTGCGGTTGAACCAGCCGCCTACCAACCAGGCCCGCAGAGCTGAAGGCGACCCAAAGTAGCAGGAGTCTGGATCCAAAACACAACCCACGACGATGAATAAGATGATGAACAAAATGATCGTCTCGAACCTGCTGCACCGGCCGCTCAGGTCTGCAATCAGCGTTGTGGCAGTTGGGCTTGAGGTCACGCTGATTCTGCTCATCGTGGGTTTGTCGCTGGGAATGTTGAGCGACGCGCGCCAGCGGCAACTGGGGATCGGCGCGGATGTAATTGTGCTGCCGCCGGGCTCATCGGCGATCGTTTCGTTCACCGGGGCGCCGGCGCCGATCAAAGTCGCCGACGTCTTGCGAAAGCTGCCGCACATCGTCTCCGTCGCGCCCGTGCTGATGCAGCTTTCGGCCGCCGGGACCGTGGAAACAATTTACGGGATTGATCTCAAGAGCTACGAATCTCTGGGCGGGCCGTTCACCTATATTCACGGCGGACCATTTCAGGGGCCAGACGACGCACTGGTGGACGACTTTTTTGCGCAAGGACATCACGTGAAGGTCGGGGACACGATTGAGATTTTGAATCATCCTTTCCGCGTTGCCGGCATCGTGGCCCATGGCAAAGGGGCGCGGAAATTTCTTCCCATTGCGACCTTACAGGAGCTGATTGGGGCACAGGGCAAGGCCTCGGCTTTTTACGTGAAGCTCGACAATGCAAACAATGCTGACGAAGTGATCAAGGAAATCAAGAACGTGCCGGGAATGAGCGACTATGTGGTGCGGTCGACGCGCGAATATTTGTCGATGATGACGCCCAGTTCGTATCCTGGCCTGTCCACATTTATCAATGTTGTCGTGGCGATTTCGGTGACGATCGGTTTTATCGTGATCTTTCAGGCCATGTACACGGCCGTCATGGAACGGACCCGCGAGATCGGCATTTTGAAGTCGCTGGGCGCATCGAAGCTCTATGTCGTGAACGTCGTTCTCTGGGAAACGGTCCTCCTGGCCATCGGAGGAGTCATTACAGGTGTGCTGGTCAGCCTGATCGCGCGTGTCGCCATGCGCGAAAAGCTTCCCACTTTGCCGGTTGTCATGACTGGAGGCTGGATTCTGCGAGCCACAGTAGTCGCAATTCTGGGCGCTGTGTTGGGAGCGCTATACCCGGCATTCAAGGCGGCACAGAAAGATCCAATCGAGGCCCTGGCGTACGAATAAGTGATCGCTCCATTAATCGCATATTCCTACTTTCCGATTGTACGAAAATCTGATTTATGCTATGTTAGGACCCTAAGTGAGGTCTTGCCATGATTCGTCAACTCGTACGGCTTCGAGACCGGAACCAGATTACGCTGCCATCAGAGGTTGCCGAGCGCCTCTCGGCGAAACCCGGTTCCTTGCTCGAATTAGTGATGGATCCGGAGAACGATTGGGTTGAGCTGCGACGCGCGGAAGTCGTCCGCGCCGGGACACCGCAGGTCGAGCGTGAACTCAAAGAGGCAAAGGAAGACATCAAGGAAGGCCGTTTTGAAACCTTCGATAATCCTGAAGACCTGGTGAAGGATATTCAGGCGAAGCGGCGAGCACTGGAAGGCAACGAGAAGCAGGAGGAGCACGCGGACCTAGGACAGTTGTTCGAAGCTTTAAGGACAAGCATTCGCGAGATTGAGGCGCGCGTTCCTGCCGGCCGGGCGCCGCGCCGTTCCCAGGCCGCACGTTCTAAACTCTCCTCGGAACGCTGATTCCAGCTGATTCCGATGGCCGTCCCCATCAAATTCCGCAGGGGCAAGAAATTTGCTGAGTCCTGGGTAGTCGCTACGTTCGGCAAGGGACAGCAGGCGCAGGACTTCGACAACAAAGTCGAAGCCACGATCAGGAGGTTACTGAAGGAGCGGCCGGGTTTTGGAGTGCCGACGGAGAAGCCAGTGCATGTTGCCTCCATGTCGAATGGGTACGAAATCCTCTATGAGTGGGAAACCCATTTCGATATGAGAGGCAGGGCCGTGGCACACTTCCTGGTTCTGCTTCTGGTCCTAAAGGAAAAATAGAGTCCGTTCTCAGAGCACGTGCAATTTGCTCAAGACGTCAACTGCGAATCCTGCTGTAATGAGCAGAAAACCAATCCTCACCAGCCACTGCGATCGTTTGGCGTGGAAAAGCGCCTCCCGGTCCTCCAGAGGTTTCTCGTCAATTACGTTTTCGCTGGGGAATTTGGACACCAATAACTTCCATTTTTCGTCCCCGCGCTTGACATAGAAAGCCCGCACCGGCGAGAACGTGTCCACCACGAGCAAAACGCCGCCTGCGAAAGTCAGAATGGAAGCCACAACTTCGGGTATGGAAATCGGCATTAGAAACCTCCACGTTGGCCAAGGAGTCTAACGAGCGAAGCAGTTGTTGACAATATTCTCGGGCCTCAGCTATGCTTAAACCTTTAGCAGTCCTGCAGTTGCCCGCCTGGTAGCCCTGCGCTTTCGGCGCTAACGTGGATACGAAGCGGTCTTCTTTGTTTTTTATTTTCTGGGAGATTCAGAATGTCAACCTATTTCCCCAAAGCGGGGGAAATTGCGCGTAAGTGGTATGTCGTGGACGGCGAGGGGCAGACGCTCGGGCGGTTGTCTTCTCAAGTCGCACGCATTTTGATGGGCAAAGAGAACCCGAAGTACACGCCGTTCTTAGACACGGGCGACCACGTGATCGTGATTAATGCGGCGAAGGTAAAGATCACGGGCAATCAAAAGCCGGAACAGAAAAAGTATCAGCATTACACCGGATATCCGGGAGGTCTGCGCTCAGAAGATTTTCGCAAGCGCTTTGCGCGCAAACCAGAGTTGATCGTGGAACAAGCCATTGTCCGAATGTTGCCGAAAACCAAACTCGGCCGGCACATGTTTTCGAAATTGAAAGTTTACAAAGGTGACAAGCATCCACATGAGGCACAAAAGCCGGAAGCGCGGGTGCTGGCGTAGGAACTGGCTGGAAAAAAATTTGAAAGGCTGCATCCGGCTTGGCTGAATGCCAACTGCCGAGTGCTGATGGCTTAAATGGCAGAACAAGTTCAGTATTACGGAACGGGGCGGCGGAAATCGGCGGTGGCTCGGGTGTACCTGCGGCCGGGCAGCGGAGATTTTCAGGTCAACGGCCGTCCGTTTGCAGAATATTTTGTGACGGAGTCGCAGCGCTCGAGCGCCCGGCAGCCGCTGGTTTCGACCGAGACGGCGGGCACTTTCAACGTGATGGCACGGGTTTCGGGCGGCGGTGTTGCCGGGCAAGCCGATGCAGTCAAGCTAGGCGTTGCGCGCGCGCTCATGTTGTTCAACGCCGAGCTGCGCAAGAAACTGAAGGCTGAAGGCATGGTCAGCCGGGATTCGCGTTCCAAGGAACGCAAGAAGTATGGGCAGAAGGGTGCGCGCAAGCGCTTCCAGTACAGCAAGCGGTAATGCGTGGTTGGTCGTCCGTCGCAGGTCGTCGGCCGATGGATCGGACGGACAAGGGTTTGGCGAACGACCCACGACCGAAGACGAACGACCGGTTTTAGGTGTTCAATTCTTCCCGTGCTCGAGCGCGGGACGGGAAAAGCAATCCGATGCGGCTCGCAAGCGCGGAGGATACAGACCAAAAGAGGAGGTTGATTGGCCAACATCACCATGAAAGAGCTGCTCGAAGCAGGCGTACACTTCGGGCATCAGACCAAGCGCTGGAATCCCAAGATGAAAGAGTACATCTTCGGCGAGCGCAACGGGATCTACATCATCGATCTGCAGAAAACCCTCAAGATGTTCAAGGAAGCGTCCAAGTTTGTGGCGGACCTTGCAGCCGGGGGGAAAATCCTGCTTTTCGTCGGCACGAAACGCCAGGCGCAGGATGCGATTGCCGAGGAAGCGACACGCTGTAATGGTTTCTACGTAAACCAGCGATGGCTGGGCGGGCTGCTGACGAATTGGGTCACGGTGCAGAAGTCAGTAAAGCGGCTTAAGGAACTCGACGACATGGCCACGGATGGCCGTTACGAGCTGCTGCCCAAGAAGGAGGTAATCAAACTGGAGCGTGAGCGCAAGCACCTGCAAGCTAACCTGGCCGGAATCAAAAACATGAGCCGGCTGCCGGATGCGATTTTCGTGATTGATTCGAACAAAGAGCAGATCGCGGTGCGGGAAGCGCGAAAATTGGGAATTCCGGTGATCGCCGTTGTGGATACGAATTGCGATCCAACTGAAGTGGATTATGTGATTCCGGGCAACGATGACGCTTTGCGCGCGATTCGCCTGTTTACTTCTAAGATTTCTGACTCCGTCATCGAGGGCGCCCAGCTGATGAGCGACAAACAGGCGGCGGAGTTGGCCGCAGGGATTGCCAGCGTGCCAGCTGATGGCGTGGCTGAGGCCGCTGTCGGGGTTGTGGAAGGGGCGCCCGAAGACATCAGCATGGAAGACGTCCTCGACGGGGGCAGGCGCAAGCCGCGGTCGGAAGAGCACGAGAACGGCAACGAGCTTTCCGTAGAAACGCAAACCTATTAGGCGTGGTTGGTGGTGCGGCGTTCGTCGTTGGCTGGGAGGCATCCAGGATATTGGGAAAGACCGGCCCGCGCCCACGACGCGCGGGTAAATTTTTGTAGAGGCGAAGGGACTCATCTTAAGATATGGCTACCATTGCAAGTCCTGATCCGGAAGACAAGAGACCAGTGAATATTTCTGCTGCACAAGTGAAGGAACTCCGCGAAAAGACCGGCGCCCCCATGATGGATTGTAAGCAGGCCCTGACTGAGGCCAAGGGCAATCTGGAACAGGCCGAGATTCTGCTGCGAAAGAAAGGCATCTCCGTTGCGGCCAAGAAAGCGGCCCGCGTGACCAGTGAAGGTGTGGTCGAAAGTTACATCCACGCCGGAGGGAAAATCGGTGTGCTGGTGGAAGTGAACTGCGAGAGCGATTTCGTGGCCCGTACTGGCGATTTCAAGGAATTGGTGCACGATCTCGCGATGCACGTTGCAGCCAGTGATCCAAAATACGTCCGCAAAGAGGACGTGACACCGGAAGACTACGCCCGAGAGAAGGAGATTTATCTCGCACAGGCGATTGCGAGCGGCAAACCGGCCAACATCGCCGAAAAGATGGTTGCGGGCAAGATGGAAAAATTCTACGAAGAAGTCTGCCTGTACGAACAGCCCTTCATCAAGGACCAGGCAATTTCCATCGGCCAACTCATTGCCAGCAAGATCGGCAAACTTGGCGAGAACATTGCGGTGCGCCGTTTTGCGCGCTTCAAAGTGGGCGAAGCAGGGCACACCGTCGCCGTGACGA
>Ga0335081_10021309_pt1 | contig 10496 bp, 7 predicted proteins | sample Lox_Sample_35_FD_206713 | JGI IMG/M metagenome (GOLD analysis project Ga0335081, IMG submission 206713) | Soil microbial communities from Loxahatchee National Wildlife Refuge, Florida, United States - Lox_Sample_3.5 | ecosystem: Environmental > Terrestrial > Soil > Wetlands | place: USA: Florida...
GCGTGAGCGCATTGCGCCAAACGCGATCACGCAGCGCCGCCCGCCGGCGTGACCGCTCTGCGCGGAACGCGATCGCCCGAGCCGTGCGTCCGGAGTGCCTTGTCCCCTCCGGCGAGGACTGATCGTGTGAGCCCTTTCGGCGACGTGGCGCCCGTCCGGATCGGCTCGGACTCGCTCGCACCGGGATGGGCCTAGCCGATTCTCGAGCGTCGTGGCAGTGGCCGTACGGTCTGCGTCCGGTGATGGAGAATGACGCCATATCCGACCGCTCCGCACCCGGTCTTGTCCGCGCGTTGTTGCGGGCACGGAGGGCCTTGCTGGCGGATGTCGATCTCGGTCCCGGGGCGGCAGAGCGCGTGCTCATGCGCAGTGATTTGCCCGGTACCTTCCAGCTTTATGAGCTCGTATCGGGCGAGCTGATTGAGCTGACTTCGCTGCCTGAGCCGGTCGCGTCGGCGGAGTACGTGCCGGGCACGCGTCAGGCGGTGCTGGCGATCGACGCGGGTGGAAACGAGCGCCACCAGCTCTACGTGGTCGACCTCGAAGAGGCTGCAGCGTCGACGGTCGCTACCTTCGATCGCCTGCGAGCGCTTACGTGCGAGTCCCGCTTCGGTCACCACAGCGCGGGTGTCTCGCGCGATGGGCGGTCGCTGGCGTACGCGTCAAACCGGGCGAACGGTGTCGACTTTGATTTATGGGTGTGCGACATCGACAGCGGCGAGGATCGCCTTCTGTATGCTGGCGGCGCCTGGCTTCAGCCGGCTTCGGGCTTCTCGCCCGATGGGCGCTTCGTTTCGGTGCGCCGCCCGGGTCCACGTCCGCTCGACTTCGATCTGCTGCTGGTTGACACCGACACCGGCGAGGCGACGAATCCGCTGGCGCATCCTCAGGAAGCGGCGACGGTCGGTGCGCCCGCGTGGGTCGGGCCTTCGAGCTTCTACGCGTCGTCAAACGCCGGCCGCGACTTCGCCGCGATCGTCCACTATGACCTGGCAACCGGGGCGACAACGACGCTCCCGGGGACCGGCGAGCGCTTTGACGCCGAGGTAATCACGAGCAAGGATGGCGGCACTGTCGTCGTGATCGAGAACCGTGACGGCGCCGACGTGATGCAGGCGGTCGACCCAGTCACTGGGAGGCGGCGAGCCGCGATCCCGTTGCCCGAGCCGGGGGTGACGCATTTCTTCTTCCTGGTGGCGCCGATGCTGTCGGCCGATGGCTCGCGCCTTTTCTACACGCTGACCACGCCACGCCAAGCGGGCGACGTGTACAGCTGCGAACTAACCACCGGCGTCACAAGCCGCCTCACTCACAGTCGGTCAGAGCTTGGCCGGGATGACCTGGTCAGCCCCGAACTGGGCGAGGTGTCGAGCTTCGACGGGGAGCGGTGCCCCCTGTTCATCTACCGTCCGAAATCGGGCGAGCCACGGCCGCCGGTGGTGATGAAGGTGCACGGCGGTCCGGAATCGCAGGCGATGCGGCTATTCGACCCGGAGATCCAAGCGCTGGTGGCTGCCGGGTACGGCGTGGTCGTCCCCAACGTGCGTGGCTCCACCGGCTACGGCAAGCGCTACGCCTCGCTGGATGATACGACCAAGCGACTCGACTCCGTTCGCGATCTCGCGGCGGTACACGACAGCTTCGAGGATGCGGGGTTCGACGCCGGCCGCGCCGCGCTGTGGGGCGGCTCCTACGGCGGCTACATGGTGCTAGCCGGCCTCGCGTTTCAGCCCGAGCTGTGGGCCGCCGGCGTCGACATCGTCGGAATCTCCAACCTCGTCACGTTCCTCGAGAACACCTCCGATTACCGGCGGGCCCAGCGCGAGCTCGAGTACGGCTCGCTCGCTCACGATCGCGCGTTCCTCGTTGAAGCCTCGCCACTCACCCACGTCGACGCGATCCGCGCGCCGCTGTTCCTGATCCACGGGCGCAACGACCCGCGCGTCCCCGTGAGCGAGGCCGAGCAGCTGAGCGAGAGCCTGAAGCAACGTAGCGTGCCGTGCGAGCTACTGATCTACGACGACGAGGGGCACGGGCTCGCTCGGCTCGAGAACCGGCTTGACGCGTACCCGCGCGCGATCGAGTTCCTCGACCAGGCGCTCAGCCGAAAGTAGCGTTCGCAAGCGTCCGGCAGCCGAGGTCCGCGTCATGCCTCTCACCGTCGAGCGACCCCCCAACGCACTACCGCTTCGACAGCGACCAAGGACTCGTCCAGCTCCGGCTCACCCGCCCGCGCGTCGCACGACCGTCGCCACAGGAGGGTTCCGGCTGCCGCAGTTGTCAGGACGACCCCACAGGATGCCGGCTACGGCGCTCGCGGGCTTATGCTTCTCGAGCCCGGGCTGACACACGCTTTCAACGGCTTGCGTGCGTGCGACGCCGTCGGCGCCGACTTCTGCATTTTGCGCTCGAGGGCCTGCGGGACCGCGCATGCAACCAACGGTGACCGCGCGTCCGACGCCGTCGGCGCGGACTTCTGCACCGACGTCGCGTCGGTCGCGTGCCGCGTTCTCGCTGCAAGGGACCGCGTGGTGCGAATTGACCCTCAGAGGCTGGCCTGGCGGCCGGGCGAGCGGCGGAGCCGAACCGCCGGTAGGCACGGACCTCATCCCGTGACGATGCGCGTCGGCGCTTGCGATCGCATGGCGCTCCGGCCGAGGGCGTGCCACGCAACTATCGCCTGGTCGCCGATCCCTTCGTGAGGTCCGATGACCGTCCGACGAGCAAAGGAGTCGTCGGCCGAAGTACCTTCGGGCTCCCGGATCACGCCCGTTGCGGTCACGACATTGTCGCGCTGCTTTGGCCAACGGCGACTCGCCTGACCGCCGCGCAGGAACTATTGCGATCACGCGGTCGGGAGACATGATCGACCTGTAGCCGTCCTTCTGCGCTCTGGTGAACGCTGCATCGATCTTGTCCTCGATGAACAGCTTTGGGCGGTCGGCGTCCGGACACCAAATCCGCATGTCAGGCCTTTCGCTGCCGTCTCCCAGTGTGAACTGCGTGTCGACCGCATAGCTGCCAGCGGTGCACCACGCCAAGTCTTCGTCGGTCTCCAGAGCGAATCCCCTTCGTACCAGCCATCGCACGAGCTCCGGCGTTGTTCGCAGCACCGCCGCGAAGATCTCGGTAAGCCTATTCTCTCGGGCGCCCGCCCTCGGATACGCGTCCGCTGAATCAAGCAGAGAACGCTGCATGCTGGACACTCATTACATAGTACGGGGCCGAATGGAAGGAGGGGTGGCGAGGAGCGGGCTCGCGATCGGACTTCCAGGTCACCTCGGGCGATAACTCACTTTCGCCCCACATTTCCGCTTTTCAGCGAAGGTGCCGGTTGCTGTTCGAGCCAAGGTCCACGCATGTCGGGCGCCTGGTATACGAGCTGGCGAACCATCGCGAGACGACCTCCTGCAGGGCGTCGCTCGAGCCGGGGCGGTCGCGAGCTGGACAACCGAAAACGAGAAGCTCACAGCCGCGTTGCCCGTATACGAGCCAGCTGATAAGGGGCATGTGACCGACCGCTGCCCGGCCGCGCGAGCGGGCCGTAGTCTGAGCACGGCAGCGTGGACGCCGGCAACCCGGCGCGGTGGAGCGTGGCAGGGCCCGCTTCAATCGGCGGAGGGTGATCTCGCGCGGGGAATCGTGCAAGTTGCCGACGATCGCATCCATGCTCGGCGTGAACAAATTCGCGCACGACTGAATGGCCGAGGCCCCGCTGGCAAGACACCGGACGTGGGGCAATCGTCGCGAGGCCGGTCGTGACACCCCCAAGCGGTTCGCCGCGTGGCCCAGCTCGCGCTTCCGATTCCGGCACTGGCTCTCGCTATTAACGGCAGGCATGAGCCGGGCGCCGGCACCGTGGACTTCTGCTGTTGTGCCCAGGGAGGCCTCGCCGCGACCGTCTGCGTTTGACCGCGACCCAGCGTTAGGCCTAGCCGGCCCGAGCTTCCGGTTGCGCCCGGTCCACGCGGCCCTGGAGCTGGCGCTTTTCCCCGGGAGCAGCTTCGTGACGGAGCGGCACCTACCGGCGGGCAGCGCGGCCCTTGGCGGATCAGCGGCAAGCGGTGAGGGTGGGCGTAGGCCTCGGAGCAGCGGGACCGGCTCGTGGACGGCTCGCAGGTGGCGCTGCGGGCCGCGCCGGGATGTCGCTGCCGATGTTGAGCCCGCTGGACCGGTACCGAGAATGCCGCTCCCTATGGGAATGACAACAGCCGCGACGTTACGGCGAACGTGCTGCAATTTGCTGAAAAGCGGTTATCAGACTTTTCAGATAACCGCTCTATCTGAAGTGGGTGCGGCTCTCCTGGAGGGACGTCAGGCCGCGCGTGGGATGACGCCGTCGGCGTAGCGTGAGTTGTGGTTGCGGTGTCGTTCTTGGGCGAGGTGATAGTCCCAGTAGGCCGAGAAGTCGCCGTTGCTGCGAATCGCGCGTAGTTTGAGGATCGCTTCGGCGCCCTGGAGTCCCCAGCGGGCGCCGGTGATGTCCATGCGGTCTTTGACGAGGTGTCTGCAGGCGCCTTCGATCACGCCGGTCGCGATCGGCCAGCCGTTAGTCAGTGCGGTGGGGTAGTCGAGGTAGGGGCGTTTGTTGTGTAGGTAGTCGGCGGCGCGGTCGGCCTTGGCTCGCTGATGGGGGTCGAGGTTGAGGTTGGTGGCTTTGCGGCGGATCGCGGCGGCGACGATCCCGGCTTTGCCTTGGAGTACGGCGAGCGCTTTGTCGTGTACCCAGGTCTCGGCGGCGGGGTCGCCCTCGTTGAAGAAGTCCCAGGCCGCGCCCCACAGATATTCCAGTACATGAACAAGGTCGATCAGGATCGTGACCTTGACCTTGTGCTTCTTGGCCTCCTTCTTGATCCGGTCGATCTGGTGGTTGTTACCGTCCACCAGCGCAACCCACGTCCGCTCGTGGTTGGGGTCGCGCCGCTGGGCTTCGTCGAACACTTCCCCAACAACCTGGGCGGCGTCCTCGATCACCGATGCGGTTAGCCACTTGCGCTTGGCCTTGGGCGCCGGCAGCTTCTTCTCGCTGGTGCTGGCGAGCACGTCGGCGGGTGTGCGCGGGGTGGGTGTGAGGTTGTAGACCGCGCCGACCTCGGCGATCCGCTTGCGGTTTGGCTTCTCGCCCCGCGACAGCCGGGTCTTGAGCTTGGGCGAGGCTGCTTGTGCGGCCTTGGCCGTCGCCGGTCGCAGCGCGTCTGGGCGCATCACGATCCCCTTGCCGTCGACCGATAACACCAACACGTCGTGCTCGCCGTCGTCGGTGTCGTTGTGCTGCTGATCGGGCGAGCGGGCGCTGTTGGCGTAGAAGGACTCGAAATCGACCGCCGCGCGCAGCGCCAACTGCTCGAGCTGACGCTTGCCCAGCGTCAATCCGGTCCGTTCGCGGACCTGGCCGGTGGCCTCATCAAAGGAACCCCGCGATGACTCGACCGCGGCCAGGCGCCTGACCCCGTGCGACGCCCACTCGTCGGGCAAGTTCAGCACGCCGTCAGCCGGATAGAGGTTGGGCTCCCCCCGCTGGCGGTAGGCCAGCCGTTTGACGTCCACCTCGCCAAACACGCTCTGCAGCGGCCGCTGATGACCGGACTCGACTGACCGGCGCTGGACCCCCTGCTCGTCTGCCACCCGCTGCGCACGTTGCTCGCGCTCGGCACGAAGATCGAGCCGATCCTGAAACAACGCGCGTAACAGTTCCCGACCCTCGGACTCGATCCACGACTCCAGCGCCGCATGCTCGAGCCCGTCCGCCTCTTCGCCATCAAGCCAGCCGACGATCAGCGCAAACTGCGCGCGTGAGCGGACAAATCGATCCTCGCCAGACGCGCGATCGGGCGTCTGACCCTCCCTGGCGCCAAGATTCCTTGCACCAGCATCAGCAACCGGCTCTGACAGCAGGAGTTCATCAGCCGGCGAGTAAAGTTCCCCGCAACGGGTGCCGAGGTCGGCGATCACGAAGGCCACCTCCAAGTGGTCGACGTTGGTATGAGCAACGCCGACTTTCGGCACCCTCACTCCGTTCTCCTCCCACTTTCGCGCCCGCCGCAGGCGAAACGCGGGCGAGAGCGCGGCCAAGCCGCGAATCCCCGCCCGGATCAGCAGCAAATCCGGGGCCTCACCGTCCCTCTACGCGAGCCGCACCCAAGTCCCATTACGATGCTCACAAGGGACCTCCTCAAGCTCCACGGTTCCAAGCCAGCGCGGACACGCTCCGCGCTTGAGCTGAGGAGGTCCCTACACGTCGGGTCGGATGGACTGCTCATGACATCTTTCGTTCGATTACCGCCGGACGAGCGCCTCGTACTCGGCGGGAAGTTGGGATGTGACGTCGAGAAACTCCTCCTCGCCCACGGCGTCGCGGACCGTGCGCAGCACTGCGGACACGTGCTCGAGCGCCCGGTCGAGCGAGATGCCCTCCCGTTCGGCGACGCGGTGCGCGAAGTCGTCAAGCCTCATCCGCCGTGCCTTGCCGCCGCTGAGCTCCTTGCCGCGCTCGAGGGCGGGGTGGAACTCGACCGGCAGCCGCGCCCGCAGGTCGTCGACCTCGCCGCCCGCAATCCGCATGGCGAGCGTCTCCAGGACCGCGTCGATCGCCTGGCGACCCTCGTCGGCGTCGGTGGCCGCTCGGTCGGCCACGCGCTGAATGAACGACTCGGTCGAGATGACCTCGATGTCGGGTCCCTGCGGAAGCAGCGCGGCGAAGTTTTTGGGCAGCTCTGCGCTGAGGTCGGCGAACTCCTGGGGGCCGACCGCGCGCTGGAGCACGATGAGGACCGCCTCGGCGTGACGGCGCGCGGTGTCCAGGTCCACGCCCTCCCGCTCCGCCACCCGGCGCAGGAACTCGTCGAGGCCGAACCGCTGGGCCGGCCCAGGTATGGGGCGATGGTGTCCGGGAGCGCGGCGGCGAGGTGTCGGGCCTCCCCGGCGTCGATCCGGTCCGCCAGCGTCTCAAGCGTCGCCTGGGTCGCGCGCTCCGCCTGGTCCCAGCCGCTCCGGGCCTCCTGCGCGACGGCCGTGATGAACTCGTCCTCGGTGATCGGGGCGTCGATGTCTCTTGCCATACCGATTCAGCAGCAGCCGGGTGTCAGCTGACGAGCGGAGGCTCGGGGTGCGGCGCGATCGAGGTGATGTGACTCCAGTTCACGAACATGACGATTCCGTCGACGCCCTCCAGCTTCACGGAGTTGGGGTGATCACGCCGGACCGCTTCGACAACCTGATCCTCGGTCTCAGTGACCGTCGTCACTTGGCCGTTGAGAAACACAATCCGCGTCGCCATGCCCACCAGCCTTTCTGGTGCGAGAACGTTGAGCCAGAGGCATCAGTAGGGCGGCAGGGCGCCCGGTCAAGCGGCGATGATCGCATCGGCGTCATCGACAGCACCCGAGCGAGCTGCGCTCGATCTGTGAGATCCTGGCGGGCGTCCTGCATCCACGCCGGGGAGGATCGATGATGGTGTTGCCTTCATCAGAGGAGCTGCCGTATGTCGGTCCGTGGCTGGATCACACCGAGGACGCGATCGTGGTGTGCGGCGCCGACTGGCGCGTCATGGTCTGGAATGAAGGCGCGGGACGGATGTTCGGCTGGACGGCGGAGGAGGTCATCGGGCAGCCCGCGACGGTCTTGGGGGTGGCCGAGAACGACGGCCAGCGTATGGACCGCAGGCGACACCTCGCTGAGCACGGCCACTGGCGCGGGGAGATGACGGTGGAGCGCAAGGACGGAACCGAGGTTCCGGTCGACGGGAGTGTTGTCGCAATCCGCGGGGCGGAGGCCCGGATCAGCGGCTATCTCGGGATCCTCCGCGACCTCACTGAACGTAGGGGCGCGGATGAGGCGCTGAATGCCGCGAACCGGCGGGCGGACGCGATCCTGGAGCGGACCCGCGAGGTGATCTTCGCCGTCGACGACCAGTGGCGTTACACCTACGTCAACGACCGGGCCGTCACTCGGGTGCGAATGGCGTGGGGTCGAGAGCCGAGCGCCGAGGAGCTGTTGGGCAAGAACTGTTGGGATCTCTTTCCAGAGACGGTTGGCACCGCGTTCGACCGCGAGCTTCACCGCGCGGTTCGCGAGCAGCATGTTGTGGAGTTCGAGACCTACTCGGTCCCCACGAACGCTTGGGTGGAGGTGCGTGCCTACCCGTCAAGGGATGGGTTGTGGGTCTATTCACGCGATGTGACAGCGCGCAGACGGGGACGGAACGCGCTCGCTTATCACCAGAGTGTGCTGGACAACCTTGAGGATGGAGTCATCGTGACCAGCGCCGATGACTTTCGGATCACCGCCTGGAACAAGGGCGCCGAGCGGCTCTACGGCCTCATGGCCGAGGAGGTGCTCGGCCGGCCCGCGCGTGAGGTCGCAAGCTTTTTCGGAGACGAGTCGCGGCTGACGCTGGAGCGAGAGCTGCTGGAGGCTGGCCGGACCAAGATCGAATTTATGGCGCGTCGCCCGGACGGCACTCCGGTGCAGGTCGACCTGATCGCCGTCGCGGTGAAGGACGCCCGGGGCGAGGTCGTCGGTTATCTCGGGATCCACCGCGACGTCACGGAGCGCAAGCAGGCTGAGGAGGCGCTGCGCGCGGCGCACCAGCGTACCCGGATGATCCTTGAGCGCATCACGGATGCGTTTGTGGCGCTGGACCGCGGGTGGCGCGTCACCTACGTCAACGAACTGGCGCTCCGACGGATACGCGCGGGCACGGGCAGGCCGCTTACGCGTGAGGAGGTCGTTGGAGCCAACATTTGGGAGCTCCTGCGGGATACCGCCGACAAAGACATCTTTGACAAGTCCCACGAGGCCGTCCGCACTGGGCGCGCCCTGGAGTTCGAGACATGCCTCGCCCCGGGCGACGAATGGGTCGAAGTCCACCTCTACCCCTCGGACAGTGGCGTATCGATCTACGTCCGAGACCTCACGGAGCGCAAGCAGGCCAAGGCGCGGCAGGAGAGCCGGGTCCGCCAGCAGGCGGCGGTCGCCGAACTCGGGCTCAGGGTCCTGGCGGATGGGAGCCTGGAGCCGTTGATGGATGAGGCCACGACGCTGGTGTGTCGCACGCTCGGGGTCGACTACGCGAAGGTCGATGAGCTTCTGCCCGGGGGCCAGGAGCTGCTGGTGAGGGCCGGCGCCGGCTTGAGGGATGGAATCGTCGGCAGCGTCACGATGCCAACGGGCCGCGGTTCGCCCGCTGGGTATGCGCTCATGACCGGTCAGCCGGTGATCGTCGAAGACATGGCCGCGGAGACGCGCTTCGAGGTACCGACGATCCTGCGTGAGCATGAGGTGATGAGCGACATCACCGTGGTGATCGATCCTGGCGGCAGCCCGTTCGGGGCGCTCGCTGCGATGTCAAGGAAACGGCGTACCTTCTCGGACGACGACGTTGGGTTCATGCAAGCGGTGGCGAACGTGCTCGCGACCGCCGTCGAACGCGCGAAGGCGGAAAAGCGGCTGGAATCAACGCGCGAGGCCGAGCGTGGCCGCATCGCGCGTGCTCTGCACGACCAGGCGCTGCAGGGCTTGAGCGCCGCGATCGCGCTCGCGCTCGTGGCGGACCGGCCCCCGGCGGAGTCTCGGCTCGCGGGTCAACTGTTGCCGGTTCTGCGGCGAGTTGGTGAGCAGCTGCGTTTCGCGATCTACGACCTACGGATAGAGAGCGAGGAGCACGCCCCGTTCGTCGAGCTCGTCCAACAGCTCGTCGACGAGCACCGGGCGCTGGTGGGCGATTGCGACATCGAGCTGGACATCGGGGAGGGTGTTCCCAGCCAATCGCTCGGTGTCAGGGGCACGGAGGTGCTGCGGATCCTGGGCGAAGCGTTGACCAACGCGCGTGGCCATGCAGGGGCCCGGCGAGTTCGCGTCCGGGCGTGGAGTGCGAATGGCCGGCTGTGGGTCGAAGTGTCAGACGACGGCCAAGGGTTTGATACCGCGAGCCCCGTGTCGCCGACCCACCACGGCATCACCGGAATGCGAGAGCGCACAGAGCTGGTGAGCGGACGCCTTGAAATTCACAGCGAACCGGGAGTGGGTACGACGGTGCGGTTGGAGCTGCCGCTCTCCGAGGGAGCCAGCGGAGACACCTGAGAACCGGTCCCACGTGGAGGTTCGGATGGGGCTCGCGCGCGGGGTCGGACACGTCGGTCGCGCCTTGCGCCACCGAAGTACGGCGGCGGGCAGCGCGGCAGCGCCGCTCCGTGGTCAGCCGCTCGGGCCACCAGCGAGCTCGGCGGGCGGACGGCCGCGAACCCGAACCCCACGAACGCGAACAGGGAGACGACGCCGATCGCGTGTGCCCACCGTGCGTCCGCGATGTTCAGCAGCCCGAGGCCCGCCACGAGGCACGCGGCTGCGGTACGGGCGGCCGGGCCGGGCCGGACCGCGGCGACCGCGGCCGTTGCCGAATGTACGTCCGTGGGGGCCGGCGGTGCCGTCGGATCGAACCTGCCGTGCAGCACGAGCCCGAACAGCAGCGCCAGCGACGGAAACAGCACGGCGCCGCC
>Ga0335081_10021310_pt1 | contig 10496 bp, 9 predicted proteins | sample Lox_Sample_35_FD_206713 | JGI IMG/M metagenome (GOLD analysis project Ga0335081, IMG submission 206713) | Soil microbial communities from Loxahatchee National Wildlife Refuge, Florida, United States - Lox_Sample_3.5 | ecosystem: Environmental > Terrestrial > Soil > Wetlands | place: USA: Florida...
TGGCACCCAGATGTTGGCAGCACGGATTTGCTGCACCAGCTCCGACCCCATGCATCCCGGCATGAGGTGATCGGTGATGACCAGTCCGATGCGGCCGGACAGAACTCGCAAGGCCGCCAGGGCGCTCTCGGCGGTGGTGGCAACCGAGACCTGGAAGCCAGCCTGCCGCAGGACAGTTTCGCGGACCTTGAGCTGGAGAGGATTGTCGTCGATGAGAAGAATCTGCCTCAAGCCGTTAGCTCTCGCAGTTGCGCACGAGATTCAGCGAAGGGCCCGTGTGGCGATCCAGACCAGCACAGCGAAGTGCCGCGACCAAACCGGCCCGCGGTCTCCAGTTATGCCAACCCTAGCTTGCGACGCAGATAAACCTCACCCCGGTCAGGTCCGCCGGTTGGTATTGTCGCGGAAAAGTCCCTCGGTGTCGAGCGTCGGCGCCACACGAAGATAATCGATTCTTGGGTTACTAGGCGACGTCCTGCCGGCCGCAGATCTCCTGCTGAGCGCGGAGCCAGTCCTGTTCCGGGGAGCCGCCATGCCCGCCACGCTGCAAGTACAGCTCGTAGGCGCGGGCGCGGATCTGTTCTTCCAGGTTGGGCACGTGGCTCTCGCGGGACGCTGCGGTGGCGATCATTACGGGCGATTCCACAGCGCCATTTCCATTCTCCGGATGAACTCCATTTCCGCTCTTGGGTGCGGCCTTGCGGGTCCGCTTCTTCGGCGTCGTGCTGTCGTTGTCCCGTGGTGCTTTCGGCATCGTACTACACTCCTCCACCCTGAAAAATTGCACCCGAACCGGCGTCAGCAGAACAAGAAACGCCAGCCCAATGCGTACTTCCACTATAACGAATTCATCCGGATTTGTGGGAGCAGTCCCGCGATTTATCCACAACTTCATAAACCCTGTCCCGCGGGGGTGCGATTGGTCTACTTGCGACATAAGTCGCTAGCATTTCGCGAGTTACTGGTGTCCAATTAGTGTTGGGGCCGCAGCGACCGGAACCAAGTTTGTTATGGCCGCGTATATCAAATCAGGGGCATGATCTTCTTCGAAATTCTTCGCCAGATGTTCCGCAGCTTATGGGCGCACAAGCTGCGATCGTTCCTCACCATGTTCGGTATTGCGTGGGGCGTGGGATCGCTGCTGCTGCTGGTGGGACTGGGCGAAGGCTTCCGCTCCGGCAATCGCCGCGAGCTCAACACGCTGGGCGAGGACATCATGTTTGTCTTCCCCGGGCGCGCGCCGGCCGTCGCCGGCAACATGAGCTCCGGGCGCAGCTACAACCTCACCGACGAGGACTACCAGAACATTCTGAAGGAAGCGCCGCATGTGCGCGCCGCCGCGCCCGTGCTTTCGCGCATGGACATCCGCGAAGTCAGCGAGTACGCCAACACCAACGGCGAGGTCAGCGGCGTGCCTCCGCACTACGACGTGATCCGCTACCTGCCGATGGCGGCGGGCCGCTGGCTCAACCAGGATGACGAAGTGCAGAAGCGCATGGTCGCCATTGTGGGCGACGAGATGCTGAAGAACCTCTTCCCCGGCCGGCCGGCGGTGGGCAACACCATTTTGCTCAATGGCATTCGCTTTGAGGTAATCGGCGTGGTGCAGCGCGTCGGCCACGGCGACAACAATTCCACCAACAATCGTGTCTTCCTGCCCTTCAGCACCATGCGGGAATTTTTTCCTCTGACCAAGGACGGGCAGGACAACGCCGTCTCCTTCATCAACTATCGGCCGCGCGTTCGCGATGAGCACGCCCTGGCCCGCCATGAGGTGCGCAAGATCATCGCCCGCAATCACAGCTTTGATTGGCACGACGAAGATGCCTTCGAAGACTGGGACACCATCAAGAACTCCGAGACCGTGGGCAAGATTTTCGACGCGATGGATGTCTTCCTGGGCGGAGTGGGCCTGGTGACGCTGACGCTGGGCGCCATCGGCATCATCAACATCATGCTGGTGGCGGTCAGCGAGCGCACCCACGAGATCGGACTGCGCAAGGCGCTGGGCGCAACCAATCGCAGCATCCTGTTGCAGTTCTTCCTGGAGGGCGCGTTTCTCACCCTGATGAGCGGCGCCATCGGCATGGCGGGCGCGGGATTGCTGATGTACATGATGCGCGGGATGGGCGAAGTGCCTGGGTTCGATCCACCTACCATGTCGTTCATGTCGGCGACGCTCGCTATCGGCTCGCTCGCCACGGCGGGAGTCATTGCGGGCATTTATCCCGCGCGCAAGGCTGCCATGTTGCAGCCGGTTGACGCTTTGAGGCAGGAGTAGCGGATTCCGAGATGGTGCCCCAGGTTCGCGTCCTTCGTTTGGACGCTAACCTGGGCCCACGTTAGCCCAAAAGAAGGGCGAACGTGGGGCACCGAGGGAAGAGCGAATAGCGAAAGGCGAAATTATGACCCGCGATCTGCTAACGCAAGCCTACAGCGCCATGCGCCACAACCGCCGCCGCACCGCGCTCACCATGCTGGGCATGGCGTGGGGCATTGCTACTGTGGTCCTGCTGCTGGCGTACGGGGCGGGGTTTGGCCGCGCCATCGAGATCATCTTCGCCAACTGGGGCACGCGCATTATCGGCGTCTTTCCCGGCCGCACCTCGCAGCAGGCGGGCGGCCAGAAGGCCGGCACCCAGATCAAATTCACCATCGAGGACATTGATCGCATTACGAACGCCGCGCCGCTGGTCAACCGGATCACGCCGCTGGCGGAGAAGCAGGTCAACGTGCAGCAGGACGTGCGCACCTACACCCTTCCCCTTCAGGGCGTCTATCCCAACATGTTCCAGATCCTGGCGCTGAACCTCGCCGAAGGCCGCCTGCTGAACAGCGACGACCAAGCCTCGCGTGCGCGGGTTACCGTCATCAGCTCCGACGCCAAGCTCAAGCTGTTCTCCGGCCAGTACGCGCTGGGGCAGCACATCCGCATCGAGGGCATCAGCTATCAGGTGGTCGGGGTACTCGCGCCCCACATGCAGGAGGGCGAGGACAGCGTCAACAAGACGATTTACGTGCCCTTCAGCAGCATGAGCGACTTCAAGGACACGCACTATCTCGACGGCATCTGGATGTCGTACGAGGGCAACGACTTCGAGCTGATGGAAAAACAGGTGCGCGGCGCGCTGGCCCAGCAGTACAACTTCAAGCCCGACGATAAGCGCGCCGTCTTTGTCTACAACATGATGAAGCAGTTGAAGCAGTTCGGGATCATCATCGCCGGGCTGAAGGTGCTGCTGGCATTCATCGGCACGCTGACGCTGGGCATCGGCGGCGTGGGGCTGATGAACATCATGCTGGTGTCGGTGACGCAGCGCACGCGCGAGATCGGCGTGGAGAAAGCGCTCGGCGGCCGCCGCCGCGACATCCTCCTCCAGTTTCTGGCGGAAGCGCTGGCCATCACCTTCGCCGGCGGGATTGCGGGAATTGTGCTGGCCTATGCGGTGTCGATCGGAGTGGGCCGAATTACCTTCTACAGTGCGGTTGCCAAGAATGCCGAAGCTGCTGACATTCGTCTGATCATCGATCCCTCGACAGTGGTCATCGCCACGGTGATTCTGGCGCTGGTGGGGCTGGTAAGCGGGATGCTGCCGGCGATCAAGGCCTCGCGGCTGGATCCGATTGAGGCGCTGCGGTATGAGTGAGGAAGGAACCAGCGATTAGTAGTTGGCACTTGGCAAAGGCGGAACTGAAATCTGGTCCGCCTGGGTGCCTCATTTGGCAATAAACGCGAATTCCGATTTGGAAACTATCCGAAGGGGCAGGCAGAGGTTCGTGACGAGTGTCGCCGCTTCGCGGCTCGGGTTCCTTTCCCACTCTTACCCGGCGCTTACGCGCCGGGCTAAACCCATGCCGCCGCTGCGCGGCTGGTTTGCTATGTTGTGGATCTGTTTATCCTCCCCTGAAATTTATTGACGGTCGCGACGCAATCCGTCAGCCCGTCTACAGCTGTTTCCGCCGCAGCAGCGCCGTGATCCCAACCACTCCAGAGGCAAACAGCACCAGACTGCCCGGCTCCGGCACGCTGCTGCCGTTGCCCAGAATGGTGAAGGCCTCCGATGGAATCGATCCTGTGCCGCCTCCTGCCTCTGACGGACATCCGGGGGAGTGACAGCCGATACCGCTGTTCTCATCCCAATAGACCGGGTCGCCCTGCGTAGAGACAGCGTTCTGAAGGTTCAGCCAATAGGTTCCGTTATCGAGGGTAGGGCCGTTGAAGCTGCCCGTCTCCTGGCAGACGTCATAGCCGTAGTTGTTCACAAAGCATCCTGAGGCGGTGAAGTTGACCACCTGATCGAAATAGGTCGTCCCGCCGTACGGCTCGGAAGTGAACGACACTTCGGCAGATTGCAGGGTGTCACCCGCGAACAGCCACGCCCCAAAAGATAGGCCGGTGATGGTGCTCTGCCCGGTTGAGATCGTGATGCTGTCGGTCATCACGAATCCAAAGTTAATGGTCCAGGCGTCGGTCTGGCCGTTAATGGGGCCGTTCTCATAAAGAGTTTGGGCCGAAGCGGTTTGCGCGACGACGGCTGCAAAGGACAGCAAAACGACGCAGGCCAGCGGTGAGATCCGAGTTTTCACGACAGTCTCCTTGGCGAAAGTAATGAACGGCGACCCCCCAAATTCCACGCATCTCTAGAAAATCTTGCGACGCACGATCCCAGCTATGGCCACCACCCCGCTGGCGAACAGCAACAGACTGCCGGGCTCCGGAACGCTGCTCCCGCTCGTGGTGCCGAGAATGCTGAAGGACTCCGCAGGAATCGACCCAACGATGTTTTCGGAAGACTGCGAGGGACATCCCTGGGAATGGCAGCCGGTGCCGCTGTTCTCGTCCCAGTACGCCGGATCGCCGTTAGTCACGATGGCATTCTGCAGGTTCATCCAATACGTGCCGTTGGCAAGATTCGGCCCATTGAAAGCGCCGGTTTCCTGGCAAACGTTGTAGCCGCGGCTCAGAAAGCAGTTCGACGCCATGACGTTTACCGCCTGATCGAAGTAGGTTTGGCCCCCGAACTCTTGGGAGGTAAATGACACCTCGACCGATTCGAGGACATCTCCGGGAAACAGCCACGCCCCGAACGACACGCCGCCTACTGTACTGTTGCCGCCGGAAATGGTGAAGGTGTCACTGACGGCAAACCCGAAGTTGATGGTCCAGGCCATTTGTAGTCCGCTGATGGGGCCGTTCTCATAAAGGATCTGGGCCGCAGCCGGTTGCGCGACGGCGAGCGCAAGCCAAGTCGCTGCCAGTAAGATTGGAACCGCGAAGTGGGCTTTCATCCTACGATCTCCTCTGATCTCCTCGTCGCAATCGATGGAATTTTTCGGGGGCCGAAGAATGCGAAATGACTTTACACCCGTTCCGGGAGGGAGGAGCAAGAAAATTGCAGGTGAATGGCGCACTTTGGCACTTGGCACAAATCCGTCTGAATTGTCCACATACGGCTTCCGTTGGGAAGGACTTGGTTCATCGCCCATGGCCCGGAATGCCGCCGAGTTTCAGCTTCGTGAAACCGAATCGGGCAATGGCCAACTGCTAAGTGCCAAGTGCCAAATGCCGTCTTCGTGCGAAAATACCTCTGGAATGTGCCAGCGCACTTGATTTACAACTAATGCTTCCCGAAAGGAAGAGCTTTCGATCATGCGGACCCTCTACAGACGCCTCTCGTTTGCCCTGTGCCTGGCGCTGGTGCTGGCTGCCACCCCGTTGCGCTCGGGAGTGTGGCTCTTTCAGTCGGCGGGCACCCACACCAACGATTACTCCGGGCAGGGAACGCCCTATACGTCCGACGAGCTTCAACAACTGGTGGCGCCCATAGCGCTGTATCCCGATCCCCTGGTCGCGCAGGTCCTGAGTGCCGCAACCTACCCTGATCAGATTGCCGTCGCCAGCGAGTATCTCCAGCGGGAGAAATCGTTGGCCGGCAACTCGCTGATGCAGGTGATTACCAAGAAGCCCTGGGACCCGAGCGTCAAGGCGCTGAGCGAATTTGCCCTAGTGTTGAATAACATGTCGCAGAACCTGGCCTGGGCGTCGCAGTTGGGCGAGGCTTATCACAACCAGCAAAACGACGTGATGGCCGCCATCCAGGCGCTACGCGCCAAAGCGCTGGCGGCGGGCAACCTCAAGCCGACGGCCCAGATCCGGGTGCAGCAGCCGACGCCGGACATCATCGGGCTCCAGCCAGCCAACCCGCAGGTGGTTTACATCCCGCTGTACAACCCGGAACTGGTCTACGGGACGCGGATACAGACCGACGGCTACAGCTCGCCGGGCATGCCCACCACCAGCGCCATCGAGTTTGGGCCCGCGGTTGCCATCGGCGCGCTGACCGCCGGGGGCTGCTGCGACTGGGGATCGACCAACTGGAACTGCAACTGGTACCACGGGGTCGCTTATTACCACGATCTTCCTTATGCCGGAAACAACGCGTGGCAAGGCAGCTACTACGGCGGGTACATCCGTTACGGCAATCACAGCTATCACACCAAGTACGACTACACCCACCCCTACATTGCTTTTCAAAAAGTGAACAACCCGCGCGCTATTTCCGCCGCCGCTCCCGGCTCAACCGAAGCGACCTCAGTCGACAGGTTAGTGCTGTTTGGCGTCAAGGCCCCAAGCAGTGACGAGGGCGAAACGCCGTACCCGTTCAATGTCGCCAGCGGCGGATGGGAAGGCACTGATGAGATTCGCGGCTGGGCGCACGGCGACAGCGGTGAAGCTGCGACCGCCTTCAGCACCTGGGGCCATCGCCCCGCAGCCTCCGGCTTCGGCAGGGCCGGATGGGGCGACCGTTCCGCCAGCTTTCGCGGCTGGACGACCCATGGCGGCAACGGCGGCGGCTGGGGCACCGGAGGCCGGCTGGAGGGCAACCACTGAGAAAGACAGCAATTAGCAACTAGCAATTAGCAATTAGTTTTGCAATTTGACACTAGGGAATATGTCTGCAACAAGCATCGGTTCTGGTCGAAGAGGAGCAATCTTGATCAGTGGGGTCTCGCAGTTGAAACGTTACAAGCGGTGTGTCCAGTCTTGCTGCGGTGCGTTTGCGCTCGTGCTACTGGTGTTCGCGCTGACAGGCTGCCAGGGGAAGAAATCGTCTGCGGGCGCACCTGCGCCCGGTCAGAAGACTTTCGCGTCGCCCACCGAGGCCGGGAAGGCGCTGGCCGATGCCGCCAGGAACGGCGATCAGCAACCGATGCTGGCGGTGTTTGGTTCGGACGCGAAGAGCATTCTCTACTCCGGGGATGGCGCTGAGGACAAGGCGGCGCTGGCCGGCTTCGCCGCCGCCTATGACCGGATGAATCGCTGGCGCAGGCTCGACAACGGCAACCAGGTGCTGCTGGTGGGCGCCAGCAACACCGCGTTCCCCGTGCCGCTGCGGAAAGACCGCGACGGCCAGTGGTACTTCGATACTCCGGCGGGGAGCACCGAGCTTCAAGTGCGGCGCATTGGCCGCAACGAACTTGCTGCCATCGACATCCTCGCCTCGCTGGCCGATGCGCAAGAGGAGTATTACGCCCAGGCGCACGATGGCGTGAAGCAGTATGCGCGCAAGTTCATCAGTGAAGGCGACAAAGAGGATGGGTTGTACTGGCCGCCCGCCGGGGGTAAGAAGAGCCCGGTAGGGCCATCCGTGGCGTATGCGACCGAGCAGGGGGCGCAGCTCAATCCCAACCTGCACAAGCCGTTTCACGGCTACTATTTCGGAGTGCTTGTGACCCAGGGCTCCTTCGCCCTTGGCGGTCTGCGCGACTACATACGCTCCGGTGTGATGAATCGCGGCTTCGGTATTATTGCCTGGCCGGCCGAGTACGGCAAGTCCGGCGTGATGACCTTCATCATTAACCGCGACCGCCTGATTTACCAGAAAGATTTGGGAGCGAAAGCCACCGACGACGCTCGCTTCACGACCCAGTTCGCTCCCGACGTTACCTGGATTCGGGTGGAGCAGTGAAGAAGCAACTAGCAATTAGTAACTAGCTTCAGGTCCTTCCGATTAAATAGATCTTTGGCTACAGGTCTCTGACTATAGATCTTTGGCTACAGATCTCTGGCTATCTGAATCTCAATCTATGAACCACTGCTAGCTACTAGTTACTAGCTGCTCCTTCACAGCGCCCTTGGCGGTGGCGGTGGGTAATCTTTTCTCTCCAGGCGCGCTTGCTCTTGTTGCAAGGCCTCCTGCGGATCGCGTCCGGTCACCGCCTTGTACCACGCGGGATGGTGCGTCCAGGCCCAGCCTTCACTCACCGTGCCGCGCGTCATCGCCTGGATGGTGCCCGGCTCGCCGAAGGTGCTGAGATAAATGTGGAAGAAGATGCCGAACAGCATGACCAGCGCCGAAATGTCATGAATGACGTAGGCAAGCGACACCAGAATGCGACCGAAAGTAGTCGGGAACCACATCATCACGCCGGTAATCACATAGGCGACGCAGCCCCAGACAATCTCCCAGAACTGTAGCTTCTGGCCGGCATTGAAGAAGCCGGTCTCGGGCGCTTCAATGGCGTGGGTGCGGGTGACGTATTCCTTGATCTGCTTCATCCAACGCGAATCAGCCGGCGTCCATGTCATCAGTTGCCACCAGTTGATGGCCTGGAGGGCGAAGAACAATACGAAGCCCAGCCCGAACCAGGGATGCAGCAGCCGCATCGTGGCGCCGCCGCCGAACAGGGGCGTGAAGAAGCGGAAGATCCAGGGAAGGTAAACCCCGAAGCCCGAGAGCAGCGCCAGGAAGAAGAAGATCCCGACCATCCAATGCAGGAAGCGCGTGTAAACCGGGTGGCGCAGAAGTTCGCCCTGATAAACCACTGTGTGGCCCAGGCGGTCGATGGCGTTGGGACGATGTACGAAACGCTCTGCTGAAGTCGCCATCTAATTCTCCTTTCCCGGCGGGGGCGGTGGTGGTTCGATTTGCTTGATCGGCGGCACGGGTTGCGTGCGGCGCGGGCCCTCGAAGACGTAATGCATCACCACGCCCACGAAGCCCAGCATGGCGCCGAACAGCCCGATGGGCTTGAAGAAGTCCTTCCAGACGGTAAACGACAGCGGAATCCTGGGGTTCTTCGGCAGGTTGCCGTAGCGCTCGGGCTTGGTGCTGTCGTGCAGGACATAAATGACGCTGGTGCCGCCGATCGTGTCCGGATCGTAGACGCCCGCGTCTTTGAAGCCGGAAACATCGCGCAGTTGCTTGGCCCGCTTCTCGGCCAGAAACTTCATGTCGTCCTTGGTACCAAAGTGCAGGCAGCCTGTGGGGCATGCCTTGATGCAGGCGGGCTCCAGCCCGGCTCCTACTCTGTCAGAGCAGAGCGTGCACTTGTAGACCTTCTTCGTGTTGGGATTGAACTTGGGAATGTTGAACGGGCAGCCGGAGACGCAGAACTGGCAGCCAATGCAGTTTTCCTGCTGGAAATCGACGATGCCGTTCTCGTACTGCACGATGGCGCCGTCGGCCGGACACGCGCGCAGGCAGCCGGGATCGGCGCAGTGCATGCACTGGTGCTTGCGCATCAACCAGGCAAAGCTGCCGTCGGCGTGCTCATCTTCGTTGAACTTGATGAGGTTCCAGAAATTCCATTCGGTGTCCGGCATGGTCTGGTAGGTGTTGTCGAAGGTGGTCTCGCGGAACGGCATGTCGTTCCACTCCACGCACGCTACCTCGCAGGCCTTGCAGCCGATGCAGGTGGTGGTATCGATCAGCTTGCAGACTTTGTCCTGCCGCTGCGTGCCCTCGCCCGGCACCGGTCCGGGATGGGCCGAGATTTGCTGGATTCGTAATGTGCCGCGATCGCTCATCTCATGCCCTCCTTAGACCTTCGTCAGCTTTACCAGGAAGCCCTTGAACTCCGGCGTGTACGCATTGGGGTCGATCACCGTCGGCGTCAACCGGTTGGCCGGCATCTTCGACGTGCGGTCCGCATCTTCGGCGATGCCGCGATAGCCCCAGTGAATCGGAACGCCAATCTGATACGTTTTCTTGCCGTCGATCATCATCGGCTTGATGCGCTTGGTCACCATCGCCTTGGCGATGTAATCGGTGCGCGCGCTGGTGACCTTCACCTTCTCGCCGCCGCGGATGCCCATCTCGTCGGCGAGCTCCGCCGGTATCTCGACGAACGGCTCAGGCACCAGCTCCACGTTCATGGGGTTGTTCTTCGTCCAGTAGTGATAGTGCTCGGTCAGCCGGTACGTGGTGCAGACGATGTTGTAGTCCTTCGCCGTGCCGTACTTGTCGGCCGCGGTCTTGAACTTCTTCACCACCGGATTGTTGGACTGCTCTGGGTGCAGCGGATTCTGGATCGGGCCCTCAATGGGCTCGTAATGTTCAGGGAAGGGACCATCGGCCATGGCGCCCAGCGGCACGAAGATGCGCCCGACGCCTTCCGGGTTCATGATGAACGGGCCCATATGCTCTTCCGGCTTGGAGTACGCCTTGAAGTCGGGGACGTCGTTGCCGGCCCACTTCTGCGCGGTCTCGTTC
>Ga0335081_10021311_pt1 | contig 10496 bp, 10 predicted proteins | sample Lox_Sample_35_FD_206713 | JGI IMG/M metagenome (GOLD analysis project Ga0335081, IMG submission 206713) | Soil microbial communities from Loxahatchee National Wildlife Refuge, Florida, United States - Lox_Sample_3.5 | ecosystem: Environmental > Terrestrial > Soil > Wetlands | place: USA...
ACATGGTGCTTGAAAAAGCAAAGCGCCTCGTCGAATCGAAGCGCGATGTGGTTATCCTCCTCGACAGCATTACACGGTTGGCGAGGGCTCACAATACGGTGGTTCCGCACAGTGGAAAAATCCTGTCCGGCGGTGTCGACGCAAACGCCCTCCATCACCCGAAGAGATTCTTCGGGGCGGCAAGAAACATCGAGGAAGGAGGCAGTCTCACGGTCATGGCAACCGCCCTGATTGAGACCGGAAGCAGGATGGACGAAGTGATTTTTGAAGAGTTCAAAGGTACTGGAAACATGGAAGTGGTTCTCGATCGGAATCTCAGCGATCGCCGCGTATTTCCGGCGATGGATGTCAACCGGTCCGGAACCCGCAAGGAAGAAATGTTGATGGAATCCGAAGACCTGAACCGGGTCTGGATCTTGCGAAAGCTCCTGAGTGATTACGATCCGGTCGAGGCCATGGAATTCCTTCTTGAGAAATTACGGGGCACGAAGTCCAACAAAGAATTCCTGAAGATAATGAATAGCTGAGCGGGGCGGACACATGATTGAAGCGGTCATCGTAAGCGGTTGTCGAACACCGATCGGTTGTTTTCTTGGAACCTTATCAACAGTGCCGGCGACGAAGCTGGGTGCGATCGTTATCGAAGAAGCGATTCGAAGGGCGAACATCAAGAAAACGGATGTTCAGGAAGTTATCATGGGCAACGTCTTGACCGCCGGAATCGGCCAGGCTCCTGCACGACAGGCAGCGCTTTCTGCGGGACTCCCCGAGTCAGTCGAATGCATGACAATCAACAAAGTGTGCGGATCCGGGCTGAAGGCAGTGATGTTGGCGGCTCAAGCAATCCAGACCGGAGATGCAGAAACGGTGGTTGCCGGGGGGATGGAAAGCATGTCGAATGTACCCTACTATGTTGAGCGTGCGCGAATCGGACTGCGGATGGGTCACTCACAGCTGGTCGATGGCATGATCAAGGACGGATTATGGGATGTCTATAATGATTTTCATATGGGGAACGCGGCGGAGATGTGTGCCAAGGAGTGTGCGATACCGCGCGAGGCTCAGGATGAATTTGCCGTGATGAGCTACCAGCGAGCGCAGTCGGCAACGAACGAGGGACGGTTCAAGGAAGAGATTATTGGTGTGAAGATTCAAGGCAAACAAGGGGAAGAGTTGATTGAAAAGGACGAAGAACCGTTCAAGACAAATTTCGAGAAGATCCCCAAGCTTAGACCTGCGTTTCAGAAAGATGGAACGGTGACGGCTGCGAATGCATCGAAGATCAATGATGGCGCAGCTGCACTTGTCGTCATGTCGTCGGATCTCGCAGCGAAACGAGGACTCAAGCCGCTTGCACGGGTGGTCGCACAGGCATCAACCGCGAAAAAACCCGAATGGTTCACGACCGCCCCTGCGGATGTCATAGCAAAGGTTTTGAAAAAAGCAGGACTGAATTCGTCCGACATCGATTTGTACGAGATCAACGAAGCGTTCGCCGTTGTTGCGATTGCGGTTTCGAGAATTGCGGGTCTCGGTGTTGACAAAGTTAACGTCAATGGCGGGGCCGTCGCGCTTGGCCATCCTATTGGAGCCAGTGGTTCGCGGATTCTTGTAACACTGTTGAATGCGTTGAGGCAGCGGAACAAAAAAAGAGGGATGGCCGCGATTTGTATTGGCGGGGGAGAGGCAAGCGCAGTCATTGTTGAGTTGATGTAGAAGAACCGTTCCAACGAACAGGACGCTGTGGCAAAGAAACCTGATGAGCAGCGTGGGGTTGCTCGGAGCACGTCGTGAAGGAGGCTAGCCTGCAGTATGCATACGATCTCCATCCCATTCCTCCCGCGGTATCCAACCAAGACGTCATAACTGATCCCTTGAACATCTCTACACGATAACCATGAACATCAACAACGTGACTGTGATCGGGGCCGGCACGATGGGAAACGGCATCGCGCACGTCTTCGCGCAATACGGATTCAATGTTGTCCTCTGTGACATCAAGCAAGAGTTCATCGATCGGGGCTTGAGTACAATCAAGGCAAATCTCGACCGGCAGGTCAAAAAGGCCACGCTCGATGACCAGCAAAAATCGGATACACTGAAAAGGCTGAAGACGACGCTGGACCTGAAAGAAGCCTGCTCGGATGCGGACATTGTCATTGAAGCGGTGACTGAAAATGAAAGCATCAAGAAGGAGCTTTTCGGCAAAATCGATTCCTTCTCAAAGCCGGCTTCGTTCCTTGCATCCAATACATCTTCGATCTCCATTACGGCCCTCGGCAGGGTCACCTCCCGCCCCGACAAAGTGATCGGCATGCACTTCATGAATCCCGTGCCCGTAATGAAACTTGTCGAAGTCATCCGCGGCTACGCAACGTCGAACGAGACGTACGCTGCCATCAAGGCCCTGACGGAAAAGCTGGAAAAAGTGCCGGTGGAGGTCAACGACTATCCGGGATTCGTTTCCAACAGGGTTCTTCTACCGATGTTGAACGAGGCGGTCTATTGTGTCATGGAGGGCGTTGCGACACCAGAAGCGATTGACACAGTCATGAAGCTCGGGATGAACCACCCCATGGGCCCTTTGCAGCTGGCAGACTTCATCGGGCTGGATGTGTGCCTTTCGATCATGGAAGTGTTGCACGGTGGTCTCGGTGATTCGAAGTACCGGCCGTGTCCACTCCTGAAGAAAATGGTTGCCGCCGGCCACCTTGGCCGTAAGTCCGGCAGAGGGTTCTATGATTATTCGCAGTCGACGAAGTAGCGAACGGTTCACAGGGAAAAAATACGATGAACTTTGAATTCAATGAAACGCACAAAATGATCCGAGATACAGCCCGGAAGTTCGCCGAGGAAAAACTTGCCCCCTCCGCAGATGAAAGGGACGAAAAAGAACAGTTTCCGTCCGATGCCATCAAGGAAATGGGGGAACTTGGATTTATGGGGATGATGGTATCAGAGAACTATGGAGGTGCAGGACTGGACACAATTTCGTACGTCCTTGCCATGGAGGAGATTTCCAAAGTCGATGCATCAGCCGGCGTGGTAATGTCTGTGAACAATTCCCTCGTGACGTGGGGACTCGAAACATATGGGTCAGATCAGCAGAAGGGAAAGTATCTTCGGGACCTCGCGACAGGCAACAAGCTCGGCGCATTTGCACTTTCGGAGCCGGAAGCCGGAAGCGACGCCACCAATCAACGTACGACGGCACAACGGCAGGGGGACTACTATGTTTTGAATGGCATGAAGAACTTCATCACGAACGGGGCTCACGCCGATGTTGTCCTCGTTATGGCCTCGACGGACCGATCCAAAGGTGCGAAAGGAGTGAGCACATTCATCGTTGACAAAGGACTTCCTGGGTTCAGTGTTGCAAAGAAAGAAAAAAAACTCGGTATTCGGAGCTCGGACACGGTCTCACTCGCATTTCAGGATGTACGCGTGCCCGCCGAAAACCGGGTTGGCGAGGAAGGCTTTGGCATCAAATTCGCACTGAAGACGCTCGACGGGGGAAGGATAGGAATTGCCGCACAGGCGCTTGGGATTGCCCAGGCAAGTCTTGAAGCGGCAACCAAATACAGCAAAGAGCGGAAAGCATTCGACCACCCGATTGCCGAATTCCAGGCAATCCAGTTCAAACTGGCAGATATGGCCACGAATGTAGAAGCTGCACGGATGCTTGTTCTCAACGCTGCATCGTTGAAGGATCGAAACGAGCCATACGGCGTGGCAGCAGCGATGGCAAAACTCTACGCGTCGAAAGTGGCAGTCCAAAGTGCGCTGGAAGCCATTCAAATCCACGGAGGATACGGATACATCCGTGAATACAAGGTGGAGCGATTCCTTCGAGACGCGAAGATTACGGAGATCTACGAAGGCACCTCTGAAATTCAACGGGTAGTCATCGCGAGGTCATTGCTTCAGTAGAAAATGCGTCACCTCTCTCCGGTCGATCCGCCTTTGCACCGAGTGCGGCTTCGTTTCCGTTCGATGAATGGTCCCTCCCTTCATTCCACTTCGACCCCATCGATTCTCCCTTCGTTCATTCATATGTGCAGACCCAGGAAATGATGTTCTTTCTGTTAACGCTTCTCAAGCCAAACGAACAAACAGCAGGTTCGCGTGTTCAAGTGTCGCGCTGTGCAGAAGCTGCGTTTCGTCACGGAATCTGATCCACAAGAAATTCTAACTTGTTCAGTCAGGCACAGACCCTCAAGATTCTGTCACGGTTTGTGAAATCAGACCGTGTCGTTGATTTTCGACATCTTGTTTTTGCCTTGAAGTTTTGGTACTATCACACTCAACAATGGAATCGTGTCGCCCGATCGAGGTTCGATTGAGGGCTCTGAGCCGGAGTGATTCAGAAATATTTCTAGAGAAAGGTTGATCCATGAGCAGAGGCTTGAAAATTACATTGGGAGTTGTCGGAGCGCTGCTCCTGGTGGCGGCGATTTGCATAAGCTGGGCGGTAGGTACGTACAATAGCATGGTCAAAGCGAACGAAACCGTAACAGCCAGCTGGAGCCAGGTGCAGAATCAATATCAACGACGCTACGACCTTATACCAAACCTTGTCGAAACAGTAAAAGGATACGCGAAGCACGAGCAGACGGTCCTTTTGGGAGTGACACAGGCGCGCGCAAGCGTTGGCTCGCTCAAGATCACGCCTGAAGTCCTGCGCGATCCAAAAGCATTTTCGATGTTTCAGCAGGCCCAGGACGGTTTGAGCTCCGCACTTCAGCATTTGCTTGTCGTGACAGAGAACTACCCTCAACTCAAGGCGAACGAGAATTTCCTTGCACTCCAGTCTCAGTTGGAGGGAACGGAAAACAGAATTGCCGTCGAGCGTAGAAGGTTCAATGAGGATGTCCGTGCCTACAATACCATGATTCGTCAATTTCCCGGATCCCTCATTGCCGGTTTCGGCAGTTTCCAGGAAGCGCAGTACTTCAAATCGGTGGAGGGGGCTGAACAGGCTCCACAAGTCAAATTCTAGGAAACAGACCATGAAACGGACGTTGCTGTTCCTGGCGGTCGGTACGCTTCTCGCAGGGGAGTGCCTTCTCGGACAGGAGATTCCGAAGGTTGAACAACGTGTGAACGATTTCACGAACACTCTTTCGTTCAACGAATGGAAGTCCATCGAAACGATGTTGAAAAAGTTCGAGGATTCAACGTCGACGCAGATTGTCGTTTTAATGGTTGATTCCCTCAAAGGCCAGTCGATTGAAGACTACGCGGTCAAAGTGTTCGAAAAGAACAAGATCGGTCAGGCCAAAAAGGACAATGGTGTTCTTCTCGTCGTAGCCAAAGATGACCATAAGATCAAGATTGAAGTTGGTTACGGACTGGAAGGTGTTCTCACTGACGTGCTCTGCGAACAGATCATCGACAAGGAAATCATTCCACAGTTCAAGGAGGCGAATTTTTACGGCGGCATTCTGACCGGCGTCACGAGCATTATGGGCGCAGTAGCAGGGGAATACAAAGCCGAGCCTCGTGGAAAAGCGGCCCCGGCTATCTCCGGTGCGTTGATCGTGGTCTTTCTCCTGTTCTTCTTTTACGGCCTTCTTCCTCTTGTGGCATCGAGGAGGCGGACGATTATTGGGTCGGGGGGCTGGAATCACTTTTCGGGGTGGGGATACGGAGGCGGCTGGGGAGGCGGATTTGGAGGAGGGTTGGGAGGCGGCATGTCGGGTGGAGGATTCATGGGAGGAGGAGGGATGTCCGGTGGCGGAGGAGCGACAGGAAGTTGGTAAGTGGAACGGGAGAATGAGTGAAAGACTTGAACCGAGGAAGCTGAATGATTGTCCTGATGCAAAAAGGTGCGACGCGCGACGACCTTGACCGGCTAAAACAACGCATAGAATCCCTCGGGTTCGTGCCGCATGTTTTCGCAGGCGAACAGCGCACCACCGTCGGAATTACAGGCAACAAAGGACAGATTGAATCCGACCTCTTCCTGAGTATGTCGGGTGTGGAGGACGTCGTCAGGGTTTCAAAACCGTACAAGCTTGTGAGTCGAGAAATGAAACCCGACGATACCGTTGTTCACGTCGGCGACGACCAAATCGGAGGGGGCGAGCTGGCGATCATCGCCGGGCCGTGCTCTGTCGAAAGCCGCTCGCAAATCCTCGAGATCGCCGGGATGCTGCGGGAGATGGGAGTGAAGTTTCTGCGGGGAGGAGCGTACAAGCCCAGAACCTCTCCGTATTCTTTTCAAGGTCTCCGGGAGCAAGGCCTGGAGTACCTGAAAGAGGCCGCAGTAAAGACCGGAATGCACGTGATAACGGAAGTGAAAGACACGGACACACTTCCCCTTGTGTTTGAGCACGCAGACATCCTTCAGGTTGGTTCCCGCAACATGTACAATTACTCGCTTCTTGAGAAGATCGGGATGCAAAGGAAACCGGTTCTCCTGAAGCGCGCTTTCTCCGCCACGATCGAAGAGCTTTTGATGGCCGGAGAATATGTTGCCGTGCAAGGCAACTACCAGATCGTTTTCTGCGAGCGCGGGATACGCTCGTTCGATCCGTTCACCCGCAATTCGCTCGACTTGAACGCCGTTCCTTTGATCAAAGGGATATCCCATTTGCCGATCGTTGTTGACCCGAGTCACGGAACAGGTTCCTGGGAATTGGTCATTCCCATGGCACGGGCCGCCGTTGCAGCGGGTGCCGACGGCTTGATGATCGAAGTCCATCAGGACCCGAGTGTGGCACTCTCGGATGGCTTTCAGTCGCTTCGGCCGGAGAAATTCAGGCTGCTGCTTGAGCAGCTTTCACAACTCGCGCCATTGATGGGAAAGTCCCTGCCGACGAAGACGGCGCCGTCGTTCATTACGAACAATTGAGAGAGTGACTTTGTGGAGAACGGGACTGTCAATGTCCTCTTTGTTGACGACGACGAAGAAGCCATCAAGTTTGTCGAGGTCGTTTTACGAAAAGTGGAAGAATACCGATTCCGGATCATTGCAAAGGCGAGCGGCGAGGCTGCGCTTCAGGAGCTGGAATCCAATTCGTCCATTGACCTCATCATCATGGATTATTTCCTTCCCGGCGTTAATGGATTCGATACGGCCAAGAGGATTTTTGAGAAGAACTACAAAATTCCTGTGGTATTCCTGACCGTGAACCGGGACACCAACGTCGCCATCGAGGCGATGAAGCTCGGCGTTGCCGACTACATCCTGAAAGAAGATCTGAACAATGCATTCTTCCTGCAAACGATCCTTGGAGTCCTGCGGAAACAGAAGCTTCTTCGTGAGCTGTCCGAGCTCGAGACACGAAAGAAAAGGCTCGAAGCGTTGCAGGAGATGGTCGTGAACATCACCGGAGAGGTGAGCGAACCGCTGAATGCAATGAAAAAGATTCTCGTCCGCTTGGGCGACATCGGAATGGATGAACGAAGCACGCGCTATCTCAAATTGATGAAAGAGAATGTTGACCGAATCCAACAGAAGATTGAAAAGTTGAAGAATCTCAAAGATGACAAGACGGTGCAGTACATCAAAGACATTAAAATGATCGACCTGTCATGACAACGCACGTCAAGAAGTTCCTTCCGGAAAACGATCTCCACGCAATTGCACGGTTCATCGGGGAACAGGAACGCACAACGTCGGGCGAGATTCGCGTTTCCATCCGTCAACGCCGCGCACGAAAAGAGCGAGGGCTTTCGATTGAGGAGTTGGCCAGAAAAGAATTCCATTCGCTTGGGATGACGAAGAAATCCGAACGCACCGGAGTTCTGATCTTCTTCTTACTGGAGGACCGGAAATTCCATATCCTGGCGGATGAGGGTATCCATCAGAAAGTGGGAGAGGGGACGTGGCAGACCATCGCGGATCAGATGGCTCATCATTTCTCCCAGAAGAAATTCCGTGAAGGCATATTCCACGGCATCCAGGCAGTTGCTGCGGAATTGAGCCGGCATTTTCCCCGGAAACCCGGCGACACCAATGAACTGCCCAACACAGTCCACATCGCTTAGGCGCTTTCGTCTCACCAGCGTTTTGCATCCATTATGAAATGCACCGTCGCAGTCGTACAGCTTGATTCACGAGTCGGTGACTTGGCCGCCAATCGTGAATCTCATCTTCGGTACATCGAGAAGGCGATCAAAGCGAAGGCACACATCATCGTTTTTCCGGAGCTCAGTCTTACCGGGTACACATTGAGAGACCTTGCTGCGGAACAGGCGGTCGATCCTGCGACGGACCCATTGCTGGAACCCCTCAAGAAAAAGAGCCGTCAAATCTCGATTGCCGTAGGGTTGGTCGAAACCGGAATCAACCACGGGATCTACAATTCGGCAATCTTCCTGGAAGACGGCAAGATCAAGCACACTCATCGTAAGGTGTACCCCCCGACGTACGGAATGTTTGAAGAAGGAAGATATTTTAGCCAAGGTTCCGTCGCCCAGGCGTTTGATTCCAAATGGGGTCGTTTTGGCATGCTCATTTGCGAAGATGTGTGGCACATATCCCTGCCCTACCTTCTGGCCCTCGATGGCGCGGAAGCCCTCCTGTGTCTCACAGCGAGTCCCACAAGACTCGGCGGAGACGATGCATCGCTGAAGATTGCTGAAGTCAATCACGAACATCATCGGGCGTATGCACGGTTGCTGAACATCTACATGGTTTTCAGCAACCGGGTTGGTATGGAAGATGGCGTGAGCTTCTGGGGTGGATCCACCGTCATCGACCCGCACGGCGTCCACGCTGCAAAGGCGAAGTTCTTCGACGAAGATATGATTACCGCTGGTCTCGATTCACAGCAAGTCCGGCGAGCCCGACGCGCGTCTCGACACGTTCTCGACGAGCGTCCCGAGATCGTCCTCAGGGCGCTGAGGAAAAAGTTGGATCAATCCTGAGACACACTCCTCACAAACCATTTATTGTATCTCCCTCCTTTTTTTGATACCTTATTGTCTACGCGCGTAAGCGTGAAGAGTGCCGGAATCCTCCGGATAACAAGGACGGGGCTCCTTTTGCACGGTATTTGAACCATTTGATGACCTCCAGCGCTTGAATGGTGTCGAATCTCTGGCGATCGTGTATAGTTGTCGGTTGTGTGGTCCTGGGAACTTATGCGGGACCCGCTTCGTCGCAAGATTTGCGGCGTCCCTCCACAATAATGCTTGTTCGCCAACAGTTCAGCAGTATTGCACGCGAAGTGGTCGATACACTCCAGCTTGCAGCAGAGTGTAAAGTACTCCTCTCCGTGCAACCCTCACCGAGGACGGACGTTGCGGAAAATGCTTTCGCGGACGCCTTGATGCACAAGGGTTATCAGACATTCCTTCTTCCGGGTCATGATTCGGGGAGTGTGCGACTGAATATCAACGTGCTTTCTGAAGGCGCCCGGTTTCGCGAAATTGGTCGATCGATGTATGTGCGGACCGTACAGACGGCTGTCGAGGCTCGGGTCGAACGGCCGAATGGCGAAGCGGTGGAGGTTCTCGGGTTGTTTCAGCGCATCGCCTCGGACACGGTGTCCGCGCCAGATGCGGAAGTTTCTCTGCAGAGGCCGGAGCGCGGTACTGAGGCGGAAGCGACGATCTTCGAACGTCTGATAGGTCCGTTGATCATTCTAGCCAGCGGTATCATGGTCGTGTATCTATTTTTCACGGTGCGGAGTTGAGGATTCGATCGACGATTCTTGTCCTGGTTTGTTTCTTGTCTGTGGGGATCGTTCCTTCTCAGACGGTCGATTCCGCTTCGGGAATGACGCTCCTTCTGTTTGGCGACGTGAATCTTGGGCGACATCTCGGTCAGGATCTTCTTCAGGGAAAGGTCGAGTATCCGTTCGACCGCATGAAGCCGATTCTCCGTGCGGCGGATGTCGTGTTTGCAAACCTCGAATCGCCGATATCCGATCAAAATGGAGAGACAGAAAGTCCGACGTCGAATTACGTGTTTTGTGCTCCACCGGTAGCCGCAAAGGCTTTGAGACGTGGGGGCGTGACGCTTGTTTCGACTGCCAATAATCACGCATTTGACTATGCACTCAAGGGTCTTCAAGAAACGATACTGTATTTGGATCGGGAGCACATTCAACACGTTGGGACAAGCGCCGACTCGGTGGGTCGGATTCCACCGGCAATCGTCAAACGCAAGGGCATCTCGATTGGATTCCTTGCATACACACAGTTTGTGAACGTCGGGGGTCCGTGGCAGGGGAGAATAGCCGTCTTTGATTCGGTGCAGGCGCGCAAGGACATTGCAAGGCTGAAACGGAAATGTGATCTCGTTATCGTCAGCTTTCACGGTGGCAAGGAATACGCCGATGAGCCCGATGCAAGGACGAGACGGCAACTGGAAAGCATTGCAAACGCTGGTGCCGACATCGTCGTTGGACACCATCCCCACGTTCCACAAGGGATTGAAGTACTGAATCACAGGCTAATATTTTCTTCTCTCGGCAACTTCGTATTTCATCAGGCGACAGCGTGGGCCAGGCGATCCTTTGGCGCGGAACTGAAAATCATGA
>Ga0335081_10021312_pt1 | contig 10496 bp, 5 predicted proteins | sample Lox_Sample_35_FD_206713 | JGI IMG/M metagenome (GOLD analysis project Ga0335081, IMG submission 206713) | Soil microbial communities from Loxahatchee National Wildlife Refuge, Florida, United States - Lox_Sample_3.5 | ecosystem: Environmental > Terrestrial > Soil > Wetlands | place: USA: Florida...
GTCGTAGAAGCGGCGATAGTGTTCGAGCCAGTCGTCGATTTCCTTGAGCGCGCGCGGCTCGATGCGGCACGGCCGCCACTGCGCTTCGCGGCCGCGCGTGATGAGGCCGGCGCGCTCCAGCACCTTCAGATGCTTCGAGACGGCGGGGCCGCTCATGGCAAAGGGCTTGGCCAGTTCGGTGACCGAGCTCTCGCCGAGTGCCAGTCGCGCCAGGATGGCACGGCGCGTCGGATCGGCCAGGGCCGAAAGGGTGACGCTGAGGCGGTCACGGGTCATCGGTGTGGAACCATTCAGTTATTTAACTATATGGTTATACGCGGGGCGGCGCCGCCCGGTCAACATCTTTCTCGCAGAACCTCGCCCCCTTATGCTTCTCCCCGTGGCTCCGCATCCTTCTGCGATCGAGATCGCGCCTTATGGCGCCGTGACGGCAATCGCCTACCCGGCCGAAGCCGGCAATCGCGCGAAGATCACGCTCATCCTCGGTCACGGCGCCGGCGCGGGTCAGACCAGCGCCTTCATGGTGGATTACGCCCGAGCGCTGGCGGCGCGCGGCATCGACACCCTCACCTTCAATTTTCTCTACACCGAGCAGCGGCGCCGCGTTCCCGACGCCAAGGAGAAGCTCGAGGCTTGCTATCGCGGCGTCATCGACCATGCGCGGCGGCACCCCAGCTTCGCCGGCAACCGGCTGGCGATCGGCGGCAAATCGATGGGCGGCCGCATCGCCTCGCAAGTCGCCGCGGCGGGAATGGCCGATCTCGCGGGCCTTGTGTTCCTGGGCTATCCGCTGCACCCGCCAGGAAAGCCCGAGCAGCTGCGCGACAAGCATCTCCCGGCGATCACCGCGCCGATGTTCTTCATCCAGGGCGCGCGCGACGCCTTCGGCACACCCGATGAATTGCGCCCGATCCTCGCCAAGCTCAAGGCATTCACAACGCTCTACGTCGTCGAAAACGGCGACCATTCCTTAAAGGTGCCGAAGAGTGCCGGCACCGCCCAGGCCGAGGTGCACAAGGCCGCGCAGGCGGAAATCGAGCGCTGGCTGCGCGCCGCCGGCGGGGGTTGATTCCGCGGGCGATCCCCCCATTATTTCCTGACCGCAGCGCTCTTCCCGGTCGCCCCTTGGACCCAGTCTCGATCTTTCATCCGGCCGTCGCCGCCTGGTTCAGGCGCAGCTTCGCCGCACCGACCCCGGCGCAGGCGGAAGCTTGGCCGGCGATCCAGGCGGGCGAGCATGTCCTCATCGCCGCACCCACCGGCTCAGGCAAGACCCTCGCGGCGTTTCTTGCGGCGATCGATGCGCTGGTGCGCCAGGGCCTCGCCGGCGGCCTCGCCAACGAGACGCAGATCGTCTACGTCTCGCCGCTGAAGGCGCTCTCCAACGACGTCCAGAAGAATCTCGCGGCGCCGCTCGCCGGCATCCGCGAGGCGCTCGCCGGGCAAAAACTTCCCGACGTCGACATCCGTACGTGGGTGCGCACCGGCGATACGCCGTCGAGCGAGCGCGACCGCATGCGCCGCGCACCGCCGCACATCGTCGTCACCACGCCTGAATCGCTCTATGTGCTGCTCGGCTCGGAATCTGGGCGGCAGATGCTGGCGACGACGCGCACCGTCATCGTCGACGAGATCCATGCGGTCGCACCCAACAAGCGCGGCTCGCACCTCGCTCTCTCGCTGGAGCGCCTCGCTGCCCTTTGCGGCGACCGGTTACTCCGCATCGGCCTCTCGGCGACGCAAAAGCCGATCGAGGAGGTGGCGCATTTCCTCGTCGGCGCCGGCGCCGAAGGCGGGCCCGCGCCCGCCTGCCGCATCATCGATACCGGCCACCGCCGCACCCGCGACCTGCAGATCGAAATGCCGCTGGCGCCGCTCGAGGCGGTGATGTCGGGCGAGGTATGGAAAGAGCTCTATGCCCGCCTCGCCGAGCTCATCGAGGCGCATCGCACCACACTCATCTTCGTCAACACGCGGCGCATGACCGAGCGCACAGCGCGCGAGCTCACCGACCGCTTGGGCGCCGAGCATGTGAGCGCGCATCACGGCAGCCTAGCCAAGGAGCTGCGCCTTGACGCCGAGCAGCGCTTGAAGCACGGCAAGCTCAAGGCGCTCGTCGCCACCGCCTCGCTCGAGCTGGGCATCGACATCGGCGATGTCGATCTCGTCTGCCAGATCGGCTCGCCACGCTCGATTGCGAGCTTCCTGCAGCGCGTCGGCCGCTCCGGCCACGCCGTCGACGGCACGCCCAAGGGCCGCCTCTTCCCGCTCTCGCGCGACGAGCTCGTCGAATGCGTGGCCCTCCTCGACAGCGTCGGCCGCGGCGAGCTCGACCGCCTCTCGCTCCCGGAGCAGCCGCTCGACGTCTTGGCGCAGCAGGTCGTCGCCGAGGTCGCGGCGCGCGACTGGAGCGAGGACGCGCTCTTCGCCCGCTTCCGCCGGGCCTGGCCCTTTCGCGCCCTGCCGCGCGAGGATTTCACCGCAGCGCTGGCGATGCTGGCCGAGGGCTATACCAGCCGGCGCGGACGGCGCGGCGCGCTCATCCATCACGACGCCGTCAATCACCAGCTGCGCGGCCGCCGCGGTGCGCGGCTGACCGCGCTCACCTCCGGCGGCACCATCCCCGACACCGCCGACTACCAAGTGCTGCTCGAGCCCGAGAACCAGATCATCGGCACCGTCAACGAGGACTTCGCCGTCGAGAGCATGCAGGGCGACATCTTCCAGCTCGGCAATACCGCCTACCGCATCCTCCGCACCGAGCGCGGCGTCGTCCGGGTCGAGGACGCGCAGGGCATGTCGCCGACCATTCCGTTCTGGCTGGGCGAAGCCCCCGGCCGGAGCGACGAGCTCTCGCAATCCGTCTCGCGGCTCCGCGCCGATGTGGCGCAGCAGCTCCGGCCCGATCCTTCGGGCGCGCAAGCGCTCCGCTGGCTGGTGGCGGAACGCGCGCTCATCGAGCCCGCGGCGCGGCAGCTCGCCGATTATCTCGCGGCGGGCCACGCCGCGCTGGGCGTGCTGCCGACGCAGGAGCGGCTCGTCATCGAGCGCTTCTTCGACGAGGCGGGCGGCATGCAGCTCGTCATCCATTCGCCCTATGGCAGCCGCCTCAATCGTGCCTGGGGCCTGGCGCTGCGCAAGCGCTTCTGCCGCAAATTCAATTTCGAGCTCCAGGCAGCCGCGACCGAGGACAACATCATCCTCTCCCTCACCACCGCGCACAGCTTCGAGCTACCGGAAGTGGCGCGCTATCTTCATTCGGCGAGCCTCCGCCCGCTTCTCATCCAGGCACTGCTTGACGCGCCCATGTTCACCACGCGCTGGCGCTGGGTCGCCGGCGTCTCGCTGGCGCTGCCGCGCTTCCGCGGCGGCAAGAAGGTGCCAGCGCAGCTCGCACGCATGAATGCCGAGGATCTTATCGCCTCGGTCTTTCCCGACCAGGTCGCTTGCGGCGAGAACCTCGTCGGCGAGCGCGAGATCCCCGACCACCCGCTGGTGCGCCAGACGCTCACCGACTGCCTCACCGAGGCGATGGACGTGGCCGGCCTCGAACGCCTTCTCCGCGGCATCGAGAGCGGCTTCATCGAAGTCGAGACTCGCGACCTCACCGAGCCCTCGCCGCTCGCGCATGAGGTGCTGTCGGCGCGGCCTTACGCCTATCTCGACGACGCGCCGCTCGAGGAGCGCCGCACCCAGGCGGTGATGAGCCGGCGCTGGCTCGCACCCGAAGAGGCCGCCGATCTTGGTCGGCTCGATGCCGACGCCATCGCGCGCGTGCGCCAGGAGGCTTGGCCCGAGGCGGCCAACGCCGACGAGCTGCACGACGCGATGGTGTGGCTGGGATTCCTCACCGAAGAGGAAATCGCAGCGCAGCCGCGGTGGAACGACTGGCTGAAGGCGCTGGCACGCGAGAAGCGCGTGGCGCGTCTCGCGCTGCCGCGAACGGCGGTCTGGATCACCGCCGAGCGTCTGCCGCAGTTCCGCGCGCTCTGGCCCACTGCGCCGCTCGATCCTCCGATCGCCGCGCCTGACGGCCGGGCCCAGGGCGCGGCCGATGCGGCTCTTGTCGAGATTCTGCGCGGCCGGCTCGAGGGCCTGGGGCCGGTCACGCAAGCGACGCTCGCGGCGCCGCTCGGGCTCGATGACGCCGATGCCGCGGCGGCACTCGCCACGCTCGAGGGCGAGGGCTTTGCGCTGCGCGGCCGCTTCACCCCGGGCGCCAATGGCGACGAATGGTGCGAGCGCAGGCTCCTGGCGCGCATCCACCGCTACACGGTGAAGCGGCTCCGCGCCGAGATCGAGCCGGTCTCGGCGCGCGATTTCCTGCGCTTCCTCTTGAGTTGGCAGCGGGTCGCGCCCGAGACGCGCATGGATGGACCCGACGCGCTCCATCCCGTCATCGGCCAGCTCGAGGGCTTCGAGGCGCCGGCCGGCGCCTGGGAGACCGAAATCCTCCCGGCGCGGCTCGCCAAATACGATCCCGCCTGGCTCGACGATCAATGCCTCGCCGGCCGTGTCTCCTGGGCGCGGCTTCGCCCGCGCAACCCGCGCGCCGCCGGTAGCGAGCGCGGTGCCTCACCGGTGCGGACGACGCCCATCACCCTGTTGGCGCGCCGGCATGCGGCGTTCTGGACCGCGCTCTCGCCGGCGCCCGACGTGGTTCGCCCCAGCACGCGCGCGCAAGCCGTCGTCGACTGCATCCGCGCACAAGGCGCTTCCTTCTTCGACGAGCTCGTCGACGGCACGGGCCTTTTGCGCCCGCAGCTCGAAGAGGCATTGGCCGAGCTGGTGGCGCTGGGCCTCGTCAATTGCGACAGCTTCGCCGGCCTGCGCACGCTGCTGCTCCCCTCCGATCGGCGCCATTCGAGCCGGCGCCGCAGCGTCGGTCTCGGCATGGAGGACGCCGGCCGCTGGGCACTGGCGCGCCGGCCGCGTGTCACCCCCGCCGGTCCCCAGGACGAAGCGGAAGCGATCGAGCATCTCGCCGGCACTCTGCTGCGTCGCTACGGCGTGGTATTCTGGCGCCTCATCGAGCGCGAGGCCGATTGGCTGCCGCCCTGGCGTGACCTGCTCCGCGTCTATCGCCGGCTCGAGGCGCGGGGCGACGTCCGCGGCGGCCGCTTCGTCGCAGGGTTCGCCGGCGAACAATACGCGCTCCCCGAAGCGATCGGCCTGTTGCGCGAGGCGCGGCGGAAGCCGCTCGCCGGCGACTGGGTCTCGGTCTCGGGCGCCGATCCCTTGAACCTCGTCGGGGTCCTGACGCCGGGCCCCAAGCTCGCGGCGCTTACCGGCAATCGCCTCCTCTATCGCGACGGCTTGCCGATCGCTCTCCTCGCCGGCGGCGAGGTGCAGTTCCTGGGGACGATCGAGCCCGCCGAGGAGTGGCAGGCGCGCAAGGTGCTGCGCCGCGGCGCGGCGGCGCGCGCCGAAGCGTCCTGAACCCAAGGCACTGTAAGCATTAGTCAATCTCTCTGTGGGAGTATCGCGAAAGGCCTACGCACCCCAATGGAGAGAATAGCGGCCGCGTGCTGCGACGGCCGCGGCCGCGATCGAAACCCCTGGAATGTCCACCACGCCCCGGCGCGCCCATCTTGAACCGCTCGCCACACCGACCAGCCAGCTCGACGGCATGGCGCGGGCGCTGTTCGACGCGCTGCCGATGCCGGCGTGGCTCTGCGACGAGGCAACGTTTCGTCTCATCGATGCAAACGCCAGCGCCGTCCGGCGCTACGGCTTGGCGCGCGAGCAGTTCCATGGCCTGAGCCTGGCCGATCTCGAGCGGCGTGAGGATGGGTCCCAAGTGCCGGGCGGAGCGGCGGGCCGGCGTCATCGCTTGGCGGACGGCTCGATCGTCGCGGTGCGAATCGAAATCAGCCGCATTGCGCTCGGCGGTGAGCCGGCGGTCCTGGCAACGGCGACCGAGGTCGATGATGGGGAGCGCGCAGCCCTGGCGGCGCGCGAGGAGCGCTTTCGGCAAATGCTGGAGGCCGCTTCCGATTGCTTCTGGGAAACCGACGAGACGGGGCATCTCACCTACGCGTCGCCCAACTTCGGCTCCGTCTTCGGCCTCGCCGCCTCCGACATTCACGGCAAGCGCCTCAACGACATACCCGGCGTCGAGATCGCGCCGGAGATGGCGCGGATGACGGTGGCGGCGATCAAGGCGCAAAAACCCTATCGCGATTTCCTCTGCTTCTGGCGCCCGGCGCCCGGTGCGCGCAAGCGCTGGGTGCAGACGAATGCCGTGCCGATCATCGACGGGAACGGCCAGTTTCGCGGCTATCGCGGCGTCTGCCGCGAGATCACCGCGCAGATCGAGGCCGAAGAGGCGCTGCGCCAGAGCGAGCAGCGCTTCCGGCAATTGTTCGAGATCGGCTCCGACTACTCCTGGGAGATGGATGCCGATTATCGGATGAGCTACGTCTCGCCCAACTACGAGGCCGTCGTCGGCGTACCGGCGTCGGAAGCGCTGGGCAAGCGTTTTGCCGACACCCCCGGCGTCCGGGTCGAGCCGGAAATGGGGAAGATGGCCATCCTGGCGCAAAAGGAAAAAAAGCCCTATCGCGACTTCGTCTATTCGCGAAAGCTCGCCAACGGCGAGATACGCTGGTTCTCGGTGAGCGCCGTGCCGCTCTTCGGCGAGCAGGGCGAGTTCATCGGACTGCGCGGCGTGGCTTCCAACATCACGGAGCGCAAGAAAGCCGAGGCGGCGGCGCGGTTGGCGCAGCGCCAGCTCCACGATGCGGTTGCCTACGTGACCCAGCCATTCGTCGTCTTCGACGCCAACGACCGCGTCGCCGCCTTCAATCAGGCTTTCGTCGACCTGCACACCCTGCCCGGCAGCAATACTCTGGTCTGTGCCGGGGCTTCCTTTCGGGATCTCGCGGCATGGCAGCTCGGCACGGGGTTTTATGCCGAGAGTCCGAGCGGCCAGCCGGTCGATCTCGACCTGCTGCTGGCCCGCCATCAGACTGAGGAAGAGCACAGCTATCGCCTGCGCGACAACCGCTGGATGCTGGTGGCGTATCGGCGCTTGCCGGGCGACGGCAAAGTCGGCTTGTGGACGGACATCACCGCCATCAAGCGCGCCGACAAGAAGCATCGGCAGCTCGAGGAGCAGCTGCATCATGCGCAGCGCCTGGAGTCGCTCGGCACGCTCGCCGGCGGCGTCGCCCATGAGCTCAACAACACGCTCGTGCCGGTGGTGGCGCTGTCCAAGCTCGTGCTGCGCCATTTGCCGGAGGGCAGCCGCGACCGCGCCAATCTCCAAACCATCGTAGAGGCGAGCGATCGCGCGCGCGATCTCGTCAGGCAGATCCTCGCTTTCTCGCGGAAGCAGGAACTGCGCCGCGAGACCTTCGATCTGGCCGGCGTCGCGGCCGATGCGCTCTCCTTGTTGCGCGCCTCGATGCCGGCGAGCATCCGCCTCGAGCAGGCCCTCGCCGGTGCAGTGCTGCTCGAAGGCGACCCCAGTCAGCTCCATCAAGTGATCGTCAATCTCGTCACCAACGCGATGCACGCGATCGGCGAGGTGCAGGGAGCGATCACCGTCTCGCTCGAGAGGGAACCCGACGGTGCCCATGTCCGCCTTTCGGTGTCGGATACGGGCTGCGGCATGGACGAGGCGACGCGGGCGCGGATCTTCGAGCCCTTCTTCACCACCAAGGTCGTCGGCCAAGGCACCGGTCTCGGACTGGCGGTGGTGCATGGCATCGTCGCGAGCCATGGCGGCCGCATCGAGGTCGAAAGCGCGCCCGGGAAAGGGACGCGCGTCACTCTCCTCTTTCCGGTTCAGAGCGCAGGCGCCGCCGCCGCCACGACGTGACCCGGCGCAAGCCTGCGGCGAGAGCAGGCCCGTCGACGCCATATCCGGGCATGCAATAGCGAAGGTCTGGGTCGGCGAATTGGGTGGGTCTTGCTCGCAATCTGCGAGCACCGAGAAATGCCATCTTAATTTTAGCGGTGTAGCCTCGCGCGGATGTCAAGCGAACCCACCACATCCGCGAGCAATCGAGAGCAGACGGCGATAGCGCTGGTGAATGCGTTCAGCCGTCAGCTCGGCGTGCTCGCCATGGCGATTCACGAGGCCGCCAGCAACATCGATGCGGTGGCCAAGCAAGTCGAGCGCCAGGAAACGCAGCTGAAGCGGCTGCGCGAGAGCGCGCAGCTGATGGCCGAGAGCAACCGCCGCATCGACAGCGCAACCGAGACCGCGGATAGAGCGGCAGAGGCGGGTCAAGCGGAGCTCGCGGGGTCGCGCCAGGCGGTGGGGAGCGGCATCGCCCAGGTGTCGACGCTGGCAGATGCGGTCGAGCGGATCGAGCAGCGGCTCGACGGCATCGGCCAATCGCTGAAGGGCGTGGCGGGGATTTCCGGCGCGATCGATGCGATTGCGCGGCAGACGAACCTGCTCGCGCTCAACGCGACGATCGAGGCGGCGCGCGCCGGCGCGACCGGCCGCGGCTTCGCCGTGGTCGCGTCGGAAGTGAAAGCGCTCGCCGGACAAACCCGCGAGGCGACGCTCAAGATCGGATCAACGGTGACGACGCTCTCGGGCGGCATCTCGAGCCTGATCGAGGAAGCGACGAGCGCGGTCGCCGGCGGCAAGGCGACGCGCGCCGGCGCGCACGACATCGAGGAGGCCTTCAGCCGCGTCGGCGACAGCATTGCGCGGCTGACGGAGGTGAGCGGCGGCATCGCCACCAGCGCCCGCGACAACATCACCCAATGCAACACGGTCATCACCGAACTCGACACGCTCGACCAGGAAGTCGGCAGCTCCGCTCAGAGTCTAAAAAGCACGAACGCGCAGATGTCCGAGGTGCTGGAGCAGATCGCGGCGCTGATCAACGAAGTCGGCACCGCGGGCATCGAGACCGAGGATACGCCTTACGTCGAAGCATCGAAGGCGCTGGCCGCCGACGTGACCGCGGCGTTCGAGGTGGCGATTGCCCGGGGCGAGATCGCTGCCGAGGACTTCTTCGACGACAACTACCGCGAGATCCCCGGCACGGACCCCAAGCAATATCTGACGCGCTTCACCGAGGTGTGCGACCGCGTGCTGCCGCCGGTGCTGGAAAAGCACTTCGCCGCGCTGCCACATGTCCAATTCACCATCGCCATCGACCGCAACGGCTATATGCCGACGCACAATCTCAAATATTCCAAGCCGCAGGGAGCCGACCCGGTTTGGAACGCGAACAACTGCCGCAATCGTACGATGATCGCCGTGCGCCGCTCGCAGCAGGGCGCCTTGTCGCGCGATCGGCGGACGCTCGTGAGCACGCACCGCCGCGAATTCGGTGCCGGACGCTACGTCATGGTCAAGAACGCCTCGTCGTCGATTTTTCTCGGCAAAAGGTTCTGGGGCTACACCGCGATCGGCTACGTCTTGCCGCAATAGAGAGGCTGGCTCGCTGTAGACGAGCACACGCCGCCCAGCCGGCATCGCCGTCTTGGGCCGGCAAGACAACAAAAGCGGATATGGGGATCAGCGGGGATCGCCGGGGATGAGCGGGGATGAGCCGGGAATGAGGCGAGATGTATGCCGGCGAATGGCTCGTCTCGGGGTGACAAAAGCGCACAGCGCGGCCATTCAGCGACCTTGACCTTGGCGCTCGACGCGGTACCGTAAGGCAGGAGCGCCAGCGCGGGAGACTGCCATGCGCGATATCTATGACATCCTGGTCGTAGATCGCCGGACCGAGGTCCGCAGCGCCATCTGCGAGTACCTTGAGGCTGAAGGCTACTTTCCCGTAGCCGCCGCCGACTACGACGCCGCAATCGAATTGCTTCGGCTCCAGGCAACCGTCCGGGTCGTCCTCGTCGACACCGATATGCGCAACGAAGCGCCGCACAACCCGCGCAGGAGCGCCTGGCGCTTGGTGGACGAGCTCGCCGCGCGCGGCCTCTCCGTCATCGGCATGGGCGAGCCCGACGATATGGATGAGCCGCGCGAGCGCGGCTACCCGGTGCTGCGCAAGCCGTTCCACCTGCGCGAGATGCTGGCTTATATCCGCGCCGTCCCGCTCGTCTTGTGAATCCTGCGGCCTCGAGCCGAGCCGCGGTTTTGCTTGGCGCCGACGACGTGCTACGGTCAAGCGTCGCCGCTGTTGCGTAGGGGTCGTGGCAAATGCCGCCTCATTCCGACGACCGAGCCGAGGGGTCGGCGAGCGAGGTGCCGCCGAGCATCGCGCCGGCAACGTCGACCGGCGCGCGCGGATCGACGGAAGCGACGCAACAAGGCCAGGCAGCGACGCCCCAGAGCAGCGGAGCGCCTGAGACGGCTCCGGCGGGCGATCGCCCGCGACGCCGTCGCCGGCGGCGCCGTCGCCGCGGACCACGGCCGCCGGACGCAGCAAACGCCCCTGTGGGCGCGCCCGCTCAAGACGCGGCGGCATCAGCGGCAGAGGTCGCTCCGAGCCTCCCCGCCGAAGCGGCACCAGGCGCCAGTCCCGTCGAGCCCGCACCGGGCACGCCGCCGGCCGGTGCGCCGG
>Ga0335081_10021313_pt1 | contig 10495 bp, 4 predicted proteins | sample Lox_Sample_35_FD_206713 | JGI IMG/M metagenome (GOLD analysis project Ga0335081, IMG submission 206713) | Soil microbial communities from Loxahatchee National Wildlife Refuge, Florida, United States - Lox_Sample_3.5 | ecosystem: Environmental > Terrestrial > Soil > Wetlands | place: USA: Florida...
GCGCGCACCCACGGCAAATGCGCCGGGCGACGCTCAGAAAGCGCTCGATCAGCATCTCGTCCTTTTGGGTCAACGGCCTCACGCCCTACTATCATACAGCCGCCGCGCTCACTCCTGGCACCCCGGCGGCCCGCCCGGTCCTCGCCGGCCCTGACCTTTCACCTGGAGCCCGAGGAGCGAACGGGTCACCATCCCGATCCGAATGCCCTAATATGGGCTCATGAGCTGGAAGCAGGGAATCGTGTGCCTGGCCGTGCTCGCGTTGCTGGCGGCCTTCCCCTGGGGGCCGCTCTTCGCCTGGTCCCCGGTGCACCCGGGTTATCGGCAGGTGCGGTTCTCGCGCGCGGATGTTTTGTACCCGGATGGCACGGTATTGGATCAGGGGTATCGCGAGGTTGACCAGTACGTAGCGATCGCGGAGCGTTTTCACGAGCTGAAGTGCTCGCACAAGATCAAGATCGTGGTCTGCCGCAATTGGGGTGACTGTCTCCGGTTCGCGCGGGCGTTTGTGCGCGGGCAACGTCCCCTCGCGGTTACGATCCCGACGGGCACGGTGATCTTCGTCACCCCGAAAGCAGAGGCCTCCGCGGCGGATATCGGAGGCTTGTTACGGCACGAATTATCGCACGCCGTGCTGAACCAGAACCGGTCGCTGGTGAGTGTTCTGCGGATGCTGAGGCAGCCTTGGGTTTCAGAGGGTGTGGCGGGAGTCGTATCGGGAATGGGGGTAACGGCGCCGGGGCGGCAATTGATCAGCCTGACGGAGGCGGAGTTCCTGTCGCGGGCCATGACGGAGGAACTGTGGCCCTGCTTTGCCGCCGCACCGCAGAAGGATTGGCGCTTCAGCTATACGGCGTGGCTCTACTTCTGGGGTGGGCAGATCCAGCGGAGCGGCAAAGAGACATTTCTAAGATTCGAACGCGAGTGCATCTCCGACCCGGATGGGTGCCGCAGTGCCTTTGCCGGCGTGTACGGGACGGATCTTCGGAAGGCGGTTGAGAACTTTCAGGTTGAGGTGCGGTCGGGACGGGTGGTGCCGCCGCGTCGCGCGGGGTCCTGATTCCTGGTAGCTCAGGTTCACGCGGGATCTTCCAGATTCTCGTTTACTTACATTGATCGCAGGAAATTGAATAAGTGAAAGAGTCGTAGTGGTTGCCGGTAATATACGTTGCCGAACCCGCCGTGTATGTCGCTCCCGGCTTGATCGATTTTGCCGCTACATCGGCCGTGTACTGCTGGCCCTGGTTGCTAATGTACGCCTTGAAGCGGACGTTCGTTAGTTCGAACGGCGAATCGTTCCTGATGAGAATATCGTCCGGCAGCAGTGGATAGAAATGAATGCTCGGACTCACTTTTACCGTGGTGAGCTGGTCGAATAGCTGCGGGCGCGCCCGGCGCAAAACCTCGAAATCCGGTGTGACGCGCACGTCGTGAACGTCGTTATAACCCAGGTTATAGGCCAAAGCAAGATACTGCGCCGCTCTATCGGGCGAGTTGGTCAGACTCATGAGCAGTGCGTAGCGGTAAGCAAACGCCGGGTCGCTGCCCCATTGCTTCGATATCGCATACGCCGTGTCGAGCGCTTCATTGTACCTTCCGTTGAAACCCAGCGCGCGCTCCAGTTGCACCCGGCCGAACCCGCTCTGGTCGGCAGGGTCCATCATCAGATACGTCCGCGCCAGCCGAAGCGCCAGCGGCGCCGATGAGGACGGGGGCCCCGCATAGTAAGGCCGTTCGAGAAATGCGGCCTGAAGGGCGAAGCCGAGCGCCTGGCTGATGAAGCCGTTCCGGAACGTGGCATACCCGTCGCCCGCCGGCACCAACTGCGCTGCGCGAATGCAGTAATTCGCCTTTGTCACGGCGATCGCCGCCGTCTCGTTGGGTTCGTCCACAGTTGCCAGCGCTAGCAGGGCGAAGGGGTCGCGATATCGGTGGTTCGCCTGGTCGCGCAGACTTTCCCTGCTTGTCTCCAGGCTGGCTTCGCCCGGCTGCCAGCGATGCTCGCTCGCCAGTTTCTGCACCAAGGTATTCGCCGACGCGAACACCGTGTTCGACTGCGCCGCGAACTTCTGTTTCTCCGCTTCCATCGCCGCTTGCCGCTCCCGCGTGACGGAATAGGTTGTTTTGGCCCCCTCCCAAAGGAAAGTGAACGCCGCGCCCTTCTGCGCATCCTCCGACGACTTGCCTTCGATCCACTTGCCCTTGGCCCAATCGCCACCCGCGTCCCATAGCGCTCCGAGTAAAGCCTGCGCGGCGCTTTGCAGCGTCTGCCGATTGATCGCCCCGATGTTCGTCAAGTACGTTTCATAGGCGTCCATCAGGCTCAGGCAGTTGTCGTAGGCGGCCAGCAGTTCCCTATCCGCCCCGCGGCCACTGCCGGCGTTGCGGAGCGTGGTTGCCAGGCCGCGCATGGTCGCAAGGTCTTTGGCGATCTTTTTCTGATCGTCCGAATTGGGCCAATTTGTGTAAATTAGACGCAATCCGTGAACCAGGAATAAATCCTGATCCACGTCCGGGGACGGTTGAATGTCCATCGGACCGTCGGACGGCTGAGCGAAGGCGCGAAAAGAGGTATCAGACTGGGCCCGGGCGGCATCTGGAACCACCGAGGACAAAGCCAGCGCAAACAGTACGTACTGAGCCGCGTGCAATTCAAACCGCATCCAGAATCCCCTCACGGATACTAGATTCAATCATAGGTGCTTTTCTTACCCCTCGCGAAATTATCGGGAATTCAACGCCTCGGTGAGTGTGAAATAGGTAACAATCACGCGCGTCCGGGCCGCGGCTGGTTGGTCCGTGGTGACAATCTATGGCGCCGGTACGGTCACGCGGCTGGCGCCGGAAGCCAGTTCCTGGCGCGTTCCCTTCCACTGGAACTCGCCGGTAACTCCTTCGGGCAGAGTCACGCTCGCTACCCAACCAGGGCCCTGAGGCTCCAGCCGCACGCTGACGTGACCTTTGGGATGAGGCACAGAGCCGGAAGCGGAAGCGAGTTTCCCGAGGTGCGGGCGCACCGATACACGGCGAAATCCCGGCGCCAACGAATCCACGCCCAGCACCGTCCGGAAGATCTCGATGTTCGGGCTGGCGCTCCAGGCGTGGCAGTCCGACCGCGAAGAATCACTCGGCCGGTCGACGGTCTCGGCAAAGGTCGTCAGCCCGCGGACCAGCATGGCGCGCCATTCACCGAGCTGATCCAAGTAGCGATCGCCATCCCCTACTTTAGCCAGCGCGCGGTGCACGTAGGACTTGAAGAACAGGCCCGGTTCGGCGAGGTCCGTCGCGGCCAGGGTGCGCTCCATCAGGTCGCGCGCGGCCTCGCCAGTGATCACGTCAGCCAGCACCGCCATGGTTTGGGCGTGCTGCGAGAACTGCCGCCTGGCCGCAGTATCCGCATAGAAGCGCCGGCCCGCTTCCCAATACAGTTGCTGCACCGTGGCCCGCAGCTGCTGCTCACGGCCGCGATACAGCTCGGCCATGGCGCGCAACCCCAGCCCCGCCTCCAGGTCAGCGGCCCAGCCGTACGCCAGCAGCAGGAGCATGTCGAACAGCGCCGACGAGCCGTCCGGCTCCTGCGGAGCATTGCCGCTCGGCCAGGCAGGCACCCAGTCGAAATACCGCCACCAGGGCAATGAGGCCAGTGAGCCGTTCTCCTTCTGATAGCCTTCAAAGAAGCTGAGCACCGACCGCACTCCGGGCAGCATGCGGCGCACGAATGCCGCATCGTCGACATACCACCAGTAGTCGTGAACCATGGCGATCCACCACAAGGCGAACCCCGGGATGTATTGTTCCAGGCGCGTGGGAAAGCGGCTCATGGTGCAGCCGTCGCTCTGGCGGGAGTCGTTGATCTGGTCGATCGCGTTGCGCATCAGCCGCGCGTCGCCGGTATTGAACAGGGAAATCAGGCACTGCACGCGCGTGTCGCCTACGTATTGCAACTGCTCATAGTAGGGGCAGTCCATGTAGGTTTCGTGGGCGCAAAGGCGGGCCGTGCGCCAACCGACGTCGAGAATGTGGCTGATTTCCGTGTCGCCGGCGTCAAATTGCGCCCGCCGCTCGAACGGGTAACCCACGTAAGCGGCGTTCAGATCGTCCACGGTCAACGGCTCGTTGCGGGTTTCGATGTCCAGCTCCAGGTAGCGGTAGGTGCGCCACCACAGCGGCCGGAAGCGGCGCGCGCTGCCGCCATCGGCGATGAATTCGTCGTTGTAACCGATGAACTGCTTGCCATCGACGTCATTGCGGTTACCCTTCTCCTGAGCGCGGCGGCCGGCGGCCGGTGGCTCAAATAGCGCTTCGGCATAGCGCAGCTTGATCACGGCATCCTTGCCGCCGCTGACCGTCAATTCCGGGTACGCGGTGGTGAGGTAGGTTTGATCCAGCAGCAGCACCGCATGGCTGCGGGCGGGGATTCGCAACGGCTGAGGCTGCGCCGGAAAGCCGTCCGGCGCCGCTACGCCGGTCGCCCGGCGCACGCGTCGCAGTCGCTCCGGCCGTTCCTCCATCGAAGGGATGGTGCGGGGCACCAGCATCCAACGGGAATGTGCGTCCTGGGCCTCGCGTCCCGCGGCGGGTCCAATGATCTGTGGCGGCGGCCAGTCGGAATCGTCAAAGCTCTTGCCTTCCCAGCCCCAAGGATAGGCCGCGGCATCGACACGGTCTCCGGGGCCTGCGGCGAAGTAGCCCCGGACCTGCGCGGTGGACGGTACGGGACTGTAAGCCTCGTTGTGGAACGCCTTCCAGCCCGGGCCGGTGTCCGCGGCGCGCTCCGCTGCCGTGTCGCCTTCTAGCAGGAACCCGGTCCGCAGGGTGATCTGCGCCTCCGGCGCGTAATCTCCGAAATTCCAGACCACCGCCGCCAGCACGTTCGTGCCGGCTTCCAGGTAGGGCGCCAGGTCCACCGTTTCATATCGCCAGTGGAACAGGTCTCCTCGCGCTGGTCCCCAGGCCACGCGGCGCCCGTTGACAAATAGTTGGTAGCGGTTGTCACCACTCGCGTGCACGACGAAGCGAGAGGGCTTGGCGGCGAGTTCGATGGTCCGCCGGAAGTGGCAGACGGCGTAATCCGTGGCTGGGGCGCCGGGAGGCGAAATCCAGTGCGCACTCCAGGTCGATCGCATCGGGCCGGCTTCGTTCTGCGCAAGAGCACGTACCGCAGAGGCGAGCCATGGAGCAGCGCCAAGCTGTACGAGAAAGCGGCGGCGAGAGTGGGAGGACATGGCCAAAACCGTAGCGCCTCGATGCGGCTGCAGTCAATCGGGGAGCAGGGCGGCTTTGGCGTGGGTTCACCGGGCCAAGTCACGGTCGTGCCCTGCCAATGATCAGCCCGGACATTGTCTCCGGGAATACCAGGTAATCTCCCGCCGGCGCTTCGAAGTACAGGGTGTTATCGCCGTCCGCTACCGGTTGCCGCACGACCTCGTAACCCGGGATCGGCTCTCCGCCTCGGCTTCCGCCTCTCGGTTGTCGCGGCGCAGTGATACGGTACACCCGATAGACCAACCCGCCCTGGAGACCCGCAATCAGATACTGCGCGATGCCGGGATGATCGGTCCGGATCGTAGCCGTCACCGGAGTGTTGCCGTACCGCGCAAACAGCACGACCTTGTCCTGGGTCTGCACGCCCGTCCATTTCCAGTCGGCAGTCAGCAATTTTGCAGTCAGATTGGTGTCCGGTTGAGTGGCTACCTTGTGAACGATGATCGCCTCCAAAGTGTTGGCGGCTGAATCGCAATCGTTACCCGCGCAGATAGAGACGCGGTGAGTGTGGCCTTGGGCGCCTGGGTAACTGCTGCCGTCATCGCGCACGAAGATCGTTCCCGGAGAGAGGATACGCGTCACCAGATTGTAGATTCGTGGTGGGTCTCCATTGCTCGATGTGCCATCCTCCTGCTCCAGAATCAGCCGGTCCATGTCCAGGCCCGCGCATCCGTTCGGGCCAGGGCAGGTGGTTGTGCCCTCGTCGTATATGCAGCTACCGTTCGGGGTAGTGGCCACCTTCTCGCCATTCTGCGGATAGTGGACCTGGCTCCGGATCTGAGTGGGATAATTGCCAGCGTCCACGTCGTCGAACTGGACAATGATCTCCTCGGTACCGGGTTTCTTGAAGTGTACAAGATGTCTTTGGACGCGAGTGTAGGTCGTCTGATAGGCTCCCGTGAAGTCAGCCAGTGCGTAAACATAGTTGGAGTTCTGGTCCCCATACGCCGCGTCCCAAGACCCGTGATTAGCCGATGCCCAACGAAGAATGTTGGCGGTTGAAACCTCGTTGTAAGTTTCGCCGCGCTTGAATGTGTCTCCGCCGTTGAACTCGATCGTGGAACCAGCCGAGCTGAAACTCAGATTGGCGCCGTTGTTGGCCCGACCGATTCCAGGCGGAAGGCTGTCCGTCGCCAGGAGAAACCCGGCCTTGTAGAGTTGGATCTGACCAGGTTGCGCGAGATCGTGGTCCCCGAAGTAGTTTCGTGCCTGGAAGAAAAGGAAGGTATCGTCCGGGCTGCTCCAGCCCGTCCGGCTGATGAGCGCATCCGCGCGAAAAGTGGCGGGGCACGGCCAGCCGGTCAACTTCGCGCACGTGGCCTGGCTGGTAGCCGAGAAGAGATACTGATGCGGCTGAACTGTGTAATCAGAGGGTACAATCCGGGGGTCGATCTTGAGAGCGGTCTCGGCGATTGCCAGGCTGCCGACATAGTTATTTAGGTTCTTCGCATTGATGAAACTCTTCAGATATTGCGATGCGGCCGCCGCCGGGTTAAATGCCATCCCGTGATCCATGGCCCAGTAGTCCACCGATTGCTGGTTATTCGGGAGCAACCAGCCGGCGCCGGTCGAATCTCCCCAGTGGGCCATGTATTGGGTATGCCCGCCCGTGCTGGAGACGTACGGTGTGTCCGGCATCGAGTCGTAGACCTTCACCAGCGACATCGCCGACATCATTGGACCCGAGGTGTCCATCGGCGGATACCCGATCACTGAATGACTGATCGCCCAGATGCCCGCCGGCCCGTCATACGTCGTCCGGTCCCACTGGTAGCTGTCGCCGCTCTGGGAGAACCCCGTCGTGTAGTTCAGCGACACCCGCAGAAGGTAGTCGAAGAACGCTGTCTGCACCTGAGCCAGGTCGGAGACGGCCCGCGGGTCATCGCCGGCGACTGCCAGGTCGAAGAGCATGTGCCCTTGAGCCCACGTGTACCAATTGTTGGAGCCATAAGAAATGCCGTAAATTCCGTTCCCGGTCATATAGCCGCCCTGCGGAGGGTAAGAAACTGGCTGCGAGCTCATATAACCGGGCCAGTATCTCTGCAGGCGTTTCAGACCGCAATCGCCCGCCTGCCACTGCTTGCCCTGCCAGAACACAGAGGGCGTACCGCTGGCAGTAACAAACGGCCCATTGATTACCGAAAGTGAGGTGTCGCTATTGACTGCAGTCACATAGCTGCCTGAGTTCTCCGGGGTCATGGTCGCCCACGTATTCTCCCCGTAGACCATATCACCGGCACTGACAGTCGACGTGAAAGACGTGTTGTAACCGGTGATCGTGTTGCCAGTACGCGAAATGGTGGCATAGATGGCATAGGTAGTGCCAACGGAAGGAGCGCCATTGCTCCAGGACGCGACCGTCGCAATCTTGCTCGATCCGTCGTAAGCCGTCACCAGCCCGATGGTCTGCGCGGCGCCGGCGGCCGCGACGATGACGTTGTTGAAGTAATAGCCGCTCGCGTGTGGATCGCCGGCTGCCAGGGTGATGCTGGTCCCGCTGCCAGCCTGGGCGGTAGCCGCGGCCAGAATTATCTGGATGGGATAGCTCTTGGTACACGGGCGCGCACCCTCCAGGTCGTTGTACATCTTGTCCAGAAACGTTGTCCGCTGCGCCGGTGTCAAATAGGGGCTTCCTGTAGAGTATGCAATCGCCATGTTCATGAAGATGTAACTGGCGAAATCTCCGCCCGAGTCGCGATTGCCGCCGTTGGGGGCCGTTTCATCGGCCATGAAGTTGACGCCGCCGAGCCGTTCGACGTGATTGAGTCCGTAAAGCAGCGCCGTCAAGTACGACTGATTTGCTTGATCCACTAGGAACGCCAGTGCAAACTCCGCATAACGCTCCGCATCCGCAAAACCGCTGCCGGACGTGCCGCCGTCGGCCCAGTGCTTGTAACTGTCAACGGTGAGCCTGTTGGCGATGTAGGCCTTCATTCGGGTCCAGTACGGATTGCTCGAAACCGCCAGTTGCGAAACGCGGACGCAGTTGTCCGTTCCGTGAACCGTCCCATCTGGAGCTGCTCCAGGACCGCAGGCAGCGTTGTTGGTGTAGTCGCCGTCACCCACTCCGGTGGTGGAAAACTGAAAGGTATTGGGTGTTGCCGCTGTAACCGTATAATCGTTGCCTGCATGGTTCAGTATCGAACTGGCGGTATTCCAAACGGTCAGGTGATCGCCGACCTGAGCGCCATGGTTGTAGCTGGTGGTCACGGTTGCGACATTCCCCTTCACCGCCAAACTCACGAGGCCGTTCTGCGTGCCCAGGGCGAGTTGACGCATCTTGTCGCCATTGGCGCCGTCCAGCCAGCCGCGTGGACCCGGCACGAGCGGGAAAGCGGTCAGCTTCCCTCCAAACTGCGCACCCGCCGGCAATCCCGCGGCTGAATTAGCCCCCGAGCACCACGCTCCATTCCCGGCAATGTCTTTGCCGTCGAGATCCGTAATCGAGAAGTGCGTGGCATCCACCACCGCCTTCACGCGGCGGATACCGTTAGCGCTGGAGAGGCTGTAGAGGCTGTCCGTGGCGCAGACGCCCGAGATCGAGACGATATCGCCCTGGTTCAGGCCGTGGGCAACGCTCGTCTGAATGACCACGGGCATGGCATTGGTCGCGCCGGTGATCTGAAAACCCGCAGGAGGGCCGGCACGCAGGTAGACTCCAGTCTGGGCCTGCAGGATCGCCCATCCCATGCACAAACAAGCAGCCAGAGGACGTGTCATGACGCGGCGGGAAGCCGTTCCGCCGCAGGCGCGGAATCGGGTTCCCCTCCCTACGCGAACACCTCTTATGATCGCGTAGGTTCGCGTACTCGCTCAAGACTGCCAGAGGTATATAGTGGACCGCCTGGCATTAACTCCGGCCCGATTCGCGGGGCGGTATCGGCGCTAGTCTGTCCGAAGCCGGCACCCGAGAGGTTGGCGGTGTGCGGCACGGAATTTGCAGGTGCATACGCTCTCCTCGCAAGGACGATCGGTTTTTGTCGTCCGCCTACCGCGGCCCTCACCAAAGCAACTTCACCCCGAACTGAACCTGTCTCGACGTCGTCGATGTGCTGGTGATCACGCCCGCCGTCGGCGAGACGCCAGCCGGCGTAAAGGCCACCGCGTTTGGCGTATTGAAGTTGGCCCGGTTCAAGAGATTGAACAGTTCGGCCCGAAACTGAAGCCCGAGCGTGTCGCGAATCGGCATTTCCTTGAGGAAAGACAAATCCCATGTCGCCAGTCCCGGCCCAATCAAGGTGTCTCTGCCGAGATCCCCGTAAAACCCGCTGCCGTTCGGAGGCCCCAGAAATGCCGCCGGATTGAACCATTGATTCGGGGTTCCCAAAATCATGGGTCCGTTGAACGCCGGGTTCACGAATGGCCGCACCGGATTCCTGGTGTCGCCGTTGTTCGAGGGGTTGTAGCTGAGCTGCGGAGTGAAGGGGAACCCGCCTTGCAACGTCACCACCGAGTTGACGGTCCAGCCGCTCGCTAGCGCGTTCACGGCGGTACCGGCGGTTGTCAGAAAATGCTTCCCATGTCCGATTGGAAGGGCATAGGTGGCGTTGATCACGCCCACATTTCTGACGTCGAAGTTCGCGAGCCCTCGGTCCGCCCTGAGGTCGAACGGATTCGACGCCAGTGCCGGCTCTCCGCCTGAGGTGGTTGCGTTCAGCGAGTCCCCGTCATCGATGGTCTTCGAGCGGGTGTAAACGCCGCGCAACGAGAGACCGGCGCTGAAACGGTGATTCACGTCCACCTGTAGGGCGTTGTAAGAGCTGTCACCCGCCGAAAAATAAGTCCAGGTGTTGGCCAGCGCAGGATTGGCTTTGGTCGCCGCCGGGACGTAGTACGTCCCAGCGGGAACGGGCGTGCCCGCCAAACCGGCGGGGAAGTTGGCGGGATACGCCGCCGGACACGGCGCCGCGGGACATATCACTGGAAAGGGTTCGTTGGCGTCCACGCCGATGATTTCGTGATATCCATGAGATCCGATGTATCCGACCGTGAGAGCGGTGTTGGCGGTAAGTTCCTGTTGGATGCGCAACGACCACGACAGCAGCGTGGGCGTTCTTAGGTCCGGTTGGACTCCGCCAGGCACCAACTTAGCTGTTGCCGGCACCGGGGCCGACGGCGAAACGGGGATCTGAGAGACCGGCAGGCTCGGCAGGCTGTAAGTCGGGTTAAAGGGCGCGTTCTGATCGGTGCGATAGCCCAGCGCGTCCTGCAGGTCGTTGTACATGCCGAA
>Ga0335081_10021314_pt1 | contig 10495 bp, 9 predicted proteins | sample Lox_Sample_35_FD_206713 | JGI IMG/M metagenome (GOLD analysis project Ga0335081, IMG submission 206713) | Soil microbial communities from Loxahatchee National Wildlife Refuge, Florida, United States - Lox_Sample_3.5 | ecosystem: Environmental > Terrestrial > Soil > Wetlands | place: USA: Florida...
ACAGAATAGTGGAGAACTGTTTTTCCACAGCCTGTGCATTTCTGCCTTATTACACACGTAGGTTCAATGAGTTGCGGCCCACGCGCCAACCACAAACTTTCCACAGGTTTATCGAAAGGCCAACTCATTCGGCCAAAAGGAGATAAAAAGTCTTGCATTAGAACAATTCCAAACCTTATTGTGGCTGCGAGGGAACCAACATTGTGAAGCGTGGCGATCTGATTCGCGAACTCACAACGCGCCACTGCGTGCTCAAGCGACACGGAGCGAACCACGACATCTACCTTAACGTGCGGAACGGGAAGAGCGCTCCCGTGCCCCGACACACTGAGATCCGCAATACGCTCGCTAAGACGATCAGGAAGCAGCTCGGAATAGAAGAGAGCTAGACTTCGACGCCGATTTCCTTTATCTGAACATCGGTGACTTCTACCGTTGGCGCGTCCTCCCTCATCATCCGATACGCGTCGCGGATGTTTTCCTCCAGTTCCGCGAGCGTCTCACCCTGACTGAACACACCTGGAACTTCCTTGAGACGTCCGACGTACCACCCTTCGTCGAGCCAATACTCGAGTGTGAAGGTCCGCTTCATACCGCCATCTTACCGCGTCTCCTAGAAACTAAAATGGGATCCTCCGCCGTTATTACCCCCGACGACTGGGGTCCGTCAATTGGCCGCAACGGCACGGCATCGCCACAATCACGTGCGACTGCTCGCCCGAACTTGTCGCATCAGGCGCTCGTCTATCGTCATCCTACAAAGCATGCTGCGGATATGACGTCGCGACGAAAGAGCGCCAACCGTTCTGATTGGGTAGGGGGGAGTGGGAAGTCGGAACTCAGGGCGAACATGGATGTGTTTGAAAACCGGGGAATTCAGTCGTCAAAAATCGGGATGTCCCCTCAGCGTTGCGGACGGGGCGGAAGAAGGGGACAGTCCGCTGTGCTTCGGTGGTGTTTGAAGCGCTCCAGCGCGGCAGGGGACAGTCCCCTTCTTCCGCAGATTCCCCTTTTCCGCAGATTATTGTTCGACTTTTTTGAGCGGCTTTTCGGGAGCCGGAAGGTTGGCGCTGGTGTCGTCTTTGGGACCGAGCGGTTTGTCTTCGGCCGACGCTTTTCGCACCACCACCTGGCCGTGGTCGGTGTGCGCCGTCACTACCGGGCCGCCGGGGATCATGCCGCGCAGTTCCGAGCCGCGGCCCTGATTGTCTTGGCGGATCGGCGCGCCGAAGTCGTTGGTGGCGTCGCCGCGGGAAGTGGACGCGGTCAGGTCGAACTTCGCCGCGGGCGGAAGCGAGAGCGTGATGTCGCCCGAGCGCGTCTGCGCATCGATGCGCGCCAAGGGCAGCGTGCCGGGACGCAGCTCGATATCGCCGCGGTCGACCGAAACTTCCAGCGCGTTGGTGAAATCGGCGATCTCGACGTCGCGCGCGTGAGTCGAAAGATGCACGGGGCCGACGAGATTCTGCGCCGAAAAATCGCCCAGCGCCATGCGTACGTTGCCGGGCAGCCGTTCGATGTTGATCTCGGTGTTCTGACCGCTGAAGTGCAGCGGTTTTTGCAGATTGCGGAACTGTAATACGCCCGAATAAGTGCCGCTGACGGTCACCGGTCCGGCTATGTTCTGAAAATCGATGTCGGAGCCGTGGCCCTTCAGGTCCACCAGGCCTTTCACGTTCACCGCGCGCACCACGTCGCTGCGCGACAGGTCGATGCGCGCGTCGCCGCCGATGTCCTGCAGGCGCACGCCGGCGTTATCCGAGACGATCTCCACGCTGCCGTCGAGGCCGGTGATGTCGAAATCGCCATAGCGGCCGTGCGCCTCAACCGACGCGCCCTTGGGAACGGTGATCTCCATGTCCGCCGTCACGCGCACGTTCGATCCGGAAAGACGGTCCTGATTGTTCTGGATGGTCACGGAATTGTTATCGCCGGTGACCTCAAAGTGCATACTCTGATTGGCGTTGTCGGCGCCGTTCTGGTCCATGCTGCGGATGGAGCGATGGCCGGTCACCTTCACCGCGTCGGTATCGGCCCCGGTGATGCGCGCGTTGCCGCGGAAGGCTGCGATGGTGACGTGCGGCGTCTTGCCGGTCTGTTGCTGGCCTTCGATGGGAAAGTCGTAGCTTTCGCCGAACATGTCCAGCCCGCCGACGGTGATGTTGCGCGGCCACCAGGTGTTGAATCCGCGCACGGCGTGCATGCTGAATCCGAACAGGCACAGAAAGATCACCAGCACCCACTCCCCGCCCGAAACGCCGGCGCGAGGCAGCGGCTGATCGCTCGCGGCCCACACCAGCACCTCGGCCAGGCGCAGCGTTCCCCACGCGATCAGAATGAACGGCCAGTAGCGCGCCAGATAATCGAGCAGCGGAAGCTGGGGGTACATATTCCGGGCAAGAAACAGCAAACCGATGGCGATCAGCAGCAGCGGCGCGACCAGGGACGTGCGTCTCATGCTTTTTTCGCCATCCCGCGCTCGGCCAGCTTGAACAATCCGAACACGATCAGCAGCACCGGCCAGGTGCGCCCGAAGCTGATTACGCCCATCTGGTCGGCCGCCAGCAGGAATCCCAGGGTGATCAACAGCACGGGACCCTGGACCGCGCAAATCAGATTGCCGCTCATCGCTGGGCCTCTCTTGTATCGGTGCGGTGGGGATGCGCGGGCGGGGCGATGCGCAGATACAGCAGGTACGCTCCGAGAGCGATCAGCGCCACCGGCCAGTAGCGCAGGATGCGCGAGAAATCCAGCAGGTCCAGATTGTCGAGCAGGAAGATCACGCCGAGCGCGATCAGGATCACCGGCGCGACCGGGAAGCGCGAGGCGCCGTGGCCCGGCACCAGGCTCGAAAATTCGTCCACGGGCTGCCCGAGCTGCCGGCGGCGCGCCGTGTGGTACGCCTCAAACGGCATGTAGAACATGAAGCCGGCGAGCAGCATCGAAACCAGCGGCTCCAGTCCGCGCGCGGCGTCGTTGGAGAGCACCGTGATCATCAGTCCGAACAGGATCACGTGCACGAATCCCTTAGCGTATTGCCCGTTGTAGATCGCGCCCACGCCGGGAATGAAGCCCAGGCAGAACGCGAGGCCGGGGGAAACGTCGCTGCGCAGCGTCTGCTGTGGCGGAGCGGTGTAGGGAGAGGGTTCGGAAATGGGGGGCGGCGACGCGGCCGCCGGGATGGCTGTCATATTCGGCAGGTGCTCCTCACAATAGATCGTTCCATTCGCGCTGCGGACGCTCGCTTCATCAAGCGCCTTCCCGCACGCGCGGCAATATCCGACAACTTTCGGCTGCGTGCTCATTTCTTCTGATTATTGTTCTGGTCGGGCGGCTGGTCCGACCACTCTTTCAATTGCGTCTGAATTTCGAACACCACGCGGAGATTTTCGTAACCCTTCACCGTGCGCGCCCACACCCGCTGCGCGCGATCCTCGGCCGCCGCGTACACCTTCACCGGATCGAGATCGGAGGGTTTCAACTGGCGGATGTTGATTCCGGCGAAGCGCCCCAGCATGGCGAAGGTGAGGATGGTCATCGCCAGGCTCATGGTGAAGCGCGGCTGGAACAGAGGCTCGATCCAGGGACCGAACAGGCGCCGCAGCGGCGAGGGCCGGATCGCGGAGCGGCTGGGCCCGTCGGTGATCTCGAACAGAATCCGCGTCACCAGCTCCGGCGGCGTGTCTAACGTCGCGACGCGTTCCATGAACGCGACCGCGCCCTTGGCGTCGCGAGCCAGATCCGCGCATTCCGCGCACTCCGCCAGGTGCTTTTCGAGAGCAGACTTCTCCTCGCCGCGGATGGAGCCATCCACGTAATCGGCGAGCAGAATTTCCAGCTCCTGGCAGTTCATAATCCCACTACCCCAGTTCCCAGTCCCCAATCCCTACACGGAAACCTTATTCCTTCTCAGAACTCGCGCCAGCTCTGCGCGGCCGCGGTTCAGCCTCGATTTCACCGTGCCTTCGGGCACGCTCAACACCTGGGCGATCTCGCGATATTCCAGCTCCTCCAAATCCCTAAGTATTACCGTTTCGCGTAATTCCGGTGAAAGTTTTTGTAAAGCCGCCTGCAGCAGCTCGCTCGCCTCCCGCCCGGCGACCATCCCTTCGGTGCGCGCCGCCATCGCCGTTTTTTCCTCGAGCATGGGGAGCTGCCCTTCGATCGAGTCCGTGGCGCGTTCCAGCCGCGTGCGCCGGTAATGGTCGATCAGCAGGTTGCGGCTGAGCCGCGCCAGCCATACGGTGAACGATCCTTCGCCCGCGCGGAAGCTCTTGAGCGACCGGAACACGCGCAGGAACACTTCCTGGGTCAGATCCTGCGCCTCCTGATCCGAGCCGGTGAAACGGTAGCAGATCGCGTACACACGCCGGCTGTGGACTTTCACCAAGTCCTCCCAGGCGGCCTGCTCGCCCCCCAGACAGCGCTCGACTAGCTGGTTGTCGGCGTCCAAGAACAGTCGGCTCCCGGGGACGGCCCGTGTCCAGGTCGCGCAGGCAGGGAAATGGGCGCTCGTGGTAATCTGTCCAACTGTAGCAGTGGCCGCCGTGCGCATCTTCGTTCCCGGAACCTGTTGAGGTTAGAAATTACTATCCAGTAATGGAAACGAAGAACTGACATGAGAAGTTCGATTTACATTTTAACCACGATCCCCATAGGGATTGTGGGGACAATCGAGGTCGGACGGCGTGCAGGACTGGCGCCGGCATCGTTAAACGCTTGAATAAGAAAAATTTGGCGATCGGCCTCGGCTTGGTAATCTTGGCCGGCCTGGCGGCGTATGCCGTTTGGCGCTGGCGCGCGTCGGGTTTTGCCTGGCGCGATGTTGTAGCGGCTCTGGCGCATGTGAACTGGTCCTGGCTGGCGGCCGGAATGGCCCTGGTGCTGGCGACCTACGTGGGCCGCGCGCTGCGCTGGGAGATCATGATCCGCCCCATCCGTACTGACGCCAGCCTGTGGCGGATTTTTACAGCTACAGCCATCGGTTTCACCGCCGTGGTCCTGTTCGGCCGCGCGGGCGAGGCGGTGCGGCCCTATCTGATCGCCAAAAAAGAAAACGTCACCTTTTCGAGCCAGATCGCGGCGTGGGTGCTGGAGCGGATTCTGGACCTGATGATGATCCTGCTGATCTTCGGGATCGCACTCACCCAGGTCTCCTCGAGCGCCATTCAGCCCGGCCCCCGGGCTCGGGTCGCGCTCGAAGCCGGAGGATACACCGCAGGGATCACGGGAGCCCTCAGCCTGGCGCTTCTCATCGCCCTGCGGCAGTTTCACGGCCGCGCACGGGAGCGGCTGCTTGAGTGGCTCTCATTTTTGCCCGAACGGATTCTGCTGCGCGTGCGCAAGGTGGTCACGTCCTTCGAGGCGGGCATGCAATCGACGCGCAGCGGATGGTTTACGCTGCTGCTGGTGATCTACACGGTGATCGAGTGGGTGATGATCGCCGCCGCGTTTTTCTGCGTGTGCCGCGCGTTTCCCGCGACCGCGCGGCTGGGCCTGGCCGATGTCGTCATTCTGCTGGGCTTCGTGGCGTTCGGCAGCGCGGTGCAAATTCCCGGCGTCGGCGGAGGGATGCAGATCGCGACGGTGCTGGTGCTGACCGAATTTTTCGGCGTCGGCCTGGGCGCGGCCACGGCCATCGCGCTGGTCTTGTGGATCGTCTCTTTCGTGCTGATCGTTCCTCTGGGGCTGGGGCTCGCCTTCCACGAAGGCATCCACTGGCGTAATCTGAGACATTTGGAGCCGGAAACCGAGGGAACATCGGCGTGACCTGTCCGTTCTGCGGCCACAAGCAGGATCGCGTGATCGATTCGCGCGAAAGCAAGGAAGGCGACGTCATCCGCCGCCGCCGCGAGTGCCTGAAGTGCCAGCGCCGCTTCACCACCTACGAGCGCAGCGACGAGATCCCCTACATGGTGATCAAGCGCGACGGAAGACGCGAAAAATTCGACCGGCAGAAGATCCTCGAAGGGCTGCTGAAGGCGTGCGAAAAGCGGCCGGTGGCGATGGCGAAGCTGGCCGAAGTGGTGGACGAGGTCGAGTCCAAGCTCGCCGACAGCCCGGAGCGGGAGATGTCCACGACGGCGATCGGGGAGCTGCTGATGAAGCGCCTGCGGTCGCTGGATAAGATCGCGTATGTGCGTTTCGCGTCGGTGTATCGCGATTTTCAGGATGTCGAGGCATTTTTGACGGAACTGAAGGATTTATTGCAGCGGCGCGGATAATCGCACGGCGCGCCGCGAGACGAAAACCGCTTGCTCACGCGCGCGGCTCGGCTTGGGACACGCGGTCGGCTCGCGCACATGCGGGGGCGCGCGCGTCAGCAAGCGTGGGACGTCTTGCGCGGCACACCGGGCTCCTCAGAGGGGCACTGTGAAACGGAAAGTCGATCCTTTTCCCGGTTCCGATTCGACCCAGATGCGCCCGTGGTACCGATCCACGATCCGCTTGCATATCGCCAGCCCGATGCCGGTCCCGGAATATGCGTCGTTGCTGTGCAAACGCTTGAACAGGCCAAAAATCGTCTCTGTGTATTCCCGATCGATCCCGATGCCGTTATCGGCAACCGAAAAGACGAAATACTCGTCTTCCGCCTGGGCCGTGATACGCAGAACCGGCGCCCGGTCCGGGCTGCGATACTTGATGGCGTTGCTGACCAGATTTTGGAACACTTGCTGCAAGTGGGTGGAATGCACGGCCACGGCCGGTAAGCGCTCCGAGATTACCCGTGCGCCAGAATTGGAGATCGCGCTGCTGAGGTTCGAAAGAGCGGCTTCGAGCGCCTGGTTCGCGTCGGTGATCTGCGGCGGAGCGTTGGAGCTGGTGGCCTGCGTATAGGCGAGCAGGTCGCGCACCAGCGTCTCCATGCGAGTGGCGCCGCTGCGCAGATAGCTCAGAAATTTTTTGCCGTCCCCGGCCAGCACCTCGCCATGCCGCTGCTCCAGCAGCTCGCTGTAGATTTTTATGCTGCGCAGCGGCTCCTGTAGATCGTGGCTGGCCGAATAGGCGAACTGCTCCAGATCCTGATTCGCGCTTCTCAGCGCGGCCTCCGCGTTGCGAAGCTCCGTCGAATCGAAGTAGTAACAGATGACGCCATATTGGCCGTCGGGCAGCCGCATGCGATGCAGCTCCCATTCGTAGGATTCGACGGCTTTGATATCCTTCCGCGGTTTGGTAAAGGCCGCGGAGAAAAACGGCTCGCCCGTTGCAAGCGTATGCCGGAAAGCCGAGATGGCTTGTTCCGCAACGGGCGCCGGCCAGATGATGTGCAAAGCCTCGCCCAGATCGCGTCCGATCACCGGACGGACGTTACGGAACGCACGATTCTGCGACCCCGCGTTCATCTGCACGATGCACAGGCTGGAATCCACCACATAAATTCCGAACGGAGCCCGCTCCACCAGCTCGAAAAACGTGTGCCGGCTCTGCGCCAGTTGGGCCTCGGCCCGCTTCCGCTCGGAAATATCCCGCGCGACTTTGGAGGCGCCGACAATCTTACCCTGCGCGTCCTTGATCGGGGAGATGGTGAGCGAGACAGCGAACAGTGACCCGTCTTTGCGCCGGCGCAGCGTTTCGAAATGGTCGACGCGCTCGCCCTGCCGCAGCCGGGCGAGAATATCGGGTTCCTCGTCCTGGCGGTCTTCGGGAATCAGCAGCTCCGCGATCGTCTTGCCGATCGCTTCCTGTGCCGTGTAGCCGAACAGACGCTCGGCGGACTTGTTCCAGCTCGTAATAACACCGTCGAGATTCTTGCTGATGATGGCATCGTCGGAGGAGTTGACGATCGCGCTGAGCAGCAGCGTGTCGCGTTCGGTCAACCGGCGTTTGGTGACGTCGCGTGTGATCGCCAGATGCACCGTGCTTGCGTCGCTGTACGTCAACGGCGCCGCATGCGTTTCCATGTGGTGCCGCGCGCCGTCGAAGCCGATCATGTCGAACTCCAGGGAGGCTTTCCCGCCACCGCACACGCGTTCGTTCATTTCGCGGAAGCGGTCGCGATCTTCAGGCGCGATGATTTCGTACAGGTTCCTGCCGATGAGATCCTCGGGCTTCGAAGCGCCCACCATTTCGAGGCCTGCCGCGTTCATGAACAGCAGGGTGCCATCCCGCGCGACGATCTTGACGCACTCCGGCGTGGTATCGACGATGGCCCGGAACTGCTGATCGGCCAGGATCTCCGCCTTCTTGCGATCGGTGATGTCCATCAGCAGATTGATCCCGCCGATGATTCGCCCTTCGCCGTTGCGGATCACGGCGGGGTAGGGAGCAAACCAAAAACGTGTGCCGTCCGGGCGCTCGGCAATGCATTCAACGCCACCCCGCACCTGCACTCCCCGCAAAGCAAGAGCCATGGGGCACTCATCGTGCGGCAGATACGTGCCGTCCGGAAGGAAGATCTTCCAGGTAACGCACCACTGGTCCGTTCCGAGCTGCGGCACCCTGCCCGAAAGCTTCACTGCCGCCTGGTTGAAGTAGGTGAGCCGGCCTTCCGCGTCCGTGGTATAAACGGCAGCGGGGAGCGCCTCGAGCATCTCCCGGAAAACCCGATCGGTGATATCGCCCCGTGCCAATAAAACGGCGAGCGAGCTGGTGTCAGCCGCCGTCATTCCTCAATTCCTCTCGCAACGAGCCACCTTACCACGGCGCTTCGGAATCCCCCTCGCAGGTGCACTTTCCTCTTCCATTTCAAGAGGATCACAGTTCTGGGGTTAGATCCGTCCAGCATATGAACGTTTCACCGTTATGTTCGCGGCAGATTCGCCTATGATGGCGCCGATGTTGCGTGGACGGCGCCACTCAGAAAAGCGCAAAAGCGGGTCAGCGTGGTAGACAAATCCTGGTAACCCGCTTCCCTCAAAACCATCTTTGAAATAGGTACTTAACAGAAAGATCGAACACTGGTATACTTGGTGACAGTCCCCGGACTCATCCGGTATGCGTGGAGTGTGTTTCGTAGGTGTGCGTGTAAGTGTCTGGGAACAAAGGAAATGAACCGGCGGAACGAATAGCCGGAGGCCCGGTCCTTTGGACGAACGGTTCCAGTGCGGATTGGGAGAGGTGAGCGCAAGTGGATCATTTTGAGGACCAGTTTTTAGAAGGCCACGAACCGCTGGGAATCCCTTTCGACGAGGAAGGGGCGTTCTTCCATCCCGAGGAAGTTCATGACGGTGAGGACTTTGCGGCTGCTCACCCGGCCGAGGAGTCGATCTATACCGACGATCCCGTGCGAGTGTATCTGCGCGAGATGGGCGCGGTTCCGCTGCTCACGCGCGAAGGCGAGGTGAATCTTGCACGTCGCATGGAGCGAGGTAAGTTGCGGATGCAAAAGGCGATCAGCCGCTCCGCGCTGGTCCAGCTCCGCGCCGTCGAGATCTCCGACGCGATTCGCAAGGAGATCGAGGAACTCGACGCCTTCGTCGATCTGGGCGACCTCGAAGAAGAGAGCGCTGCCTATATCAAAAGGCGTGAAGAGGTCAAAAACGACCTCGCCGAGATCATCAATCTGCACAAACGGCTGGCGCAGGTGCAGGACAAGCTCGCCGACATCGCGCTGAGCAACAAAAAATTGCGCCGCAAATGGAGCGGGAAACTGGCTCGTGGAAGAATTCAGGTTTCGAGAGCCATCCGCAAGATTCCGTTCTATTTATCGCAATGGAAGCAATTCGGTAAAGAGATCGACCATGTAGTCGAGGAGATTTCGCACCTCGAAATGGAGCTGCGCAAGCTGGAAGGCCGCACCAGCCAGACCGCACAGGCCAAGTCGCGCGAGTTGAAGCGCGAAATCCGCAAGCGCGAGCAAACCGCCGGCGCCAGCCTCCCGGAGCTGCGCCACACCGTTGCGGTGATCCGTCATGGCGAGATCGAAGCCGAGCGCGCCAAAAAGGATCTGGTTGAAGCCAACCTCCGGCTGGTGGTTTCAGTAGCGAAGAAGTACGTGAATCGTGGCTTGCATCTGCTTGACCTGATTCAGGAAGGCAACATCGGCCTGATGCGCGCCGCCGACAAGTTCGAATACCGCCGCGGCTACAAATTTTCGACCTACGCGACCTGGTGGATCCGCCAGGCCATCACGCGCGCCATCGCCGATCAGTCGCGCACCATCCGTATCCCGGTGCACATGAACGAATCGATGAACAAGTTTCTTCGCGCCACGCGGGAACTTGAAAAAGAATTAGGCCGCGCGCCGACCAACGACGAAATCTCGCGGCGCATGGACATTCCAGTTGAAAAAGTCCAGAAGCTGAAGACCATCTCGCGCGACCCGGTGTCGCTGGAAACACCAGTGGGCCGCGACGGCGAATCGGCGCTGGGCGATCTGATCGAAGATCGCTGGGTGGGCTCGCCGGTAGACGCCGTGATCGACACCAACGTCCGCGACGAGACCGCCAACATCCTCAAGACGCTTTCTCCCAAGGAGGAGAAAGTGATCCGCCTGCGCTTCGGCATCGGCTGCGAGCGCGAGCACACGCTTGAAGAGATCGGCCAGGAATTCGAC
>Ga0335081_10021315_pt1 | contig 10495 bp, 5 predicted proteins | sample Lox_Sample_35_FD_206713 | JGI IMG/M metagenome (GOLD analysis project Ga0335081, IMG submission 206713) | Soil microbial communities from Loxahatchee National Wildlife Refuge, Florida, United States - Lox_Sample_3.5 | ecosystem: Environmental > Terrestrial > Soil > Wetlands | place: USA: Florida...
ATCCCGACTGGAATCCAGGGGCCTTGTGGATCGCCATGTCCTCTGTTGCATACAGGAGATCCAAGGCAACAGCTATCGCCACTTTGGCATGTTCTAATCCGCCAAAACGTGGAACTAACAGTCCAATAACTTGGTCTCACATGAGCCGATTAACCATAGCGTTATGTGCAATCAAAACTTGAGAGGCCGCCTGATAGAAACGCTGGATGAGCTGCTTAAATTCCGTTGAGGAGTACTTTTCGGCAAGGGATGTCGAACCCCGCACATCAGCAAACAAAAGTGATAATACAACTTCGGCGCCAGCTTCCTCCTCTCGAATGGCCTGCTCACATGAATGGCAGAGCCGCGGGCTGAAGCTCGAAGGATGAGTTCTCAATAGCCAACTACCTAATCCTGACAACGGTCGATTAAATTCGAAACAACGTGGCTTGCCCGGAAACGGGCTTGATATCAGGTGAAAGAACTTAACAGCTAGCTGATATTGCGGACTAAAGCCATCTCGGTTCTCACCCGTCAGGTACCAATACCAATTTTCTTCGTAATTGTTTCTTTGAATTATATTTGCGCATAAGCCAATTATCTTCTCCACTGGGAAGTCTTACCTTCCGTTCTGGCATCAAACTCTAAGAGAATTTTTGAGAGGTCTCGAGGAATAGACATTCCAAACCGCTTTAGAGTTATTACATATAGACAGTGCTGGCCATTATGCGCTGGCTGATACCTTAGACTTGTCGGTTGAAACTCTCCAGTAGTTTTTTGCTTCTTTCAAAAAATTCTAGGAAAGTGTTTTTCGCTAAATACGTAGTCATGATTCGTTTAAGCCATGGAGGAAGCGATGCGATCAGTTTTATTCGAACAGTCAGCCGCGCATGGTTTTCCCCCGCTGCGGACTCCACTTGAAACATTTCCCAATGTTTCATCTTTCCCTCGAGCGCTTCCGCCGTAAAATATTGGAAGGGCCGCCAATCCAAATATGTGTAAGCCATAAGCCCTTTACCGTGTGCGCAATGATTCTGCGCTCCCGCACCTGATCGACCGCCGGGCCGTTTAACAACACTCCAGTATCCATCCTCGTGCATGGTCTGCGTAAGGATTTTTGGATCAGTGATGAACTGCCATACCAACGCAACCGAAGCGTCGAATTCACACTCCAAAGATAAGTCGGCTTCTTCAGGCGAAATAATTACGCGTTGTGTATCAACCAACGCTTTATAGCGAGCCCGCATATCGAAACTAAAGGTTTTCACTTCCCCAAGATGCTCATAAGATTCTATCTGTTCGTGAAGACTATCCAAATTTAATTTTATACATTCCAACGCGCTTTGGGTTAACAAGGCGTAAGCCTTCCAGCCAGTTGCCTCCATGATGTGGTTCTTCGTCAAGCGATGAATCAGATTGACATCTGATCCAACCAACTCGCGGATTCCGGAAATGTGCTGGACAATGTAATCGCCGTGATGAACAAAAAATTTTAATTCAAGCGACGGCATGGATTGACAGGCGCGGCAATCGCAGGTGGTGCGCCGCTGAGACGAATCTCTTCGACGGCAAAATGCAATATAGGTATTTTCGATTAATTCCAACATTGCTTCAGGGCGCGGTAGTTGCGCTTCGTTGATGTTGCAAAAGACCGCGTCGCCTTCGAGTTTGGAAATGGTCAACATGGATTTAAATTGCTCAACAATTACTTCCAGCAGATCCGTTAAGATTTCATTGGCGTGATCCAACTCCACCTTTGCCACATAAGATGTATAACCGCTGATATCGGCAAGGACAAGATAACCGTGTTCAGTTTCAGATGTCATTATGTCTTGCTCCGCTCCAATGCAAAATCAATCGCCTGATCCATCGTCATCGCGCATCCTTCTGCCCAAGTGGAGCTAAAGATTTTTTCTTCCATGCCCGCTTTCAGGTCGGCGATTTCGCGGTCATATTCGACGCGTTCCAAGTCGGTCATCTGGATATCAATTTTTTTGCGCAAGGCTTCCGCCGCGCCGAACAAGCGCGCCGCGCGTTGACCTTGTTCCTCGATCTTTGCGATCGAAGCGAAACATTCCAATTGATGTGCGATCGCGGCGCGGTGACCAATGCGTTTCCATTCCAGAATCGTTTCCTTATACACGGCTTTGGCTTGCTGATATTTGCCTTCATAGCGGTCAATATGCGCCAGTTCGCTTTTGATCATATTCATGCGGTGCTTATCGTCCACCTCACGAAATAATACATCGCACGATGCAAAGATTCGGCGCGCCTCATTATAATTGCCATGAAATTTTGCCGTCATCCCAACTGCCATCAGAGTCATGGTATAGCCCCAGCGGTTTCCGCTCTTTTGCAGGATCGTCATAGCTTCTTCGATCTGTTGATGTGCGCGGGCGTTGTCGCCATCATTAATGAGAGAGCGTTGACCCATCATCGCCAACGTCATTCCGTATACAAATTGATCACCGCTTTCACGGGCGGCGTTAAATGCTTTTTCTGTTGTTTCTTCCGAATCCTCTGCGTCTCCGACAATTGTTCTTGCGAACATCCCAAAGCCCAGCGCCATCGCAATCAATCGTTTATTTCCCAATTGGGATGCAAGCTCTGCTGCAATTTCCGATGAGATCTTTGCATGCGCGTTGTCACCCTGACTATATGTCACCATTGCCAACGCCTGATAAGCATATGCCCTCAAAGATTTGAGTCTGCGTCCTGCTTCATCCTCGATGACCGGAAGTGCGTTCGCTTTTTCTAAAACCGAAGTTGCCCATTGACGACCTTCCGTTTCATGTCCGCGTGCCCACCAATAATTGGAAAGATTCCAGACCATGCGTAAAACGGCTTCGATATCTTTTTCCAGACCCCATTCCATCGCGGAACGCAGATTATCGTGTTCAGGTTCCAGGCGTGCCAGCCATTCGGGATCATAGACCCATTCCATTTTTTGTGCGGCAGTCTCGCTGAATTGAAAGAAGTAATCAAGGTGCGCGTCGCGCGCTTCTTCCGATTCATTCATCTCCAATAATTTATCGCGCGCATATTGCCGCACCGTTTCGAGCATTCGATAGCGCGGTTCATTGCCTTCATCATCGAAGATCACCAATGATTTATTAACAAGTTGAGTTAATGAGTTTAAGACATCGTGTCTAATACAGATCGCGTCCGCGGCTCCGAACGTCCAGCCTCCGGCGAATACCGATAAGCGCCTCAACAATGCGCGCTCATCATCGGAGAGCATATCGTAACTCCAATCAATCAAGGCGCGCAATGTTTGCTGACGCGGCAGGGCAGTGCGGCTTCCGCCGGTGAGTAATCGAAAACGATCATCGAGCCGCGAGGCGATTTGTTCCGCAGAAAAAACGGTGACCCGCGCCGCGGCGAGTTCGAGGGCTAAAGGAATGCCGTCTAATCGGCGGCAGATTTGAGCGACGGATGATGCGTTCTTATCCGATACATTGAATTTTGGATTCGCGGCAATCGCGCGTTCGATGAAGAGTTGTGCTGATTCAGATTGAGTCAACGTTTCACGCGTGACCTCATTCGGATTCGGCAAAGAAAGCGACGGCACCCGATAAACTGTTTCACCTTTAATTCCCAAAGCTTCGCGGCTGCTGGCAATGACTTTGATATTGGCGCATGCGTGCAGAAGTTGGTCTGCTAATTGGGCGCAACTGTCTACCAAATGTTCGCAGTTATCGATGATTAACAATAAATTCTTTGCGCGCAGAAAATCAATAAGCAATTCATTCAACGGCATGCCAAGTTGCTCGCGTAGACCGAACACCGACGCAATTGTTTGAAGAATTAAAGAGGGGTCAGCGAGCGGAGCCAGCTCAACTAACCAAACGCCGTCTGCAAAAGCAGGAAGCAGTTCGGCGCCGATTTGTAACGAGAGGCGCGTTTTGCCTGTGCCGCCGGGACCGATCAACGTCAAAAGGCGAGCCGACGCAAGATGTTTTTTTGCTTCAGCCATTTCGCGTTCGCGCCCGATGAAACTGGTTAATTGAATCGGCAGATTGTTGGGATATGAATCTAATGATTTAAGGGGGGGAAAATCTGCGGGCAGATTGGGATGCGTCAACTGAAAGATGTGTTCCGAGCGAACTAGATCCTTGAGACGATGCTCGCCAAGGTCGCGCAACGCTGCTTCGTCTGGTAATTGATCACGCACCAGATCCGCCGTGATAGCTGAAAGTAAAGTTTGCCCGCCGTGACCGATAGACATCAAACGCGCCGCGCGATTCAATGTTGGACCATAATAATCACCGGCACGCGCTTCTGCCTCTCCGGTATGCAATCCAATTCGTATCTTTACATGATGCGGCTTGATTTCATCCCACTTCGATGTGAGCAGAGCCTGCTGAGCATTCAGCGCTGCGGAGATACCGTCCAGCGCAGTGCCAAATGCGGCATGGACTCCGTCTCCCGTCGACTTGATAAAATGTCCGCGATGTTCTTCGATGGTCTGGCGCAAAATCTCATCGTGCCGCGCAAGCGCAGTTTTCATCGCTTCGGGATATTGCTCCCAAAGTTTGGTACTGCCTTCAATATCAGTAAATAGAAATGTAACTGTTCCAGTTGGAATATCTGCTACCATTCTATTCTGCACCTTTTAAAGCGAATAACGGCTAAAGCATAAAGAGGGTACTCCATTAAAATATTTTCGTCAATCATTTTGATTGCTTGTTCAATAGCCCGTTCGTGCGATATAACACTTTCTGGTGTTATTTCCTAACTCTTTTTCAAAATGACAGGTAAAATTATGTATAACGATATAGATGGATTTATAGGTATCGGAAAAGTATGTTTTTAAATCGCATTACAGTATTATTTAAGATTCGACCGGACGAACTTCGTCTGGTTTCTTTAATTGCGGCGTTGTTTCTCTGCCTTCAAGCGGGCGGCGGTATGGGAGATAACGCCGCTTCTGCATTATTCCTTTTGCGCTTCGGGGCAGACTTCTTACCCTATCTTTATATTGGCCTCGGCATTCTGAACTTTATTTTAGCGCTTGCATATGCCACTGGACTCGGACGCTTCAAAAAAGAACGCTTTTTCTTATGGTTGTTGGGTGGCTTTGCCTTATTGATTCTCTTGGAACGCATCGCGATCTTCCATCCGTTCCCTGCACTTTATCCGATCCTTTGGTTAACGATCAGCGGAATTAGTTTAATTCTCGGCACTTTCATTTGGAATCTCGCAGGTGAAGTCTGCGACGCGCGCCAGGCGAAACGATTGTTTCCTATTTTTACGAGTGCAGGAATTTTAGGAAGCGTAGTTGGGAATTCAATCACAGGCATTGTGGCTACTGCTTTTGGCACAGAAAATTTATTTATCCTCCAAGCGGCTTTGCTTGGACTTGTGCTTTTATTAACATCACTCATCACGCGCGATTATTTCAAGCCAAACGCAAAATCCACAAAGAGCGAAAGCTTATCGAGCGATTTGCGCGTTGGCCTTGATTTTGTGCGCGGTTCGTCGCTGATGAAACTGATCGCTTATGCTTCTATCTTGTTCTCGATCTTGTTCTTTGGGATTGCTTTCCCGTTTAGCAAAGTGGTTGCCGCCTCTTTTCCTGACGAGGCGCGGGTCGCGGGTTTCCTCGGGCTGTTCAGCAGCATTACCACAGCGACGACATTCCTGGTGTCGTTATTCATTGCCAATCGATTATACACGCGCCTAGGAATCGTCAGCAGTGTTTTGCTCTTGCCGCTCACCTACATTTTTGGCTTTGGTTTTTTTGCATTCAATTACAATCTGATTGGTGCAGTGACCGCGCGGTTCACACAGATGGTGATGTTGTCCGGCGCAGCGGAAAGCGGCTGGAACGCTTTATTCAATGTTGTGCCTTCTCAAAAACGCGGACAAGTGCTGGCTTTTCAAAATGGACTTCCATCGCAGATCGGTGTGATCTTATCCGGCGTTTTGTTGATACTCGGCGAAAAAGTGCTGACGGTCCAACAGATCTTCTTAATGTGTGGCGCGTTTGCAGTGGTTTGCGGAATCGTCATTTGGCGGATGCGACCCGCCTACGGTGAAGCCTTGATTGCTGCGTTACGTGCGGGACGCGTCGAAGTGTTCAGCGCACAAGAATCCGCTTTCGCCGGAATCAAGAGCGATCCATTCGCGGTTAGCATCGCAGTCCAATCCTTGCATGATTCCAAGCCGACAACCCGATTACTCGCCGCAGAAATATTAGGCAAAATGGGCGCGACTTCCACCATCCCCGCATTGACAGGAGCTCTATCCGATTCCGAGGCTGGCGTGCGATGTGCCGTCATTTCAGCGTTAGGTGACTTGCGAGCTCAAGCGGCTTTGGAAAATATTTTATCTTGTCTTGAAGATGGCGAATCAGAGGTTCGCGGTTCGGCGCTGATGGCATTGCCAAAAATTGTGGGAGAAGCGGATCGTGTTTCTTTAGAAAAGATCGAAGGCCTGCTTCAGGACCCGGTTGTCAACGTCCGAATGCAAGCTGCGCTCGCGCTGGCAAGATTTGGTTTCATCGAACGAGGCATGCCGATTTTAATGGAACAACTCATTCATGGCGAGATTGAATGCCAGCGCATGGCTTTAGAGATGCTAACTGAGATCGCACTTGCAACGAAATCAAATGGAGAAACGCTATTTGATATTCAACCCTTGATCTCGGCGCTCGATCATTCGTCTCCAGCTATTCGGAAAGCGGCATGCAAAACGCTGGGATGTTTCGATAATGGGTCAACTATTGAAAGTCTTATTAAATGCTTATACGATGAAGATGCAACTGTTCGACAAGCCGCGGCCGAATCATTGCGCGGCTTCGGTGCAAAGGCTCAGCCGCGCATCATTGAAGTTTTGCAGTCCAATGACAGCTGCGCGCAGGAATCTGCATTAGAAGTTATCAGGCTCGATGGGACTGAAATGCGAAATGCATTTTTGGATTATATCCATCGCGAATCATCCAATATCCACTTCCTACGTCTTTCGCTTAATAGTCTTGCGGGTGAAGCGCGCTCCATCCGTCTTTTACGTGGGGTGCTCCAAAAGCGGATCGCCCTGCATGAGAAACATTTGGTAAAGGTTATTGGAATATTCGGCGACTCTCAAGCCATGGAGTTAGTGCATCAAAATTTGCGTGGACGGGATCACGAAACCCATGCCGCCGCGCTTGAGACTCTTGAAACACTTGGCGATAAACAACTTATAAAAGAGATTATGCCATTGCTCGAAAATGAAACAGGACCGGAATCCACGAATCACGAATCATCCAGTTTAGTCAATACGCTTGAAACGTTATTATCGAATCCCGATGATTGGATGTGCGCCTTAACGATCCGCATTATCTGTGAACTGGGATTGCGCGACTTCATTCCAAAACTGCGCGAACTTAAATCTGATCCCGAATCTCTAACTGCACAATCGGCTCGCGAAGCGCTGATTCAATTTGGCGAGGAAAAATCTATGGACACTTTGCAAACCATTTCCACTCTTGAGCGCGTTCTGCTTCTGCGCGACGTCCCCATCTTCACCGAGCTTTCGCCGGAAGATTTAAAGCAAATTGCCGATATTGCACGCGAACAATGGCTTCCGGATGGCGCTATCCTTTGCCGCGCGGGTGAAGAAGGAAATGCAATGTACATCATTGTCAGCGGAAAGGTTCGGGTCCAGAAAGATGCGGACGGAGATGAAAGAGATTTGGCGGTGCGCGGTGAAGGCGATTTCGTCGGTGAAATGGCCATCATCGAATCGGCAGCGCGCATTGCAACCTTGCGCGCCCTCGGCGATTTGCGCGTGCTAGTGATTGAAGGTGAAGCCTTCGCTGCGATTTTACGCGACCGCCCTGAAGTATCTATTTCGGTGATGAAGACTCTGTCACGTCGGCTGAGAGAGATGGTCTAGTATAATGTGCTCAATTTTTTAGGCTGTCAATTTTAGAAGTGAGAGGTGATGAAATGAAAAACCCAGTGATCATGGCGATAGATGATGATGGGGCCGTATTGAACGCGGTGGAGCGGGATTTACGCGCCAAGTTTGGACGCGACTATCACATTGTCAAAGCCAATTCAGGGGCAGTGGCGCTTGATTTCATTAAACAGTTGCAGGCGCGCAATGAATCGGTCGCTCTTTTCCTCACCGACCAGCGTATGCCGCAAATGACCGGAATCCAATTCTTGGAAAAAGCGCGGGAAATTTTTCCGGATGCCAAGCGGGTTTTACTCACTGCGTATGCAGACACCGAAGTTGCCATTTCATCCATCAACAAGCTTCAACTGGATTATTACCTGATGAAACCCTGGGATCCTCCGGAAGACAACCTCTATCCGGTGCTGACGGATTTGCTGGAAGATTGGCGCGCCAGCGTGAAACTTCCCTTTGAAGGCATCCGTGTTGCAGGGACATTGTGGTCGCCGAAATCTCACGAAGTAAAAGATTTCTTTGCGCGGCATCAAATCGCCTATCAGTGGCTGGATATCGAAAATGATCCCAATGTCAGGGCTATGGTGGAGGAACATTCCGTTGGCGATTTAAAATTGCCGGTGGTCTTTTTTCCCGACGGCAAGGTGTTGATCGAACCCGGGATTCAAGAATTGGCGCAGAAGACTGGAATACAAACCAAAGCTTCGCTCCCACTTTATGACGTGGTCATTATCGGCGCCGGACCGGCAGGACTTTCGGCATCCGTTTACGGCGCGTCAAACGGGTTGCGCTGCCTGGTGATCGAAAAGCATGTTCCGGGTGGACAGGCAGGTAGTAGCCCAAAGATTGAAAACTATCTAGGTTTTCCGGCAGGGCTTTCCGGCATGGATTTGACGCGGCGCGCGGTGACGCAAGCGAAACGCTTCGGCGCGGAGATTATTTCAACGCAAAGCGTGACCAACATCCGCCTACAGGATAATGTTCGCGTGATCACGTTATCGGATGGATCAGAAATTATCAGCAAGGCGATTCTAATCGCGACCGGCGCATCGTTCCGTAAACTGGAAGTTCCCCGTGCTGACGAATTCACCGGCGCGGGAATTTATTATGGCGCGGCTCATACCGAGGCGGCTTATTACAAAGATCAACCGGTCTTTGTTGTCGGCGGCGCGAATTCAGCGGGACAAGGCGTGTTGTTCCTCAGCCGCTTCGCGAGCAAAGTGACGATGCTCATTCGCCGTGAGATGCAAGAGGGGACATCGAAATATCTTTTGGATGCAATCGCCTCCAACCCGAAGGTAGAACGGCTCTTCAATATCGAGATTATCGAAATACATGGCCGGGAAAAATCGAAGATATTGTTGTCAAGAATCACATTACGAATGAACTGACGACCCTTCCAGGCGCAGCGATCTTCGTCTTTATTGGCGCGATGCCTCAAAGTGATATTGTGAAAGATTTGGTGGTGCTCGATCATAAAGGCTTTATTCTCACTGGACGCGATTTGATGAAAGACGGAAAACTTCCAAAACAATGGACGCTGGAACGCGAGCCATTCTTGCAGGAAACAAGCGTGCCAGGAATATTTGCGGCTGGCGACGTTCGTCTTGGCACGAACCATCGCGTGGCCTCCGCAGTCGGCGAAGGCGGAATCGCGATCGCGGCAATTGAGACCTATCTCAAAACCTTATGAACAAAGAGTTTCTGCGTCATTTGCAACTGTTTGAGAATTTATCGGAAGCTGATCTCGACTGGCTATTGTCTCAAGCTGAAAATGTTGAAATTCGCGCAGGCGAAAATTTGATTGAAGAAGGAACGGCTGGAGATGCGGCTTACATCATTCTCGATGGCGAATTTGAAGTCGTAAAAAAATCAGATGTTCAGAACATTGTCATCGCAGTGCGCGAGCCTGGCGAAGTGTTCGGCGAAATGGCTTTGTTGGATCAAGCGCCGCGCATGGCAACTGTACGCGCCCTCCGTGATAGTCAGGTATTAAAAATCCGAGGCGAGACCTTTCAACAAATGCTCACACATAGTTCTTCGGCAGCCCTCTCCATTATGCAAACGGTCAGCAAGCGGCTGAGACAGAACGAAGGTTTGTTGAGACAAAACGAAAAGATGGCCGCACTCGGAACGCTAGCCGCAGGCCTTGCACACGAACTGAATAATCCTGCTTCCGCTGTACGCAGGAGTGCAGATCAATTGCGCAGCGCTTTATTGGAGTGGAGCAAGTCTTCATCGGTCCTTGAGACATTGAAATTGAATGAACAACAAATGCAAATCATCAACGATTTGAGATTGGAAATTCAAACGCCTCATTCCTCGACCTCCAGCCTTGATCCATTAACTCAAAGCGATCGCGAAACAGAAATACAAACCTGGTTCGATGAGCATCACCTTCAGAATGCCTGGGAACTTGTGCCTTCTTTAGTTGCATTTGAATGGAACACTGATTCGTTAAACAAGTTGACTGAGGCTTTCAAGCCTGAAGAGATTCCGGTTATTACGAAATGGCTGGCGGCTGGCAGCGCTGTATATTCCCTGCTGGACGAATTGAATACCGGCACGGAACGGATTGCCGAGATTGTTAAATCAGTGAAGGTCTATTCTTATTTAG
>Ga0335081_10021316_pt1 | contig 10494 bp, 9 predicted proteins | sample Lox_Sample_35_FD_206713 | JGI IMG/M metagenome (GOLD analysis project Ga0335081, IMG submission 206713) | Soil microbial communities from Loxahatchee National Wildlife Refuge, Florida, United States - Lox_Sample_3.5 | ecosystem: Environmental > Terrestrial > Soil > Wetlands | place: USA: Florida...
TAGAGCAAATGCGGTTCTGTGGGCTGCCGAGGCTTTGTCACGGGGAGCGACAATATCTCAATTAGAGCAGAGACTGGAGGGAAAAATTAAAAATGCCGGATATGTCATTTCAGAGGCGGTCTCGATGACGAAAACAATTCATACAGACTCTCTTGCTGCATCTTCAGAGAGATGTGCTGAAAAATCCTACATATTTGCTCCTGACGCACGCTTCATTCTCGGAAGCAACTGTGCCGGATGTTCTCACAGTGATGCTCTTCAATGCAGAAGGCATGGCAGATTTTTTGTACGGCAGGATTTGAGCAAGGGAGAAACCAAAGAGGCAAAAGAAATTAGCAATTTCTTTGCTGATTCGGAAATGACCGTCGATGTGGATCCACGCAGTTCCAAGAAAAGTCTTGATGTCTCATTCGAAAATCAAGGTTCGGAAATGATTGTGGAAGTAGGAGAAGGACAAGCTCCAATTAACGATTTCCAAAAACTTTTTGAAGAGCCAGAGATAACTGTTGAGCCGCGTACCCGAACCGCCGGTGCAGTACCACTTGAAATCGAGGGTCTGGGAGCCGGAGAGTACGATATTTCATCAGCACTTTGAACTTAAAATGGTCGGCGGCGGCGTGTATACCACGACGCCGGAGTCAAAACTATATGTGCACACCTAAAAAAAACGACTTGGGATTCTCCCTGAATATTTGTGTTGGTTACCCTGCTGCCCACTACTTAAAACACCGGTCTTTGTCCAATTGTCAGGCCTTAAAGTTAGAAGAAAGTTATGGTTAGAGACCGGAGGGTCTCTAACCATAACCACTGAATCTGCATGCACGAGTGCTCAACGACTAGCAATCTCAATAAAGATTAAACGAAATTCGGCTTGGGAAGCCGTATGGAAATCAAGTCCGGAGCATCGAATAGCATAGCCATCGCAGCTCCGGAGTGCGGCTTCCGTTTCATTCTTTCAAGTGAAATGGTGGGTCTTAGGATTTTTATCCATAGTTATCCTTCTGGCGGTTTTAGAATGACGCAAAAATTCATCCGAATTCCTATCTTTTCTATTTTAGAGTCTTATTCTGTACCGGGCGACAGTATGACAACTCGTGTTCACATATTCTTTGCCTTTCGATAGATCAAGCCAACGGCGATTGCTTGTTCCAGAACAGCGTAATTTGCAAAAAGTGTTCTGGTGTAATCCCATCCGTTTAAACTTAGGTAGGTCACCCCGAGTTCACCATTCACCCAAGTCAAGAGGCATGGGTATTTAATCTCAGCCGCAGAAAGCCTTGGGAGTTCTCCACAATTGAATAATGGTTCGAGCTGGAACAACATTGGAGTTGCTTCGTCTTCTTCCCATAGTAGTTGACTGGCTGTATGAGGAAAAAATGGAACCTTATACGCCATGATGTCAAAAGTCCACCCTTTTTTCAACTGGGAATACATCACGCCGAGCCCACCACGGAATACTGGGGAGGCCTTCAAAATGAACTCAGGAAGTCTTTCGCATTCCATATAGGCCCCCTCCTTCCATGAGGCAACCCATTGTGCTATACGGACGAAAACCTCGCCTCTTCGATTCATCAGTGGAGTTGCGTCTGACGTGTTTAGTGTATAATGCATGAATCTATCACCAAGTCCAACCAAATCCTTGGCTTTCAAACCCATTCTACTCATTCTGTTCCTCCAAAAAAGTTGGGATAAAAACATTATTTTCTCCACGGTCTAAGATCGGGAATGGTGCCGAATCTGATATGGCATTCCTTCTCGAAAACTTTTTTGGGCCCATTCGTTCCACGGACCCACACGGAGAAGGTGGCGGTCATGCCTGCATCTTCTGCAATAGGCAAGATTCCATCGGTGCTCTCTACGTTCATATGAAGGCAGAAAGGTGAGTTACTGCCATCATCGAAAAGGATCTCAAAGCAAGGTGACATCACTCCCAAAGAAGGCCAAGGCCCAACTGTTACAACAATTGTCCTGCCGGTTTTCATTTCATCCACGAACCCCCGCAAGGAATCCGGAAGCAGCAGCCGGAACGACCGGGCGTTTGTGGACAGGTAATATTTCCCTGCTCGAGCAAGGTCACTCTCCCAGTAATTGCTGCTTATCACCTCCTTTCCATTGTTCTGAACGATGATAAATTCATCACTCCCATCCTTACGGCCATAACTGGTGCTTTTGAAGCCCTTCAGGACATCTTTCATAATCCGCCTGATTTTTTTATTCATTTTAAAACTCCTGTTAATTGTTGGAAATTATAACCCACGGGGATTTACATCCCCGTGGGTTATAATTTGATACTTTCCACTGTGTTTGACAGAATCCGAAACTAGCGGTGCCCTGTGATAATTTTTACTTTATCCCATATGCTTCCTCCTTTCATTTTTTTGACTCTGAGAGTTTCCATGTAACAGATTAACACGGAAAGACACAACAAGAGTCTTGGCAGACATCAAAGAACAGGTGCGGGCGAGAAAATGAGAAGGGAATCAAGAAGGCATTTGGAGTGAATGAAACCGGCCGGAAGATTATTTCGTTTTCCTTATCTTCCTCCTTTGCAAGTAGAAAGCAATAGCGGACCGTGCCTTAGCCACTTGCTTGCGATCGTTCTTGTCCACATGTCCTTTCGCAATCAGAACATGCAAAATCTCTCTATTTGTCGTATTGGGTTTCGTAAGAACCAATTGCGGCAGGATCACCCTCCAACTTTGATACTTTCGCTTCGTAGTAGAGGTTGCTTCAGGCAATTTATTCCCCTCCTTCGCCTCTCCACCAATTTCAGAGGTCACCGTGCCGGATTCTGGGTTTACCGGCACCGGAGGTTGGGCCGAAGGAGCTTCTGAAATACCAATTGACGAATCATCGGCCTCCCCCGGAAGAACCTCATCCTCGGACGGATTTTCCGAATCACCACTGATCGGAATCCCTTCAAGGAGTGCGAGATTCTTTCTGAGCTGCCGAGCCGACTCCAGCATACGGGTCAAGAGAGGAATAGAATCGTGAAGTGAAACCCAAAGCGAACAGATTTTTGTCATGATATTTACCTTTCGAATAGTGAATGGTGTGATGTGCGGAACTCAGTCTTCTTACGAGCGGTCATGATTGGGCGCTGGAAACATATTTCTTCGAATGGCTGTTCCGATCCCTCCTTTCCATGAAGTAAGATCAGCGCTGAGGCGCTGCTTGAGAAACTCGTGCACCGAGTCCTTGGATTCCCTTGAATCAATCTCGGGGATTTTATTCTCGCGGTATGCTTTAACGGTTTCCCTAAACCGAACTTTTCCGAGCATACCCATCACTTGCATGTACGCTGCATAATCTCGCAGATTTTCGGGGCTTCTTAGAAAATTTGCGAGATGGTAATGTGCAAAACGCTCCAGGAAATCTGTCAATTCCTCCGGATCACGTGTAGTAAGCTCTACACCGTATCGTAGGATATCGTTGTAGTAGCTAAGACATGTATCCAGTAAATGATCATTTCGGTGGGCGATTTCGACGCAATCTACCCCGAGGATTCTAGCATTTTCAATCTGGTTTGTGATGGAGGCGTGCCGTAATAAATATGGCTTCATTTTGATTTCCAATCGGCTGCAGATGTCTCGAAACGCCAATGACGCACCGGCACAATCCAGACGCCATGAGATATCCCTTTTTCTGCCGGATTGGGCGGGATTGAGACGGATGAAAAAAGCCTCTGTTCCCTCTTGAAGGTCACAAAAGACATTATTCGAAGAAATATGTCTCTCCCGCATGATTTTATATCTGCTGATATATTCGGCAAAATCCTTCCTAAATGCGATTGTTTGACGCCTTGGAGCCTTCTCCAGAGACCTCTTTCGCCTGATCGTAATCTCGAGATTGTTCTCGTCAACATCCCTAAGATTCAATGAGCAGATTTCAACAACGGGCCTAACTCCATTGACAAAAACGCAAAAGTAGAACATCAGATAGTTTCTGAGCTGTAGAAACTTGTCCGAATCGGTTGCGTCTCCCTCTGCGAAGATAGTTATGTCGGTTTTCAATCTTTTCAAGATTCCCGCTGCAGGCTGTTCTGCCTTTGGAGGGAAGTATTCCTTCTGTTTAAGTACGTTAAGATCTTCCTTCGTTATTGATGTCGTATGTTTGCGCCTGATCGCCCAATGCAGGTAGCTGCGGAGCTGCGACAATTTTCTGTTTCTTGTCGTCTGCTTTTCAGAATATTGCCACAGATCATCATTGTATGCTTGCAGGTGATCTCTGGTGATCTCAGAAGCTATCTCCACGCCGTCCATGTCGATAAAGTATCGGATGCTCCCACCGCTTTCGATGCCCTCCTTTGATCGACGATCGTTTTTATCCCCCAGGAGTGAGGATTTTGCATCCCTATAAGTTGTCTTAGCAACATAACTTTTTTTGCTTACCGTCTTCAGATATTCGTTCACTGATTTCTCCAGTGAAATATCTCTCTTTGACATAATGATACTCCTTTGTGAAGGTTAAAAAACGAAGAGCCCTCCAATCCCGTTCGGGATTGGAGGGCTCTTCAAGGAAGAATAAAACTACCGGTTGTTTCTAGAAACAACCTTTCTTTAGCTTACCAATGATTCTGTAAATATGAGAACGGCTAAAATGAATGTTATAGCGGTCCGATAGATACCTCCTTACATTTTGGAATAGCCGTCCGGCCGGATCATCCCTTTTTTGACTTCCCCGGAATATTGAGGATCTCAAATCGGTTTTGATCACAAGCAACTGTTCACCTGACAGCGATGGTTTTCTGCCTTGGTATAAAGCACCATTTTTACGATTGATGGCGATCCCATCATAACTGGCCTGCCATCGAAGGATTGATCTGGGCGAGACTGCGTAAAGGACGACAGCCTCCTTGATTGTCAAATCCCCGGATCTTATCGCTTGGACTGCATTTCGATGGAGCCTGTATAGCTGGTCCAAAGTTCCCTTGGGCCGCATGTAAAAAAGCACCTCCTTTGATGAAGTCTTGAAACAATACTGCAAAAGGATCTGTCAACCGCTGACTGAAATGGTCTGGTAAAATTCCGTCATGTAATTTTCATAGGATCACCTCCTTTCCAAAAAATTCTGCATGAAATTAAAGAAATTTGAGAAAAACTCGTAAAAAACCAAGAAAAATGACATTAGATGGAGACACAAAACTGGCTATTTGAAAGGCTATTAGCGGAGAACAGCTTGCAGAATTTCGATAAAAAGATGTCTCAAAAATGAAATAAACTTTAAATAACTATTTAAAAATCCTTTAAAACCGTTATTCGTAATTAACTGATAAATAAGGAGATATTAGGGGAGAGTGTTCTCCTATTTAACACCGCGAAGATTATCGAACATGCTACCTACGCAGACGTCAATTCTTTATATAACCTGCGCTCAGAAATTGCACATGGTAAAATAAAGATTGATGGTGCTGGCGGGTGGAATGAAAATATAAAAATTACAGCAAACGCAGAATATCTGCTTGTTTGTTCAATTAAAAAAATGATAGAATCTGGGGATTTTAAACGATATTCAAATGGAATAGAAATGCAGGACTATCTAAGTAATTTAAAATAAATTATACATTTATTAAAATAGGAAATAATATGACAGAAAATAGTGAGCATAAACTTCCAGAAGGTATTAAAGGAGCAACTTATATCCGCGGTGCCCTGCAGACCGTCGGTGGCGCCATTCCCGTTGCCGGAGGTTTGGTTTCAGCAGTTGCTGGGGCTTGGTCAGAAAGGGAACAAAAAAGAGTAAACAATTTTATCGAGCATTGGATAAGAATGCTGGAAGATGAATTGAAGGAAAAGGAACGTACGCTTTTGGATATTATGCAGCGGCTCGACTTGCAAGATGAAAAAATAGCTGAAAGGGTCGAAAGTAAGGAATTTCAGTCATTAATGCGTAAAACCTTTCGTGACTGGGCAGCGGTTGAAAGCGAACAAAAACGAAAATACATTCGAAATGTTTTATCAAACGCAGCTACTTCTACTGTAAACAGTGATGATGTCATCAGGTTGTTTATAGATTGGATCAGTAAATATTCAGAAATGCATTTACAGGTGGTTGCTGCTATTTATAATAATGCGGGTATAACAAGAGGTGAAATTTGGCGAAAAATAGGGAAAGGCCAAGTTCGGGAAGATTCTGCTGATGCAGATTTGTTTAAATTACTAATAAGAGATATTAGTACTGGTGGCGTTATAAGACAACATAGAAATAAGGACGGTGATGGCAACTTCCTGGCTAAAACACCTATCACACGAAATAGGCAATCCCGGGGGGAAGTTAGAACGATGAAATCCGCGTTTGATGAAGAAGAAGAATATGAATTGACTGAATTAGGACAGCAATTTGTTCATTATGCAATGACAGAAATATCAATTAAGATTGAATTTAAAAATCCATCAAATCAGTAAATTTGAGGAGGCTATGCCGCCCTCTTCCCCCACTCCCGAACAACTCTCCGCCATCGAGCACATCCGCGGCCCCCTCCTCGTCATTGCCGGCCCAGGCGCCGGCAAGACCCGCGTGATCGTTGAGCGGTGCGTTCATCTCATTTCTGAGGGAATCGCGGCGCCCGAGAACATCCTGGTGACCACCTTTACCAACAAGGCGACCGAGGAATTGTACGATCGGCTCTACATACGGCTGAAGGACAGTGGGCAGAAAATAACGATCTCCACCATTCATTCGTTTTGCAAGTCGCTGCTTTCCTCTTTTCCAGGGTTTAACCCGCTCGGTGCACATTTCGAGGTGCTCGACGCGGAGGAGCAGTTTCTGATCATATACGACAATCTCAAGGCACTGGGGCTTTCGCAGTATCCCAAGACACGCGTTGCGGAATTCGTGAACTCGGTGATCACCACGTTCAACCTATGCACTGAAGAGTGCGTTGATCCGGACGCATTCATCCGGGAGGCGCATACGCACGGAAAGGACTTGCTTGGCCTCAAGGTGGAGGATGGGGTTGAGGAGTATTGCGCAGTTGCCGAGGCTTACAAGAAATACCGGAAGTTATTGTTCGACGAGCGGCTTGTGGATTTCTCCCTGTTGCAGGAGACCGCATTTTCCATGGTCAAGGGCAGTCCGGTGGTGCAGCATGAACTGTCGCAAAGATATCAGCAGGTGCTGGTGGATGAATACCAGGACACGAACCGGCTGCAGGTCATGCTGTTCAAGGAAATCACCCGGCCGCATTTCAACGTCTGCGCGGTGGGAGACGACGATCAATCCATTTACCGGTTCCGGGGAGCGAACGTGAAAAGCTTCCTGCACTTTGAAAAGGACTTTCCGGCCGGCAAGGAAATCAAGCTCACTGCGAATTTCCGCTCGACGCCCGTTATTGTGGAGGCGACCTCTAGCCTTATCGAGAAAAACGTGCCCGATCACAAGAAAAAGGAGCTGGTTTCCGGCAGGGAGTGCTGTTCGGTGACGCCGGTCAACCTGCACGAGACCACGGCCGGGGAAGAAGCCGCCTCTGTCGTGGACGCGTTGATTGATTGGAAAAAGAAGGGGATCATAACATCGTGGAACGAAGTTGCGGTCCTCCTGCGGAGCGTGAGGAGCCATGCCGGGCCTTACCTTGATGAATTGCGGGCAAAGAAAATTCCGTTTGTGGCGTTCGGCCAGTGTTCGTTTTTCTGCCGGGAAGACATAACCGCGATTCAGGACATCCTCAAATTCTGCGGCTATAAAACCAAATGTCCCGTTGCCGGGATCAGGCCTCCCGTATTTGACGTGTCCGCCAAAACACTCAAGATTCTTGCGGAATTGGGCGAAGACCCTGCGTCCTGGGAAACGGCCGGCGGTCTGGACAAAAGCGGCATCGCCGGGCCTGACCTTGCGCTGATCAAACGGCTTGCCGGCCTAAGGTCCAAAACGCTTTCGGGCGAATACAAGCATCACCTGCTCGGGCTTTTTTACGACATCCTCGATTGTTCCGGATATTTTGCCGAACTGGTCAAAAAGAGCGTGGGGAAAAAAGACCAAAATTCGAATGTCGCATTGGCAAACCTTGCGCTTTTCTCAGGCCTGATCGCCACGTTCCAGAAAAGGGTCAGGAGCTCCAACCTGTACAAGCTCGGCGAGTATCTCTATTTCATCCAGGACGGTGTCGCCGAGGCGCAGATCGTTTCTCCGGCACAGGAGGCCGTTCGCGTCATGACCGTGCATCAGGCAAAGGGACTGGAATTTCCGGTGGTGGTGATCGGGGCGGCAATGAAGCAGCGCTTCCCTTCGTCGTTCAGGAAGGCCAGATATCCGGTACCCGCGTATCTGAAAATCTCCAAGGAAGCGGACGACGAAACCACGCACGTACGCGACGAGCGGCGTTTGTTCTACGTGGGCATGACACGCGCCGAGGACATGCTCGTCATTGGCTCGGCCGATAAGGTAAAGGTTCGCGGGGGCGGGCCTTCGCCATTCATTTCGGAAATCAAAAAGGACGCGATCGTTCGTTCGATAAAGGAAATAAAAGAGCGTCCCAAACGAGAAGGGGAACGGAACAAGGCGCCGCAACGAAAGCGGCTCTCATACTCGGGCCTGCATGCGTACCTGACATGCCCGCTGCAATACATGCTCATTTACGAATGCGGCTTCGCTGTGCCGCAGATATACTGGGCCTATTTCGGAGGGGCGATCCATAACCTCCTGGAGCACATTCACCGGCAGGCGCTCGGCGGCACCGTGATCGGTCCTTCGGATCTGCCCGCGCTCTGGAAAACTATGTGGAAACCGCCCGAGAGCTGGGATGCGGAAAGAAAAGAAACCATGGGCAAGACCGGTCTTGCCTATCTTTCGCGCTACCTGGAGAACTACGCCGCACGGCTTGCAAACGTGTATTGGGTAGAGGAGCCGGTAGAAATTCCGGAAAACGAAACAAACATTCTTCTTACGGGCAGGCTCGACCTCGCGTGCAGACAAAACGGAGGCATCAGCATCATCGATTTCAAGATCCGCAAGCGCACTGGCCTGGTGCACCAGGACTTGCAGGTACAGGTGTACGCGCTTGCCGCGGTCAAAACGCGCGGCGAGACGGTAATGGACATCTGCCTTCACCTTCTCGGCGAAAAGCCGGGAAGCGAGATAATGAAATACGATTGGAACGAATCCGTGAAGCAGGCCGCCGAAGAAACGATTCATAATGCCTGCAGGGGCATCGTCCAGGGACAATTCAACGAAAAGCCCGGCATTCATTGCCGGTTCTGCGACTTTCGCAATCTCTGTCCTTTTTCAAGCGCTCCCAAAAAACCAGAGGAGTTGGAAGATGAGATCACTTTCGGTGCGGAGGCTAAAGACATCGGTTGACCGTTTTTTCAGGCTGCCCGCGGTCGACGCAATCGTCATGGCGGTCATTCTGCTTAGCGTGATACTCATACTAGTGGAGTTTTATCACGGTCTCGACGAGCACAGAATGAGGCTCGTTATGCTTGTCAACGACGTTATCACAGCAGTTTTCATCGTTGAATTGTCGCTTCGGTGGTTTGCGGCGCCGTCATCAAAGGCGCACTGGAGGGAATACTGGATAGATTGGATCAGCGTAATACCGGTTTTCAGGCCGGTGCGGGTATTGCGATTTTTAAGGGCGCTGCGCCTCCTGCGGCTTTTCAGGTTCGGTTTTCTTGCGCACCGCTTCGCGCGCACGTTCGAGCCGCGCCAGTATGCCGCCGCGCTGCGCGAAGACGTGGCGCATTATGCGGGCCCTCATGCAGAGATCATTCTTTTGATGCCAGATCTGTTTGATATGTTGTCGCATTTGCTGGATGATGGCAGGGTCTCAAAAGAAGCGCGGCAGAAAATATGCCAGGCAATGGCGTATTTTATCACCCCATTCGACGTCCTGCCTGAAGAGGTATACGGGGTTGAGGGATATATTGACCAATGTTACGTTTCGTTATATGTGCTGAAAGAATTGCAAACCCAATTGCCGGATTTTATTCTTGAGGAAGCTTGGGAAGGGGAGGGAGAATTTAAGGACGTTCTTTGCCTGCTGCCCGGATTGGAAAAAGAAATGCTGCTGGAAAATATCAAGAAAATCCACCGGTACCTTGGATTGTAATCATGCCGATGATTCCTGGTCTTTTCAGGCTGTACAAGAAGCTTTCGGGCAACGGTAACACGTTTTTTTCACCATACAGCATTTCCGTGGCGCTTGCATGATATGGGCGGGCGCACGGGGACAAACCGAATTGCAGATGACCACGGCGCTTCCGTCTGCTGATTTAACAACATATTCGCCATATTCAATTTGGAAATAGGGTTCATAACCCGAAGGTCGCTCGTTCAAATCCAAGCCCCCCGAGAACTGCCTAATTGTTTTGTCGCTTGAACGGCCACCGCTGCGTATCGATATGCTGCTCTATCTGCTGCAATAACCTTGAGGGATTAACCCGCTCCTGGCCCGGTTCACGGCTCCTGTTTATCATTTCGACGATGTCTTTCTTGATTCGGTTCATCATTCTCTGCTTTATTTCCTCCGGGGTTAAAGGCTTTCCTGCTTCCCGCATG
>Ga0335081_10021318_pt1 | contig 10494 bp, 9 predicted proteins | sample Lox_Sample_35_FD_206713 | JGI IMG/M metagenome (GOLD analysis project Ga0335081, IMG submission 206713) | Soil microbial communities from Loxahatchee National Wildlife Refuge, Florida, United States - Lox_Sample_3.5 | ecosystem: Environmental > Terrestrial > Soil > Wetlands | place: USA: Florida...
CTCCCGGGCGAACTCGCCGGACCGGATGTCGGCCAGCAGCTTCTCCATGGCCTCCCGGGACGGCGCCCCGATCACCCGCCCGCCGCGGGTCAGGTCGCCGTATTCGGCGGTGTCGCTGACGGAGTGCCGCATCCAGGTCATGCCGCCCTCGTACATCAGGTCGACGATCAGCTTCAGCTCGTGCAGGCACTCGAAGTAGGCCACCTCAGGTTGGTAGCCGGCCGAGACGAGGGTCTCGAATCCCGCGTTCACCAGGGCGGTCACTCCCCCGCAGAGCACAGCCTGCTCGCCGAACAGGTCGCTCTCGGTCTCCTCGGCGAACGTCGTCACCAGCGCTCCGGCCTTCGTGCCGCCGATCCCGCAGGCGTAAGAGCGGGCCAGGTCCCAGGCCTTGCCGGTCGCGTCCTGAGCCACGGCGACGAGTACCGGAGTCCCCTGGCCGGCCTCGAACTGACGCCGGACCAGGTGCCCCGGTGCCTTGGGCGCCACCATCGCCACGTCGACATCGGGCGGCGGGGTGATGTAGCCGAAGTGGATGTTGAAGCCGTGCGCGAAGAGCAACGCGTCGCCCGGCCGCAGGTTCGGGCCGATGGCCTCGGCGTACAGCTTGCGCTGCCCGGTGTCCGGCGTGAGTACCATGATCACGTCGGCCCAGGCGCACGCGCTGGCGGGATCGGTCACCGTGAGGCCCTCGGCCTCGGCGCGCGGCCGGGACCTTGATCCCTCGGGCAGGCCGACGCGGACCTCGCAGCCCGAGTCGCGCAGGCTCAGCGCGTGCGCGTGGCCCTGCGAGCCGTAGCCGAGCACGGCGATCTTGCGGCCCTGAATCACGCCGAGGTCCGCGTCGGCGTCGTAGTAGACGGTGGCCATGGGTGGGTGTGTCCTCTCTCAGGTAGTTCGGTCAGGTCGGGTGGTTTCGGAATTCAGACGGCCTCGGCAGCCTCCTGCGCCGGCGGCGCGAGGACGGACAGACCGCGATCGGTGATCGTGCCACTGCCCCGTGAGATGGCGATCCGGCCGGTGCGCACGAGCTCGCAGGTGCCGTAGCGTTCCAGGTTCTGCAGCAGCGAGTCGAGCTTCCCCGGACTGCTCGTGGCCTCCAGGATGACGGTCTGCGGGCTCATGTCCACGACCTTCGCGTGGAAGACGGTGGCCACCTCGAGCAGCTCGCCGCGCCGGGCGGGGTCGATCCGGACCTTGATCAGCGCGAGCTCGCGCTGTACTGCCGCGTGGTCGTCCAGCTCGACCACCTTCAGCACCCGGACCAGCTTGTCCAGCTGCTTGGCCACCTGCTCGACGGGCGTCGAGGCCCCGTCCACGACGATCGTCATCCGGCTCACCCGCTCGTCCTCGGTCGGGCCCACGGCAAGAGACGAGATATTGAACGCACGCCTCGAGAACATGCCCGCCACATGGGCGAGCACGCCGGGCTTGTTCTCGACCAGGACCGACAGTGTGCGGGTGCTCATCGCGCCAGCACCTCCTTGCCCTTCGTCTGGCCGGCCTGCGCACTGGGCATCTCACGGCGGGTCGCTGCCTGCTGCTCCTCGCTGCTGAACTCCGGGCCGAGCGTGATCTCGTCATTGGGGCGGCCCGCCGGGACCATGGGGAACACGCCCTCCCGGTCGTGCACCCGGAAGTCCACGACCGTCGGCACGTCCGAGGTGGCGAGGGCCTTCTCGAGCACCATGTCGACGTCGTCGGCTGCCTCGCAGCGCAAGCCCAGGCAGCCGTATGCCTCGGCCAGCTTCACGTAGTCGGGAATCGCCGTGCCCAGCTCGACTTCGGAGTACCGCTCCTCGTAGAACAGCTCCTGCCACTGCCGCACCATGCCGAGGAAGCCGTTGTTGAAGATGAGAACCTTGATCGGCAGGCGCTCGATGGCGCACGTGGCCAGTTCCTGAGCGGTCATCTGGAAGCAGCCGTCGCCGTCGATGGCGACGACGAGCTCGCCGGGCCTGCCCACCTGCGCTCCCATCGCGGCCGGGACCGCGAAGCCCATCGTGCCCAGGCCGCCGGAGTTAATCCAGCTGCGCGGCCTGGTAAACGAGAAGTGCTGCGCCGCGTGCATCTGGTGCTGGCCGACCCCGGCCACCACGACCGCGTCGCCACCGGTGATCGCGGACAGCCGCTCCACGACGTACTGCGGCTTCAGCGGGCCGCCGGCTTCCTGGGTGTAGCGCAGCGGGAACCGCCGCTTCCAGCCGTCGACGCAGCTGAGCCAGGCATCGGTGTCGGTCGGGCCGTCCTCGGCGATCATCGCGGCCAGGCTCTCGGTGAGCCCGGCCAGCACGGCCCGGACGTCGCCGACGATCGGGACGTCGGGAACCCGGTTCTTGCCGATCTCGGCCGGGTCGATGTCGGCGTGCACCACCTTGGCGCCGGGCGCGAAGTCGGCCAGCCGCCCGGTGACCCGGTCGTCGAAGCGCGACCCGAGCGCGACGAGCAGGTCGGCCTCTTGCAGCGCGGCCACGGCCGTGTAGCAGCCGTGCATGCCCGGCATGCCCAGCGCGAGCGGGTGGAGATCCGGGAACGCGCCGCGCGCCATCAGCGTGGTAGTGACCGGTGCCCGGGCGAGTTCCGCCAGCTCCAGCAGCTCCGCGTGGGCACCGGCCTTGATCACGCCGCCGCCGACGTACAGCACCGGGCGCCGAGCCCGGCGGAGCAGTGCCGCGGCCTCGCGCACCAGGGCCATGTCCGGGTCGGTCGACACCCGGTAGCCGGGCAGCTCCAAGGCGGGCGGCCAGGCGCCCCAGGTCATCGTCGCCTGAAGGATGTCCTTGGGAATGTCGACGAGTACCGGGCCGGGTCTGCCGGTCGAGGCGATGTGGAACGCCTCGGCTATTGCCGCCGGGATCCGCTCGGCGCGGGTGACCAGCTCGTTGTGCTTGGTGACCGGCAGCGTGATCCCGGTGATGTCTGCTTCCTGGAACGCGTCGCTGCCGATCAGCGCGCTGGGGACCTGGCCGGTGATCGCCACGACCGGGACCGAGTCCATGTAGGCGTCGGCCAGCGCGGTGACCAGGTTGGTGGCGCCGGGGCCGCTGGTGGCGACGGTGACCCCTGGCCTGCCCGTGGCCCAGGCATAGCCCTCGGCGGCGTGCCCCGCCCCCTGCTCGTGCCGGACCAGTACGTGCCGCAGCGACGACGACCTGAGCGGGTCATAGGCGGGAAGTATCGCGCCGCCGGGAAGTCCGAAGACCACGTCGGCGCCCTGCTGCTCGAGACTTCGCACGAGTGCCTGGGCTCCGGTCAGCTGCACTGGATGCTCCTTTGATTCGAGAGGCGTGGCTTCCAACAAAAAACCTCCTCGCCGAGCGTGGCGTAGGAGGTGAGCGCGAGCCCTGCGTGCGGGCTCGCGCTACGTGATGAGGAGTACCAGGAATTGATCGATGCGCATTACCGCTCTCCGTCCGGCTGAAGGTCCTGCTGTACCCGACATCCAGGTTAACACTACAGGCTTGGTGACGTGGCGTGACACCGTTCCGGCGAACTTGCCGCCGATTCTCCTCCCCCGCGGGCCGCGCCTGCCTAGCCGCCCTGGCCCGCCAGGCTGGGCAGCCACGCCGGACGGCCGGCCTCGAACGCGGTGATCTCCTGCTCGCGGCGCAGCGTCAGCGCTATGTCGTCCAGCCCCTCGATCAGCCGCCAGCGGGCGTAGTCCGCAAGATCGAAGGGCTCCAGCAGGCCGGCTGACGGTATGGCCACCGTGCAGGCCGCTACGTCCACCATGACCTCGGCCTGCGCGTCGGCTGCCAGGGCAGCCAGCAGCCGGGTCACCGAGTCCTGGCTGGCCTGGGCCGGGACGAGGCCGGCGGCGACGCTGTTATTGCGGAAGATGTCGCCGAAGCTTGGCGCCACGACTGCCTGGAAGCCAAAGTCCTGCAGCGCCCAGACCGCGTGCTCCCGGGACGAGCCGCAGCCGAAGTTGGGCCCGGCGACCAGCACCTTCGCCGCCGAGGCGCCGGGCTGGTTCAGCACGAAGTCGGGGTCGGCCCGCCAGGCGGCGAACAGCCCGGCAGCGAACCCGGTCCGCTCGACCCGCTTGAGCCAGGACGCGGGAATGATCTGGTCGGTGTCGACGTCGCGGCGGTTCAGGGCAACGGCTCGGCCGGCTATGCGCTGGACCCCGCCGGTTTGCTTCTCGGGCATCACAGGTCTCCTGGCGACGTGAAGTGTCCGGCGACGGCGGTTGCCGCCGCCACCGCGGGCGACACCAGATGGGTGCGCCCGCCGGGGCCCTGCCGGCCCTCGAAGTTGCGGTTGCTGGTCGACGCCGAACGTTCCCCGGGCGCGAGGATGTCGCCGTTCATCCCCAGGCACATCGAGCATCCGGCCGACCGCCATTCGAAGCCAGCGTCGGTGAAGCACTTGTCCAGGCCCTCGGCTTCGGCCTCGGCCTTGACCCGCGCCGAGCCGGGCACCACCAGGGCCCGGACGCGGGGGCTGACCGTGCGGCCCCGGACTACCTCAGCGGCAGCGCGCAGATCCTCTAGCCGGCCGTTGGTACACGACCCGATGAAGACGGTGTCGACGCTGATGTCGCGGATCGCGGTGCCCGGGCGCAGGTCCATGTACGTCAGCGCACGTTCCGCGGCCTGCCGCAGCGCAGGGGTGGGCAGCGAGCCCGGATCGGGCACGACATCGTCGATCGCCACCGACTGGGCCGGGTTCGTCCCCCAGGTAACCGCGGGCCGCAGCGCCGAGGCGTCGACCCGGATCTCGCGGTCGAACTGCGCACCGTCGTCGGTTACCAGGCTGCGCCAGTAGTCAAGCGCCCGCTCCCACGCCTTGCCCCGCGGGCTGTGCTGGCGTCCCTCGAGGAAGGCGAAAGTGGTGTCGTCGGGCGCGATCATCCCTGCCCGGGCTCCGCCCTCTATGGACATGTTGCACACCGTCATCCGCCCCTGCATCGACAGCGCCCGCACGGCCGCGCCCCGGTACTCGATCACCGAGCCCACGCCGCCGCCCGTGCCGAGGGCCCGGATGATGCCGAGCACCAGGTCCTTCGCCGTCAGGTCGGGCCCCAGTTCGCCATCCACGGTCACCGCCATCGCCGCTGGCTTGGCTTGCCGCAGTGTCTGCGTGGCCAGCACGTGCTCGACCTCACTCGTGCCGATGCCGAAGGCCAGCGCGGCGAAGGCCCCGTGGGTCGAGGTGTGGCTGTCCCCGCAGACGATCGTCATGCCCGGCTGGGTGAGCCCGAGCTGCGGGCCGATGACGTGCACGATGCCCTGCTCGGGGCTGCCGAGCGGGTACAGCGTGACGCCGTGAGCCTCGGCGTTCCTGCGCAGCCTCGCGATCTGCGCGGCGGCCAGCGGATCCGCGATGGGCCGGTCGAGTCCGGTGGTCGGCACGTCGTGGTCCATGGTCGCCACGGTCAGGTCCGGCCGGCGCACCTTCCGGCCGGCCAGCTCGAGGCCTTCGAACGCCTGCGGCGAGGTGACCTCATGCACGAGGTGCAGGTCGATGTAGAGCAGCGGCGGCTCGCCCGCCGGGCTGGCCACGACATGCCGGTCCCAGACCTTGTCGAAGAGGCGTCCCGCCATGGTTCCTCGGTTCCCGCTAGCCGCTCCGGGCTGGCGCTGTCTCATTATATGAGATAAATTGTTCACTGTATGGGCACTCTAGGACGGACGGACGGCGACCGCAACCCGGTCAGCGGAGTTGGCGTGCTCGACCGCTCGATGATGCTGCTTGAACTGCTCGGCGACGGCCCGCGATCGCTGCGGTTTCTCGCCCAGGCCAGCGGGCTGCCCCGGCCCACGGCCCACCGGCTGCTGGTCGCGCTCGAGGCGCACCGGCTGGTGCGGCGCGGCGCCGACGGCTCCTTCCGGCTCGGGCCGCGGCTCACCGAGCTGGCGCTGCGGGCGGACCACGGCCTGGAACTCGCCGCGATGGCCGCCGGGGTACTTGCCCGCCTGCATGACCAGTCCGGCGAAAGCGTGCAGCTCTACCTGCGCTCCGGGGACCGGCGGCTCTGCGCCGCCGCCCGCGACGCAGGTACCGGGCTGCGCGACAGCGTGCCGGTCGGCGCGACGCTGCCGCTCGGCGCCGGGTCCGGCGGGAAGGTGCTGCTGGCCTGGTCGCACGACGCCCACCGGTTTCCGGAGGCGGACCCGGCCGAGCTGGCGGCGGCGCGGCGGCGCGGCTGGGCGTCGAGCGTCGCCGAGCGCGAGCCGGGAGTGGCCAGCGTGAGCGCCCCGGTCCTGCGGGACGGGGTGCTGCTCGCGGCCCTGTGCGTCTCGGGCCCGGCCAGCCGCCTGGGGAACTCGCCGGGCCGCCGCCTGGCGCCCCTCGTGGTCGCCGCTGCGCGGGAACTGGCAGCGACCGTCAGCGCCGACGGCCCGGGCCTCGCAGCTGGCCGCTACCCGCCTGCCAGCGCAGTAACTGCTCGGTAGAGGTATGTCATGAGACTCTCCTGGTGCCGGGGCCCGCCCTGCCGCACGGCTCAAGCCGCCAGGCGAGGAAGCACCCTTGCCTATCCTGGCAGCGCAGTAGACAGCCATACGGGAGGCAATAGCCGATGAACCAGGCACGCACTCTCGGCGACAGGGTGCGCGAGGCCCGCAGGCGGCGCGGCCTGACCCAGCGCGACCTGGCCCGGCTCTCTGGCCTGTCCCTGTCCCTCGTCCGCAAGCTCGAACAAGACGAGCGCGGCGACATCCGCATCGAGACCGCGCACAAGCTCGCCGCCAGCCTCGGCGTGCGCACCACGACCCTCATCGGCGACCGGCATCTCCCTGCGCTCTCCCCAGCGTCACGAAGATCACCCGGATCGCGCCCGCCGTCAGCCTCGCCGGTCAGTCAAACCAAGGCTGCCCGCCTGTCCGACCTGAACTCTTTACCAACACGCTCTTACTTAACGGTCGCGCAAGGAGATGTCGTCGGACTCGCCTATGACGCCGGCATCGACGGCCCGCAGCCCTTCGCCGAGGCGCTCACGCGCCTGCCGCAGCAACATCAGCGAGTTGGTCGCGGGACTCTGCGCTGCCGCACGCTCCGGATCGGCCCCGTGCTCCTCGATGAGGTGCGCCTGAAGGGCCGCGGCGACCTCGTCGGCCGCCATGAGCCCCTGGTAAATGGCCTGCTCCCGCGCTGAGTCGTCAACCATGCCGCTCATTATCGCGCGGCTCGCCCCGGCGCCTGGCCAGCAGGTACCTCTTCGCGTGCCCTTTGCACCGGTCAGCGTAGACTCCCGGCCGTGCGATCTTACCGCGAACTGTGGATCTGGCTCGGCGGGCTGTTCCTGACCCTCTTCCTGTTCCTGGCCGCCGTCGCCATAGCGTATTTTGCGAAGCGGGCAAATTACTCGCTCTTCCTGAACGGGTGGACGCTGGCCGCGTGCATCTGCTTTATAGGCTCTTACGCCTGTTTCTTCGGAGCCGTCAGGAACTGGCCCTTCCCGCCCGGGACGCGGCCGGAGTTCCCCGATATCGAAGTCGAGATATACGGCACCAGCGCCATAGACACCCAGCGCGAGTCTGGCTCCGGCCTCGCCGTGCCGGCGCGGCTGCGGTCCTTCCATGCGCGGTTCCGCAGCACTGCGGCCAGCGCGGGCGCAAACCTCACGGTGCAGCTCTACCTCAAGCTGACACCCGGCTCCTGGGGACGGGTGGGCGAGGCCGTGTGCCCGCCGCCGGACTGGGAGCTGCCGCCCTCACTGGGCCTGAGCGCGATTGCCATGCCTTTCGAGCTGCCGCCGGGAAGCACCGTCGCCGGACACCTGGTATATGAGATACCCGGGTATTACCTCGATAAAATCGCTGAGCCGCCGAGCGCGCGCCTGGAGCTATGGGACCATGTGTGCGATAAGCGGATGAGCGTCTCGGCGGAGATAGGCCGGCACGATAAGAGCAGCATGGTCCGGTCAGCCGGCGGCGCCGAGGTCCTCGGCCCGGAATACGAAAGCCAGCCGGATCAGCAGGGCGATGCCAGGCCGGGATCTGCCTGAGCTCCTCCCGGCAGGCCGGCTGGCCGGCTGGCCGGCTGACCGCAGCCGCGACCATCTCGACACGCCGTCATCACCTGGAGGATCAGATGCCGACCGTCCCACTTCGCCAGCGCCCGGCATGGAAGGCACTCGAGCGGCACCACGCCGAGATCGCCGGGCGCCATCTGCGTGAGCTGTTCGCCGAGGACCCGGGACGCGGGACGCGGCTCAGCGCCGAGGCCGCCGGGCTCTACCTCGACTACTCGAAGAACCAGGTCACCGACGAGACGATGGCGCTGCTGGTCCAGTTGGCGCAAGAGTCTGGCGTGCCGCGGCGGCGCGACAAGATGTTCGCCGGGGAACCTGTCAACGTGTCCGAGAACAGGCCCGCGCTGCACGTCGCCCTGCGGATGCCCAAGGAGAGCTCGCTGGTCGTCGACGGGGTCGACGTAGTTGAGCAGGTGCATGAGGTCCTCGGGCGGATGTCGGGTTTCGCGGAGCGGGTGCGTTCCGGGGAATGGCAGGGGTACACGGGCAAGCCGATCAGGAACGTGCTCAATGTCGGCATCGGCGGCTCTGACCTGGGCCCGGTGATGGCCTATGAGGCGCTTCGCTATTACAGCCGGCGAGACCTGACCTTCCGTTTCGTGTCCAACGTGGACTCGACCGACTTCGCGGAGGCAACCCGGGATCTCGATCCCGCCGAGACGCTGTTCATCATCTCGTCCAAGACGTTCGGCACCCTGGAGACCCGCACGAACGCACGCTCCGCACGCGACTGGGTGGTCGGCCACCTTGGTTCCGACGCCGCGGTCGCCCGGCATTTCGTGGCGGTCTCCACGAACGCCGAGAAGGTCGCGGCCTTCGGCATCGACACCGCGAACATGTTCGGCTTCTGGGACTGGGTCGGCGGCCGGTACTCGATGGACTCCGCCATCGGCCTGTCCACCATGGTGGCGATCGGGCCCGCACGGTTCGGCGAGATGCTCGCCGGGTTCCGCGAGATGGACGAGCACTTCACCGCGGCGCCGCTGGCCGCGAACCTGCCGGTGCTCATGGGGCTGCTGGCGGTCTGGTACGGGGACTTCTTCGGGGCCCAGACCTGCGGCGTCATGCCCTACGAGCAGTACCTGAAGCGGTTCCCCGCCTACCTCCAGCAACTCACGATGGAGTCGAACGGAAAGAGCGTGACCATCGACTCCGCGCCGGTCGACTACGACACCGGCGCCGTTTACTGGGGTGAGCCGGGCACCAACGGCCAGCACAGCTTCTACCAGCTGCTCCACCAGGGCACGAAGCTGATCCCGGTCGACCTGATCGGCTTCGGCCAGAGCCTCAACCCGCTGCGCGACCACCACGCAATCCTGTCGTCCAACGTCTTCGCCCAGGCTCAGGCCCTCGCGTTCGGCAAGACGCTGGAGGAGGTGCTCGCCGAGGGCACGTCGCCGGAGGTGGCGCCGCACCGGGTCATGCCGGGTAACCGCCCGACCAACGTGCTGCTGGCGAAGATGCTGACCCCGCGGCTGCTCGGTGCGCTCGTCGCGCTCTACGAGCACAGCGTCTTTACCCAGGGGACGGTCTGGGGGATCGATTCCTTCGACCAGTGGGGCGTCGAGCTCGGCAAGGTCCTGGCGGTCCAGATCATCCCCGAGCTCACCAGCGAGGCCGAGCCCGAGCTGGCGCACGACTCGTCGACCAATGCCCTGATCCGGCGCTATCGGACCCTGATGGGCCGGTAGCGACGATGAACCTGCCCCATCCCCTCGGGCCCCCAGTAATTTAGGCATCTAAGCGTTATAGGTAAAATATTTAGTGCTCTATTGATACGGTTGACGCGTGCCCAAGCCTGCGAGCATGCCGATCGGCCTGCGGCTCTCCCGCGCCGCCAAGTCCGTGAGCCGGGCGTTCGACGACGCGCTGGCCGGAGCGGGCGGATCCCTCCCCGTCTGGCTGATACTGATTTCCCTCAAGAGCCGGGACCTGCACAACCAGCGGGAGCTGGCCGACGTCGTGGGAATCAGGGAGGCGACGCTCACGCACCACCTGAACGCTATGGATGCCCGGGGGCTGGTCACCCGGCGGCGTGATCCGGGCAACCGCCGCATCCACCTGGTAGAGCTGACCGAGGAGGGCGAGGCTGTCTTCGGCCAGCTACGCGGCGCGGCCATGGCGTTCGACCAGCGGTTGCGGCGCGACCTCAGCGACAGCGACATCGCCGATCTGGAGAGGCTGCTCAGCCGGCTGCAGAGCAACGTCGCCGACGACGACCCGCGCTGACCGGGCGGCACTTTCGCGGCGCGAATCCCTATAAAGATCCCGGCCAGCCGCGGGAGAATCTGGGAAGCTGGGCAGCGATGTCCACGGATTCCGGACCTGCCAGCCAGCCTGAGGACCTGCCGAGCGTAGACCGCCTGCTTGCCTTGTCGGACGGCGTGGTCGCCATCGCCCTGACCTTGCTCGTGCTACAGCTCAGGGTCCCGCCGCTGCGTAACGTCCTTGATCCGAACTCGGCCTCCGACCTCGCCGCCCAGCTCGGGAAGGACGGGGACCAGCTAGTCAGC
>Ga0335081_10021319_pt1 | contig 10493 bp, 15 predicted proteins | sample Lox_Sample_35_FD_206713 | JGI IMG/M metagenome (GOLD analysis project Ga0335081, IMG submission 206713) | Soil microbial communities from Loxahatchee National Wildlife Refuge, Florida, United States - Lox_Sample_3.5 | ecosystem: Environmental > Terrestrial > Soil > Wetlands | place: USA...
GAGCCATAAATAAGCAACACATTGAACAAGTTAAAAAATCTACTCAATTTAACTGAAAAACTAAGTCGTCCAGAAAGAAAAAATCTCCAAGTTCTCTTTTTCAAACTCTTTCTGTAAAATCGTCTTAACTTCATTTTCGTCAAGGTTATAGAGACCATTCTTGCCTTTGCGCGAAGGAATCCCTGTTTCTCTAAGATACTGACTTTTTGGGAAATCTAGAAAGATGTAGTACCGCTTGTCATGCATCAATATTACTCTTAACGTTGTAAGTTCTTTGTTTGGGGAAAGAGCACTTTGTTCAAGAATGTAAACTATCGATTTTGGCTTCTTTTCCCTAACTAGGCGTTTGAATTCTTCCAGCTTCTAACTCTGATGTTACCTTCACTCAATTTCTTCAATCTGCTTCTGGGTTAAAGAAAATAGCAAGTTGAAATTAGGTTTTGTCTTCTTTTATTTTGTCTATTATCTTCTGTGTTTCTTCTTCCGAGGGATGAGTGATGGCGACGGCGGGACAAATGTCCTCACAACCTCTACTACAGAACACAATACATTTGTTTGGGTTTAAGACAGTTCGTTTTTCACCATTTTTTCCGCTAGTCTAAAGGAACTCGTATGGCAGAAATCAACACATTTCCCACATTTCACACATTTTTCATAATCGATCTTTGGATCCCAAGGTATTTTGCCTCTGGGAATACCATCGTATGTTTCCTCGGACATTTTTTGTTCCCTTAATAGTAGTCAATTATTTTATGTTTAACTCTTTCCTACAGTCTATTCTCTAATTCTTCTCTTCAAAACTACAGTGGCTATTGAAAGAAATAAGACCGTGAATGTAAACAGCAGGACAAGGTCAACAACGTAAATGTTACCTATTGCTGAGCTAGCTATACAGTTTTGCAGAGCTTCGATTGAATACGTAAGTGGAAGGAAACGGGCAACCACTTGCAATGGTAGTGGGTAAGTCGCCAAAGCTACAAAAGTTCCCGAAAGAAAAGTCATTGGAAACCTCAAAAAGTTTGCATACATCTGCGCGTCCGGAACCCATTTCGCATAAACCGAAGTTATTATTCCAAGCGCCGAAAACGCCATCGAGGCAAAGGCAATTGCCACTATGGCGAGCAAAGGATTCATTACAGTTACGCCTGCGAAAGCCGCAAGTGGAAAAATTGTAACCGCAGCGAGTATGAGTCCGAAGAAGAAACCGGCTATTGTTTTTCCCAGAATAATCGTAAACAATGAAACTGGCGCGACCAATAGCCTGTCAAAAGTTCCTGTCTGTTTTTCCAAAACAACCGCTACCGCTTCGATAGAAGTTGTACCGAAAAGCATAGACAGCGAAGAAAGCCCAGCCACGATTAGAACTGGACTTATATTTCCAGCCATACTAAACGCTAGGAATAACGAAATTGGAATCAAAAGTCCAAAAGTAAAGTTCGGAGCCTTAAAGTAGTAAACCTTTGCGTCCTTCAGTGCGATGTAAAACGCTTTAATTAACGAGTCAGCAAACGATCTAGCCAAGGTTCGCCGCCTTCTTTCCTTGTTCCTTCTCAGTTTTCATGACTTCGGAGCTTAGCCCTGTCAGTTCTACGAAAACATCCTCCAAACTCGGGTTTAAAGTGTTAATCGAGACAATTTTTAGGTCATTCTCTTTGGCGAAATCGACTATCAAGGGGATTGCATCTGAAGTGCTCTTAAAATGGAGTCTGAATTTGTCTCCAAACTGCGCCACCTTTTCCAAGTCTGTTAAGCTTGTCAGTTTGCTTTCGAGACTTTTGGTCTGATCAAAAGATACTTCGACGATTTGATGTCTCTCAACTGAAGCCTTCAGTTTCTGCGGGCCATCTAAGGCAACTATTTTCCCTTTGTTAATCATGGCAACCCGCTGACATAGTTGGTCAGCCTCTTCAATGTAATGTGTAGTCAGGAAAACCGTAACACCAGTCCCATTGAGGTCTTTAATCAGTTTTCTTATCATACGAGAACTTTGGACATCTAATCCCGAAGTCGGTTCATCCAAAAAAAGTATTCTAGGTGAATGAACTAGGGCAGCCGCTATTGTCAATCTTCTCTTCATTCCCTTAGAAAAAACCCCCGCTCGATCCCTTCTACGTTGATATAGTTCGAAGAGCTCTAGAAGCTCCTTTGCCTTTTTTTCTCGCTCATTCTTGGCCACCCTGTAAAGTTGAGCGGCAAAAATCAAGTTGTCCCAAGCGCTCATTTCATCATAAACGTTCGAATTTTCAGGCACGACACCTATGGAACTCTTTGCTTCGACTGGTTGCCGAAGCATATCTAAACCCGCCACGATAAGGGTTCCTAAAGAGGGTTTGGTTTGTCCAGTAAGCATTTTAGTTGTCGTCGTTTTACCAGCACCATTCGGACCTAAGAAGCCAAAGATTTCGCCTTGTTTGACCTCAAAACTTATATGATCCACAGCCAGAAAGTCAGCATAATATTTCGTTAAATTTTTAACCTCTATCGAATCAGTCATGGTTCTTTTCCTTTTTTCAATCCTTTGATTTCATAAGACCTGTAAGGTCTGAGGTTTTTTATTAGACTAATGCCATATGTTGAGTCTTCCATCTTAACGAACATTTCTACCGTGTTCCTTCAAATTTTCACCATTGGATTTAGCTGAAAACTAAAATAACATGATTATATCGAGCAAAAAGGTGAAAAGAAATAAGAAGAACATTCAAGGCTAAATTTTGAAGGTTTAGCATTGGTCGTGACCGCAAGTGCAGCTTTGACTTGACAAGTTGCCGCTGATGTATTTTTGGGGGTTTGTTTCGAAGGATTTTTTGCATCCTGGAGCGCAGAAATAGTAGTATTTGCCTTGATAGATCGTTTTGTATTTTGCAGTTTTTTCATCAACTTCCATATTGCATACTAAATCTTTTGCCATATTTTTTTCACCTCCAATGCGTAATGTCCTGTGATTTAGATTTTTGGTTTAAATCTCCTGAGGAAAGAGGCGTTTGTAACTACAGTTACTGAGCTGCTTGCCATTGCTGCTGCTGCATAGACGGGATCAAACAGGACATGCAAAATTGGATAGAATGCGCCTGCTGCCAAAGGAACAAGAACGATGTTGTAAAAGAATGCCCAGAATAGGTTCTGCCGGATTTTCTTCATTGTGGCGCGGCTCAACTGAATAGCTACCACTACATCCCTTAAATCATTCTTAATCAACACGATGTCTCCAGTTTCAATTGCTACATCTGTTCCGCTTCCAACCGCAATACCAATGTTTGCCTGTGCCAAAGCAGGAGCATCGTTTATTCCGTCTCCCACCATGGCAACAACTTTGCCTTCCGACTGAAGCCGTTTTATCTCCGTGGCTTTTTCGCTTGGAAGCACTTCAGAGAGCACGCAGTTAACGCTCACTTGTCTTGCGATGGCGTTGGCTGTTCTTTGATTATCGCCCGTAATCATAACAACCTCCAAGCCCATTTGCTGAAGGGTTCTCACAGCCTCGGCGGAATGTTCCTTTAAGGTATCAGCAACAGCTATCAACCCTGCAAGTTGATTGTCTACTGCAAGGAGCATTGCGGTTTTTCCTTCTTCCTCAAGACCCCTCATCTTAACGTCAAACGCTCCAATGTCCAGGCTATTCGCTTCCATAAGCTTGCGATTACCCAACAATATCCTGACCTCCTTATGCTCAACTTCCACTCCATATCCAGGGAGGGCGTTGAAGACGTCAGGCTCATCATTACGAAGCCCTTTCTCTTTTGCCTTTTTGACTATGGCTTCTCCCAGTGGGTGCTCCGAGTTTTTTTCCGCGATTGCTGCTAGAAGCAAAAGTTGGTCTTCCTTGAACGTTTCTGTTGGGATGACATCTGTGACTTCAGGTTCTCCTTTGGTGAGCGTTCCTGTTTTATCAAAAACTATTGTTTGAAGCTTATAAGCCGCTTCCAGTGTTTCGCCATTTTTGATTAAAATTCCGTTTTCTGCTCCCTTCCCTACCCCAACCATAATAGCTGTGGGGGTAGCAAGTCCAAGGGCACAGGGACAAGCAACAATTAGCACAGCAATGAAAACGGTGAGGGCAAAAATGAAGGTCTCGCCAAATATGAAATACCATGCGAATGCTGAGAGAGTGGCGGTTATTATGATGGTTGGAACAAAATAACCTGACGCGATATCCGCCAATCTTTGAATGGGTGCTTTGGAACTCAAAGCATCTTCAACCATGCTTATGATCTGAGCAAGAACTGTGTCTTTGCCGACTTTGGTGGCTTTGAATTTCAGCACCCCAGTTTTATTCATGGTGGCACCCACCACTATGTCGCCACTTTTCTTTTCAACGGGTATGCTTTCGCCTGTGATAACTTTCTCATCTATCGCTGAGTATCCTTCAGTAACTATGCCGTCAACAGGAATTTTTTCTCCCGGTCTAACGACCACAATGTCGCCCACCAAAACATCTTCAATTGGAATCTCTTGTTCCTCACCACGTCTGATTACTCGGGCAGTTTTTGCTTGCAGACCCATGATTTTTCTTATGGCTTCTGAGGTTCTGCCTTTTGCAATGGCATCTAAAAGTTTTCCAAGCAAAATGAAGCTCATTATCATTGTAGCTGTATCAAAGAATACGTCGGCACCCGGGAATATGCTTGGTGCAAAAGTGACTGCAGTGCTGTAGAGCCAAGCGGTGGATGTTCCCATCGCAATTAAGGTGTCCATGTTGGCGGTTTTGTTTCTCAAGCCTTTGTATGCGCCAACGTAAAAGGTCCATCCGACAATGAATTGCACGGGAGTTGCCAATATGAAAAGTAAAATGTTGTTTTGTTGCATGGGCAAAACTGGGAACAACATCAAAAGTATGATAGGGATAGTCAATGCAACACTTGCTGCCAAAAGGATTTTTAGGCGTTGAACGTGGCGTTGGCGCTCTTTGCCTTCAGCATCCTCAACGGTTTTTTCGGGTTCGATTACTTGGTAACCGAGGTCTTGTATGATTTTTTTGATTCCAGCCAAGCTTACTTGTTCGGCATTATACTCAACGGAGACTTTTTCTGTGGCAAAGTTAACGGTTGCATAGTAGACCCCCTCTTTGCTGTTTAATGCTTTTTCTATGGTTTGGGCGCAATTAACGCAGCTCATGCCGCCTATCTGGAGCATGATTTTCTCATGTATAACTCGGTATCCTGCTTCAGTGATGGTGTTTTCTATGGCTTTCTGGTCGACGATGTCTGAGTTGTATTCTATGATTGCTTTTTCGGCGGCGAAGTTGACGGTGGCGTGGATTACACCGTTTAGTTTAGAGAGTGCTTTTTCTATGGTGAGTGAGCAGTTTATGCAGCTCATTCCACCGATGTTGAGGGTGATTTTTTTGTTTTCTGGGCTCATTTTGTTGCTTCCGCTTATAGAGAACCTTTATAGTTACTCGTTGCTGGACAACCGACACACTTTTTGGTTTCATATCGGTTACAGGGGTCGCATTCAACATTGCATGGTGATACCTTTTTTTCTTTATTTGCCAAGTTTTCTCTTATTTGAAGGAAAGGCGAAAAATAGGTGTCGCTTACAGGGTAAAACTCCGATCTGCGGATTCCTTTGCTACATCTCAAGGAGCATTTCTCCATTGAGATGCTTTCAAGAGTCTCACTCGTTTCTGCAACTACGAGTGCCATTAGATTGTAGCCGCCTATTGTTTTGAAAATCTGAACTATTCTGGGGCATTCTTCGAAACGATTAAGGACATTTTGCATCGCTTCAGCACTCTCCATTTCCAACATCACGATGGCCAGGTGCAACCCCAGCGCGCTTGGGTTGATCAGAGCAGATATTTTAATTGTTCCGTTTTCGATGAGTTTGTCAAACCTCTTCTTTGTTCCCATGCTTGTAAAACCTGTTAGTTTGGATAAATCTTCAAGAGATGTCCTACCATCTGCTTGGAGTTGAGCTATTATTTTCTTGTCAACTTTATCCATAAGCATGCCCCGTTTATTTTCTAAACATAATCTATTAATATTGTTTATCTATTAAACTATACTATAATCAAAACAAAAGGTTATCAAAATGACAAAAAGAATAATGATGCCAGTTGAAGACGAAACAGGATTAGAAGCTCAAGTAGCACATCACTTCGGAAGAGCACCCTACTTCGCCGTAGTAGAACTTGACGAGAACCAGAAAACCCCAAAAGTCAAAACTGAACCAAATAGAAGCGAACACATGGGAGGCACCCCAGGGCACTCACATGAAAGCTTCCTAGCACTAAAACCAGACGTTGTAGTAGCTTATTCAATGGGTCCAGGAGCGCTGAACACCTTCCAAGACGCGGGTATAACAGTTCTGGAAGCAACCGCAAACACAGTAAGAGGCAACATTGAATCCTTTAAAGAAGGCAAACTCAAAGAACTTGCAGGTGAATGCGAACACGCCCATCACCACGAACACGAACATTAAATCAAAATTAAAATAACGAAGACTTAAGAGGTGAAAAAAATTGCCAAAAATAAAAGCGAAAGCAACATGGGTTGAAAATGTTCGCTCAAAGGTTGATAATCAAAGAAACCACAGTGTTGAATGTGACCTTTCAACTGCTGCAGGTGGAACGGATTGTGGTCCAACAGCCCTTGAACTAAGCTTAATGGCGCTAGCTGATTGTGGAGTCACGATTTTCGCTGATGTATGCAAAAAAAGTAATATCAAACTCAAAATGGTTGAAATAACGGCTGAAGCTGACAAATCGCCAGATTCACCCATGATAAGTGGCGTCACTATGAAAGTTAATGCTTCCTCTGATGCAAGGAAAGAACTACTAGAAGCTGCTTGGAGAAGAACCGAAGCAAATTGCCCTGTGCTGTTTGTCTTTAAAGAACCAACGCCAGTTAAAGTTGAGTTTGAAGGAAAGAGGGAATAGAAGCTTAATGGACATCTAGATGAAGACTGCACTGATAATTTACTGGTCAAAAACGGGAAACACGGAAAAGGTTGCTAATGCAATGAAACAGGGCTTAGAAGAAGCGAAAGTTAACGTAACTATTAAGAAGCCCGAGGAGGCAGAAGCGCTCGATTATTTTGACTATGATTTAGTATGCGTAGGGTGCTCATCGTACTCGTGGCATCCTCCTGAACCAATGGCGAACTTTTTAAAGAAAAAATTCGCCGAATATCGCCAAAATGCTAAAATAAAACCTTCAGCTCCGAAAGTCCCAGGCAAAAATGCGAGAGTCGTTGTAACTTACTCGGGACCTCACACAGGAATTGACGAGGCAACCCCGGTTGGCAAAGACATACGGCAATACTTTGAGCACGAAGGCTTCAATGTTATTGATGAATGGTACATTCTAAGCGAATTTCATGACTCCCTGGAGCATAGCACTCAAGGTAGACTAGGCGATATTAGAGGAAAGCCTACTGCCGATCAACAGCAAGTAATTAAAGATTACTCAAGGCGTATAGGCAAACTGCTCTATTCCGTTGGTGATCATCTTAGTTAACGCTCAGAATAGTTGCAGCCCGGAAGCGGCTCAGAAAATTCTGAGGACAGTTCCTTATGCTCAAGGCTTCAACTTCTTTATGCCAGATGGCCATTATACCGGTGAAACAGCACTGTCCCTTCGCTCATTCTTAAGAGACATGGGAAGCGTTGATACGCAATCGATCAAATTCCATTTTGACCGCGGCGACTTTCAGAAGTGGCTAAGAACTACAATCGGCGATGAAGAACTCGCCCAAACAATTGATAAATTACACAAGAAAATCCCAGAAGAAAGCCTCCTAGAAAAGTTGACGGATATCGTTCAAAAAAGAATTTCAGAATTGCAGTCAACCCATTAAATCATCTTGGTTGCACCACTTAGACAATGTGGTAATTCCTTTAAAGGGTAAATATTTCAAGCGCTTTTTGTTTCCCATTTTGTAAAGTAAATTTTGCCATCTTCTCTAAAAGCCCGAAGTAGCTCGCAATGCCTAAAGAAAGCAAACTCTTGCTCCAGCTGCTCTGGTTTGACGTTTAGGGTCCTGATCAAGTCCTCTTTTGTGATTTTGCCATACTTCTCTATGGTGGTGTAGATTTTTTGCTGTAACTCAGTTAAGCCTGAACTGCCTGATTGGCCTAATTGTTTTCGAACAGACAAGGCTGATGAAACAGCCATGGGGTCACATGCTTTTGGTGGATTGGTTTCATACATATAGCAGTCTTCACATAAGATTTTCCCATGGAGATTATAAGATTCGCCCTCATTTATGAATGACTTGCAACGCTGACAATCCATTTTAACGCATCTAATTTGTTATATTATGTTTAGCCAGAGCTAAAAGTTTGTTGCCTTGTAATTCAAAGGAAGGCCTTGTATATTGGATGGGTTTCATTTAGAGGTCTTATTCCAAGATCGGCGGCTGCTGAAGCAATGTATATGTCGGTCACTGCGACGGCGGGGAATACCCATTCTGCCTGTTCAGCCGGTCCGAACATTAGATAGTTGGCCCCTGCAGTTTGCATTATCGAGTTGGTTGCCGTTACACAGCCCTTGCGAAATTCTTTAGCAACGTTGGCTTTTACCCAACCCATTGTTGTGACAACGTTTCCACTGCCTAAACCTACAGGATGACCATACTTCTCTTTCACGGCAGGTATGGCTCTAACTGCAGTACCCATGTCTGGAGCAAAAGCTGGAATGGCTGTATCTATTAGCGGTTTTGTGATCCCAGCCCTTTCGGCTAACGCAAGTGCTTCTTGTACAGTAACCATTTTTCCTTCTAAACTATTGTCTTTTTGGTTATCTGCTAGGACAATTGCTGACTCTATACCACTTTCTTTTAGCTTTGAAATTTCTGATTCTGGAACGCCCTTGTAGACTGAATCGTATATGCACCTTCCTGCAAGCCCCATTTTTTTAACCATTCTCGCCGCTGCCATACGAACAGCAGGACTCATGGCGTCCAATACTAACGGTGCGTCAGTATGTTTTGCTACAAAGTCTATGTATCTTTCGAAGGCAAACTCGGTTGTTCCAACAATGTCAAAGCCGAATTTAATACCTGTTATATCGCTTTGCGTTTGCATAGTGTCGATTATTTTTTCTGCCGCCTTTGCATCAAAAAGTCCTTTGTTAGGATCCTGAACAATTTTCTGACCCAGCCAAAATAAGGAACCTATCAAAAAAGTAGGAAGTTCCCCCGGCTGACCACCTACCTTTACTTCGCCTATAGTGTAAATGTTTTGGTTAGTAGTGAATTTAAAGGACATTTTCGGTCCCACAGTTATTTCACTCCAAGTGTTTTTTGAAGTCTGATTCGAAGCTATCAATAAGTGCTTGTAAACTTTCGGTTATTTCATTTACTCGCTCTGTTGCATGCTTTTTTATTAACGCGGGGTCCATCATTGCGTAGGTATGATAGTATCCGCCGCTCTTGAGGGATTTTGACTGCTTGCTAACTAAGTTTATACTTACTAGCTTTGAAAGGCAGCGGTGTACTGAGGTGCGATCCTTTTGCAACACTTTTGCGATTTGGTCAAGAGTAGCGGTTCCATTTCTTGCCAGCGCAAGAAGGACTTCAAGGTCTGAGGGTTTTAGGTTGTACAGGCAAGTGAGTAAATCAGTGCAAGATGCGCCTTTCTTTGTCAGCTGATTCATGCTTTCCATGAAAGAATGATTGCAATAACTCGCATATAAATGGTATTGTTTGACATTGCCAATACCGTAATATATATCTGATTGAGCGTGTACTCCATGACCTATACGGAAGTGTAATTATTGGAGAAAAAATTTGAATGCCCAAGAGGCATACCCGAAGAAATGTGCGACCATGCCCAAAACTGTAACGTTTGGAAGCTAAGAGAGGCTGCAAAGAAACAAGCATAGGATTCCTGCGGGAGTTTTGTGCGAGAGCGGGAGTTAAAATTGACAATACACCAATATGGGGTTGGAGTAAAAAAATTGTATGCCATCATATGGAAGAAGCTAACATGACAGAACCAAAAAACGGACGGCCAATTTTTTTCCCAGAAAACCTGGTTCTCTTTGGAAACATATTGCTTTTCCTATGGATTGTTCTTGATTCAGTGGCTTTTCTGCAATATAATTTAATATGGGGTATTGTGTTTTTTGTCCTAACGCTTATCCTGATTTATGGTGTACTTCACATTCTTGGTTGCCTACGTCCATGCTACAATTGCATAAAATGCACTCATGGCATGGGGCGCTTGGCAGCCTTGTATTTTGGCAGACGCATCTTTAAAGACTACAAATACAACTACAAACTGCCCACGGCAATATTTTTCACACTTTACATCGGAGGATTCCCCACAGCATTCGCACTCTACTCGGCCATCATGGATTTCACAGCTATCAAAGCAGCAGTGTTTGTGGCGCTCTTAGTATTTACGATATATAGTGCCTTAACGTGGCGACATAGAAAACCAACAAACCCAAAAAAGGGAGTATAGCTCGGCTGAGTTCGACGTGATTAAACTTTTGTCGCTTGTAAGCTCACTAGGAATTTTGGCGTTTGCTGTAGTCAGTCGGGTCGTA
>Ga0335081_10021320_pt1 | contig 10493 bp, 5 predicted proteins | sample Lox_Sample_35_FD_206713 | JGI IMG/M metagenome (GOLD analysis project Ga0335081, IMG submission 206713) | Soil microbial communities from Loxahatchee National Wildlife Refuge, Florida, United States - Lox_Sample_3.5 | ecosystem: Environmental > Terrestrial > Soil > Wetlands | place: USA: Florida...
GTCGAAGCACGCATTGCGGCCGGCGGATTCAGCGACCCCGCATGGCTGGCGCAGCTCGACGTGCAATTCGCGCGCTTGTATTTCGGCGCTCTCCAATCGTCGTTGTCCGGACAGGGCGCGGCCGGATGCTGGCAGGCCGTCCTTGAAAACCGCAACCAGGTTGCGATTGCGCGCATTCAGTTCGCGCTGGCGGGCATCAACGCGCACATCAATCACGATCTTCCCGAGGCCATCGTAGCCACGTGCGATGCCACCAATACCGTGGCAGATCGGGGCGGGACCGAGTACAGCGACTATACGGCGCTGAACTCCACGCTGGACAGCCTCATCGAATCGGCCAAGCGGACGTTGCATGTGCGGCTGCTGGGCGACGCACTCCCACCAGTTTCTCATGTGGGGGATACGATTGCGGCCTGGAGCGTCAGTGCGGCCCGGGAAGCCGCGTGGCAGAACTCTGGCCTGCTGTGGCACCTTCGTTCGTTCCCGCCGTTAGAGGCCGACTTTCTGGATACGTTGGACGGGTTGACCACAGTAGCGGGGAAAGCACTGCTGGTGCCGGTGCCGTAAGAGTTGGGAGGGAGTCGCTTCACGCCACCACTGGATGCGGCGGGCGTGATCGGGCGGGGGCACCGGATGAAACCGGGGGCCGTGGGACCGGATGGGGGCAGAGCGGCGCTCACGACGATAATGTTGGCCGCGCGTGCCTGGCCACCACGTTAGCGGCGGGGGGGAACCATGGCCCCGACAGTCCAACACGGGTCAGCGCCATTGGACGCGGGTGGGAGCAGCTAGGGCAGCCAAGGCGTCAAGGTCGAACTGTTTGTAGAGATCGAGGCAAAACAGGTCGGGAGCAGATTCGTATTCGACGGGCGTGTCGTAAAGGTAGCGCAGGGATTTCATTCCTTCCCGCACGACGACTTCGGAGAACAACTCTGGTTCGAGCGCTGCCGCGATTTGCGCAGCGAGTTGATTGCGAATACCGGAGATTTCGAGGCGTGGGCGCCCTCCGATCCAATGCGCGAGGGAGATCAGTTGAGCGGCTTCCATCGCGATGGGCCTGTCGCCAGTTGCGGCAAGCATCTGCGCATAGTCGGACGTCTCGCCCTTTGGGCCGGCGGCATCGCCGGTGAAAAGCAGATCGACGGCTAAAACCTGTTCGCTGCGATTCACGCGATCGGAGGCCGGAACATCGGACGCCTTCTTTCCGTTGTCATTCAGGATGATGGTCGCGGGCGATTTTTCCGGAGCGTCGATGGCGTGGAGCCATACGGCGCTCGCGCTCAGACCGTCGCGAAAATCGAAGCGGTAGGAGCGGGTTTCGAGGCCTTTGCTTTTGGTGTTCGCGATCGCCCAAGCGGTTGAGATCGAAGCCTCACGGTAGCGCACGACACGCCGCAATTCCCCGCGCCGCTCCGTGGGTGGACCTGACGGACGTTCGATTCGCTGCGCAAACTGTTTCGCCAGGCCCAGGATGGTGAGGTTGTCTTTGGGCAGACCGACCGTTAGCTCGTCGAAAGTCTTGATCTCGGGGGCAATGCCGGTTTCCTCCTTCACCGGTTCGAGGTTGAATTGCCGCGCCAAAAACGCATACGCATGAAGCCGATTATCCAATTGATAGTTGTGGTCGCCAGGGTCCTGGTTCTCGTGCCACGCGAACTCATCGCCCGCGTGGTACAGATCGAAAAACGGGCGGACGGCATCGAAGATATATGGCTTCACCAGCGCGGCGCGGAAGCAGCAATCGTCCTCAGCGTTATAGATGAGCAGTGTGGGACGCGGGGCGCGCATGGCGGTGAGGTGTGGGTAGTCCTGGCCGACCAACAAATCGGTGGCGTTCTGCTCAATATCGCCGACGTCGGCCTGCCGCTCCGCGCGGGAAATCAGCGCGGAATAGCCAGCCACGGGGATGGACACGACGACGCGCTCATCGAGGGCGCTGAGGAAAATGGTTTGCCAGCCGCCGCCGGAAAGACCAGTCACGCCGAGACGGGCGCGGTCGACATCAGGACGATCGTAGAGATAGTCGAGGCCGCGGCGCATGGCGACATAAAAGAGACCGACGCCGCTGGCGCCGGCGAGATCGAGATGCGCACCGAACCAATGCTGGTTTTCCTTGTTCGATAGCTCGCCAAACGCCAGCCATTCGAGGTTGAGCGAAATGATGCCCATGCGCGCTTGCTGGATGCATCGCTTTTGTTTGTATTCGACGGCCTTGCCCAAGGGGCCGACGTGGCCGTTCACGTTGAGCATGGCGGGAACTTTTCCGCGAATCACGGCCGGCTCATAAAGAATCGCGGCACCCCAGAAACCCGGCACAATTTCATAGCGCAGCTTGCGAATGCGGTAGCCCTCGCCGGATGGGACCGTGCCGGCATCTTCCATTTTCACCGGCGCATTGATCCATTCGCGCGGCCAGCCATGAAAAACGACATCGTTGAGAACGCGCTCGCGGATGCGGCGGGCCTGGGCGGTCCAGTCGGCGGCGGTAGCCGGTGTGGTGAGTTTCGGCGACTTGGAGCGGATATATTGGCGGCACTCGGAAGCCACGACGTCAGGCGTGAGCAGGGGCGGGCCAAGAATTTTTTGCACCTGTTCTGGACTGCTTTGCGCGGCGAGCGAGCCTGCCGCGAGAACGAAAGAAATACAAAGCGGGAATCGTATCATGTTGCCACAGATATTATGACCTGACGGCTAGCGGGTCATATCCTGAAAGAACTGCTCCTCCTCATTTTTCTTTTCGGCGCGAAGCATCGAGTTGCTTCTGGAATTCGTCGAGCGCATGTGCGCCGCAAGGGATCCCGACCGACAGCGCCGGCAGACAAAAGTGCAGGTCGACGTGCCACGGTGGCGTGACTCGTGTCCAACACGCCGGCAAAGTCCTTCTGTGCCTACGGAAATCCTGACCGCGGGCTTGCCGGAGACACTAAAGCCTACGCGTCCCGCATGCAGTTGACTGCAACGCGTGCGGCTTACTCGCAAAGATTTCGGGCAACATACCACAGAACAATCCCGCGGTCAACGAAAAAGTGTGTTACGAAAAGGCGGGCCGGTATTGTCAACATCAGCTCGGCTCAGAGCAGAGCCGTCGCTACCGGTTCTATGTCGTGTGACCACGGACGCTCGCGACGAACACGCGCGGCTCCGCACATCGACATTCCGGAGCTCCTCTTAACAAGGCGCTCACACGCCGCCCACGACTGAAGCGAGAGCCGGAGAACCATAGGTTGGGCAGGCTCCATATACACACGTTTGTAATACGATATGCACACGTTTGCAACATGCGAAAAGACTTGACAGCAGACGCACGTTCGGACATAATTCCGCCCATGAATCAACGTGCTTCTGCTCTGGCTTCCATCCTTCTGGTCCTGGTGCCGGTCTGCGCATTCGCGCAGAAGGATTCCGGTACGCTGCTCGGGACCGTACACGACACCACCGGCGCGGTTGTGCCGCATGCCAAAGTATCCGTCAAGAACCTGACCACGGGAGTGGAGAGCAACACCGTGACGACTCAGGAAGGCGACTACGCCGTGACACCGCTTCACGTGGGCGAGTATAGTCTGACGGTCGAGGCTCCCGGTTTTTCCTCCCGGTCGTTTGAGCGGATTGTTCTCGACGTCGATCAACGGCTCCGTGTCGACGTAAGCCTGGCCGTCGGGAGTAATGAGCAGCGGGTGACGGTTACCGATGTTCCGGCGCCGCTGAATACCGAAGACATGACGGTTGGACAGGTGATTCAGAATCGGCAGATTCAGGACATGCCTTTGAACGGCCGGAACTTTCAGCAATTAGCGTCCCTGGTGCCGGGCGCCGTTCCGAGTTATGGGGCTCGGGACTCGGGTCAGGGCGGCGTGAGCCTGAGCGGGACCAGGTCATTCGATAATTCTTTTCTGTTGGATGGCGTCAACAACTCCACCAACACGGCGGAAATGCCGACGCGCGTGAATGTCGCGGTGTCGCCCAACCTCGACGCCATTCAGGAGTTCAAAATCCAGAGCAGCACGTATGATGCGCAATACGGCGGAACGGCGGCAGGCACGATCAATATCGTCACCAAGTCCGGAACGAACCAGGTGCACGGAACCGCTTACGACTACTGGCGAAACTCGGATTTGAACGCCAACTCGTGGGAGAACAACCGGCAAGGCATTCGGCGGGGCTTCCGCAACCGCAATCAGTTCGGCGGCGTGATCGGCGGGCCGGTTGAAATCCCCAAACTCTACGACGGCCGCAACAAGACTTTCTTCTTTGCGGATTACGAAGGCGTTCGCGACATCATGCCGCCGGGCCTGCTGAATATTACGATGCCGGATGACAAGATGCGCGCCGGCGATTTTTCGGAATTCCTTCCGGGCTCGAGCACGAACCCGAACGGGCCGACGTTTACCCTGGGCGCTCCGTACGTCAACAACGTGCTGCCGCCCAGCCTTTTGGATCCAGTGGCCAAGGGGCTGGCCGCGATGTATCCATCGCCCAATGTTCCGGGAACCTTGCAATACGTGACAGACGTTCCGAATACTTTCGATTCCGCGAACTACGGCGCGCGAATCGACCAGTACATCGGGCAAAAGGATTCCTTCTTCGCCCGCTACACGGGCAACGGCCTGACGACCAAAACCGGAACCTGGAACAACCTCATCGGCCCGGTCAATCAGAGCAAGACCGACGGAACCGTGCTCGTCTTGAGTGAAACGCATCTGTTTTCTCCGACGGTGGTCAACGAGTTCCGCTTCGGCTTTTCGCACGCGCGGCCATATCGTTTGCCGACGGCTCCCGACACCGACCTCTACGCGCAACTTGGGCTAACGGGCATCCCGATGATCACTGGAATGCCGACAGGTCTCCTCCGCTTCAACGGGCTGTTGGGGATTCAACAGATCGGGCAACGGTCGGGATATTACAACGACAGCGGGGTTGTGCGGGACTACAACGACAACCTGAGCCTGGTGCTCGGCAAGCACAGCATCCATATGGGTGCGGGAATTCGGCCGATTCGCTGGTCGCACTACGAGTCTCAGGCGCCACGCGGCGACTTTCAATTCTTTGCGAGTAACAATGCCGTCGATGCGCAAGGAGATCCAGCGCCGGTCGGCTTCGCGCAATTCCTGACAGGAATGCCTTCGCGCATTTCGTTTTCCACCGCGAACGATATCATTTACCGGCAGTGGAACACTTCCTACTATTTCCAGGACACGTACCGGATCAGCCGGAAATTGACCTTGAATCTCGGCTTGCGGTACGAATTTTTCACCGCTCCCGATGAGCGGCACAACAATCAGGCGAACTTTGACTTAGATCGCGGTGTATTCGTGTTGCCGAGCGTCCGGACCTATACGCTTCCGGCGAGCTTCACGGGAATCCCCGTGGATACGCATGGGACTCCGGGCCTGGTGCAGACGGACAAAAACAATTGGGCTCCCCGTTTGGGTTTGGCGTACTCTTTGAACGAGAAGACGGTGCTGCGCGGCGGCTTCGGCGTCTACTACGGGTTCCAGGAGATCGGGCCGTGGAGTTACCCGAGCCTGGGCTACAATCCGCCGTTCAATATCGTGTACAGTCCGCCCAACCAGCCGCTTCATTCCACGTTTTCGCTCGATCCGTTCACCGATCCCAATGCACAGTTTCAAATCGCCAGCCTGCCGGCGCATCTGCATACGCCGCGAGTGGAGCAGTGGAACTTCTCGCTGCAGCGCGTACTGGCGAAGGATCTGATCCTCGAGACCGGGTACAGCGGCGCCGCCGGCCACAACCTCTATACGCTCATCTATTTCAACCAGGCGGTGCCCGGCACCACATTCGACGACCTGACGGCCCGCGAGCCATACCCATACCTGCAAGACACGTCACAGCAGACCAACAACGACGGCTACTCCCGCTACAATGCGCTATTGGTGAAGCTTGAGAAACGACTGAGCTCGGGCCTTTCGTTCCTCGGTTCCTACACCTATGGGCACGCACTGGACAACGCATCGGACGCGAATCTTGGCAGCGCCCATGCCGGCGACACCTTCCGCGACCCGCGGCACGAGAATTGGGAGTATGGAAACTCGGACTTCGACGTACGGCATCGCTTCGTGTTCAGCAGCATTTACGATCTGCCATTCGGCCACGGCCGCCAATTCGCCTCCAACACCTCCACGCTTGCCAACGCCGTGATTGGCGGCTGGCAGCTCGACGGCATTTTTACCGCGCAGACAGGCTATTGGTTCACTCCATTCGGCGTCAACGATTCGTGCTTCTGCGAAGACGGCAATGCCAACTCGCTGCGTCCCGACGTGGTGCCGGGGCAGAATCCCAACGCAGGCCCCAAAACGGCCGACCAATGGTTCAATCTTGCTGCATTTAATGTCGACGTCCCGGCTGGGCGTCACGGAAACGCCGGGCGGAACAACATTCTCGGTCCCGGACTGGTCAATCTTGATATGGGATTGCACAAGGACTTTCTCCTGCACGAGGGCTTGCGATTGCAGTTCCGCAGCGACTTTTTCAATACTTTCAATCACGTGAACCTGAATGCTCCCGACACCAACTACGGCGACACGAACCTGGGTAAAATCACGACGAGCACCGGAGGACGCCAATTGCAGCTGGCGCTGAAATTGATCTTCTAGACCTGGCCCTAGTGAAGGAACATCCTAAAACTTACGACGTAATCGTGGTCGGCTCCGGTGCAAGCGGCGGGTGGGTTGCCAAAGTCTTGTGCGAGCGTGGTGCGCAGGTCCTGATGCTCGAGGCAGGGCCGCCGCGAGTCCCGGAACGTGATTTCACCGAGCACATCTGGCCCTACCGGCTCCGCTTTCGCGGTTTCGGTGACACGAAGACCTCTCTCGAAAAACAACCCGTGCAAAGGCTGTGTGATGCCTGCGACGAGTACACCCATCATTTTTTTGTCGATGATACCGAACACCCTTATACTTTCGATTCCGACAAGCCGTTCATGTGGATACGCGGGCGCCAGGTGGGCGGAAAGTCTCTGTTATGGGGACGCGTCAGCTACCGTTATTCAGATTTCGAATTTCAGGCCGCTTCGCACGATGGCTACGGTGAGAACTGGCCCATCAGATACCGCGATATAGAACCTTACTACGACAAGATCGAATCGTATATCGGCGTCAGCGGCAGCCGCGAGGGATTGCCCCAATTCCCGGATGGGAAATTTCTTCCGCCCATGCGGCTGTCATGCGGCGAGATCTACGCGCGTGACATTATCGCGCGTCAGTTCGGCTGGCGCGTGACTCCGGATCGCAGCGCCAATCTCACAACGCCACTGAACGGCCGTCCCGCTTGTCATTATTGCGAACAGTGTCATCGTGGCTGCTTCACCGCGTCGTATTTCAATAGTCCGGCCGTGACTCTCCCGGACGCTGCCCGTACTGGCCGATTCTCCCTGGTCAGCGACGCTGTCGTCAGCCACCTGGTGATGAATGACCGTGGAAAAGCCTCGGGTGTCGTGTTTCTCGATCGTGTGACGCGCGCGGAGCGCCAGGCCCGCGGCCGCGTGGTTGTTCTGGCGGCCAGCGCTCTCGAGTCCACCCGGATTCTCATGAACTCACGATCCTCCCGCTTCCCGCAAGGCGTGGGCGCATCATCGGGCGTGCTGGGTCATTATCTGATGGACCATTTCACGCTCGAGAGCGCTAGCGGAACCATTCCGTCGCTGATGTCGTCGCGCCGCCAGCCGGTGGGCCGCCCCATGGGGTTCATCATTCCTAAATACACGAATGCCGATCCGCGCTTCTCCGATAAACGCTTTTTGCGCGGCTACTATCTGGCAGGCGACAGCCGCCAGCAACTGTACGAACATGGATATGCGGCGCGAGGCTTCGGAAAAGAACTGCGACGCAGGATTCGCGAAGAGATCCCCTACATGTTCACGATCTACGCGCAGGGCGAACCCCTGCCTCGTTACGATAACCACGTCACGCTCAATCCGAATGTGAAGGACGCTTGGGGCGTTCCCGTGCTGCACTTTCACGCGAGCTACGGCGAAAACGACTTGGCCATGGCCAAAGGCATGCGCGAGAAGCTCGGCGAGATCGTGGACGCATTGAAACTGGAGAACCGCTCTCCCATTCCCGAACGCTTGAGCATTTTTGGAAAGAATATACACGAAGCGGGCACCGCGCGCATGGGAAATGATCCGAAGAAAAGTGTGGTGAACCGGTTCAATCAGGTGCACGACGCTCCCAATGTTTTCGTCACTGACGGCGCCTGCTTCGTCACACAAGGCTGCTATGAGCCGACACTGACGATCATGGCATTGTCGGCGCGCGCGGCCGACTACATCGCGTCTGAATACCTGAAACAAATATGAGTACTGGCGATTTCAGCCGTCGAAGCTGGATTCTTCGCCTCGGCGGTGCGGCAGTGCTGCGAGAAATTGCGCCGCTCAGTCTGGACGCGGCGGAAAGCTCTCCGCTGCCGCCTGGCCTCTATGAACCTTCCCTTCAGCACCTTGCGCACTCTCTGAAAGGCGCCACCGCGCCTTTATCCGCAGACCCTTCGCCGCATTACTTTGATGACGAAGATTTTGCAACGGTTCGGATGCTCGTGGCCCGCATGCTGGACGAAGAGGCCTCGGATCCTGTCGTCACGGAGATTGCCGCTTGGATCGACCTGGTTGCCGGCCGCGCGGCGGACACGCGCGCCGCGGCTCGTGCGCTGTCGGCGGCGCACCGGCGGCTGGCGGTCGACTACTATGGGGAAGATACCGTGCGCGAGCTTGAGTCCGAAGATCCGCAAGCGATTTGCCGTGATGGTTTGGCGGCACTCAAGCTGAACGGGTTCCGAGCCATGGATCTCGAAACGCAGGTCGCGCATCTGGTGAAGCTCGAAAGCGCCCATGACGTGTTCATCGCATGGATGAAGCGCCGCGCGCTCGATGGCTTCTACACCTCGCGGCAAGGACTACAGGAGCTCGATTACAAAGGCAATGCATTCTATGCCGAGTCGCCAGGCTGTGATCACGAGAACTAGAGCCAATGACTAAGGTTGTTTCGATCAAAGATATCGCGCGCCTCGTCGGGGTTTCGCATTCGACCGTTTCCCGTGCTCTTCGAGAAAGCCCCGTCGTCAACGCAGAAACTGCGGGCCGCATTAAGAAGGTAGCCCAGCAGCATGGCTATCGCGCCAGCCTGATTGGGCGCAGCCTGGTGCTGCGCCGGACCATGACTGTCGGCTGCGTGGCAACCGACATCGCCGATCCTTTCGTGGCCGGGGTGATGGCCGGTATTGAGGAAGTTGCCAACAGGCACGATTACGCGGTTTTTCTGGCAAGTTCTCACGCTGATCCGGAACGGGAGATGGATGTCGTCCGTTCGTTTCACGAGCGCCGCGTGGACGGCGTGATCATTCCGGCATCGCGCGTTGGCCCGCTCTACCTGCCCCACCTGGCCGAGTTACGCACTCCGATTGTGCTCATCAACAACCAGCATCCGGGCTCGTACACCTATTCGGTGAGCATCGACAACGTTGCCGCGGCGCGTATGATGACGCGGCATCTGCTGGAACTGGGTCATGAAAGGATCGGTTACATCGGCCATCGTTCGGGCAGCCAAGCCAATACAGACCGTTTGAACGGCGTTCGACTCGAGCTTCGCGGGGCCAGACTGCCGCTTGTTTCGAATCTGGTGATGCATGCCGATGCGACGCCCGAAGGCGGGTGCGCAGTGATGCAACGGCTTCTCCAACTCCGCCATCCCCCCACCGCGGTCTTCTGTTACGACGATTTGACCGCCCTGGGTGCCTTGGCTGCCGCACGTGCTGCCGGGGTTTCTCTGCCCGGTGAACTGTCTGTCTCAGGCTTCGATGATCTGTTTGTCGCCTCTTATTCCGCCCCGCCGTTGACCACCATTCGCCAGCCGATGAAGCAGATGGGCCGGCGCGCTGCAGAGATTCTGCTGGCCTTGCTGCGGGGTGAGACCGCCAAGAAAACCATGACGTTCTCCGGCGAATTGGTGGTGCGCGAATCCACGGCACCGCCCCCGAGGCCGCGCCGTCGCCGATGAATCGCTTCCGCTGCGTCTTCGCCGGGCTCATGGTCCTTTCGTGCCTCGGGACGGCCGCCCAGAAGAGTGCCTCGATGGCAACCCGTGTCGCCGATGGCGACTATCCGCTCAATCTACTAGAAGTTGCGGGCCGCTATTTGATCAGCACAAATAACGGTTACGGCACACACTATCTCCAGGTGTATGACGAGGTGCGGCATCAGACCACGGGGAAACTCGAATTACCCAGTTTGTGGTTTGGCTTGGCGTACGCACCGCAGCGCAGTTTGCTGGCCGCATCGGATGGGAAGAGCGGTGTGTACTTGGTGCCGTTTGATCATGGCGCGTTTGGCCACCCGCGATCCATGGAAATCACCGGCTGTAAGTTCACCGCGGGATTGGTGATTCAGAATCAATCCACGGCCGTCGTCGCCTGCAATCAAAGCCACGAAATCGTACAATTCGACCTCGACTCCGGTGCTGTTCACGCGCGCTTGCGCAGCGGCG
>Ga0335081_10021322_pt1 | contig 10492 bp, 8 predicted proteins | sample Lox_Sample_35_FD_206713 | JGI IMG/M metagenome (GOLD analysis project Ga0335081, IMG submission 206713) | Soil microbial communities from Loxahatchee National Wildlife Refuge, Florida, United States - Lox_Sample_3.5 | ecosystem: Environmental > Terrestrial > Soil > Wetlands | place: USA: Florida...
TTTCACGCATCATGGCCGTCCTGTCGACCGTCCTCGGATTCCCGCGCATTGGAGCTCACCGTGAACTCAAAAAGGCCACCGAAGCGTTCTGGGCCGGCAAAATCGATGAATTGGCCCTCCAGCAAACCGCCAAGCAACTCCGCATCGACCACTGGAAGGCCCAAAAGGCCCAGGGCGTGGATGTCATCGCTTCGGGCGACTTTTCTTTCTACGACCAAGTCCTCGACCACGCCGCCATGTTCAACGTCATCCCCAGCCGCTACGAGGGATACGGCCTGACCCCTCTCGAGACTTACTTTGCCATGGCCCGTGGCCTGCAAAGGGCTGCGACAGACCACTCCAAAGCCGTTGATGTCGTTGCCTGCGAAATGGTGAAATGGTTCGACTCCAATTATCACAATATCCGTCCCGAGTTTAGTACGAATACAGAATTCAAGATGGTCAATTCCAAGCCTTTGGATGAGTATCTTGAAGCTAAGGAGGCGGGGATTGAAACGAGGCCTGTGATCCTTGGTCCCGTGTCGTTTTTGTACCTGGGAAAGGTGGCTCATGATTCTCCTAATCTTAAGCCGTTGAGCTTACTTGATAAACTCCTTCCTTTATATAAGGATTTGCTCAAAAAGTTTGCGGATGCGGGTGCTGAATGGATTCAAGTTGACGAACCTATCTTGGTCTATGAATTACCCGTAGAAGTCAAGGCTGAGTTCAAAGGGGTCTACGACTACCTCGCTACCGTCGACTCGAGACTCAAAATCCTCTTCACCACGTACTTTGGCACCATCACACATAATCTCGATGTCATTTCGTCCGGCCTGCATATTCAGGGTCTGCACATCGACCTCGTTCGTGCCCCCGAACAGTTGAAGCAAGTCATCGGTGCCATCGGACCGAAGACCGTCCTCTCCCTCGGCGTTGTCGACGGCCGAAATATATGGAAAACCAACCTCAACGCCGCCATCGCCCTCGTTAACCAAGCAGCTGAACAACTCGGCAAGGACAGAATCTTCGTCGCCTCTAGTTCGTCCCTCCTCCATACTCCCTACAGCATCGCCAACGAAAAACAATTGGACCCTGAAATCAAGGAGTGGTTCTCTTTCGCCATTGAGAAGTGCAAGGAACTTGCTGTCATTGCCAACGTTATCAATCACGGCGAAGACTCTGAAAAGGAATTCCTCGAAGCCAATGCCGAGGCCATTCAGAATCGGCGGACCTCGTCTCTGACAAATGATTTTGCGGTCAAGACACGTCTCGAGGGAATCTCCGCGGACTTGTTGAAGAGGAAATCGGCGTATCCAGCTCGTAAAGAATCTCAAAACGCGAAATTGCATCTCCCCCTTTTCCCGACGACGACGATTGGAAGTTTCCCTCAGACCAAGGAGATTCGTCAGGCTAGGAATAAACTCGGGAAGAAGGAGATTACGGAGGAGCAGTATGAGGAGTTTATTGAGAAGGAAATTCAGAATATGATTAAATTCCAAGAGGAGGTTGGATTGGATGTTTTCGTCCACGGCGAACCGGAACGAAATGACATGGTATCGCATTGTCGGACGATGGAATAACGAAACAGGTTCAATATTTTGGAGAACGTTTGAAGGGTTTCGTGTTTACTCAGAATGGATGGGTTCAATCTTTCGGATCTCGATATGTTCGACCTCCCATCATTGTTGGAGATGTTTCGCGTCCTCAGCCTATGACTGTCAAGGAGTCCAAGTACGCCGTTAGTCTCACCAAGAAGCCCAGTATGTCGAGTTCAATAGCACTGCTGACTTTGTGCAGTGAAAGGAATGTTGACTGGTCCAATTACTATTCTTCGGTGGAGTTTCCCACGAGATGATGTCCCACAATCCGTACAGGCCCAACAACTGGGCCTTGCCCTCCGCGATGAAGTCGCCGATCTTGAAAAGGCTGGCATCTCCGTCATCCAAGTCGATGGTATCTACCTTCTCTTCGAAGTTTTGCTAATTTAGAACCGGCGTTGAGGGAAGGATGTCCATTGCGCAGGAGCGAATGGGATGCCTATCTCAAATGGGCCGTGGAGTCCTTCCGTCTCGCGACTTCCTGCGTCGAAGACGTAATCCAAATCCACAGTCATTTCTGCTATGTACGGCTCTCTTTCGCCGACGCTAATGAGCAGTCTGACTTTAACGATATCTTCTGGGCTATCAAGGCTCTTGATGCCGACGTCATCTCAATTGAAAACTCCAGATCCGATCTCAAACTTCTCAATGTCTTTGAACGGGAAGATTACGGCGCTGGCCTCGGACCAGGTCTTTATGATATTCACTCTCCTCGTGTGCCCAGCGTTGAAGAAATGGCGGAACGTCTCGCTGCCATGAGGAAGTATCTTCCCATCGACAGTATCTGGCTCAATCCCGATTGCGGTATATCGCGAACATTCAAAACCTTTCTGATCTCCAGGCTTGAAAACTCGCCAATGGCCCGAGACTAAAGCTGCCTTGGAAAATCTCGTCAAGGTCGCGCGTGACGCTCGCGCCAGCGTAGATTCTCACTAAGTCCACTCAACTTAGACCCCCCTTTTTTCTCCTGGTTTTCTTTTCCTTTCTTTTCATTCATTCATTCATTTTTTTTTTTCTTTTGATTTTTATTCTTGTGGTTTCATGTGTTGTTTGTATGTCAGGGCTGTTCAACATCGGCGTTGTCGTCGTTGCCGCATCACCTTCAACTGGTGATGCATAATTTCTGGTTTTGTTCGTGAGATCTGATGTATTGAGTCGGGGCTGTTCAACATGGCATTCGTGAGCGATTCGATTTATTTGTTATGAAAAGTCCAAAGGTTTTATTGTGGGGAATAATCACGCTTTCAACAGCATTAAAAAGAAATTTAAACGAATCTATTACAGTTTTCCCTTTCCAATTGGCAGGCAAAGAGGCCTTAACCCCTGAATCGCGACCGTGGCCCTTGAAAATGTCTTGAGCATCAAGCGAAAACCAGAATTTCTGAACCTGCAGGGCAGAATTTCGTCCGGAAAGGCCTGCTCTGTGGAAATTTGATCTCATCCAGCCTTATGATCCCACAATGTGTCGCTCGGATGAGTCTCACATGAACAGCTGACCATCGTGCGGCCTTCGAAACCACCGCTTCTGGTAATTCCAGGACTCATTATGTCAGCTTCTTTCATCCATGATGTCGTCGCCGACCCCACTGCCTGGCCAATGTCTCCCGTTTTCCAACCCCCGCCATGTCAATCACTCTTGCCATAGTCAAGTCTTCCCACTTGGACGGGAAGAACCGTTTCCGAACCATTGTTGTAGCAGTGCCGCCGCCAAATTCTATGGATTTTACTGACAATCGGGCCGTTTGGGAGTTATTGTAACCCCACGTTATCCCAACCCATTACCATTATTGCCTTCACGGACCGGCTCAGGGAGGCGCAAATTCTGTATCGGAATGGTGTCCCCGCGTGACCATCATGGCCAAGATCGGCATTCTTTGGCGTGTATGTCCCGCTCGATTCCCACTCTGCTCGGCGTCCCGCCAATTTTCTCCGATCGAGGCGATACCTCGGGCTTGCATGTCACCCGCGGCGTATAGATTATCGGAGGTCTACACGTGTATTAAAACCTTTATATGCGGGAGGCAAATAAGCTCCTCAGACATCGCGTAGAGTCCATCAGTTAGAGTTGCCAAGGTGCCCCGTAGAATTCCAATTCCGAATTATTATGGCGCACGGGTACAGAAATACGCCAAAAGATGCCTTGAAATTATAATCGACAAAAGATTTTCGTGGAAAGTAAAAAATCCATTTTTAGCTCGTTCCGGCCGTATAGCCGCAACTGCCCCTGCGTTTTCACGCCAAGGAACTGGATGCAAAACTGTTACATTAAGGTTACATTAAACGTTCCACGTGACTGAAGATCAGGGGCCGGGAATTTTACGATTTTCCTTCCTGGAAAATTTCATGTGCACAGAAGCACACGTTCCGTCGGTCTATTGAAAGTATCCATTTTCTGTCGCCGAGAGGGGGACGGATTAAACTTATAGCCTATCGTATGCCAGGGCGCGTCCCGGTTGGTTTTAGCTTAAATTTATGCGAGTCGGCTTTGCCGTTCCCCCGCAATTCCTTCGCCGCGACAATAGTCGAATCGAGTTGAGAGGGGTAACCACGGGACTACCTGACCGACCCCCCACTTTTGTGACAGCCCAAAAGGTTGGAAAAGTAAGGGGAGCTTTGGCCCCCCACATACAGCTCGAGATTTTCGATCCGCTTTTTTATTATAGTTTTTCTTATTAATGTAAGCGGGACGATTTTTTGGTTATCGGAATGACCAAATTCCTGGAACATTAGATGCCAAGGTCTTGTGACTGTACCGCTCCGGCGGATTAAAAAAATTAGCAGCGAGGTGGGAGGGCGATCGGATGCGGATGAGGCCCGTTCACGCGCGTAGTGTATAAATTCGAGGCTTTCGACCCGATCCCCCCTCCCCGTCTCTTGTACCTCGACCAGACCTCAGTCTTCCTCTGGCCGCCTCCACCAAGCCTCGCCGCATCTTCAATTTCCAAAGCCTTGAAGCCGCTTGCCGTTTCGATTCCGCCGGACATGTGTGAATCACGCGATCTGAGAGTGTCCGCGGGCGACGACGGCCATCCCGTCAACTCGCAAATGGTCAAGTGCGAGCGTTGCCTCGAATATTGCGAAAGGGGCAGCAGGTGCAGAAACTGTGGTCACCAAAATTAAGGAGTCGCTTATCTCCCATGTGTTTCGTTTGGATGATGAGGGAATCTTGGGGGATTGCTGGATTTCTTTATGCAAGGGCTGGAGTTTTATCTGATGATGCTTGTACTGCGCCTGGAGTTCGTGTAGGGATGATTTCTTTTGAAGAGTAACAAAATTCGATTACAAGTCTTCTGTGCTATATTCATTGTACTGTTCTGTCGGCATCTGACTTTCCAACGCACTACACCCTGATTCAGGCTATTTTCATGGTGTACTAGCATTTCCGGGGACTTAGGAGCCGACTATCCCCAATGAATGCAACCAACGATGACAGATATCGCAGGGACAACAGCCAGCCAGTGGGTACAAGTCGCGGGTCCGAAAATTTTATGGAAACGTGGGTAGGTCGGAAAGCAAAGACGAAATTGTCCGATGACTCGAGGTAATCACCCTTAGTCGGACCACAAATTAAGGTTCCTAGGGCGGCCGCCTTGCCTCGGCCGTCTCCGTAACCATTCCAATTGTAATCTCAGCATTCCATTGTTGGCCCGATTCACTCCGATGTTAGAAATGACGAGGGATCGACCCTTCTCTCTCTGCATGATTTGTCATGAATCTCCATTCAACTTTCAGAAAATCAAATAAGCCGACTTCCATTCCCCCTTTAATGGCTAATAGGTGGATACGCCCTCTAACCGAGATTGAGGGGTCATGCCTCGGCCGGACGCAAGGACCGCACTTTATAAAAACGCCAATACCGCGGGTCCGGGCCTTTATTTTCGTGCATCTATTGCTCAAATTTGGAGGACATTTGAGAGGTCATGGCCCGAACAAACAATTTCAGAAGCATTGTTCTGTCCGGTTTTTGCTTTTGGCCCCCGAAAAACGCAAATTCTACCAAGGAAACTAGGAGAAATTAGAAGTGCTGGAGGGGATAACGATCGTATACTTTATTAACTCGGCGACTGATGACGTGATATGAGGCATAATCTTATCGTCCGGTGGGATTGTATTCACGGATTATATGTAGTTTCTATATTTTCAGCGAACGGGCCCCATCTCCCCAGAGAACGAGTGAAGGAACTGTAAGTTGGAACTAGTACCCTTGATGGAAAAGGTAAAATAAGTCACGTGGTGGAAACCCGTCTGCTTCAAAATTTGTGATGACGACGTCCGGAGTCCCAACAATCTCAGTCGCACCAGAGCTCAAAACGCTGGGCCACACACTCCGCCGAACCTAAAAACCAAGAAGAGACTTAGACACACAAGATGCCTTCCGCTGAATTTGAAACCGCAGCAGAGCAGGTATACTCAGCCTTCCCTCGCCTATCCCGGAAACCTCGGCTAAATACAGGAAGGCAAACGCTTTCACCAAGAGGCCCACCGACGATGAGTTGCTTCAGGTACACGTATCCCAAGTACGAGCACACTAATTGTAGCTCTATGGATTGTAAGCAGGCCGCATAGGAAACAAAATTTCTAACGCTCAATAGGTATAAGCAAGCCACCGTCGGTGATGTCAATACCGAACGTCCCAGTATGTTCGATTTGAAGGTAAGCACGCTGGTATACATAATCTAACCCACCGCAGGGCAAGTACAAGTGGGACAAGTGGAACGGACACAAGGGAAAGAGCCAAGAAGAAGCTGAGAAAGAGTATATTGCAGTAAGTCCCTCGTGCCGCCTCGAGGCTAACATCACCCTTGTAGCTTGTCAAGAAGTTGAAGGAAAAGTATGCATAGAGTTGGATCCAGCTCGGCCAAACCTTTTTGATATATATTTGATAGAGAAACAAGGCCTCTTGCACAGGTTTTTCCTGCTTTCAATGAGCTGTCCCAAGAAGACACAGTCGTTCTGTGCAAGTGGAAGAAAACTTCCGTCCGCATAGGACTTGATCTGTTGATCGTTTGCTTCTACCGAATATCTCGCTCGGTGACACCGTAGGAGAATAACTGGATTACGAGCGAGTTTTGTCGCTGACACAGCGTTCTGTTCGTGTACGATATTTCGAGATCCCCGTTGTTTTCACGGCTTCAACAGTTCGAAGGAGTGCAATCTTGCTCTCCTCAACCGGACAAACTATTCCTCGGATTGAGACATTCAAAATGACCACATCGGTATGGTTGTGCCTTGCCGCGCGCACATCCGAATTCTCATTTTTCCAATTGTCCTCGTCCACCTTATCGTCGCTAGAAGTTCTGTGTCCCAGCAGATTGCTGAACAAGGAAGGAGAGAAAACTACCGACTCTGGGGAGGCATCTGTACGTACCTTGCTAGATGTGCACATGGAATGTTCCGTGCATATTACAATCCTCCGATCCTTAGGCTAGATCGTGTACTAGAATTGCGTGCACTGACCACAGAGATAAGCGGGGGGGCGAATGGAAGCGCCAATTGAGAAGCAATTCACACAAAATATACGAGTATTCCGGAACAATTGCAATTGATCCGTTAGTCTGGAAGAAGGTTGTGGGATTCAAAGGTTCTAGCACGCCGTAGTGTGTTGGGGGGGCCCTTAGCCGGGATTTGAGTGAAATCTGCCGAGTTCGGTGCCCTGGGGACAGGGAATCGTCCCCGACATGTCATCCTCACCATATGGCGAACCATGAATACAGAACAACTTCCTCTCCTCTCGCACAGCTAGTCCTCGTCAAATCTCCGTATCTTCAGCTTCCTCACGCTGTCAGTCTTCCATACCATTACATCCCACTTCCCAGCAGCGTTGATACCATTGTAAGACTACAGCACAAAGGCACAGCTGACCGCCAGCCCGCCACCGATTTCTCCCAAGTCGTCGCCTCAGTTGAGCTATCCGTCAAGAAGACTGCGGCCCTTAAATCAGAACATGAAGCTCACGTAGAGAAAGTCAAGTTATGGGAAGAACAGATACGAGAACGAGAAGTACGAGAAAAGAGAAGGATAGCTCCGGGGTACCTTGACACGGACCAGAGGCTGTTAGTACCGACAAGAGTTGAAACGCCAAGAATGGAGAGTCTGGTGACACGAACGGATGGAACTGAGGAAGATGGCAATACTAATTCGTCTACAGGGGATTTAGGGAGAGCCTTTGGGAATATGGGTCTATAGCATAGCGAAATCCCCAGCATGCTTGTTCAAATTCCCTGCCTGACGCGATCTGAGCTGCTGATTCCATCGCCGTCTATCTTCAAAGCTTCGCTTCTCGTTTCACAATTTTGACGAATTCTCGGATATCCGCAACCAACAACTCTGGTTTCTCAACAGCGGCAAAATGCCCCCCCTGAATCATGCCGATGATAATACTTCAAATTCCCCGTCGTCCTCGCCCAATCTGTCATGTCAACATACAAGGCCTTGGAGAAAACAAGCAGACCCTGTGGCACAACCAAGTCTTTTGGAAAAGCAGAGATTCCCATCGGCACGTTAACATATTGGTTAATCGCATCTCTAGCGTCCTGTATATCAACTTGTGTCCTGCATGTTATAAAGTACTTTTCCATGATGAGCTTCTTTATACAAACGAATTCCCCCAGTTATCCCAGATACCCAGTGCAACTAACACTCTTTCAACCACTTGTCAGCAGTGAGATTGATACCATAACCTGTCCATTAGAAAATTTGACTCCCACAGGGACCTTACCCAAGTAATCAATTCGTCATCAGTCCAAGGATACCTATCCGTACCAGAGTCCAATTTCTCTCGTATCCAAGCCAATAACCCAATGGGTGAATCCTATAATCCATACGCCAAAGTCTGCGGCTTCGTCCCTTGGATTTTCTTGGCCCCATGTCAACATCTCCCTTTTCAAGGGGCTGGCAACCTGATAACCAGTCTCCTCGTCCATAAATTTCTGTAAGTTCTTCAAAGCATTGATTTCTCTCTTGTCGTAAAGGAGAATAGGACCGATACGTGTAACCCATTTGAACCACACCAATGGACCCTTCATCAATCTCGGTGTTCCGATTGTGAAGAGCATGTTCAAGTGAATCGCCTTGCAATTTGCAGGATAAAATTGAGCCATTCGTCGAGAAATATGGGAGCCCCGGTCGCCTCCTTGAGCGATGTATGCAGAATACCCCAACGCAATCATCAATTTATGAAACGTCTCGGCGATTTTTCCGATGTTGAACCCCTTTTTAGTGGGGTTGGTGCTCCAACAATATCCGGGGAGACTTGGATCAATAAAACTCAGAGTGATTGGGAAAGTGCCTCGGGGCAACTACGTGGAATGTTTGCTCGCCCTCCTTAGTTTCGGTCATAGTGGCAGAATTTTGTGAACCGCATGGAATGAGCCCGGCCATCCGTGAACGAATATGAGGGGGATGGCGCCTGCCGAAGACGACTTTTTATGAACGAAATGGATTGTCATTTCACCAAAATCGTCCACGATAATAGGCAGAGTGAATTGAGGAAGTTGATTAATTGCAGCTTCGTGTTTTCGCCAGTCGTAATTGTTGAGCCAATGGTTCCGTAGTCGTTCGACCTCGGAGACTGGAGTTCCATCCACCCGAATGGGTTAAAGAGCATAATGATTGAACAACCTTCCCAATTAACGTTGAGAAGTTGATCGGGCAATCTCGATAACTCGAGCTTTTTCTTGGTCAATTCGAGGAGGTCATCGGAGATGTTAACCTTGAATGGTATAGGTTCAGTCATCGGGTTCCGGGAAGGCGGGCTGTCACAGGGTGGATCCACCGGCAAAAAAACTCGTAAGCCCTCGGTCACCAGATGTGGCGGAGCGCAACCGACATCTCGACCACACCATGAGATGGTTCCAAATAAGCATGTTATGTGTTTTCCCAACTCCGCTTACTATCATCACAACCTTCCAGGCAGAAATTTATGCCTGTACTTATCCTCGCGACCCAACTCATGAGCCAATACAATCCAAACCTGCGGCCTCATCCGATCCCTCAACTGCTGAATCTTTTTGATATATGCCTCCGTCTTCTTATGTGTTTGGACACACAAAGAAATGTGTAAATTAAAGATCTGCATTCGGTGCACTCCTGCGGATGCCGCCTCATCATCGCCATTACCATTACTATTACCAGCACTATACTTCACCTAATGTAGAGCAAATGTTTAGACTAAACTTTTCACAAAATTTTGAATTGACTTGTTTAAAACTGTTGAGGATGACTCCCGGATATTAAGTTCATAATGTCGATGATCGCTATTATTAAAATTTGGTTAATTTAATGTAAAAATTTATTTTAATTATAAAAAAGCATAAATCAAATTAATATAGTTTGATTAATACATGTTATGTATATAATATAATGTTAATATTTATATGATCTGTAGTTTTTATATATTTTACATATATTTTTCACATGTTTAATTTATGATAACATTACAACATACTTTATTTTATATAATTTATGAAAAATATTACACTATCTCTATTTCCTATAACTATTATTTAATATATCTTTTTTAACAAAGTATAAAACACATCAGCCAGGATTAAATTTTACTAGCCCTAGCGCACAATTACTTAATTACGAAGGTCGTGGCTGGATAGTATCCAAATAGTTCAAAATAGCGCATCTAGCATACATCCAGCACAGCAAAAATTAGAGGCTTTCTAGCTGAAAAAATCACCTTTAATGTTATCTTGATATATCTTAAATTATTAAACCAATTAATATAAAAATTTTAAAACATAAAACTATCTACTTTTTCTTAACATTATAAACTTTTTATCTCAATTGGATAACTTTGCAAGGTACTATTATATATAGAGCGAGGTATATAATTTAATGTTTTTCTTTTGATTTTAAAGGGTTACTAGCTCAGCTAGTAAAATTTCAAATTTAAACTTGATTTTTGC
>Ga0335081_10021323_pt1 | contig 10492 bp, 7 predicted proteins | sample Lox_Sample_35_FD_206713 | JGI IMG/M metagenome (GOLD analysis project Ga0335081, IMG submission 206713) | Soil microbial communities from Loxahatchee National Wildlife Refuge, Florida, United States - Lox_Sample_3.5 | ecosystem: Environmental > Terrestrial > Soil > Wetlands | place: USA: Florida...
CGATGGCGTAGGGCTCGGAGGTGACATAACCCTGCATCGCCGAACTCTTGTCGGCGAGGAACGGCTGTGGATTGAAGGTGTAGGGCTTCACCTTCGCTTCGTCGAAACCGTAGTCCTTCTTCAGCCACTGGAAGTAGCTCGCCATGCCCTCCTTGGAGACGAACAAGGTCCGCGTCTTCAGCTCCTCGAAATTTTTAACGTCGGGGTGCGCGATCAATACCTGCGGGTCCTTCTGGAAGCTCGCCGCCACCACAATGGTCGGAATGTTGTGCTCGACCGCGTCGAAAGCCTGCAGCGTGTTGGCGCTCATGTAAAAGTCGAGCTTGCCGACCGGCAGCAGGATGCGGTTGTTCACGTTCGGCCCGCCCGGCACGATGGTGACATCGAGGCCGTACTTGGCGTAGGTGCCGTCAGCGAGCGCCTGGTAGAAACCGCCGTGCTCGGCTTCCGCCACCCAGTTGGTGCCGAAGCGAACCTTGTCCGCCGCGTGGGCGACGCCGAAAAGGGCTGCCAAAGCCAGCGAGAGTGCGACGAATCGGGTCATCGGCCAGGTCGAGGTGCGTTGCGCCGGCGGCACTCTGTCATTGCCGGCCGCGCCCGGGCAAGCCGCCAAAAAGGCTTTGAACCTTCCGGCGGGGTCGCGCGACCAATCTTGTGCGCGGCTTATGGGCCGCCGCAAAGCTCACCGGTCGGCGTCCCTTCCCGATATTCCAGCTACGCCGATCCGCGACCCGCCCGGTTGTCCCTCCGGGCGGGTCCCTTTTTGTCCTCGCTCCGGCTGCAGCATTTCCGTTTCTTGGCACGGGTTCCGGCCGATGGCCGCGGCTCCTTGCCTATTTGAGCCCGATTTGCATTGATAAACGTAAACAACAGCGGGCCCAGTTTCGGACCTACGCGGGACCGAACGAGCGCCGCAAAACGGGAGGATAGACCATGCCGCTTGCCAGAAGCTTCGCTGCGCTCGCCTTCGCCGCCGCGCTTGCGGCAACGGCCGCCCACGCCCAGACCGAGATCAAGCTCGGGCACGTGGGCAAGCCCGGCTCGCTCTTGGAAATGACCTCGCAGGAATTCGCCAAGCGAGCCAACGCCAAGCTCGGCGACAAGGCCAAGGTTGTCGTCTACGGCTCGAGCCAGCTCGGCGGCGACACCGAGCTGATGAAGAAACTCAAGCTCGGCACCGTCGATCTCGCGCAGCCGTCCACGGTCGTGTCATCCTACGTGCCGAGCTTCGGCGTGTTCGAGATGCCGTATCTCGTCAAGGACCGCGACCATATGGCGCGCATCCGCGACCAGATCGTGTTTCCCAAGATGGTGCCGGAAGCCGACAAGATCGGCTATCACATTCTCGCCGTGTGGGAGAACGGCTTCCGTCAGATCACCAACAACAAGCGGCCGATCGTGAAGCCGTCGGATCTCGATGGCATCAAGCTGCGCGTGCCGAAAGGTGTCTGGCGCGTGAAGATGTTCAAGGCCTACGGCGCCAACCCGACGCCGCTCGGCTTCTCGGAGGTCTTCGTCGCCTTGCAGACCGGCGCCATGGACGGCCAGGAAAATCCGCTGGCGCAGATCGTCTCCGGGCACTTCCAGGAAGTGCAGAAGTATCTGTCGATGACCGGACACGTCTACACGCCGTCCTATCTCATCGCCGGCGCGAGCTGGAGCCGATTCCCGCCCGACGTGCAGAAGATCCTCTCCGACACCGCCAAGGAAATGCAGCCGGTGGCATTGCAGATGGCGGCCGATCTCGACGCCAAATTGCTGGCGGAGATCAAGAAGAATCCGAACATCAAAATCAACGAGGCCGACAAGGAAGCGTTCATCAAGGCGAGCAAGCCGATCTACGACGAGTTCGCCAAGGAAGTTCCGGGCGGCCAGGAACTGATCGACCAGGCGCTCGCCCTCGGGCACAAGGGTTCCTGAAGCATCTCAATGAATGCGGGCCGGTCAAACCGGCCGGCCCGCGGCGGCACTACGTTCCGGGGACATTTCTTGAAATTGCAAGTCGTGAAGCGGCGCTACGAGCAATTTCTCGAAGCGATCGTGCTCGCGCTGATGGCGGGGCTGACCCTGCTCATCATCGCCGGCGCCACGTTCCGTTATCTCGGCAACGCGCTGTCCTGGTATGACGAGCTCGCCTCGATCGGCCTCGTCTGGCTCACTTATTACGGCTCGGCGCTCGCCGCATTGCGTGGCGCGCATATCGGCGTGCCCGGCTTGGTCAACGCGTTGCCGCCGAAGGCGCGCGTCGCCGTGACAATTTTCTCCGAAGCGGTCGTGATCCTGTTTTTCGTGCTGCTCGCGATCTACGGCATCCAGGTCGTCATAATCCTGCAGGGCGAGTCGATGACCAGCTTGCCCGCGGTGCCGACGCAGTTGACGCAATCGGCGATCCCGATTGGCGCCGTGCTGTTCGTCATCGCCGAGCTGCTGCGACTGCCCGAGGTGCTGCGCGACGCCCGCGGTCAAGGCTTCGTCGACGTCGAGATCAAGGAAGCGCTCGAGCTCGGCGAGCATGAAGGCAAGAGCACCTCGGCCGGAGGTCTGCAATGACCATCGGCCTCATGCTGGTCGGCATGTTCGCGCTGGCGCTGCTCAACGTGCCGATCGCGATTTCGCTTGCCGTGGTCGCAACCGCCGCGATCTTCATCATCCAGGGCCCGCAAATGCTGCCGAACTTGGCGCTCGTCATGTTCGACGGCGCTTCAAGTTTTCCACTGTTGGCCATCCCGCTGTTCATCCTCGCCGGCGCGATCATGAACGTGTCGAGCATCTCGCGGCGGCTGATCGCCTTCACCTCTGCCTGCTGCGGTTTCGTGCGCGGCGGCCTCGCCATGGTGACGATCGGCGCCTCGATGTTCTTTGCCGAAATTTCCGGCTCCGCGGTTGCCGGCGTCGCCGCGCTCGGCACCATCCTCATTCCGGCGATGCGCTCGCGCGGCTATTCCAAGGAATTCGCCGCGGCAATTTCCTCGTCGTCAGCGAGCCTCGCCATCATCATCCCGCCGTCGATCCCGATGATCCTTTACGCCGTGATGGCGCAGACCTCGGTGGTGAAGATGTTCGTCGCCGGCATTCTGCCGGGCGTCGTCGGCGCCGCCGGGCTTGCGATCGCCGCCTACATTCAAGCAGTGCGTTACGACTTTCCGGTCGAGGAGAAATTCCAGCTTGGCCGCGTCTGGACCACGTTCAAGGAAGCGCTGTGGGCGTTCCTGCTGCCGGTGATCATCCTCGGCGGCATCTTCGGCGGCTTTGTCACCGCGACCGAAGGCGCCGGCTTGGCGGTCGCCGCAGCACTCTTGATCGGGGGCCTGATCTATCGCGACCTCAATCTGCGCGACCTGCGCAAGGCCTGCATCGATGGCGCGGTGCAGACCGCGGTGGTCATGCTGCTGGTCGCGGCTTCGGCGCTGATCGGCACCTTTCTCACCGAAGCGAAGTTGCCGCAGGCGCTGGCGCAGAGCATTACCGGCGTCACCCATGACCCTTACGTCATCCTGCTGCTGCTCAACGTCTTCTTCCTGATCCTCGGCATGTTCCTGCATTCGGCGGCGGCCATCATCCTCACAGTGCCGATCGTCATGCCGATGATCACCGCGGTGCATATCGACCCGATCCATTTCGGGCTGGTGCTGACGCTCAATCTCGCCATCGGCCAGCAGACGCCGCCGGTGGCGAGCGTGCTGATCGCCTCCTGCGCCATCGCCAAAACCGACATCTGGGAAACCACCAAGGTCAATCTGCCGTTTATACTGGCGCTGCTGGTGGTGCTGTTCTTGTGCACCTACGTGCCGTGGATATCGCTGGTGCTGGTGAATTTGTTCTACGGCAATACCGGCTAATGCGGCCCGGCCGCACTGTCAGCCTGCCAATTCCTTGCGGACGATTTTGGCGCCCTCGACCATCGCCTGCATCTTGCCGAAGGCGACCGCGCGCGGCAGGTATTTCAGCCCGCAGTCGGGCGCCACCACGATGCGCTCCGCCGGCACGTAAGGCAGCGCACGGCGGATGCGCGCGGCGACCTTCTCCGGCGTCTCGATCGTCATGTCGGAAAGATCGAGTACGCCGAGGATGATGGTTTTCCCCGGCAGCTTGGCGAGCACCGAGCAATCGAGATTGGACTGAGCGGTTTCGATCGACACCTGCTGCACGGGCGTATTGGCGAGCTCGGGCAGGAACGAATAGCCCTCCGGCCGCACGTGGATGATGGCGGCGTAGCCGAAGCAGATGTGGATCGCCGTCGTGCCGGTGACGCCGTCGAGCGCGGCTTTCAATCCGTTCAAGCCGAATTGCCGCGCCTTCTCCGGCCGCGCCTGCATGTAGGGCTCGTCGATCTGCACGATGTCGGCGCCGGCCTTGAACAAATCCTTGATCTCCGCGTTCACTGCCGCGGCATAGTCGAGCACCATCTCCTGCTCGTCCTTGTAGAAGTCGTTCTGCGCCTGCTGCGACATGGTGAAGGGACCTGGCACGGTGATCTTGATGGCGCGGGAGGTCGCGGCGCGCAGGAATTCGACGTCGCGGACTTCCACCGGAAATTTGCGGCGAACCTTACCGACGACGCGCGGCACCGGATTGGGATGGCCGGAACGGTCGAGCGCGGTGCCGGGATTGTCGATGTCGACGCCGTCGAGCGCGGTGGCGAAGCGGTTGGAATAGCTTTCGCGCCGCTGCTCGCCGTCGGTGATGATGTCGAGGCCGGCGCGCTCCTGGTCGCGGATAGCGAGCAGCGTCGCGTCATCCTGCGCCTCGTCGAGATATTCGGGCGCCACGCGCCACAGCTCGCGTGCGCGCACGCGCGGGGGAAAGCGGCCGGCGAGCTTCTTGCGGTCGATCAGCCAGTCGGGCTGCGCATAGGAGCCGACGAGCGAGGTGGGTAAGAGCTTGTCCGCCATGGCTAATAGTCCGCGGCGCGCGGCGGCGCGGCCGCAACGCTCATCGCCAGCACGCGGGCGACATGCAGCGCCTCGCGGCCGGTGCCGTCGGCGATCTGGTGGCGACAGGAAGTGCCGTCGGCGACGATGAGCGCGTCGGCTTCCGCCTTGCGCACCGCCGGCAGCAGCGACAATTCGCCCATCTTCAGCGACACCTCGGCGGTGTCGGCGCCGTAGCCGAAGCTGCCGGCCATGCCGCAGCAGCTCGATTCGACGGTCTCGACATTGAGCCGCGGCACCAGCCGCAGCGTGCTTTCGACCGCGCCCATGGCGTCGAAGGCCTTCTGGTGGCAATGGCCGTGCAGCAGCGCCTTCTTCGGCAGCGCCCCGAACGGCAGATTGAGGCGGCCGTCCTTTTGCTCGCGGGCAAGAAATTCCTCGAACAGCAGCGCCTTGCCGGCGAGCATGGCGGCCAAGTCGCTCTTGATGAGCGCCGGCATCTCGTCGCGGAAGCCGAGCAGGCAGCTCGGCTCGAGCCCGATCACCGGCATGCCGCGATCGAGATAGGGCTTGAGCGAGGCAAGCGTGCGCTCCATTTCTTTTTTCGCTTCGGCGACGTTGCCGATGGACAGGAAGGTGCGGCCGCAGCAGAGCGGGCGCTCGTCGCCGTCCGCCGGCAGCACGTTGTGCACGCGGTAGCCGCCGGCGGCGAGCACCGCGACCGCGGCCTCGAGATTCTCGCGCTCGAAATAGCGATTGAAGGTGTCGGCGAACAGCACCACGTCGCGCGTTACGTCGCCCTTGGCGTTGGCGGCATAGGACCAGTCGGAACGGTCGCGGTAGATGTCTTCGCGCCATCGCGGCAGACTGCGCTTGGGAGCGAAGCCGAGATAGCGCGAAAAATCGCGCAAGCTCGGCGAGCGGTTGCGCATATTGGCGAGCCACGGGCGCCGCGCCGCCTTGGCCGCGTAACGCGGCAGAAAGCCGACGAGCCGGTCGTGCAGCGAATAGCCGCGCTTGGCCGCGCGCGCCGCCTGCACCTCGATCTTCATGCGCGCCATGTCGACGCCGGTCGGGCATTCGCGGCGGCAGGCCTTGCAGGAGACGCAAAGTTTGAGCGTCTCCGTCATCTCCGTCGAGGTGAGCGCGTCCTTGCCGAGCTGGCCGGTGACGGCGAGCCTCAATGTATTGGCGCGGCCGCGCGTGACATCGCGTTCGTCGTGGGTGACGCGATACGATGGGCACATGACGCCGCCGGTCAATTTGCGGCAGGCGCCGTTGTTATTGCACATCTCGACGGCGCCCTGAAAACCGCCGCCCGAGCCCGGATAGGCGGACCAGTCGAGCTGGGTCTTGACGTCCTCGCCGTGATAGCCCGGCGGGTAACGGAACAGCGAACGGTCGTCGAATTTCCGCGGGCACACGATCTTACCGGGGTTATAGAGTCCGACCGGGTCGAAGCGGTGCTTCACCTCCTCGAAGGCCCGCGCGAGTTGCGCACCGAACATCGGCTCGTTGAATTCCGAGCGCACCAGGCCGTCGCCGTGCTCGCCGGAATGCGAGCCCTTGTACTCGCGCACCATGGCGAAAGCCTCTTCGGCGATCTCGCGCATGGCGTGGACGTCTTTCTCCTGCCGCAGGTTGAGGATCGGACGCACGTGCAGGCAGCCGGAACCGGCATGTGCGTACCAGGTGCCGCGGGTGCCGTGCTTCTCGAAGATGCGCGTCAGCCGCTCGGTGTAATCGGCAAGATGCTCGAGCGGCACCGCGCAATCCTCGACGAAGGAGACCGGCTTCCCCTCCTCCTTCATCGACATCATGATGTTGAGGCCCGAGGTGCGTAACTCGGTGATGGCGGCCTGCAGCTCAGGAGCCAGCACCTCGACGACGCCGCCCCATTTGTCACCCTGCTTGTCCCAGGCAAAGCCGAGATCGCCGACGACCGCCTTGAGCATCTGCAGGCGGCGCAAGTTCTCCTCGTGATCGGGCTCGCCGAACTCGACCAGCAGGATCGCTTCCGGCGTTTCGCGCACGAACTTGTCGAGGATCGGCCGGAAGATCGCGATCTCGCGCGCAAGCTCGATCATGGCGCGGTCGATCAACTCGACGCCGATGGGCAACAGATGCACGATATTGCGCGTCGTTTCCATGGCGGCGCGGAACGAACCGAAATGCACGGCGCCGACGGCGCGGCGCCCCAAGAGCGGCGCCAGCTTCAGCTCGATGCGGGTGGAGAAACCGAGGGTGCCCTCGGAGCCGACCAGGATGTGGGCGAGATTGACGTCGTTCTTGCCCGGCACCAGCGCGTCGAGATTGTAGCCGCCGACGCGGCGTTGCAGCTTGGGGAAGCGCGCCTCGATCTCGTCCTTTTCGCGCGCGCCGATGGCGAGCAGGTCGTTGGCGAGAGGCCTTAGGATCGGCGGCACGTCGTTGATGTCGCCCCCGATGCGGCCGAAATGCCCCAAGGTACCGTCAGCCAGAATCGCCTCGATGGAGATCACGTTGTCGCGCGTGGTGCCGTAGCGCATGGAGCGGCCGCCGCACGAATTGTTCGCCGCCATTCCGCCGATGGTGGCGCGCGAGGACGTGGAGATGTCGACGGGAAACCACAGGCCGTGGGCTTTAAGCTGGCGATTGAGATCGTCGAGCACGATGCCCGGCTCGACGGTGCAGCGCTGGCTCTTGATGTCGAGATCGAGAATGCGGGTCAGATATCTCGAGCAGTCGATGACCAGCGATTCGCCGACCGTCTGTCCGGCCTGCGAGGTGCCGCCGCCGCGTGCCAAGACGGTCGCGCCCTCGGCGCGGGCGATGGCGATCGCGCGTTCGGCCTCCTCGACGGTGCGCGGGGCAACGACGCCGACCGGCATAACCTGGTAGTGCGAGGCGTCCGTCGCGTAGCGGCCGCGGGTGAAGCGGTCGAACCACACTTCTCCCGACAAATCGGCCTTAAGCCGCCGTTCGAGGCCGGGCATCGTTACAGCCACGGCATTGTTCCTGTCTGTGCCAAATGGGGCCTATGCAAGAAGGGCTTGTTTGCTTTGCGCGAAAGCGCTTGACCGCAATGTTACATTCATAGTTCATCGCCACAAGCGCCGCGCCCGTGCCGGGATCGGCCCGTGGCCAGCCACGACATTCAGCAATTTTCTGGTTTGAGGAGCGAGATAGCTATGGCTCAGAATTCGTCGCGTCCGGTCGGGCGCCATTTTCTTCATATTCCCGGCCCGACCGTGCTGCCGGACCGCGTGCTGCGGGCGATGGACACGCCGATCATCGACCACCGCGGGCCGGAATTTGCCAAGCTCGCGAAGAAATGTCTCGACGGCATCAAGACCATCTTCAAGACCACCAACCCGGTGATCATCTACACCGCGACCGGAACCGGCGCCTGGGAAGCCGCATTGGTCAACACCTTGTCGCCCGGCGACAAGGTGCTGATGGTGGAGACCGGGCAGTTCGCCACGCTGTGGAAGAAGATGGCGGAGAAGCTCGGCCTTAAGCCCGAATTCATCTCAACCGACTGGCGCACCGGCGTCGACGCCGCCAAGGTAGAAGCGCGGCTGCGCGAGGACAAGAAGCACGAGATCAAGGCGGTCTGCTTCCTGCACAACGAAACCTCGACCGGCTGCCTCTCTTCGGTGACCGAAGTGCGCAAGGCGCTCGACAACGCCAAGCATCCGGCGCTGCTGATGGTCGATACCATCTCCTCGCTTGCCTCGACCGACTACCGGCACGACGAATGGGGCGTCGACGTCACCGTCGGCGGCGCGCAGAAGGGCCTGATGTTGCCGCCGGGCATGTCGTTCAACGCGGTTTCCGACAAGGCGCTCGCCGCCAACAAGACCGCCAAGTTGCCGAAGTCGTTTTGGGCCTGGGACGAGATGCTGACCATGAACAAGGTCGGCTTCTTCCCCTACACGCCGGCGACGCAGATGATCCAGGGCCTCGCGGTGTCGATCGACATGCTGCACGAGGAAGGGCTCGACAACGTGTTCGCCCGTCACGCGCGGCTTGCCGAGGCGACGCGTCGCGCCGTCAAGCATTGGGGCCTCGACATCGTCTGCCGCGACGCGAAGTACTATTCGCCGACGCTGACCGCGGCGATCCTGCCGGACAACCACAATGCCGACGCCTTCCGCGCGCTGGCGCTCGAAACCTTCAACATCTCCTACGGCTCGAGCTTCGGCGCGTTGACCGGCAAGTATTTCCGCATCGGACACCTCGGCGACATCAACGACGCCATGCTGATGGGCGCGCTGTCGGTGACCGAGATGACGCTTGCGCTTGCCGGCGTGCCGCACAAGAAAGGCGGCGCGCAGGCGGCGATGGAGTATCTGGTTTCCGCGCACGGCCGCGCCGCCAAGCAGGCGGCGGAATAGCGCGCCGCAACTCCAACCGTTCGTCCCCGCGAAAGCGGGGACCCAGCTCTTTCTTTATTGTGGCCCCTGGGTTCCCGCTTGCGCGGGAACGAACGGGGTTAGGCCGTTCGCCGCCATCACGCGGGCGACGAAATCGGCGATCAGCTTGAGCGTTGCCTCCGGCGCGTCGCGCTGCGGCGTGTGCCGAACGCCGGGCATGAGCGCCACCTCGACCGGGCAGTAGCATTCGCGCTGGGCCGCCTCGATCTGTGCCACCGTGCCGTACTGGTCATCCTCGCCCTGCACGATGAGGATGGGCACGCGGATATAGGCGAGGAATTCGCCGATATCCCAGTTGCGGAAATCGGGATCGAGCCAAGCACCGTTCCAACCACGAAAGGCGTTGTCGACGTCGGCGTGCCAGCGCGCGAGCCGCTGGCGCAGATCACTCGTCTCGTAGGCCTTCTTCGCCTCGACGATCGAGGCGATGCCGGAATCTTCCGTGAAGAAATGCGGCGCGATGAGCACCAGCCCGCCGACGCGATGATCCTGGTGCGAGCCGGCGTAGATCGCCGCGATCGAGGCGCCGTCGCTGTGCCCGATGAGCAGGCCATGGCGGAAGCCGATTTCATCGAGCAATTTCGGCAACGTCTCGCGCGCCTCGTCGTGCATGTAGGCGAGCGGCCGCGGCAGCTTGACCGGCGATGACTGCCCGTAACCGGCGCGCGAATAGACGAAAACGCCGCAGCCGGTCGCTTTCTGCAATTTGTCGGGAAATTCGCCCCACAGGCCGACGCAGCCGAGGCCTTCGTGCAGCAGCACCAAGGTCGGCGCAGAATCGGGCCGCGGCCCGATCATGCGGTATTCGAGACGCTGCGTGCCGATGTCGAGGAAGCCGGAGTCTTGAAGATTCATTGCTGAGCCTGATCCGTCACCCTGAGGTGCGAGCGCAGCGAGCCTCGAGGGGCGATGGCCAAAATCTTGAAGAACTTGGCCATTCATCCTTCGAGGGCCGCTTCGCGGCCACCTCAGGATGACGGATCGAAATCACTTTTGCTCCGCCCGCAGCTTGAAGCGCTGGATCTTGCCGGTCGCCGTTTTCGGCAGCTCTTTGCGGAATTCGATCCAGCGCGGATACTTGAACGGCGCGAGCTTGGCCTTGACGTGCTCCTGCAGCGCGCGGGCGAGCGCATCGCTCGCTTTCTCCGGCTGCTTCAAGACGACGAAGGCGCGCGGCTTGACGAGCTTCTGTTCGTCGTTCCA